>OHRX01000170.1_pt1 | contig 25246 bp, 17 predicted proteins | sample 1578581 | NCBI WGS metagenome assembly OHRX01 (sample SAMEA3879573, study PRJEB24766) | human gut metagenome | biome: human-associated habitat; feature: feces | place: USA | collected 1985/1987 | reverse complement strand
CGGGCTATGTGACCGATGACAAATACCAAAAACGGCAAAAAGACAGGGCATAAGATATAACTCCTTATTCCTCCATTACCAGAAGCAAAGGTACGTTTTTTCTGCCGAAAACCAAACATGATAGCGGCGTTAAGCATCATTCTGGCCACCTGCAAATGTCCACGACAGCCCCCACCGGGCCACCCAGTCTGCCCTCCGCCGCTCCAAAAGAGATTACTTATGAAAATTCTGATTCTCAACGGCCCCAACCTCAACCTACTCGGACAACGCGAGCCTGGCATCTACGGCAACGGCACGATGGACAGTTGCCTCAACCAGCTCCGCCAACGCTATCCGCAAGTGAAATTTCTCTATTTCCAGAGCAACGTAGAAGGCTTTCTCATCGACCGTCTGCAACAGGCCATAACAGAAGACGTTGACGGCGTGGTGCTCAACGCAGGAGCCTATACCCACACGTCGATAGCCCTTCACGATGCCATCCGCAGCGTGAAGTTCCCCGTCATCGAAGTACACATCTCCAACGTACACCAGCGCGAAGAGTTTCGCCACCACTCCTGCATCGCCGCCGCCTGCAAAGGCGTAATCTGCGGCTTCGGCCTCAACTCCTACCGGCTGGCCGTAGAAGCCATTGTTAATCCATAAGTAATGGTGAAACGAGGCGGAAAGCGCCGCGCGTAAAGCACGTACCTTCCACACGCATCCCTCGGCACATCCTTGACTCAACAATATAAATAATATAGTATATACACCATACCACCATGTACAAGAAAACAAAAATTGTAGCAACCATCTCTGATGCCCGTTGCGATATAGGTTTGCTGCGCTCCCTCTATGAAGCCGGCATGAATGTTGTACGCCTCAACACCGCCCACCAAGGCCCTGAAGGCATGCGCAAAGTAATCAACAATGTGCGCGAAGTGTCAAGCCACATCGCCGTTCTCGTCGACACCAAAGGCCCTGAAGTGCGCACCACCCGCTGCGAAGCCCCCATCGAGTTCCACAAAGGCGAGATGGTGGAAATCGTTGGCAACCCCGAAATCATCACCACCCACGAGCGCATCGCTGTTTCCTACAAGAACTTCGTTGACGACCTCAACGTAGGCTCACACATCCTCATTGACGACGGCGACCTCGGACTCTTCGTGGAAGAGAAAACCGCCACCACGCTCGTCTGCAGCGTGGAAAACGACGCCACGCTCGGTTCGCGCAAGAGTGTCAACGTGCCAGGAACGCGCATCAACCTGCCAGCCCTGACGGAGCGCGACAAAGAAAACATCCGCTTTGCCATTGAAGCCGACGTGGCCTTCATCGCCCATTCCTTCGTGCGCTCAGCCGCCGACGTGGCAGAAGTGCGCCAACTGCTTAAAGAAGCAAACAGCGACATCCGCATCATTGCCAAAATCGAAAACCAGGAGGGCGTTGACAACATTGACGAGATTATCGAAGCAGCCGATGGCATCATGGTGGCCCGCGGCGACCTCGGCATCGAAGTGGCGCAGGAGCGCATCCCAGGCATCCAACATCGCCTCGTGGCCAAAGCCATCCGCGCCCACAAGCCCGTCATTGTTGCCACCCAGATGCTGCAAAGCATGATTCGCAATCCGCGCCCAACGCGTACGGAGGTGACAGACATCGCCAACGCGGTTTATTCCCGCGCCGATGCCCTGATGCTCTCTGGCGAAACGGCCTACGGTGACTACCCCATCGAAGCTGTACGCGTGATGGCCACCGTGGCCGAACAGGCTGAGAAAGACAACTTCGACGAGATTCCGGAGGTGGACATCCCGTTGGCAGAACACCCCGACGTGACGGAGTTCTTCTCGAAAGAGGCCGTGATGGCAACGAAGCGCATGCGTCTGCGAGCCATTGTCATGGACAGCTACACGGGACGCACGGCACGCTACGTTTCTTCGTTCCGCGGAAAATGCACCATCCTGGCCATCTGCTACAAGGCGAAAACGGTGCGACACCTGGCACTCTCCTACGGTGTTTACGCCATCTACATGCCGATGAAGAGCTACGGACACGAGTTCCTGCTCGCCGCTCTGCGCAAACTTCTCAGCGATGGCATGCTTCACATGGACGACCGCATCTGCTATCTCGGTTCGCAACGCAAGGAGCAGACCACGTCTTTCATGGAAATGAACATCGTGAAGAACCTCTTCGAAACGGAAGGGGAGGAAACCTATCCTAACTAAGTAACACACTGACATGAATTTCTACCCTTCTGAAACGGCAACCGATGCTGAAATGGCAGCCGCTGAGGCGATGACGATGGACGATTATCTTCTCAACCACATCTCGCCAGAAGACGACTACCTCCACCGGCTCTATCGCGCCACCAACACCCATCTATTACGGCCGCGCATGGCGTCGGGACATTTGCAGGGCCAGCTCCTGCGCATGCTGACGGGCATGATACGCCCTAAAGTGGTGGTGGAAATCGGCACCTACTCGGGTTATTCGGCGCTGAGCATGGCAGCAGCCATGACGGCCGATGCCGTGTTCCACACGTTTGAAATCAACGACGAGCAGGAGGTGTTTACGCGCCCCTGGCTGGAGGGCTCGCCCTATCCGCCACGCATCGTTCTGCACATCGGGGAGGTGGAGAAACTTCTGCCGCCCATGAATCTGAGCATCGACCTGGCTTTCATCGATGCCAACAAACGGCAGTATGTCGACTATTATAACCTCCTCATGCCGTTTATCGCGCCAGGGGGATACATCCTGGCCGACAATACCTTGTGGGACGGGCATGTGATCGACCCAGCCTACGACCGCGACGCGCAAACGCGGGGCATCAGGGCTTTCAACGATTTGGTGAGAGACGACGAAAGGGTGGAAAAGGTCATCCTGCCACTGAGAGACGGACTTTCGCTGATTCGGAAAATCGGATAGGAACATAAGTAGGTGGTCAAAATTATTTTTATATATGTGACAAGAGCATTATTTTTACATTTGAAACGTCCTCTCGGGCGCATCTACTTACCTTGTTTTCAGTCGCAATGCCCGCATTGCTCCTTCACCCAAGGTGGCGTATCTGCATCCCGATAGAACATTTCAAATGTAAAAATAATTCTGACCACCTACTTAACCAATAACACATCTTATTAACTCTACTTATGGAAACAACCAGACAACAGAAAATATCACGCCTCATCCAGAAGGAACTGGGCGACATTTTCCAAAAACAGACACAGGCCATGCACGGCGTACTGGTTTCAGTGAGCGCCGTTCGCATCAGCCCCGACATGAGCATCTGCCGCGCCTACCTGAGCGTGTTCCCCTCGGAACGCAGCCAGGAAATCGTTGACAACGTGAACAACAACATGCGCGAACTGCGCTATGAACTCGGAACACGCGTGCGCCATCAGCTCCGCATCATTCCCGAACTGAAGTTCTTTATCGACGATTCGCTCGACTATATCGAACACATCGACGAACTGCTCAAGAAATAACCCAGCCCAACAATGAACCTATCCCTCTTCTTCGCACGCCGATACCTCTTCTCGCGCAAAAGCCACAGCGCCATCAACATCATTTCGGGGGTGTCGGCACTCGGCATCGCCGTGAGCACAATGGCCCTGGTGTGCGTGCTTTCTGTGTTCAATGGGTTCCGCGAACTCATTGCGGGACTCTATTCGGCCTTCGACCCAGAAATCGAGCTCGTGCCTCTTCAGGGCAAATATGCCGATGCCAACGACCCCGCTCTCCTGCGGGCAAAGGGGGTGGACGGCGTGGCGAACGCTTCAGCGAGCTTTGAAGAAAACGCCTTGATTCTCTATCGGGGCAACCCGCTCGTGGTGACGCTCAAAGGGGTGGACGAAGACTTCGGAAAGGTGACGGGCATCGACAGCATCGTCTTCAACACCAACAACATACGCGAACACTTCCCCGCCCTCTCGGCGGCTGGCATCAACTATGCCGTGCCGGGATACGGACTGGCTGTGCGCATGGGCATCAACTTCGGACAGATTGAAATTTGTGCACCGCGAAGGGGCGCACAGATCAATATGGTGAACCCCTCGGAGAGCTTCAATGTCGACGACCTCTTCTCCTCGGGCACGTTCTTCCAAGTGAACCAAAAACGCTATGACGACGCCTACTTGCTGACGTCGCTCAATTTCGCGCAAGAGCTATTCGAGCAAGACGGTAAACTCACGTCGCTGCTCCTGTCCGTTAAACCGGGATACGACCTTGAAAAGGTGAAAGCTGCGGTGCAGACGGCAGCAGGAACCAAATTCAAAGCGCGAAACCGCATGGAGCAACACGACGAAACCTTCAAGGTGATGAAGATTGAGAAACTGATGGCTTATCTCTTCCTCACGTTCATCGTCCTCGTGGCCTGCTTCAACCTGATTGGCTCTGTGGCCATGCTCATCATCGACAAGCGCCGCAACGCCGAAACGCTCAACGCGCTGGGAATGGACCACCGCGCCGTGGCGAGCGTCTTTCTCTACGAGAGCCGCCTCATCACTCTCATCGGCGCCATCATTGGCATCGCCTTGGGACTGCTTTTATGCGGCCTGCAGGCGCATTTCGGCTGGCTACGCCTCGGCAACGGCGAGGGCAACTTCATCGTAGACGCCTACCCTGTCAGCGTCCACTGGCAAGACGTTCTCTTCGTCTTCGTCACGGTCGTCATCGTGGGCTTCGCCACAGTCTGGCAACCAGTACACTATCTCTGCAAGAAAATGCTGTAAGACACGCCAACGGCAAAATTGTGGAAGTTATTTTTTCAACATTACTTACCCCCAAACTCTTAAAAAAAACACATGAAATTCAAAGCATTGCTTGTGCTCTTCGTGAGCTTCCTCACCAGCACTTCTTTCTGCCAGGCGCAATCCATCTGGCATCCGTCTTATCTCACAGGCGCTTCGGGCCTGAGCAACTCAAAACTCGAGCGCATTGAAATCAAGCGGAAAACAACGGCCTTGATCTTCGCGCTCAGCGCCTACGAGGGCGAGATAACGCTCCCCAAAGACGTTTGTCTGAAGGCAGCCGGAGACAGTCTGCCGCTGCTCTCTGCCGTGGCTTACAAGCACAAATGCAATGAAAACTCGGCCCGCCAAGTGGCGAAGGGAGAGACCTTTGCTTTCCAGGAGGGCGATTCTCTGCGCCTCGTTTTCCCTTCCCTGCCGCGCCACGCCGCCACCTTCAACTTCCTTTGCGGCACAGGGTAGGGCTCTGGCAAGATGCTGGGCATCCGCACCGACAACCGCCCTTACCCTGCACTTCTGCCGCCTTCGTCGCCGCTCCGCTTCACTGGTGCCCTCCCCGATTGGCCCCGTCGCTATGCCCCAGCGATCATCCGCGCACGTGTTCACGGTCTGCCTGAGGGGGCAAGCGCCCTGTCGTACTTGACGGGCAACAGCGCCAACATCAAACAAACGACCTTCCCGAAGATAACGGACACCTGCGGCCAGTTCTGTTTGAGATACGAACTATCCTACCCCATCTATGTGCATTTCTCTGTGGCGGACCAACCCTTGATGTTTCCGCTTTGCCCTGGCGACACCATCACCATTGATTATGATTTAAACCGCGCAGCCAACACCCATTACAGCGGCGCCTATCATCCAGAAAAGCGAAAGGCCCTGCACATACGCGGCGGAATGACACCATTGCTCTACGTCGATTCGCTCAAAGACGCTCTGCAGGAGGAAACCGTTTCGTTTCATAAAGACTCCATCGCCAGAATCCACCATCTGAGCTACGCCGAGTTTCGCCAATCCGTGTGGGAATGCCATCAGAATCGTCTCTCTCGCTATGCCGCCCTACCCCTCTCTGAGGGTGAACGCGAGTTCTTGCAGCTGGCCAGCGAGAAAGCGTATATCAACCGCTGCTGTTCCTTTCCTTTCATCAACACCTGCCAGCCAAATCCCCTCGACTCGGTGCAGATGGCAGCGCCCGAAAAGCAAGTGGACTTCTGCGACCCTCATGCGGCGCAAATGAAATTTCCGCATACGCTCCACACGGCCTATTTCTCTCTGAGCGACCGATACAAACAATATCTGGAGGCCAACGGATTGCAGTCGTCGACATTTGGCCGATGGCTCGAAGAGCTCGACACTGCCGCCGCACTGGTGGCGCGGACGAAAGCCGCACAACCTGTCGGCGCAGAGGAGATCAACCGACTTCCAACTGAATATCAGGCGCCCATCCGCGAACTGCAAGCTGAATTGGCACCGCAATTCACCTCAGACTCGCTCTGGACACCGCAGGGCGACCCCAGCACTTACCTCTCCCAAATCGTAGCCCGTCATCCTGGCAAAGTGGTGTTCGTTGATTTCTGGGCCACATGGTGCGGCCCCTGCAACCTCGGAATCAAGGAAATGGAAAAGGTGAAAGCCGACTTGGAGGCGCAAGGCGTGGTTTTTGTCTACATCACCGACAACAGTTCCTCCACCAAAGGCTTCCTCGAAATGAAACGCAAGCACAAGGGCGAACACTACATCTTCACCAAAGACGACTGGAAAAAGATGCAAATCCCTGGCTATGAAGGCGCCATCCCGCATTATCTCATCTACGGCAAAAACGGCCAACTGAAACAAACCATCGTTGGCTGGCCCGGTCTGGAAAACATGAAAGAAAATATTCTCAACGCCAACAAATAGGCTGATACCGCAACATAGCACAAGGCTGGATTTCTCTCATCGGAAATCCAGCCTTGTGCTTTTTATAAGTTTGTTGATTATCAACAAAATTCCAACCTCGGTAAATCCAGTCCTAACGACCGGTAGCGCACGCAGGAGCAGACACAGCTGCACACCGTCCCAGCGACGATTGTGTCTGCACCCAGATGCGTTCGTCTCTGCTCCCAGCGACGGTTGTGTCTGCTCCCACGTGCGCTGACAGTCGGTATTGGTCTGAGGCGAAGCACTGTAGCTCACTTTGCTCGCAAAGTGAGGGGGACGAATATTGCGGCGGCCAAGCACGGGCTGAAAATCCAATAAGGTAATGCCCCAGAGCACTGACCATGTTCGCTACGTGTTCGTGGCCCTCATTGAGGCGAAGCACTGTAGCTCACTTTGCTTGCAAAGTGAGGGGGACAAATATTGGGCGGCCAAGCACGGGATGAAAATCCAACAAAGTAATTCCCCAGAACGCTGGACATGTTCGCTACGTGTTCGTGCCCCTCACTTTGCAAGCAAAGTGAGCTACAGTGCTGGCGCCGCAACAGACGATTGTGCGAGCACAAATCTCCACTGCAAGGGAGCTGCCTACAACCTAAGGTGTTCAAAATCAAGAAAAGTCTCTGTGCGATTTTGAGCCAAATAACATGGCAGTTGCGCCGCTGCCCCTGAAAGGGACTCATATTCCAGGATAGGGGCTTGCCCCTATCTCTCGCCGCCGCTCATCTATTCTCGCTTCTGCCCCTGTAAGGGGCGCATATCGTTAGCGGGGCTTGCCCCGCAATAAGATTCGAGATATGAGCCCCTTACAGGGGCGAGGTTCATTAATCGGCCCCAAGAGGTAGGGGCAAGCCCCTACCCTAAATATGAGCCCCTTTCAGGTAGGGTGTTCAAAATCCTCATAATTTTTATGTCCAAATTATCCCAAAAATAGATGTCTAACTAACAGTAAATCAACAAACTGCAATTTTAAAATCGTGCAGGATTTCCATTCCGATACATTATGCATATAATTGTTGCAGAATATCAGTGAGTTATAGCGTTTATTTGGTCAAAAATCGTGCGGGATTTTTTCTGGATTTTGAACACCCTACCTGTAAGGCCATATTTATTGTCTCTTCTTCGGCTGGATATTCAACCGGTAAATCAAGTGCAGCATGCCGTAGCTCGGAATCACGTTGCGGTAGGTCTCCGTGCGTCCCTGTCCGTTGAGTGAATGTGTCACGGTTGAGAGGTTGTGCAGGATGTCGAAGCCCTCGAGCGCAACAGTCAGGCGTTTCTTGAAGAACTTCTTCGAGAGACGTGCGTTCCAGACGAGTTCGTCCGTATTCATCTCGTGTGCCTCATATCCGCGGCGGCTGTACATCGTCAGGTCGGTGAAGATTTGGAAGTCGAACGGGAGTTCAAACTGTCCTGCCAGCCCGTAATTGAAGTTGGCGGCATTCACCGTTGAGAAGTCCTCGCGAGCGCTTGTGGCGTTGCGCCATGTTCCGCTCACCTTCGCCCCGATTTTCTGGCTTCCGATTTTGTAGTCGAGTTTCAAGGTCTCAGTGAGGAACAGGGTCTTCACCTTGCTGCGCGGATTCATGTTTTCTCCTTCAACGGTGATGAGGTCGACATTGTTGTAGAACTGCGAAGAGGTCGACGTGCCGAAATATATGCGATGTTTCTTGTCAAGCGCCATATTGTAGTTCACGCTTCCCGAAACGTTATAATTGCCGTTGATGTTCACCTGCTGGAAGGTGGTAGCACCCGTCTGGCGGTTATAAAGTCTCGAATAGCCAAATTGGTTCTTCGAAATGTTGTAGGCCAGTCTGGCATTGAAGGAACGCTGCTTGCGCGGACTGTTGTTCTTATAGTATAACGACAGATTGTGGAGGTAGCTGTTCTTCAAGCGTGCATTGCCCACGTCAATGTGCAGCGGGTTGTTGTCGCTTCTGTAGTCCAAAGTCTGCACGAGGTCATACAGTCTCCCTTCCATACTATATTGCAGTTGCACCTGACGCTGCCAATTATGCCAGTTGTGCGTAAGTTCAAAAGAAGGATTGAAAGTCACCGCCGTCTTGCTGAACAGAGTATCAATATGGATGTCGCGCTGATAGTCCAGTTCGCGTCGGGTAATAACCAAAGGTAGCTCAGCACTGACGGACATATATGCACCTTTCTTACCTACCGAACCTTCCCAATGCGATTGTATGCTTATTTCATTTTTATCCGTGTTGAGCGTTTTGTTGAAACTGTTGCCACGGTCAACAACATTGAGGTATTCACTTTCCGATGGCAGCATTCCCAATGGGTTGTTGATGTTCCAATCAGCCAACTGCTCAAGACGGTAAATGCCATAGTCATCGCGGAGATGTATATGTTCGTATTTATATGACGGCGTAATCGCCATATTGAATGGCAACCAATACCAGTATCTCAACCGACCATAGTAGGAGTATATTTTATATGGATTTTCGTTATAGAAGCGGTTGCGAATGTCGCTTACGCTGTTTGCATTTTGTGGATAGTCAAGACGATAACGGTTGTAGGTTTGGGTCACATAGTCTTGAAAAGAAGCAGACACATCGATTTTGAGTAAATCATCAGAGAAAGGAATTTTCTGATTGACGCTTGCATACAAATATGCAAACATGTCATGACCGTCATTTTGCGTTTCGTCAAGGGTTCTGTTCACTGCCCACGCCTGTAACCAGGGAGTTATGCCAGGATTCATTATGCTGTCGGTCAGTCCAGACATCGACGTAATGTCTCTGTTGAATCTTGCAGAAGCGGAGACTTCATAATTATTGTAGTTCTTATACTGAAAATATGGCATAAACTGCAATTCAGTTTTCTTCCACATAAAGCGCCAGTTATGGTTCGTTGAGAAATTCGTATAGCAATTTCTGCTCCTGCTGTATCTATGTAAGAAAGTGTTACCACCCGTCAGGAACTGTTCTCCAACGGAGCTATATATATTGTCGGCATCAGAATGCGTCAATGAAACATCACCAGAAACCTTAAAACGTTTACGCTTGTCGCTGACCAGATAGTCCACTCCGCCAGTTTTTGTGGTCTGCAAGCCATCCAAGGAGTTCGAGGGAGTCCAATCTCCGCTTTCTCCAGGCTTACGTGTTTCGTTGATATTGTTGAAATTGGCGAACGCTGACACACGCGATTGCGGCGTGAAACGCAGAGCAAAAAGACGTCCAATATATCTGTCTTTTGTTCCTGCCGCCCCCTCGGCATTGGCCAAAACACCAATGGAATATTGCTTCTTCAGCTTTATGTCCATGACATATTCCTCATCAAAGCCCAAATTCTTGCCAGCAAAACGGCTCAGGTCACCTTGTTTTTTATATACCTGCACTTGGTTGACAGTATATGAAGGCAGATTTTCCAAAAGCACGGTATTGTCTTTCTTGAAGAAATCCTCGCCATTGAGCAAGAGGCTCTCAACATATTTGCCGTTCACATATATTTCTCCGTTGCTTTTCAGTTCAACTCCAGGCAATTGCTTGATTAAGGCATCGAGCATAGATCCTTCTGCCATTTGGAAAGCATCGGCATTAAACACCAAGGTATCTTTCTTTGTATAGAACTTGACGCGTGAGGCCGTCACGGTTGCCACACCGAGTTTCTGCTCACGCTGACGTTTCAATTTTATCGTTCCGAAGTCGTAATGTTTCATACGGCCTCTTGGATTAAAATTAATTTTCTTATACTGTGTTTGATAATTGTCGTATGAAAATTGGATGATATATGTAGCAGGTTTATCCTTCACCTTAAAGAACCAAGGTTTGCGAGTTGTTACTATCTGCCCCATCCAGCCTGTATAAACAGAGTCTATAACAACACTATCTGTTGTCATAAGAACGCCCTTAACACCAACTAACAACTCATTAGTCAGCCAATCACGCACATCACCATAGATTTGTTTTTGAGCATAGGAATGGTTTTGGCTTACAATAAAGAATAGGGCGACTATTAAATACGATAATTTGTTTCTCATGGAATATTGGCCTTAAAATTATTTCACCACTTAGAATCTTTTGCTCTAAAATGGAGTGTCCCAAACACATTGTTTCAGAAATTCAAGACACCCCATTTTTTTTCAGAACATAAATGAGAAACCAACTAAAGATTTAGTTGATTTTGTTGGAGTTGTGTCTTTTGTAGGTGCTGGAGATACCTGACATCCTTTATTACAAGTATCATTACAGGTATCATTGCAACTATCTTGACAAGTGCCTAATACACAACCGTCTTGACAAACGTCATTACAAACGCCATTGCAACCATTTTGAGTTGCAAAAACGTCATTGCCCGTAGTTGCAATAGTACAGAAACCACCCAAGAGTTTGCCCTCTTTTGTCTCAACCAATGCCGGAATTTCAATTTCCAACATTTCGAGTTCTTGAACTTTAGATTTTAGTTCCATAGCTCATTGTTTTAAAAGTTAATTATTTAAATTCCAGCAAGATTCTAATATGAAACTCGCCCTGTTTTCAATATGTATTCAAGACGACCACGCACTCTTTCCAGCTTTGCATTATCGTCCAGTCCGAAAAGACACTCCGCATTTTCGTCTGCATCCAATTTTGTCTGAGAGCATCCGCCGTGACAGATTGGATAAATCACGCATGCCTTACAATGCTTGTTGCCGTACTTCAACGCCATTCTTTTATGGAAACGCTCGTTCCATTCGATTTCGCCATCTGCATTGAGCACACCTTCACGAATATCAGGGGTTATATTTATTGCAGTGCATTTATATACGTTTCCGTCAAAATTGATTGAAGCCTGATTCTCGGCATCGTCGCGACATCTTTGATTATTATAGTTCTTCTCGATTCTGACCTGTTGGTCTTCTTTCATGAAAAGATTTGCCAATTTCAAAGCCTTCTCGCGCACTTCCGTTTTGCTTTTTTCCTGCCAAACCTGCTGAAAATCGAAATATATCAATTTGCGCTCTTCTGGGGTAAGTTCCTCAAAATCGTCAAGCACGTCAACCAAAGAATCGATATTGTCTTCCGTATAGTTGAATCGGCAATTAACGCGCATTCCCGCACGCACGGCACCGAATAAATTATCCAAAATTATGCGATACGTTGGTTCACCACTGGCAGTGCATCTTGACTTGTTATGTTTCTCTTCGTTGCCGTCAATGGTTATTTGGAATCCCGGCTTGTCGGCCAAAGGTATTTTCAACAGTTCTTTACGAACTTCTTCCGTCAAGAGCACACCGTTTGTCGTAAAATTCAAGAACATATTGACACCATGTTCCTTACAAGCATTGGCTGCATATTGAATTATGGGTAATACCCGTTTCTTGAACGGAAGCAAAGGCTCACCGCCGAAGAAGTCAAGATTAAATGTTTTCAACCCCTCAGAGGAAATCTTTTTGTCCAAGAACTTCAAAATCCGGTTCATTGTCTCGTCTGTCATTTGCGACGAGGCCTTATGCTCTTCGTAGCAATACCAGCAACGGAGATTGCAGTTTAATGTCGGGAGGATGGTCAGATGATAGCCAGATTGGCTTTTGTCTCCCTCGTCCCATTTTGCAATGATGTCCTCAGCTTCGTTGCACTCGTCATTGACAATCATGCCGTTCTTTTCCATTTCTTCATATAGAGGACTGCTGATGTCCTTTATGAAGTCTATGTTTTCCTTGTGTTGCTTGATAATCTCAACGATTTTTTCATCGAGAACCATAACCCTGCTGGTTGTAAGGTTAAACAGCACACCCTTATTTCCATTCTGAAAAAGAAAATTGTATTTACTGTATTTTCCCATGTCTGTTTAGTTTCTTATGGTAAATTAGATATAAAGTAGAAGTGGTCAACGTTGTGTCTGTCAAAACAGATGTCCACCTCCTGGGATTTTTAGGTATGAAATCCTTGACATCCATCCAGTCGCCCAAATTTATTGGATAATCCTGCTCGTCATATCCTTCACGGCAAAGTGCGATATAACGCATTGCATAGACAAGTGCATTCAATTCGCTTGATTCGTCAATTACCATTTGGGCCGCTTTCATGAGTATCTCCTCATTGTCGTCAATCCACTCTGCTGGTATATGATTCTTTATCCCATACATTTTTCTTGCAGTGGCATAAGCCAATATGCCGCCAGTCCCTGTTGCCAAACTCAAGTCTTTGTCCTTTTGAATTGCGTAACAACTTAGCTGTCGGTCGATTAGATTCAATTCTTCTGAAATATCATCCTCTATCATATTGTGCTCTTTCAAGAAAATGAGCCCCCAGCCAATACCAGCCAGACCATTGCTGAAATTACATGGAAACTTCTTGTGGTGTACGGCCGCAGCAACGCCATCCCATAAAGCCTTGATATGATCTTTGTACGTATGGTCTTCTGAAGAGTTTTCATAAATGCACAGCCATAATATCTGCCCCATCGTACCATCAAACAATCCTTTTTCCTCCAATGGCTTTTCTGACACAAACTGTGCTATACCCTTGACATCTATATCTTTTTTCTTGAAATCCTCCAAAAACTGGGAACACAATCTCTGCTGGACTTCTGTGAAATCACGGAATGTCTTTGTAAAGTTTCTTCGATAATATTCCCTCAGGGCAACCCATCGTTTGCTTTCTTCCTGGAATTTTTCAAGAGCCATCAAAAACAAATCCCGGTTTGTTTTGCAGAGCGTTGCAAACTCAACACACCACAATGATTGCGGAAAAAGAAGATAGGATATCAGCAATTCATTGAAAAGTTCATCTGCACTATACCTTTTATATGGAGACTTCTTACGGTAGATGTGGCCAACTACAACTTTCTTCAAAAGAACGCATTCGCCTCCTTCCATCCACACTTTCATACTGATATATGCTTCGTCGTTGCCATAATAGCGCAAACCTTCAAGGCCTCGCAGATGATTCCAATATCGCTTGCTCGCCGCATAGCCTGCACCAAGCACCACGGGAATTGGCTCTGTATCTGCTTCCGGAGCATATTCATTTCCCTTCCACACTATTTCAGTCAGCGTGTGTCCCTTTATTAAAGGCATATATGCTCCATAGCTTTTATAGGTGCGTGAAGCTATTTCACGCACAACACCATCAACCTTTTCCAAGTAGCGACCTTGCGTGCAAAGCAATCTTCTGTCGTTCTCAGTTAGCAGATTGACAATATACTCACACCACTGGCTATCATAAAAGCGCATGTGTCCGTCAAGCAGCAGGAAATACGGGGTTTTAGACAAACCAATGCCCATATCTCTTGAAGCAGCGACTCCTTGGCGCTTTGAATTTACTATATAATAAACATTTAAGGAAAGCAAATCCTTTTGATAAGGATAGCCATCCGTAGAGCAGTCATTGATAACTATAATGTCAACTTTATTGCCGACAGTTTCACGAATACTACAGACCGTTCTACCAACTTCTTCCCCTTCGTTGAGAAAAGGGATTATGACAGTGAGTTTGTTGTCTGTCGGCTTTATTGCCGGGTTGACATATCCATTATTCAGTCTTTGGGAAATTATGGCACGCGCATCTTCCTTGACACGTTCCGTTGCCTCAAGCATCTCCCGGTAATGAACCTTGGTTGTCTGGGTGTCTGAATATCTGTACGAAACAAGCAGCTGTGGTTCAATCATAATATTTGCACCATGCAGAAGCATGGACATCCAAAAGCCATAATCTTCTGCATAGACGTATTTATGTTCAAAGCGTATATGATGCTTTTCTATAAACTCGCGCCTGGCGATGGTTGTAGAATTTGCAATCATATTGTCTTTCAGCATAGCGTCAACAGTGCATGACATTGCCTCACCAATCATGTTGTCTTCCTTATCGCCGTTGATATATTCCATACATCCACCCATGACGTCAACGCTGGGATGTGATTTCATATAGAGGTACTGACGTTCGAGCCTGTCTTTCGGCATCACATCGTCCGCATCCATTCTGACAAGATATTTTCCAACAGCTTCTTTCAGATAGGTATTACAGGTTCCTATGAAATCATGTTCGTTTTTGATTAAACGAATACGGGAGTCATTATATGATTCTACTATCCCTACACTATCATCCGTAGAACCATCATCTACAATAACAAATTCAAAATCCTTAAAACTTTGAGACAATACACTATCAATGCAAGCCCTGAGATAAGGAGCTGCATTATACATCGGCATTACGACCGATATTTCAGGGGGTATATGTCCTATATTTATCATCGCTGTAGGATTATTTATAACACTAAAAGGGTGAGCCATTATTCAAATTACAAATTATGCCATTTAAACCTCTCGCCTCAAACCTAAGAATGAAAATAATTATAATTCAAGAGTAGCCGAAATATCAATAGCTTAAACAAATCAAGCCAATGTTTGCAATCCAACCTTTCTATTATGATACAAAATTATTAGATATCTCAAAAAATTCCAAATTTTAGATGTTATTTTTTATATCACTAGTTATAAACTTTTATTATTTAACAAATATAGACCATCCATCTGTGCCCACACACGAGCATGATACGGCAGAATACCATCTTTTGGCAAAAACAGACTGCTCCACGCTGCGTCATAAAAACGCATGTGGCCGTCCAAAAGGAGAAAATAGGGCGTCGTGCAATAATTTATACCATAATCTCTCGATGCAGCGACGCCCATTCTCACCTCATTTTCGAGAGAAATGACGGAATTAGAACTGGATACGCTCCCGAAGCGGAAAGCCTCACGTGGAGCAGTCGTTTATTGTGATGACATCCACCATGTCGCCTGCAGTTTCACGCACGCTTTTAACGGTCATGACGACTTCCCCCCCTTCGTTGAGAAAGGGAATTATGACGGTTAGATATTTTTTCTCTGCACACTGCATAACGGAATAAAGTTGAATGTTTTACATTTGAACGGCCTGTATTGCTAAAGGGAAAAAGTCTCCCTATAATGTCTGTCACCGATGGTGACTACAATGACATAATCACCTTCCCTCCATGAAGCAGGCAAAGGGAACACTTCATACTGCAGACCAGAAGTAACATAGGTGGCACTTACAGAATCATCGTCAATTTTGCTGATTCGAAGGCTGGCAATCGTGCCACTTTCTGCATAACAATGCAATTGCCCATTTTCAACCATCGTCACAACGGGTAAAGCCAAAGGTGAGCGTTTTAATGGATAACGCTTTTCCGCATCCTCGTCGTCAATTTGCAAATTGCAAACCATCTTACAAAGAAGAGAATCACGCTGTGCCACTGCTTTGCATGAAAACATACACACAAAAGCCAACAACACACTGAACTTTTTGGATTTTTTATTTCCCATACAAAATCTAATTTTTCGCAAAAATAGCAAAACGACACGAAGCCGCCAAGCTTTTTTGTTCACACTTTATTCACACTTTCCAAGCAGCACTCACATCCTATTCACACTTTGTTCACAAAATACGCCTATTGCATTATCTATCATGCTGTTAGGTATTTCAACAAACAGACAAAAAAAAATTGCTCCGCCACTTCTTTTCCGATGTTTTTCCCTCAGAGAGGCGTTTTCTTCAGCGATTGCCTCCGTCACAGGTATTCTTCCTACCCTTGCGAACAAAGCGGATTACAGCAAGGTTCGTACCACAGAGGGGGCGACAATGAAGGATGAAAACAGGGGCACGGTGTCGCAATCGGCATCAACTGGTTCGACGGCGAAATCAGAAGCGGTTACATACGAAAAACCTTGGGGAGTCCATGAGGTTCTTTTTTTTTGGGGGGGGGTAAATAAATCATAGAAGTAGGCTTCAACTCGACAGAGCGCCAAACTGGTTTGTATGCCTTGTCGAGCTGAAGCCAATGTTTTTTGAATACGGACCAACTACTTGTCAGAAGATGTTCCGAAATCAGGGAATCCCCCTGATGTATTCATCCAGATGTTTGGCCACAGCCTTTTCATCATTAAACACCTTGCGAGCCAAACGCGCTCGCATATTGCAAGTTCCGCTGGCATTAACCCCCAGAAGACAGCTGATTTCCGTTAGCGTAAAACCGGCACGGATGAGCAGACATAAGCAAATGACTTTTTTGCCTGTTCGACGCTCCCTTTTCTGAAGCCCATCTATGAACTCACCAAAGGAAGCATCTTCTTTGTGCACAAATGTCATAAGTTCCTCCCACAGAGGACTTGTCAGCGCAACCGACTTTTGCTGTTCTGCCATATTCCTCAAGTCCCAAACGGCTTCACACTGATAATAATCCACCACACATCGACACGTGTTGTCTTGCGAATCAAAAACAGCCGCATCCTTGCAGACGTTGCGCAATTCATCCTGCCGACCTGAAGCACTCTTCACATCAACCTTTCCACGCCTCCGACGATAGAACCGTACCATCAAACATAAAAATATAAGGAGAAGAGAGATGCCAGCCACAACAGCAAACGCAATTTTCCACATTCGCGCAGCACGCGCTTTTGCCTGCCTGGTTTCATTAAACTCTATCTGTTTCCGTTGTAACGAATACCCATTATGAGTCGATTCATGGCGTTGCTTATATCTCTCATAAATGGCCTGGTATTTCTTCAAAGAGTCTACATTCCCTTTTTTCAAATAGATGCGGCAAAGCGACCTACTGCTGTCATGCAAAAAATCAAGGTCAGCCGATGCCAAACCCCGCTTATAAAAAACAATCGCCGAATCCAAGCGATTGGTATTCTCAAACATCTTTGCCTTGGCTTGATAATAGCACTCTCTGTTCATTCCGACCGCGACCTTATGGTCTTTGCTAATCCAGTCGGCGGTATTCTCCAGATGTTTTAGATAATAGGCCGTTTTATCATAGAGATGGAAATGATTACAGATCTGCGCATATTCCAGCCACATCCAAGAAGTCCTCACCTCATCACCAACTGCCTTAAAAAAACGATAAGCATTTCTGCAAGCCACAAAAGCTGAATCACGATTTCCACATTCACGATAGGCTTGGGCCAAGGCATAATTGCCCTCCGCCATAAGCATCGTGTCCTTTTCCGCTTCAGCCCAATACAGGGCTCTTTTGAATTGCTCTAACGACAGTTCATTTTCTGTATGAAACGCATATATGTCGCCAAGAAAGATGTGACATTTGATTCTCATCAACTTATCATAATCAGACGTTTCGTCCGTCATCCTCAAGAATCTTAACCCACAGTCCTGTGCTTTCTCATATTCCTTACGGTCATAATACATCCCCGCACCGATGTAATTGGCCAACAGCCCTTCTTTCGACGCCTCGTCGCCATAGTACTGAATCACCGCCCGCAAAACGCTGTCGTTCTCAACAAGCTGGTAGGTTTTAAACTGATAGAACTGCGTCAGCAGATTGTAATACATCCGGTTGTCATCATCAAAGCCGTCCAACGATGTGGAGACACGCCTAAAGGCCGCCGATACCGCTGACGTATCCAAATCCTCTTGATTAAGCAGACTGTCGATGTATACCAACTGCGGATTGTACGGCCCACGACTGCTACACTGGCTAAAGACCAAGGAGCAGACAATGAGAAGAAGAACGGGTATCGGATATAGGATGTGTTTCATTACTGATGCTAAATTTGAATTACAAAGATATGCAAAATAACATGATGCACATTGGTTTTAGGAAAGATTTTTCCAAAAAACGGAGAGTTTTGGTGGAAGGGGCGTGGGGAGGAGTGAGGGATAAATGCAAAGTAGGTAGCCTGAATTATTTTTGCATTCTGGCTACCTACTTACTTATTTTATTTCAGCCTACCCCACCTCACTTCTTCTTCGGCTGCACGTTCAACCGATAAATGACATGTAGCATGCCGTAGCTCGGAATCACATTGCGGTAGGTCTCCGTGCGACCCTGGCCGTTCAATGTATGCGTCACAGCGGAGAGGTTGTGCAGAATGTCGAAACCTTCGAGCGCAAGCGTGAGGCGTTTTTTCCACACCTGTTTCGAGAGGCGGGCGTTCCACACCAGTTCGTCGGTGTTCATCTCGTGTGCCTCGTATCCGCGGCGGCTGTACATCGTCAGGTCGGTGAAGAGCTGGAAGCCGCAGGTGAGTTCAAACTGTCCAGTCAGGCCATAGTTGAAGTTGGCGGCATTGACAGTGGCGAAATCCTCGCGCGCACTGGTGGCGTTGCGCCAGTTGCAACCAAGCTTTGCGCCTATTTTCTGTCTGCCGAGGCGGTAGTCAACCTTGACCGTCTCGCCAAGGAAAAATGTCTTCACCTTGCTGCGCGGATTTTCGTCGGCACCCGTCACGGTGATGATGTCGACATTGTTGTAAAGCTGTGCAGTCGTAGCAGTCGAGAGGTTCCAGCGGCGTTTCTTGTCGAGAGCCATACTGTAGTTTACGTTTCCGGCAATAGTGTAGTTGCCGTTGACGTTCACGGGACGGTAGGTATAGACACCCGTTGCGCGGTTGTATTCAGAGGAGTAGCCAATTTGGTTGCGCACGGCGCTGTAATCAACGCCAGCACTGAAGAAGCGTTGCTTGCGGCTGCTGTTGTTCGTGTATGAAAGCGAAGCCTTGTGGGTAACGGCATTTTTCAATGCGCCATTTCCCAAGGTCACGTTCAGGGGGTTGTCGTCTGAACGGACATCGAGTGTCTGCACGAGGTCGTAAAGTTTGGTGGACATATTGTAGGACAGCTCCACACTGCGGCTCCAATTATGCCAATTGTATCTTATGTTAGCTTTCGGACTAAAATCCGTGTTCTACCTTGAAAAAAGCGTATCTATCATTGCACGCTTGTAGTCCAAAGTTCGCTTCGTAAGTCTTACCGGCATACCTAAATAAGCACCCAAATTGCCTTTGCCGACTTCGTGATTATATCTGATGCAAAAGTCAAACGTGTGTTCGTATGTCTTCTGGTCGCGGTTGAAACTGTTTCCTGCGTCATACGTCCTTTCCAGATATTCCCTTTCCGATGGCAATGCCCCAAAGTCCGCATCGCTTCCCCAGCCAGCGAGCTGCTCCAACCGGTATATGTCGTTGTCCTTTTCAACATGCGCTCCGCGGTATTTATATGACGGCATCAACGAGAAACCACTGCGGCCGAGCCAATACCAGAAATTCACCTGACCATAGTAGTTTATAGTCTGCGCCGGGGTGTTGTAATAACGGTTTCTGAAGTCTGACGTCCCAGAGCCTGCGGCAGGACGGTCGAGCGTGTAATGGTTGAAGCGCTTTTCCGACTTGTCCTGGTATTCCACAAAGCCCAGAGCCTCAATAGCTGCGTCGATACCTTTCGGGCGGTGCATCATGTGAAGATTTGTTGTCGTATAGAGATTGTTCTTCTTGATCTGGTCACGGTTTTTGTATCTGTTTATCACGCTACGGAGCAAGGTTTCTGACGTGCCGCTGAACACGCTGTCCAAAAGATTTTCCGTATTTTTCCAGTCACGATTGAAATTCGCTGAAACGTCGAAGCCGTTCTCACGCGTCCTTCCGTAATACAGATAAGGTGCGACACTGAAGCTCGTATGATCGTTCTTGAAATTCCAGTTATGCCGTGTTTTGAAGTCCGTCACACACTGTTTCTGCCAGGATGACTTCAGGCCGTATTCATTTCCAGCGGGAAGGAAGTTCTCGCTTGTTGTATGGGCAATGCTTGTTATATCGTCGTGACCTACCTCTGCCCATCCGCTGATTTCAAAGCGCGACTTGCGGTCCTTCACCTGATAGTCTGCACCGAACGCCTTGTGTGTTTTCTGCCCCTGGGGTACGTTGCTCGGAGACCAGTCGCCGTTCTGTCCGGGCTTACGCGTCTCGTTGATGTTGTTGATGTTTCCGTAGAAAGACAGACGTGACTGACGCGTAAAGCGCAAGGCGAAGAAGCGGCCAAGATAGCGGTCATCCGTTCCTGCGGCTCCTTCGGCATTGGCAATCCAGCCTATGCTGTACTGTTTCTTCAGATGCACGTCCATCACATATTCCTTGTCGTCCATCTCATGTCCCGTCAGTATGCTTTTCTTCCCTTGTTTCTCATATACCTTCACGTTGTTGACCATGTACGTAGGTAGGTTCTCAAGCATCACGTTACGGTTTCTGTCAAAGAAATTCTCGCCGTTGAGCAGAAGGCTTTCCACATATTTTCCGTTCACGAATATCTGGCCGTCGTCCTTCAGCTCTACGCCCGGCAACTGCTTGATGAGAGCGTCCAGCATTGACCCTTCCGCCATTTGGAAGGCGTCGGCATTGAACACCAGGGTGTCTTTCTTGGTGTAGAACTTGACGCGGGTGGCTGTAACCATTGCAGTGCCCAGTTTCCTTTCGCGGACACGCATCATATATGTCTTGTCAAAAAACACATAAGTGCTCGCCTTTTTGGGTACATACGTGATATTACGGTAGACCGTCTCGAATCCCTCTTTCGAAAATTTGATGATATAGTCTGCCTGTTCTTTGGGAACAATAAAATTCCACGGAGATTTCGTACTTCCCGTCAGCCCATTCTCGCTCGTCACCGAAGTAGCAATAACCGTACTATCCGTCTTCATCAGTGTGGCATTGACACCAACGAGGGTTTCACCTGTCAGACGATTAAGAACCGCACCATAAATCCATGCTTCATTTTTCTTAATCTGAGACTTCGCAGACTCATGCTGCACGACAAACGCGAGGAGAAGCAACAAACATTTCAACGCCGTCCATCCTTTTACTTTTACATTCATATCTTTTGGTTTTTCTTTAGTAATGGGGAAAGAATAAGTTGACCAATTTTGACCAGTATTTTTGTTGTTTTTGGAATTTGTAAGAGGGAGCATAGCGGGCTTCCCCCCAGAAAGAACACGACCGCCCCGCGTCGCATCATGAAGATGCCAACGGCCGTCAGCGTGAAAGAGAAGCAGGGCGCCGGGCTTAGTTATTCTAACCATAATCTCTGACGCCACGACGCCCCTTCTCATCTCACTTTCGAGAGAAATGACGGAATTAGAACTGGATACGCTCCCGAGACGGAAAGCCGCACGTGGAGCAGTCGTTTATATTGTGATGGTGGTTTCCATCATTATATCTGTCGGTTTGTCTTTCACTATTGCTTAATGGTCTGCTCAAAATTAGCGAAAAAATATGAAGCCGCCAAGAATTCTCGTTAACACTTTGTTCACACTTTTCAAGCGCCATTCACATCCCGTTCACATTTTGCTCACAAAACGCACCTACCTCTATATCAATCAGTGGATTAGGCGGCGTGAAGGGATGAAAGAAAAAAATGCTTTACCGGACGTTTTTCCGCTTCAGCAGGACGTTTCCGCCCCTCATTTTCTCTCCTCGACAGACTGTTTCCCGTCACCTTGCGGGCAAAGCGCACTGCAATGCAGGCACCGCGACACACCAGCATGCGAGGAAAACCGCTCCACAGTGTTGCAAACACCGTCAATTGGCATCGCCGACAAAGTTAAAGCCGATTTGCATGAAATTCCAAATTTTTCACTTCACTCTTACTTCACCCGACTTCACTCGACTTCACTCTTAGCTATCTAAATAATTTATTTCCAAGCATTTGAAAAAACAAAAAAATACGCCGACGGAGGCGCGGAAATAGATGACTGGCAGGTTATTTGAACGGAGATAAGAATAAGTTGAGCAAAAAGACAGGGTATAAAAATATAACTCCTTACCCTTCAAAATTGTTCAAGCTATTTTTTTAAGTAGGTGTTCAAAATTAGTTTATACTATCCATGCAGGTGTAATCCAGTTTAATATTGCCTTGTCGCATTCTTTTGCCCCTACAGCTGTCTTTCATCAGTCACGTAGCCCGCTACGCTCCTTCTTCAAGAAAACTGTAGGAACAAAATAATACGACAATTCAATATAAACTAATTCTGAACACCTACTTACCATTACTTAATATGCCAAGAGAATTTTTCTTTAATTTGGAATGCAGAACAAACCTCGGCAAAGCATCAAACTGGTTTGAATGCTTTGCCGAGGTGCTGCCTGTGATAAGCAAACGCTCTCTCGGGCGGCGCCCGAGAGAGCGTTTCAAATGTAAAATAATTTTGACCACATACCTATTTTTATCTTTAGCCAAGTCAGAATGGGAGACACAAAGCGCCCCACTACTACTGACGCCCCCAATCACGGAGCCGCCTATCAAATTCCTCTGCTCCTCCTTCGGTTGCAAAAATCTTTTTCAGAAGCCTCATACGCGCCATGGACACGGTTGAAGCAGAGCTCCGCAAAAGCACCTGTATCTGGTGGGCCGAGAAAGCCAGACGAACCAACACACAGATGTAAAAGTCACGCTCTTTGATTTTCAATGACGAGCGCCACAGCAGAAGTTGCTGGGCAAACTTTGAGTCGCTAAACAAAAGGTAGGCCTGCAAATCGTGCCATCTGGAGGACTTCAAATCTATATGGTTGTCTGAATCTGCCGCCTCCCTGAAAACGACAAGGATGTTTTCGATGCCGTCGATGGAGTCTGCCGACTTGCACGACATCATATATTCATTAGAAAGGTGTTCATAATAGCACAGCATTTCCTGCAAATGAGCCACCGCCTCTTTTTGTTCAGCATTGGAGGACTTCAGCAGTTTCAAATTTCTCTCTGCCTGCTCTTTTGCTATCAACAAATTGGTCAAATCCCTTCGCATCACGGAAGCAGCACGCTCCTGACGTTTCCGATACCGGCGATAGAACATGCCACTCGCAAGCACAGTCGCTAAAAACAATGCCAGCAAACCAAAGATGGTCTGTTTTTTCCTTGCGCTGTCGGCCTCAGCTCTTTCTGCTGCCTCTTCTGCCTTTTTCACTTCCGCGTGCATGTGCGACGCCTGCAACTGTTCTGTTGCCCTCTGAAGGGTTTCAACGGCCTGCAATTCATTGAAAATCTCAAAATATTTCCTGACAGAATCCACCTGATTCTTTTGCAGATACACCCGCACCAACCCCTCACAGCCAGAAAGCCGGTAGGCTTCTTGCTTGCTATTGCTCAAACGAACGTAGTAAACGCGTGCTGAATCCAGATCGCCTGTAGCAAGGCAATACCTGGCTTTCACCGCGTAGTAGGTCTGATTTAAAGGGTCGGGCTTTATGGTACCGTCTTTTTTGACCACACCAGATTCACGCTCAAAAAGTTCCAGACATTCCCGTGCCTTTTGGTAACGCTGCGTGGTCGTATAAGCGTATGCCATCGACAACAGCGCTCTTGAAGCACGGAGATTCATGCCAAGTCCCTTAAACCCACGCCGAACGATTTTTGAGTATATCAGCAGAGAATCCATCTGCCCTTTTTCACGGTAGCAAAAGGACAATTTCATATAGGCATCCAACACTCTTGCGGAATCTTTCGCCAAACGTGCATAATACATCCCATGCCGATATTGCTGCATTGCCAAATCCCAGCTTGTGTTGTAGCTGTAAATCTCACCCATCTGTATGAAGCATTTGGCCATAAGGTCGTGACATGCTGGCTGCTCGTCTTCTCTGTATATTGAAATGGCTTTCTGAAACTGCACCTGCGCATCGGCATAGCAATTCCAGTCTGCATACACTCCGCCAAGAAGATAATGCGCACGGATTTTCTCTTGGGTCGTACCCTGCGCGTCATAATATGAAACGACTTTGCGAACCACGCTGTCTGTGTGCAAGGGTATGTAGCGTCTGAAAGCGTACTCTTGCGACAGCAAGGACCAATACATGCGGTTTCTCTCGCTCGCGCCGTCGATGTCCTTCCCGACTTCTGCCAAACCGGAATTTATGGCCAATGTGTCCATCGGCCATACGTCCATCAAGGAGTCAATCGACGCCAGTCTCTGGTTGACGCCATCACGGCAACCGACACACGACATCAAAGGCACAATCAGCCAAAGACAGATTCGCAGTTTCTTCAAATATCGCATTTTCATATTTCAATAATTCGTTATTTTTTTTTGCTATCGACTATTTTGTAGTAGACTCATTATTCTATTTTACAGCATTTACAGCGCTCAAAGATATTGAATCGAAAAACGCCAATAATAAGTAGGTGTTCAAAATTATTTTAGGGGTGTTCTATAAACTAATATTGACCACCTACTTAAACATTTATTCATAATTTTTCTTGTTTTGCACACAAATTTACATCAACAAACTGCAACATCCAAAAAAACATAGCACACTTTTAATACATCGGAATACACGATTACACACTCATAAACACCTATTTCATTCATTTCCAATATTTTAAGAAGAGCAAAAAACAGGCAAAATGAGTAGACAAACAAACATTGTGGTAAACTGGACGGCTCTGATTTTGAGTCAACACCACAGAAATCCAATCTAAGGGCATAGTCTTCGCTCAAATTCATTAATTCTTAGAACGACCCATACCACACACAAAGTGCGGCATACAAAGACTATCGTCCACAAAGCTGTCAAACACGTTTATATTTACGTCCTGCACTCTCCGCAACGTGTCCGCGTCTCACACTTAGCAGGAAAAGTGAGCAACAATGCAACGCCCCTTTCCACGCCAAAGAGAAAAGGGGCAATTCGCGTTATACGTTGCTATGCCGTCTGGGAGATAAATAATTTTCGGCGTTTGCGGGTGCCGATGCCGCAGGTTGCTTCCGAAGACACAATCCTACATGTTTGTACGCCCACCCCACCTCTATTGAAAAGTGACTTAATACAGATTTACTTTACACGGTTTTAACATTTAAAAGAAAGTGCAAGT
>OHRX01000169.1_pt1 | contig 25308 bp, 26 predicted proteins | sample 1578581 | NCBI WGS metagenome assembly OHRX01 (sample SAMEA3879573, study PRJEB24766) | human gut metagenome | biome: human-associated habitat; feature: feces | place: USA | collected 1985/1987 | reverse complement strand
ATTAATATTTATATATACTATTTCTTTGACCCCGACCGTGTGTTCTCTTTCGCTTAATGTAAGTTCGTAAGTTCGTAAGTTGGTAAGTTCGTAAGTTTGGAGTGGGGGCTTCCTTACCAACTTACGAACTTACCAACTTACAAACTTACATTAAGGATTTCAACTTTCTTCCTGGATGGTTTCAGTGAAAAATTATCTGTAAAGGATATTCAGAGCGATAGTTAGTGGTTCACATAGCTTTGCTATGTGCCATTTCTCGGAAGATGAAAAAAAGTTGGAAAATATTTGTAATTTTATTTGGAGGTGTGAAATAATCTTCGTACCTTTGCAGAAGATTTAGCGGCGCTCGGCAATTTGAGAGCAAGCTCTCATTGCGCTCGCTTGCAAAATCTTTGCACCATCATTTGAGACTTGCGGAACAAACCCATAGAGGGCCCGCGACGGGCTTCTCTTACGACAGGGGCGAGGGACAAACAAATAGCGGCGCCGGTCCTAAGCTACCATCGGCAAGGTCTCCATTTTGAACACCTTTAAACACCTTAAACGCAATGATCAACTACAGCATCACGGCAAGAGCCGTCAACCCGAATCTCTTCGAGATCAACCAGGCCAAGACGCGTATCAACCAGGCCAAGGCTGCGGGCAAGCAGCCCGACGCCAAGGACGTGGCACTCGTCGAGACCGTCGTCACCAACTACTTCGCCACGGCACAGTACACCGAGGTGATGGGCATCGAGAAGTTTGCCCGCCACATCGCCGACCACGGCACGACCTACTCCCGCGCCGACATCATGGCGATCCTCTACATGGCAGTCGACTGCATGCGCGAGCAGCTGCTGGAGGGCAAGAAGATCCGCCTCGGCGAGCTCGGCGACTTCTCCCTGTCGCTCAGCAGCAAGGGCGCAGAGACGGCGGAGAAGTTCAGCTCGCAGAACATCCAGCGCGTCACGGTCTGCTGGGAGCCGGGCAGCGAGTTCCGCAACCTCCTCGCCGACGCCGAGTTCAACCTCGTCGCCACGCGTTCGGCCCAGGCGGCCGTCCTCAAGGCCATCAAGGAGGGCAAGACCAACGTCGATATCTCCGCGCCCATCAACCCGGACGGAGACCCCTCCAACCCGGGAAGCCCCTCCAACCCGGGCGGCACGACGCAGCCGAAGAAGCGCACGCTGACGGTCCGTTCGGCCAACGAGAGCCAGGGTAGCGTCTCGGGCGGCGGCACCTTCGACGAGGGCAGCACGCAGACCGTCCGAGCCACGCCGAAGACCGGCTTCGCCTTCGACAAGTGGAGCGACGGCAGCACGCAGAACCCGCGCACGGTGAAGCTGACCTCCGACCTCACGCTCACGGCCTCCTTCAAGACGGCCACCACGGGCGGCGGAGACCAGGGTAGCGGCGGAGACCAGGGCGGCGGCACGCTGGGCGACTGACCCACGGGGCGGGTCAGCAGGCCTCACGGCCCAACGAGCAGCAGAACGTCTGCTTGTAGCCACGGCTCTTGCAGCCACGTCTGCACCAGTCGCTGACCCTGCCACCCGCCCTGCGCACAGGGGGAGGGCGAAGCCCCAGGGCTTCCCACGGGCCACCCGCCCACGGCGCCTACTAAAGGAACTTCGCCACGCGATAGGAAAGACCCTTGCCATCTCGCCCTCTCCCTATGCGCCTGCTGAGGATGGAAAACAACAAAAACAACATTTACAACTATGAACAAACGCTTCGCGGGGGACAACACACGCTACGCGTGTAACAAGCCTTCTGCAAGGTAAACAACAAGATACAACAGCTTCGCGGGGACATGCGCAGAACTGAGCTTGCTCAAGTTATGCCATGGCGAGAAAGAGTGCCATGAAATGGAACAGCTTCGCGGGGACACATGGCTAAGCGGACAATACTATGCAGGAAATGCGTCAAGTTGTGTGAGCAAGGCGAAGCGTTGTAAATGTTGTTTCTCTACAAGCAACCTTCGGCCTCGAAGAGGCAATGTCCTGGCGAAGCGTTGTTACTTGTTGTAAAGGTTGTTTTAGTTGTTTTCTTAACTCAACCTAATGACATTGAGGATATTGAGTGGACAAAGCAAACTTGGTTGTAAAATATTGTAAAAGTTGTATTGGTTGTCTTCTTCACTTGTTCTCGTGTTGCCGCCAAAAACAGAGAGAGAAGTACTCATTTGTCGAACCCTTAAACGAAAAGAAAAATCATGGATGAAAAGAAAAGACAGGTATGGCGCTTCGTCATTCAGACCGCCATCTCGATCCTCACGGCCATAGCCACGGCCCTCGGCGTGACGAGCTGCATGGCAGGCGTATAGCCACGGCAAGACCACAACAAAACAAGGGCACCCGTCAATTTGCCGACGGGTGCCCTCTTAGCTATTCGCTCATCTGTTTGTGTGATTTCCCCAACGAGTCATAACGCTCCATGGATGAAATTAACTTTTCTACTGCAAAAGATTTCGTCCACCAGTATCCTCGAGAATCTTCATTTGCTGAATGGCAATCTGATTGAGTTTTATCAGTCGCTCAGACTGAGGCATTCCATCATTGATAAACACAGCGTTGAGGTTTTCCATATTCGACAGGCAAATAAGCTCGTTGATGCTGGCGTAGTCACGAATGTTGCCTTTCTTGTCGGGATTCTGTTCACGCCATTGCCTTGCCGTCATGCCGAACATGGCAATGTTGAGTACATCCGCTTCATCGGCATACTTCATGGCTGCTTGCTCACGAGTTACCTCTGACGGAATGAGATTCGCCTTGACTGCATCCGTGTGGATGCGATAGTTTATCTTGGACAACTCACGCTTGGCAGACCATCCTAACTGCTTTTGCTCTTCTTCCTTTAGTCGCTGGAACTCTTTTATCAAATACAGTTCAAATTCCACAGAAACCCAACTGGCAAACTTAAAGGCAATATCCCTTTGGGCATAAGTGCCTCCATTCGCTCCAGTTTTGCAAACGATACCTACTGCATTGGTAAGTTTCACCCACCGAGTCGGACTCATTGTAAAAGCATTTGAACCCGCTTCTTTCAAAAGGGGGCCGAATTCGACCCCTTTGAAATGAGGGTTGTTCAACTGTTCCCAAAGTCCCAAATACTCCAAGGTGTTTTTGGAGCGTAGCCAATTCTTTACCACATCTTTAGGCTCAACTGGATTCTTCTGCCTTGCTATGTCGGTAATGCAGATGTAGTCAACTCCATTTTTTGTTAGAGTCTTTATCGTTTGGTTTCTTACAATAATCTTTGCCATAAGGAATTTGTTTTTGCATTCATTCTATGCTACTCAAATCAATGCTGCTCCCAACTTATATAAAGCAGCATCGAACAATCTTTTTCTGATTTACTCCAACTCGATAACGTTGTCATCTCCATCAGACATGGCCATTCCCGAAAAGTGACATTAGTGTCAACTTTCGGGAATGCAAAGGTACGTTTTTTACTGGAAAAGAAAGAATCCATTCCCGAAAAGTGTCATTTGTGACAAAAATCGGGAATGGAAATGGCCTTATATGTGGTTTACATTCAAAACCTCATACTGTTCGAGCCCAAAACACATTGAGAAGTCAGTGGCATTTTACCTATTCATTCCCGAAAACTGACACAAATGACAAAAATCGGGAAAGGGCTCTATGTGTTGGTCTTGCTCAATGAGAATGCGCATGGCTGCAGCACAGAGCAAGCCATCGCAACACGATCCGTCTCTGATAGTTCATATACCATACCTTTTGCTGGCGAACAAGAACCAAAAATGTGATAAAAAGATTTCAAAACCAAGGTGCGAATGGTAAGCCAAATCGTTGTAAATGAGAGAGTAAAGAACAAAGCCGTGACACAGTTCTGTTCGCACCACCTCAATATATAGTAAATGTATGTTTCAACGTACGTTCTTGATAATCGACCTCTATAGCCTCGATATTATCCATGCGGTTGTCGCATAGATAGAAACCGGCCTTCGGCGTAGGGAAAATCTCCGTGCGTAGCCTCACGCTTATTTGATGCTTGATAGAACGCTCATCTTCTTGGCCATCCTTGTCAGGAATGGAGTCCAGATGTTTCTTTAATGGTTCAAAAGATGACTCGGAGAATAGATAGAGATATTCCTCATAATCATGACTACTTGTTTGCAGCAGTGTAAAGTCATCACCGAAATCAAACCCAATAACATTTTTAATTATACTCGCAACCTGAGCTTTTGATAGAGGCCGATAGGATGCTAAGGCATAGAAAAACAAAGCAAAAATCCAAACAGGTATCATGATGATAGTGATGGGTATCATTATCCACCATGATAGATTCTGAAATCCTAAAAACAAACAAATGATACTGGCTACAACGGCTATGGCTATAACTATTTGTACCGCTTTATTGGCAGAAATCTCTGCCTGTACATCGCTGTCAATTATTTCTGTATATTGATGATTTGGTGTGAAGTCTATCATATTTGTACCGGTAGTTCCCCTTGCTGGATTCTGTTGCTGCAAAGATACGAATAATCATTGATAATAGAAACGTTAGCAAGAAAAACAACGTAAAAACCTACTTTAGCCATAGCTGTTGTTAACAGATGGTTATATTCCGTTGTAGTTGTCCCATCTCCATTTCAAGAAATCGCGGTTGATTTGGTTTGGGATAAATATTTTTGGTGGAATGGATGCTCCATAAGACCATCTTGCTTTGTCCGACAAGAAAACATCTCCATCAGCAGATATACGCAAATGTCCTGCATCAAACAGATAGTGTATATCCATTCTCATAGGGAACCCATTTGCTATGCTATCTTCTCCATGATATTTGAATGGTACAATATGCGCAGCTTCCAAAACTTCTGGCATTTCTACATTCGTAATAACGCATCGTCCATAAGCAGCGAGAACTTCTCTTCTGAAACGAGCTTGGTTAGGTCTGTATTGTCCTTTTACAAGTTTTCGTTCAGTATCAGAAACAATTTCGTTTGATACGGTTGTCTGTGTTGATAAGATTTCTTGTATTTCCGCATCAATCTCAAAGTTGTATAAATAATGTTCATGCATTTTTGTACCAACGCCGTCTTGCTTTTTCAGATAACCATAGTATGACAAGAACAACAAGTATTCACGTGCAAAACGCTCATCGTTAGCAGCGGGGATGCAGTCCACCCAATCTTTCAAATCCATGTCTCCACTTCGAAATGCTCTAATGTACTCAACATAACTCTCAACCTTTCGATTTGGAGTACCAGACAGTGGAATGATAATTCTTACCAGTTCTTTCACTGTAATGTAAGCGTCGCTACTTGTTGGCATACCATTACCTAAAGCGCGAATGATAGAAAGAATCAATTTAAGTGGATGAAGTTCTATTCCTGCTTTTTCCCATTCCACACATTCTTCCTTGGTTTGAATACTTGGGTTAGGTAATTGGAAGTTGATAATGGACTGTGCGGAAAACTCGGTTTGAGAAATCTCATGGTTCGCAACTTTACGTCCAAAGTCTGTTAAAGTAATCAAGCCCCTTGTACTTTTGGCTGGAATAAGGTTTAACGCTTTCCAATATTGTCCCGAGTTTCTTATGATATTCCGTTCTCCGACACGTCTTTCCAAATCGACATTTACGCCTGTACCTTGCAAATCGTGTGAAAGTCCTATCAGTTCACTACCGAATTGTTCTGAACTATATTTGTACTTCCCCTCCAATTTTGCCATGCGGAACAGGACGCCTAACAATACAACTGGGTCATTGATACCTTCTGTACATTGTACGCTTGCCCATTTCCATTTGAAATCTGCAAATGGCTTTTTCGGTATTTCGAGTTTCTTATTTTTCATTATCTTCTTCTTTGTAAAGATTAAATTGTTTTGCTATATTATATGCCAGTTGTACAGGTACTGCATTTCCTATTTGGCGATATACGGAAGAGTTTGTACCCTCAAAGAAATAATCCAAAGGAAAACTTTGAACGGTGGCAAGTTCCCTACATGTCATTCGTCTTAACCCATTTGGATGAGGATGAATAACGACACCGCCCTTGTTGTCTCCTCTGGCTGTAACCGTAGGGGCTGGTTTGCTAGGGTCTAACAAGCGATGTCCTATGTAACCATTAATATTCAATTTATACTTAGAATATGTATGGTTGAACACATTATTTGGCAGGTCAGGGTCTGGAATATTTTTGAGCGCTTCACCAACAGGCAGCCACTTTGGCAGTCCATCACTTCCGTCTTTAGAGTTAGTTGGGTGTGGGTATTCATAAACAAAGTCAATATCTTTTCTAACACCGACAATAATTACTCTTTCACGTGTCTGTGGTACTCCATAGTTTGCAGCATTTAGGACTTTGTACTGAACCTCATAATTCAAGTTTCTAAAATCGTTCATTATCATTTTGAAAGATTCCCCCTTGTTTAGGGACAAAATTCCTTTTACGTTTTCTGCAAGAAAGAACTTTGGGTTTTTATCTTTGATAACTCTTAGAAGTTCTTTGTATAATACATTACGCTCGTCAGCTGTATGCCTTTTTGTGTTTGCCACAGAAAAACCTTGGCATGGGAAACCGCCAATAACTATGTCGCAATCAGGAATCTCTTCCGAAGGAATCTCCCTTATGTCTTTATCGACAATATGATTTCCTATATTCTTTCTGTATGTAGCTACCGCATCATCGTATAAGTCATTAGCCCATACGATGGTGTGTCCTGCTTTTATAAAGCCTAAGTCCAAGCCTCCAGCACCACTAAACAACGATACAACTTTCATTATGATACAATTCTTTCTAAGCGTTTCAGCTCCAAACCTAATAATTTTGCAAAATGTACAGGAACTGCATTTCCTATTTGACGATAGCAAGCCCCCATTTTTCCCATAAATACAAAGTTTCGTGGGAATGTCTGCACAATAGCACTTTCTCGTATCGACAATCTGCGCTCTCCATTATAATGGGGTATTGCGCAAACGCCACCCTTGCCGTTTCCTCGTGCCAGTATTGTAGGCGAAGGCTTGGCGGGGTCAGTTACTCTATGCGCCGTAAAGTTGCGAGCAACAAAACGATAAGCCGACCCATAATTGTTGGGGTCTTTGTCTGTATTTCCTATTGGTGGTAAATCATCAATAGCCTCTTTTATTGATCTCCATCTTGGGAGACCGTCTTTGCCATCTTTAGAATTGGTCGGATTTGGAAAGCTAAATATCATGTTTGTTCCTAAATCCTTTCTTTGTCCAATAAACAATACTCTTTCACGGTGCTGTGGAACTCCGTAATCAGCCATATTTACTTTGTGTACCTCAACAATATAGCCAGCATCTTCAAAATCAGCCTTGATTTGTTTTACAACACAACCTTTACCCAAGCTTAATATGCCTTTCACATTTTCGGCAATAAAGAATTTGGGTTGCTTTTCTTTTATAGCGTTATAGAAGAATTTATACAATACATTTCGTTCGTCGTCTATGTTACGCTTCATATTTGCCATTGAAAAGCCTTGGCAAGGAAAACCACCGACAACAACATCTGCTGATGGTACTTTTGTAATGTCAATGTTTTGTATGTCTGCTTGTATTATGTGGTCATTGATATTGGCTTTGTACGTTGCCACAGCATCCGCGTCAATGTCATTAGCCCAAATAACATTGTTGCCAGCTTGAATCAATCCCAAGTCCAATCCTCCTGCACCACTAAATAATGAAATTATTGTCATCTATTTTTTCTTTCTGTTTTGTTGAAATACATTTCTTTTGATCCTAATTTCCGCAGCTCTATGAGTTAGCATTTTTTTATAAGTACCTGGGCGACAAAAAGTTGCTCAGAATTTTGCCATGTCAGATTTTTCACCAACCTTAGTGCTGCAAAACAAGTATGGCAAAATCTCCAAATGACATGGCAAATGTACAAATAAAAACCGAGAAACTCACTCCTTTGGAGGAATATTTTCGATCATGGAGCAATTTGATGCTCTTTGGCTCAAACCATAGACCTCACCTTGGGGATGAGGTGCAAATGGTATGGCTATTAGTATAGCGAGATCCTACGCTCTTCGATGTGCGTCTTTCTTTTTGTGGTGGCTTGGCGCTCCTCCATAAGCTTCTTGGCGGCCGCAGCTGGTGGCGCATGATTCCGTTTCGCTGTCATGTCATCATGTCATCATGTCATCATGTCGTTAAGGACTCCTTGATCCTCAAGCAATCGTCAACACAGAACAAACCATCGCAACACGATCCGACTTTGATAGTTCATGGCGCAAAGGGATTAATAAAAACACATAGCAACCATTATAATATGAACTTTACAGTGAACTTTTGGCGAACTTTCAAATTTAAAAATGTGCAACTCAACTTCAAGCTAGAGTCTTTGGGTTTGAGCTAAAAGAACATCAAATTACTCCATAATAGGAAAAAATCCTCCAAAAGGAGTGAGTTTTTCGGATTTTATATCTACTTTTGCCATGTCGTTCGGAGTTTTTACTATACTTCTTTTGCAGCACAAAGGAATGTGAAATATCCGAGATGGCAAAAACTGAGCTACAAAAGGTTCTCAGGTACTTATTATAATTCAAAATCATAGTACTACAGAAATTAGGTTATATATGGAAGGTATAGTTAGAAACGAAGTTGAACAAGATGATCAGAGGGATCTTGTTGCTAATGTAGAAGAAAAGAGAAATCGTACGAGTGCCAAGTGGAAGAGTCTTTTTAAGTGGAAGAGTCTTTCTATCAAACCCTTGCTGGTTGTTATTGCTTTAGGCATATGGGCCAATGTGTTACAAAATGCGGGAATTATTCCTTCGGCAGGTAAACAAGTGTATGTAGTTGGTGGCGATATTGGCGCAAATGTAACAGGAGAAGTTGATGTAAAAAATACTGTAGATGTCGATGTGCAGAATCAAGTAGGTGTTGATATTGAAGGAGTACTTGGTGCTCCTATTGGATGTCATAAATCTTATACCATCAATGGACAAGATTATTACGCGATAGATGTTTTCAAAAGGAATAATTGGTAGCTGCGATGAAAGTCTTCGATCTGTATGGCTCTCCCCTTTCTAGTTAAGAATATTCGGCAACAACAAAGGAAAATCAATGGATGCAGGGTAAGGTGTCACGACATCTCCAAAGCCTATGTCCACGGACATTTTATGGACAATGCTGTCCATGTGTGCCGTGAAGAAGAACCTTGTACCAGGATATTTCTTTTCCACAGTGATAGGCTCCATCGTTATGTTTTCCGTATCAAACGTAACGCCATCCTCATCACAGACTATGCCCAAAATTTCCTGGAACACCTTTGTTAAGAACTCTCTGTTACGGCTTATTCTTTCTGCCATGAAGTCCACATCTATGGTTGGACGAGCGTTAAGGCCATCCATCGCATAAAGCAAAGAACCGCCTTTAAGCAGAAAGTTGTCCTTGTACTGACTTACAGAAACCCTGTACAGCAGTCGCTCGTTGAAGTATCTTGCAAGAAGATACATATATTTATAGCCTGTCTCGTTCATCAGATTGAGCAGACGAGTCTTGACAGACTTGCCATAGTTTTTCTTTCCCATTTTATTCTATTGCTATTTCAAGATAATTTTTCAAAATATTGGCAACCCTCAGCCGTTTTGCATATTCTGCCAATTGGCTTAGGTTGCGGTTCTGTTTCTTCAGATAATTTCGTATCACCTCGGAGCATACTTCCAATCCGATTTTGTTGCGATACTTGACGGCATCACATACGCTACGTTCCATATCCGTCATACGAATGTTGTAGCCCGACATTTCCACATCCATAACACCAAACTCCAAATTCTCCTTTTTCCAATAATAAAGTTCTATCGGTAGGGTTGGCGGCATTGCCACCTTTCGCTTGGCTTCTATGGCAACACAAAAGGAAGGTGGAACAACAGTGGAGAGCTGATGATATGCCCAAGCGTTGTACAGGCATACAATTCCATTGGGAACGATTCGATCAATATCTATCATCGTATTGAAAAGAGCGTCAGGAACAGCATAGACCCCATGGCGAACCCGAATAAGTTCTCCACGTTCCTTAGCCCTCACAATTTTCTGATAATCTGATTGGTTTGGGAACTCTGCGGTGGTTATGATTCCACCTTGCGAGGTTGCCTTATACATAATCTCATTCATACCTTTACCTTATTATGGTTATTTGTCAGTGTAAAGGTACAACTTTATCTTTAAAAATAATAGTTTTTTACGGAGAATATTTATTTTATCCGTTCAAAACTATCATATCTTACTATTCTACAGCTATATTTATGGATTTCCTGCCTATCAGATAATCATTGACATCCTTGTATTCTGCATATCTTATGGATTCGTTGATAGCCTTGTTTTGACAACGCTCCATGATTGTAAGGGCAGCCATCGTTCCTTCTTGGTCATTATCAAGATAACAATGGATAGCAGTGTAACACGCCAATCGTTCCATGCATTTCCCAAGGCTACTGATGGAGTTCAGTACAATATAATCACATGGCTCTTGTATGCAAATCACATTGTCGCCTCGCTTTCTTCAGCGTGTAAAATATCAAGCACCTATTGAAGAGGGTAGGCTTCGTCCACGATACCACAAAACACGAATTACAGGACAATGCTAATCAGATTCTTTTGCTTACCTTTGCATGTATGAACTTCATTAAGATTATCCTCATATCGGGTCTCTGCCTGTTCTCCCTGACGGGGTGCGCCCTCATCGACTATCACCCCTACGATGCCAAAATCGACGGGGCGAAACATATCAATGCGCAAAACATTGAGCGCATTGAGCGCAGCACGGCGGGACGAAAGAAAATATGTTTCGCCGTAATCAGCGACACGCAGCGTTGGTACGACGAGACGCATGCCGCCGTGAAGGACATCAATCGGCGCGACAGCATCGACTTCGTTGTTCATTGTGGTGACCTGACCGACTTCAGCGCCACCAAGGAATTTGAATGGATGCGTGATGAGTTGCAGAAACTCCGTGTGCCTTACGTTTGTCTCATCGGCAACCACGACTGTCTGGCCACCGGACCGGAAGTGTTCCGCGCCATGTTTGGCGAGCCGAACTTTTCTTTCAATGCGGGCAATACGCATTTCGTTTGTCTCAACACCAATGCGCTGGAGCACGATTATTCGGTGCCTATCCCCGATTTCTCTTTCATCGAGACCGACCGCCAGCAGTTGCCCGCCAGCACTTCGCGCACTGTTGCCGTGATGCACGCCGCGCCCTACACCGACCAGTTTAACAACAATGTGGCTCGCCTCTTCCATTATCAGATGAAGATGTATCCCAATTTGCAGTTTGCCCTCTGTGGCCACCAGCACGCAACGGCGGTGTTCTATCCCTACGGCGATGATTTGCCTTATTACGAATGTGGTTGCGCCCACGACCGCAAATATTTGATATTTACGCTTGACGAGGAAGGAGGTGTACGCTATGAAGTCGTGGCATATTAATCTCAGTAAATCCATTTTCCTCGCCGCCGTGTTTAGCCTTTCGGCCCTGTGCGCCGCTGCCAGTCCGTTAACCGCTGTTGGCGAGCAATGCGACACCATTGATGCCGCCGAGTTGCTGCCGTCGTTTGACACCTTGCAAGCCCAACCCGACACCGTTGAAGCCCCCGTCGCGGAGCCCACTTCTTTCTATGCCCGCCGAACGCAACGCTTGAAGCGCGACTGGGCGCGTCTCGCCCCCAACCAACACACGCTGCAGTTTGCAGGTTCCATCGGCATGTTCTCCATCGGCACTGGTTGGCATTACGGGCGCCGTAATCAGTTCGAAACGGAAATCCTCTTCGGCTATCTTCCGAATTGCAACGGCAGTGAGCACCATTACACCCTCACCATCAAGCAGCGTTACATCCCCTGGCACATCCCGCTGTCGGTGCGCAGCCAGCGATGGGAACTCGAACCGCTCACCTGCGGCGGTTTCGCCAACACTATCTTCGGCGAAGGCTTCTGGCGCCACGAACCGTCGAAATACACCAAGGGATATTATGGTTTCAACACCAAACTGCGTTATAACCTTTTCATTGGACAGCGCATCAAATACAATATACCTCGGCGCCACCGCCGCTTCAACAAAAGCATCACGGCCTATTACGAACTGAGCACCTGCGACCTTTACGTCGTGTCGGCAGTGCCCAACAGCCGTGTCACACTGACAGACATCCTCTCTCTCGCCTTTGGCCTGAAGATGGAAATCTTTTGATATGGAACAATCGGTGTTCGGCAAACAATCCGTGTCCGGCAAACAAGGGAATTGAAACGCCTTTGTTTGCCGGGCTCTTTTTTGCGGCAGAAATTCCCCCTTCCTTTCCCTCTGGCAGCAAAAATATTTGCGTACTTTTGCAGGGTCGTAAATCAGGGGCTTCTTCTTTCCGATGTTCTGTATTATATATAAGGAGGAGGTTAGAAGAAGACTGGAAATTATTATTCACTTGCCAATTCACAAAATGTCTGCACAAAGAAACGAAGTGTTTGACGGACTGAAATTCCTCTTGATCGTGCTCGTTGCGGTCGGTCATTTCTCTGAGCCGTATAGATATACGCATAGCGTGGTGTTGGGAGGATATTCCGTTATCTATCTCTTCCACATGCCGCTGTTCATTCTTCTGAGCGGTTATTTCAGCAAACAGATAAGCCTTGAGAAGATTGGGCGAACCATCAACAATACGTGGCAAGCTTATGCCGCGATGGCCTTGGCCAGTATCTTCCTGGTGGCCCACGATTGGCATTATCTCCTGTCGCCCACCTTCTCCAATTGGTATTTGTTGGCCTTGGTGTTTTGGAAAATCATGTTGTTCCTGCTGCAAAAGACGGTGCGTAAGCCAGCCCTCATCTTTTGCCTGTCGTTGGCCTTCGTTCCAGCGAGCATGTTGCTCATCAACAAGAATCCCGACGTGTTGTGCGTGATGCGCACCCTCTGTTTCTTCCCGTTTTTCGTCATTGGCGCGTTGATGCCAGAGAGTGCGCTAAAAAAGCTCCGTTCACATCGGCTCCTTCTCTTCGCGCTGACGCTCCTCGTCTTTGTAGTTGTCTATAGTTTGGGATGCAGATACATTCACGAATTGGAATGGCACAGGAGAGGAGTCTATCAGTTGAGCAAGGAATATGGATATGGCATAGGGTGGATATTCCTGTGCAGCCTGCTGGTCTATCTCGGTTCTTTGCTTGTCTCCTTCACCCTGATGTCCATCTCTAAACTGCCGCAGTGGATGTGCAAGTATGGAAGATACAGTTTGGTGTTCTACGTCTTGCAAGATGTCTCTTGGAATGTCAACAAACTCTTTCCAGACATTCCGATGGCGCTGCAATACGCCTGGTGCCTCCTGACCCTGTTGACGGGCGTGTTCTTCGTGGAAAAACACTGGCAGAAATGGGTGGCCCGCCCCATCAGCCGAACACATTAGGGAGACTGGGAGCTTGGCGAAAAGCCAAAGGCATCAGTCTATCTTTAGCCAAAGTGAATCAGACCTACTTATCAAAGGGATGTTCTAAAGCGCAATCTTTAGAGCATCCCTTTTGTGTTGAAATAACCTCTCTGCCCATGGAGTTAGCCCAGGATGATGCGGCAGGTTTGCATGGCACCGATGAGCGTGCCTTGCAGTCCGTGGGAGTTGACGTTTTGGCCCGTTTGAAAAAGGCCGGGAACGCGCCAGCGGATGGGCACGCGGCCTGCCATTCCGCTTTGGCTGTTGGCGGCGATGCCATAGAGACTGCCTTGAGGCGTGGCGGTGTAGTCGCGGTAGGTGAGGGGCGTTGACGTTTCGTAGCCAACGATGGCAGTGCTGAGGCCCGGAAAGTCACGCTCCAGGGCGGCGAGCAACCGTTGTGCATGGCGTTCCTTAAAGACTTTATAGGCTTCGCCGCGGTGTCCAACGGTGGTGTCCTTCCAGCGTTCCACCTCCTCCCAGCGCATGTAAGAAATCACCTCTGCCGTGTGGGCGTAGCGTGGGGCGATGCTGTCGGCGGCCTGCATATAGAGGTAGCCACGCGGCCAGTCCTCGTCCGTGTATTGTTCGCAATCCCAAGGTGTGCCGGCGGGGAAGAAATAGAAATTGTAGGGAAGATAGTCCACCATGTCGGGTTTAAATTCCAAATAAAGCGTGAAGCAACCCACGGTTTGCGGCAAAGCCTCGATGCGGCGGCGGAAAGCTGGGCGGATGGCGGAAGAATTGATAAGAGAAAGCGTGACGGCGGGCGCAGCATCAGACACCACTGTGCGGGCCTCGAAGTGTTCGCCGTTGGCCGTCGTAACGCCAGTCACGCCGTCGGCGTCCGTCGTGATGGCGGTCACATGGCGGCGTGTCAGGAGTTGTCCTCCCAAGGCTTCGAAGCGCTGCCGGAGAATCTTGAATAAGGTTTCTCCCCCACCGACAATGCGGTTGGCTCCGCGGGCATAGAAATCCGTGATGAGGGCATGGAGCAGGAAAGGGGTGCGTTGGCGCGTGGCGGCAATCAGGGGCAGTCGTGCTGCAAGCACCTGGCGGAGGCGCTCGTTGGTGGTGAGGCGGCGGAGCATTTCGTCAAGACTCGTTTGGCTTGCTTCCGTCAGACGTGCCGCCACTGCCGCTTCGTCGCTGTTTTGCCACGAAGCCGCCTTCGCCGTTTCGTCGATGAGGTCGGCATAGCGCGTCAGCGCCACTTCTTCTTCAGGAAACGCTTTGAGCATCTCTTTGAGAAACGCTTCACGCCCTGCTGCAAAGGCATAGCGCTTCCCGCCCAGTGCTACCACGTCGTAGCCCTGGGGGTCTAAAGGCGAAAGGGGGAGGTCGTCATCAATGCCCAACTGTTGGAAGAGCTCGTGGAGCGTTTCGCCAGGGGCCATGCTGCCGATGTAGTGCATTCCCGTGTCGAAGGCGGCGTTGCCCCGTCGGAAGCGTTGCAGACAGCCACCAGGAATGGCGTTTTGTTCGAGAATGGTGACCGGACAGCCGCTGCGTGCTAAGAGAATGCCGCAGGCCATGCCGCCCAAACCGCTGCCGATGATGATGACTGATGATTTCATGCGTGAGAAGATGAGTGGGTGTCGGAAATATATTCTGGAGGGGAATAGCCTCTTAAGTTGGTGTCGGAATAACAGACTTTACCATTACCCCCCCTTGCCAAGTCTTTCCATAAAAAGCGCCCGCATTTTGTGGCGCGTTTCTCTGATGGCGGCTTCATTGTTGTCGGGCGCGGGCCAGGCGGGAAGGATTTCCACTTCGATTTTTCCCCGTCGGAACGTATGGCTGCCTTTTGGAAATATGCGGTCTGTTCCGTGTAGCACAACTGGCACCAATGGCAGTTTTAGATGGGCGGCGAGGGCAAAGGCGCCTTGATGGAAACGGCCGAGGCTGCCATTGCGCGAACGGGTGCCTTCGGGGAAAATCACCACCGAGTAGCCCTCCTTGACCAGTCGTCCCACTTGTTGCTGCATGGCATCGAAGCCCATGCCGATGGGCAGGAAGTTGAGGCGGCGAATCACGGCACCATAGAGTGCATTGCGCCATTGCCGCTGGTTGGTCACCACCACCAGACGGGGCGAGAGCATGAGTAGGCACAGAAGGTCGAGACTCGACTGGTGGTTGCTCACCAAGACCGATGGCCGTTGCCATTCAGCCTCCTTTTCTCCCTTCATCTCCAGCTTCGTTCCAGGAAGATGGCGTGCGGCAAACCGACAGGCACGCCACATCAAGCGGTGGCGCATGGCCTCTGTGTGCTTGCCGAAGGGGGCGAGCAGCAGGGTCATTGGCAGGAGCCAGCCGAAAAGTCCAATCAGGAACAAAAGGGCGATGGCGAGGGTGCGGAAACTGTCGGAAATGTTTGGCATGATGGGTTATGGGAGGAGGAAAACGTATTCAGATAAGTAGGTGTTATTCTATTTTTTTGAATGCATAGATTGCCGAGGTTTCAACATTAGCACTTGAGGTTACAACATTAGGCGCCGAGGTTTCAACATTAGCACTTGAGGTTGCAACATTAGGCGCCGAGGTTTCAACATTAGCACTTGAGGTTACAACATTAGCTCCTCGTATAAAGTCATCAGTCACTATCAGATGAAGCACCAGTAATTGTTCATGTTCAACGTGTAAAATGCTTTCACCATATCTGGTAACTTGTCAAAGTAAAGAGTTCCCTACTTACGAAACACGCCTTTAACACCCCTTGCAATCTGTCGGCAGAAAATCCTTGGCCAGCCATACACCACCATGAGGAAACACAGCAGCGTGTTGAGCACACTGATGCGGGTGAAGTCGCGTCCCGGACGGAAATGTGTTACGCGTTGGTCGCGTGGTGGATAGTAAACAGAGACGGGAATAGGTAGGAGTTTCACGCCAGCCCAGGCGGAAAACACGAGCAAGGTGAGTTCGGCCTCGTAGCGTGCCGACATCCAGCGTAGCCCGTGGAGGCGTCGCAGCGGATAAACGCGCAATCCGCTTTGCGTGTCGGGCAGGCGTTGGAGCGTTTGCAGGGCAAACCAGAAATTGGAGAAGCGGTTGGCAAAGGTGCTCTTGGCCGGCATATTCTCATGTTGCAGTCCGCGGCTACCGATGGCTAAGGCATCGGGTTCTTCCTCCACGGCTTTCAGCAGGGCGGGAATATCATCGGCGCGGTGTTGCCCGTCGGCATCCACCGTCACAGCATAACGGAACCCCTGTTGGCGGGCATACGTCAGTCCCGTCTTCAGGGCCGCTCCCTTTCCGCAGTTCTTCGGGTGGGTCAGCACCTTTTCCGGGCGCTCGTTGCCAGTGGCCTTGTCGAGCAGGGCGGCAGTGCCGTCGTTGCTGCCGTCGTCCACCACAAACACCGTGTCCACCACGCGGTGGACATCGGCCACGACCTTCAGTAGGGTCTTTGCGTTTTGGTATGTCGGAATGACGGCACACACCTCGTTCTCCTCCACGCCCACCGTCATGAAGTCGGCTGCCGTGCAGGAGAAAGAGAAAGTGGCGAAGCGCGTCTCCCCGTTCTGCACGGTGGCTTTAAACTGGAAAACGGCTGGCTCGTCGGCATTCTTCTCCGCTTTCAGCGCCACGCTGATTTCCACCTCCTGCGTTTCTTGCGGATTGACCACTGCCAGATACTTTGCATTGCCGATGCTCTGCACCGTTAGCGTCTGCGTGGAGAAAAACTGCGACGCGTTGATGGCGTCCACCACCATTTTCAGTGTCAGCACCCCTGGCAGTACGGGAAATCCCGGGAAGTGGGCCTTGAAAACAGGCGCTTCTGGATGGAGGCGGCAACGATAGGTGGCCGAATTGCCGTTCTTCTCGCCCGATTCAAGGGTGAAGAACTGCGCGACGTATTGTTTTTTGCCATGAGGCAGAATAGACGTGAGGCTCATAGGTTGGGCTTAGGAGTTGGGGATAAGTAGGTATCATTTCGACAGCACCGTAAAGGCATAGCCGCCATCGGCTGAGAGATTAACGATGAGCAGGCGTTGCGGCGGACGTGTGGCCGGCAGGCCAGACAGGCAAGTCGGCCATGCGCCGTGTTGCAGCATCCTGGCGGCGGCATAGAAAGCGAGCGCCGAAACGGTGTAATTCTCTCCAAACAGTTGTTTGTAGGGCAGTTGTGGAATCCCTGGCAGACACGCCATGCAGAGCGCGGCATAGCGGGCATCGTTGTTTGCGACCCCATTGTGGCCTGTGACCACTGCGTCAATATCATCGGGAGAAATGCCGCAATTGTCCAGAAAATCCTTCAGCCGCGTGGCGCTCTCTCCTTCCTGCGTTGCCTGTCCCGTCTGAAAAGCATCGAGCCGCGCAACGGCCCCTTCTCTTTCGGTGGAAATCAGGGCCGCCATAGCCGTTTCGGAGCACGCCACCTGTTGCGGATGCCCCACATAACCAGCGCGTCGCAGCAGCGTATAATAGGAGGGCGTCACCTCGTCGTAGCCCCCAACGAGGGCGTTGTGGCATTCTGAGAGCCGCAGCGACATGATGGCCTCGTGGAGCGCCTGTTCAAAAGAAAACGTCTTGTGGGAGAACGTCGTGTTGGTCCCATGACAATGCGTGCGGATGGCGATGAGCGAACTGATGGTGTTGTGGGTCGACTGCATGAAATGCGCCGGGCTCAACAGGTGTTCGCCTTCGCGACACAGCGTCTCCAGAAATTTCTCCGTGCTCTCCACGCATCCCAGTCCGGTGCCGCTGAAGATGGCATCGGGACACGTCGTAGCGCCCTCCTTCAGTGCCGTTTCCGCCACCACCGCCGCGCGTTTCAGCAGCCGTCCCATACGTCGGGCCTCGAGCGGTGCGAGGAAATCGCGGAAATTCGGGTCGTCGGCGCGTACGTAGGCTTCGTTGTGCGCCACGCCGTTTTGCATCCAGTCGTCGCAGAGCGGACGTTGGATGGAAATCTGTGCCAGTCCTTTTATATATATAGGTGTGGTGTGCATGTGGTGGTTTTGATACTATTACAAGTCCGCAGCCAAGATAACCCTTATAGTTTACAAGTCAGCAGCCGAGATAAGCAGTGACGCATCGTTGCCTCCGAAGCCGAAGGAATTGCAGAGCACGTGGCGCAGTCGGCATCCCGTCTGCAAACTTGTGACAGGAACGCTCTCCGCGTCGATGGCCTCTTGCCAGTTGAGGTTCGCTGGAATGAAACCGCCTCTGAGGGCCAGGATGCAAACCACGGCTTCAATCGAGCCCGAAGCACTCGTGGTGTGTCCCGTAAACGCCTTGGTGGAAGAAAACGGCGGCAGCGTCGCGCCGAAGAGCCGGTGCATCGCTGTCAGTTCGCTCCTGTCGTTGTCGGGCGTCGCCGTTCCGTGTGCGTTGACATAGTCGATGTCCTGCGCTGTCAGCCCTCCCTTTTCCAATGCCTTACGCATTGCCAGATAAGGACCATCCGCCGTCTCCGATGTGGCCGTTTGGTGAAACGCATCGCAGGCGTTGCCGTATCCTCTGAGAATCGCCAACGGCCGATGGCCGTGGCGTTGCGCCGCCTCCGGTGTTTCGAGCACCACATAAGCCGCGCCCTCTCCCAAGTTGAGTCCGGCGCGTGTCTTGCAGAAAGGACGGCAGGGCGCGTTGTCGAGAATGAGGAGCGAATTGAAACCGTTGAGATGGAATTTCGTCAGGCATTCCGTGCCTCCCGCCACCGCCATCTCCGCCTCTCCGCATTCCAGCATCCGCGCGGCATGGATGATGGCGTTGGCTGCCGAGGAACACGCGGTGGACGTTGAGGCCTGGTAGACAAATGGTCCGATGTGTTCGGCAATCTGCCTCGTGCAGGCCCCCACATCGTGCAGGGCGATAAATTCGTTGCGTGAATCGTTGTTGAGGAAGTCGAGGTAATATTGCTCACTGCAGTCCATTCCCCCCACCGTCGTACCGTTCACAAATGCCATCGGCACCTCTTTTGGCGACACGCCAGCCGACCGCAACGCCTCGCGCACCGCCATGATTCCCAGCAGTGCGCTGCGCGTGATGGCTTCATTGGCAGGGATGTGCAGGCGTTGGCGAAGCGCCTCGTTGGAGAGAGGCACCTCGCCGACGGGCAAGTCGTTGTGGGCTGATTCCAAAAGCGTCATCCTGCCGATGCCGCTGTGCGAATTGCGCAGCGAAAGGCGAGTTTCTTCAGCGTTCAAACCGATGGCGGAATTGATGCCCATGCCGATGATGTAGAGCGGTTTGCTTTCCATCCGTGTCAGTTTATTTCGTGCGGTGTGCAGCCACATATTCAGCCATCACCCTCACCGAGCGAAACACCTCCTTGCCAGCCGCCGCATCTTTGAGTTTGATGCCGTAGTTGCGTTCGAGGAGCACGATAAGTTCCAGTGCGTCGATACTGTCGAGACCGAGACCTTCGCCAAAGAGCGCAGCGTCGGTGTCGATGTCTTCTGGTTGCAGGTCCTCCAGGTTGAGGGCTTCAATGATTTGCTGTTTGAGTTGTTTGATCAATTCTTCCATGTTGCGTTATATTTTTTGGAGGCTACAAGCCCCACCTCATACATTCCTTTCCATCAGTTCCACCACGGCCTCAAACTCCCCTTCGTTTCGGCAGTCGAGCCAGGCACACACCACGCTCTTCGTCTCATGGTCGCAGAAAGCCGTGGCAGCGAGTTGTCGCACGCGTTCCGCTTCATATTCTTGCACAACGAAGCACGACGTCTCGCCCTGATAATGGTGTCGGATGGCAATTTCTCCTGTGACGATATTTGCCAGCGTGTAGACAAACACGGCCGGACTCGGAAAATAGTTCTCGTCGGTGATGGTTTGTTGGTAGCGGCAGTCGTTGGCGTAACATCCGTGGCGGGTGCAGACCACCACGGCGCGGTCGTTTCTCGCCCCCTCCGCCGTTTCGCCTTCCGCTTTCAGCAGCAGTTCGGTGGCAATGAATCCCAGTCGGCAGAGCGGGTCCATCTTGAAAAATTTGGGATAGTCGTTGACTTCCTTTCTGTAGAGCGCCGTCAGCATCGCCGCCCCCTTCTCCGTGCAGTCTCGCTCTTCTCCATCAAGGCTCACGTGTCCATCGGAGCGGAGGTGGAGAGAGTGGGAGAGGTGGTAAACGGTCCCCGCAGGCTTCGTCTCCTTGGCGGGTCCAATCTCTGGTGCTCCTTCGAGGCACTTTCCTTTCACGTAATGCACCGCCGCCCGACATGAGTTTAACAAACCCCGCTCGCTCCGTCGTCATCCTTTCGTTCGACACCGCAATCTTCTGGCTGACGCCCAACGTCTTGAAGCCATGTGTCGGCAACACCATTGCGTGGCGCAGAGCCTCTGCAGAGAGCAGCGTCTCCAGAATGCCCGCCGCCCCCATCGTGTGGCCAAACACGCCCTTGAGCGCATTGACCGGCACATCCGAGAGTCCGGCGCGATTGATGGCGATGCTCTCCATCTCGTCGTTGTAGAGCGTGGCAGTGCCGTGGGCGTTGACAAAGGCCAGTTCGTTGTCCGTGGCGCCTTCCGTCACCCGTTTAAGAGCCTGAAAACTCCCCTCGCCAACGCGCGAAGGTCCGGAGATGTGGTTGGCATCGTTGCGCACACTTCCTGCCCGCAACACCCAGTCGTCTGCAAGCACCTCTTCTGCCGCCTTAGCTTTCAGCACCATCGCGGTAGCGGCCTCGCCCAAATTCAGTCCGTCGCGCTGTGCGTCGTAGGGACGGCAGCGGGTGGGGGAGAGGGCTTTAAACGATTGAAAACCAGAAACGATGAAGCGCGATTGCTCGTCGCCGCCAGCCACCACAGCATAGCGGCAATGGCCTTGTAGTAGCAAACGTTGTGCCAATATCTGGGCCGACACACCGGAGATACAGGCGTTCGACACCACGACAGGTTTCGTTGTTATGCCCCAAAATCTGCCGATGCGCTGCGCCGCCTCGCCCAACAAAATGCGCGGGTCGGCCTCGTCGTCGGCCATCAGGCCCACGTTGCCCTTGGTGGAAGAGAGCACAAACAAGGTGTCGCCACTTTGTAGGTCGAAGGCCTCGTCGTCGGCCATCTGTTGCAGTGCGTCGTGCATCGCGATGATGACAGTCTTTTCGAAAAGCGTGTAGGGCGCGTCGTTCGCCACCCCGCCGCCTTTCTCTCTGCGCTTTTCGACAATGGCCTCAAACGCTGCCTCCACCGTGGCGCGGTGAAAGAGCGAAGCCACGAAAGGTTCCTGCACGCCGAAAGTGTCCTCCTGCCTTTCCAGACAAGAGTCACCGCGCAGCGCAGCCTGATAGTTTTCGGCCACACCGCGTCCCAAGGGCGTTATCATGCCACCAGCTTCGAGCGTGACAGTTGATTTCATGCACGGTTCATCCATTGACATTCCATTTCTTTTTCCACGATTCATAAAACTCCGGTGCGCTCCACAGCAGTTCGCGTTGCTCGTTGAGAAACACCTGTACAGAGCGTCCCGTAGCGATTTCCTCACCCGTTTCTCCATCGTGGATGACATAGTCGAACACGATTTTGGCAGCTTCCGTCGGCACGTACGTGATGGTGATTTCGGGGTTCGTGCCATAGGTGATGGGGCGTCGGTAGTGAAATTGCAAGTCCACCAGCGGCGTATAGAGTCCTGCGCGGAAAATCCTCAGGTAGTCCAAGTCATATTTTGCGCCAAACGCCTCGCGTGCATCCTCGAAATAGAGGGCATACGAGCCGTGCCAAACAATGCCCATCGCGTCCACCTCACTGAAGCGGATGGTGAGCGTCTTTGTCACGCTGAGCGTTGGTCGTGTCGTGTTGTTCTTCTCCATACTCATTATATAAGGTATATAAGGGGCTTCGATGATTTCCGTGGTCAGTTCTCTTTCAAAGCGATTTTCATCTGTGCCGTTGCCAGCACCTCCTCGCCCGACGAGACCTTGGCATCCACCAGCGTGAGTCCCATGATTTCCTCAATCACCTCAATCCGCGTGTGCACCACCTCGCCCACCTGTGGCAGTCGGTGGAAAACACCGCCGCGCACCGCTCCGATAAATCCCACGTTCACGGCCTTGTGTAGCACATAGTTGGCATATCCCAACCGTGCCGCACAGGTCTGTGCCATATTCTCCAGCACACCGTAGGCGGTAAGCAGTCCGCGTTCTACGAAAATATTGTCCTTCCTCACCGTCAGTCGCGTCGCCGTCTCCTTCTCCGAGAAGTCCGTCAGTGCGTCAATCATGATAAATGGCGGCTGCTGTGGCAGCAAGGCGGTAACAGGAATCTGCTCTAATTCAGTCATGTCGTTTTATGCTTTATTTGAGGGTGAAGGAATGGGGGCGCAGAGGGATGGATGTAACGTTCTTTGCGGCGCAGCACTGTAGCTCACTTTGCTCGCAAAGTGAGGGAAACGAATTTTATAGCGGACCTATAGCGCCCCAATAGCGGACTTTAGCATTCTCGCGACGTGTCCGTGGCCCTCACTTTGCGAGCAAAGTGAGCTACAGTGCTTCGCCCCAATCACGCGCCCCAAGAAAATCGTTGTTACGCCGTCCGAGTCCAATAATAAAAAATTCGTTGTCCCGCGTGGCTTATATATATACGTTGTGTGCTCCGTCCCTCCATGTTAAAAAACACATATTCTTTGGTCGGCTTGCTGTAAATGCGTAATTTTGCATCCGAAACAAGAACGAGGACAGATTTGACTGCTTGCAACCTCTTTAAAACAATGCTAAAACGATGCGGCGATTACTGCGTAGGAATCGTTGGGCGCAAATTGGCACATACAGTCATTTCAAGATACGTTCTGCTCTCACTTTATCAAAAGTCGGGGGCAGTTTTTGTTATTGTAAAAAACATAATCAAAAAGAAATGGGATATTTATTCACATCCGAATCCGTATCAGAAGGACACCCAGACAAGGTGGCCGACCAAATCTCTGATGCCGTGCTTGACGAGTTGCTGGCCTACGACCCCAACTCAAAAGTAGCTTGCGAAACCCTCGTGACCACCGGTCAGGTGGTTGTGGCGGGAGAAGTTAAATCCTCTGCCACCGTCGATCTTCAGAAAATCGTTCGCAACACCATCAAACGCATCGGTTACACCAAGGCCGAGTATAAATTTGAAGCCGAAAGCTGCGGCATCCTCAGTGCCATCCACGAGCAGAGCGCCGACATCAACCGCGGCGTTGACCGTCAGGACCCCAACGAACAGGGTGCTGGCGACCAAGGCATGATGTTCGGCTACGCCAACAACGAAACCGACACCTATATGCCGCTCGCCCTCTCTCTGGCGCACGACATCATGATTGTCTTGGCTGAGATTCGTCGCGAAGGCAAGGTGATGACCTATCTCCGTCCCGACTCCAAGAGTCAGGTGACCATCGCTTACGACGATAACGACCGCGCTGTGGGCATCGATGCCATCGTCGTTTCAACGCAGCACGATGAGTTTATCTCCGCCGAGGAAGCTGGCAGCCAGGAGAAGGCCGACCAGATGATGATGGACAAAATCCGCGAAGACGTCATCGGCATCCTCATTCCGCGCGTCGTTGAAGAACGCGTTAACACGCCCGAAGTGAAAGCCCTCTTTGCCAAGGGCGACATCAAATATTACGTCAACCCAACGGGCAAGTTCGTTATCGGCGGTCCCCACGGTGACACCGGACTGACCGGCCGCAAAATCATCGTTGACACCTACGGTGGTAAGGGTGCACACGGCGGCGGTGCCTTCTCAGGTAAAGACCCTTCAAAGGTTGACCGCTCAGCAGCCTATGCCGCACGCCACATTGCCAAGAATATGGTGGCAGCTGGCGTTGCTGACGAGATGCTGGTGCAGTTGAGCTACGCCATCGGTGTGGCAGAACCCATCTCCATCTATGTCAACACCTATGGCAAGAGCCACGTGGCGATGAGCGACGGCGAAATCGCCAACCACATCAAGGAACTTTTCGACCTGCGTCCGCATGCCATTGAGCAGCGCCTCAATCTGCGCAAGCCCATCTACGAAGAGACCGCCAGCTATGGCCATGTCGGCCGTCTGCCGCGTGTGGTCAAGAAGTCGTTTGACCTTCCGGGCTTCGGCCATAAGGAAATGGAAGTGGAACTCTTCACTTGGGAAAAGCTCGACTACGTTGACCGCATCAAGGAAGCGTTCTCGCTGTAAGATAAATTCAGGGGTGTTCAGAAAATTCAAACGGATTTTTCGGGACACCCCTGAACCGAAAAATCAGATTACTTTAAATGAATATCACAGTATATGCCGCTTCGAGCGGACAGGTGCCCGACAAATATATCGACATGGCCCGCCAGCTCGGCACCGTCATGGCGCAGGCTGGGCATACCCTTATCAATGGTGCAGGCCGCACCGGACTGATGGGTGCCACTGCCGATGCCGTGCTCTCTGCTGGCGGAAAGGCCATTGGCGTCATCCCCCAGTTTATGATTGACCAGGGGTGGCAGCATCCTGGCATGGCGCAGCTCGTCGTGACCAAAGATATGCACGAGCGCAAGGAAATCATGGCCGAGCGTTCCGATGCCTGCATCGCCCTTCCGGGCGGCGTTGGCACCCTTGAAGAACTCTTGGAGGTCATCACCTGGAAACAATTGGGCATCTATCTCAAGCCCATCGTCATCCTCAATGTCGATGGTTATTACGACGCCTTGCTAGCGCAACTGGAAAAAGCTGTTGACGAACATTTTATGCGTGGCGAGCACCGCCGCATCTGGCAAATCGCCGCCACTGCAGAAGAAGCCGTGCGCCTGGCGGAGACCACGCCCCTCTGGGATACCTCCGTGCGGAAATTCGCTGCCCTCTGATACCCGGTGGCCAATGTGCTGCCAGAGGACGTGGCAATGTTTTGCAATTAGAGTGTTCAAAATACAGAAGAATCTGCACGATTTTTGACCAAATAGCGGCACCGCTGCCCCTGAAAGGGGCTCATATTCCAGGATAGGGGCTCGCCCCTATTTGTCGCCGCAGCTCATCGATTCTCGCTTCTGCCCCTGTAAGGGGC
>OHRX01000155.1_pt1 | contig 26640 bp, 27 predicted proteins | sample 1578581 | NCBI WGS metagenome assembly OHRX01 (sample SAMEA3879573, study PRJEB24766) | human gut metagenome | biome: human-associated habitat; feature: feces | place: USA | collected 1985/1987 | reverse complement strand
AATGTTGAGTGTTGAGTTAGGCTTGCGCCCTTATGTGTCTTCATGCTGATGCCGTTAGGCAATTCAACATTCAACACTCCACATTCAACATTCCCTAATAAATGTTGAGTGTTGAGTTAGGCTTGCGCCCTTATGTGTCTTCATGCTGATGCCGTTAGGCAATTCAACATTCAACACTCCACATTCAACATTCCCTAATATAGGAAACCCAGAAGCCATAACGGAATCCTGTTATCCTTGCCTACCTCGGTATTGTATCGGGCGTAGATGATGTCGGGATTGTTGCGCACCTTGTTTGGAGATTGCGCATCGCAGATTCTGAACTTCTTCTCACCATCTACAATGAAGTAGTGGTCCTTGCCGGTCTGGCTTACCTTGTGGTCTTTCCAGACCGAGTTGACGAAGAATGTTTCCATCACCTCCTGCTTGTCTATCTTGATAGGATAGATGGCGTACATCAGGTTGGTGTTGTGCATCATCACCTTGGATGGTTTCTTTGGGAACTCCTGCCCGGTAGGGTAAATCATGTTGATGAGTCGCGCATCAGCAAGATACTTGATGTAGTTCATTACCGTAGCTCTGCTGGTGTTGATCTCTTCGGCAAGCTGGCTCACGTTGGGAGCCTTGGCACCTTCTACAGCTAGCTGATAGAAGAGCCGCTTGATCTTGGTGAGATATTTCAGTTCGATTTGCTTGATGAGGAGGATGTCTACCTCGGTCGTCATGTTCATTGTCTTTAGTAGATTCTCCGTGAAGTTGCGGTTCTCCAGGAAGAATGGATAGAATCCATGGTGCAAGTAGTCCTGGAAGTACTTCATCGGGCTCACCTTAGGCAGTATCTGCTTGATGATGTGCTCGTGATTACGCAAGATTTCATCGAGTGTATATGGCTTGAAACTGTTGCCAGTCTGCAGGTTGATAAACTCTCTGAAAGAGAAGCCTCGCAAATTATAGCTTTTCACGATTCCATTGAGCTCAGGATTCTCTTCCTTCAGTCTCATCACGCTGGAACCTGTGAACACGATTCTTAACTCTGGATAGAGGTCGTAGCATTTGCGCAGTTCCTTGCTCCAGTCCGACTGCTTGAAGACCTGGTCGATGAGAAGGGTTCTGCCGCCGTGGCGAACAAAGTCACCTGCAAAATCTGCGATTCCTCTGCTTTGAAAATAGAAATTGTTCATATTCACATACAGGCACTTGCGGTCAGTAGGGCCAAAGTGCTCCTTGGCATATTGAAGGAGGAATGTAGACTTTCCTACACCGCGTGTTCCCTTTATGCCAATCAAACGGTCGCTCCAGTCGATTTCGTCCATCAGAGTGCGTCTTACTGGTGCGTCCGTATGCTCTACGAGGTATGTATGTGTTCTGAAGAATGCTTCTTCCATGAGTTTATATCGTTTCTAATTGTTTTTACGATGCAAAGGTAATTAAATATTTCTAATTTGCAAACTCTAGATAGCAAAAAGTAACTTTTTTTTTATTATTTAGCACTTGTCTAAGTAAAAATGGGGATTTTCTGCCCTTTTTTGCACTTTTCTTTATATCTTTGCACCATGAAGTTACATATTTTCAATCCAGAACATGATTTGGCTTTGGCTGCAAATCTGAAACAGTTCACCGCGCCTCATGCGGGTAGACAACTTAGAAGTGATCTTGCTTTCATTCCGGCTCTTTGGGCGGAAGAGGGCGACCTCGTACTTGTGGATGATATTGATTTTGCGAAGAACAGGGTGCGCCATTTTGGGGCTGAACTGAACAGCAAGGTTGAGTTCATCACCAAGCCTCAGCTGAAGCATCTGCTCAAGACGGAATTTCTGGACAGTGTTCATCCCTGGGGATGGAACCTGTCGCTGAAAGGTGAGTTGGAGCGTTTGGGAATACCGGAGATTATGTTGCCGACTGATGCTGTATTAAATAAGGTACGCGAGGTGAGCAGCAGGCAATGGGCTGCCCTTCATCTGCAGCGTGGCGTGGAATATGTTACTGAGACGGCCCGCGTCAAAGAGCTCATTCTCCAGCACGGCAAAGCTGTTGTCAAGGCTCCCTGGAGCAGTAGCGGGAGGGGAGTGAAATATGTGAGCGCTGAGGACTTCAGGACTGCCGGAGATTATCCTACCTTCGAAAGATGGGTGGCAAACATGATTTATCATCAGGGCGGCGTAACCGTAGAACCCCTATATAATAAGGTGAGAGATTTCGCCATGGAGTTTGAAATGAAAGATGGCAAGGTGCTCTATCGCGGTCTTTCGCTATTCGATACGATCAAGAATGCCTATTCGGGCAATGTGCTCTGCTCTGAAGATGATAAGGTGGAAATGATGAAACCGCTCATTAGCGAGGCGCAGCTTGCCGGAATCAGACAGCGCATCATTGAGGTAATGGAGCCGGCGCTGAAGGATATTTACAGTGGTCCGTTCGGCGTTGACATGATGATCTGCACGAAAGGGGAGAAGGATGAATTCTGCGAGGCTGTGCTGAATCAGGAAGGTGAGGACGTAAACAGAACCGGTCTGGGCGTGGTTCCTTGCATCGAAATCAATCTGCGCAGAACAATGGGGCATGTGGCAATCGATCTATACGAACATCTTGTGGCTAATTCGAGCGATGAGATGAAGACCAACAGGACGAACATCATGCGCGTGGAATATGATGGAAACAGATATCATCTCAGAATAAAGCCTGGCAGACCTTCGGAAGAGGCACCGCTGCATTGATTTTTTTCGTAAAGTACTCGAATTTTGCAAGTAAGCCCCACACGCCCTGAAAGGGCAGAAGCTCCTAGCCCAGGGCCTTCAGCCCGTACTTGAACCACATGCGAAAGTTCAGTAAAGAACATAGATGTTTTTGTTAAGAAATAGTAAAATCGGCTTTCCCCGTGCAAGGATTAGCCGATTTTTCATTTTATCTTCAGAACTCACGATTCAGATTCCGATTCGGGAACTGCCTTTTAAAGAGGAACAGTCCCTTTTGGGTTCAGGAGCGTTGAGTCATTAAAATGAACTAATAAATTAGAGAAATATGAACAAGAAAGTATTTAGTGCAGCTATTTTAGCTTCAGCTGCAATGGCTATGACTTCTTGCAGCACTAGCAAGAATGCACAGAATGAGAACGCAACAAAAGCTGAGAAGATAACAGAGGCAGAGGCTGCCCGTCCGTCGGCAGATGAGGAAATGGACGAGAGTTATCTTATCCTCTCAGAGGCTCAGCAGAACATCGTGAAGAAGAATAATGATTTCGCTTTCAAACTCTATCAGCAGATTAGCGGCATGGATTCTGAGGTGGTTTCGCCAATGAGCATCGCCTATCTGATGGGAATGCTTGCAAATGGTGCCGACGGCATGACTCAGCAGGAGATTCTGAAGGCAATCGGTTGCGAGGGCGTGAGCGTGAAGGAACTCAACGACTGTTATAAGGCGCTGATGCTTTCGGCTGGCAAGCTCGACAAGCAGACAACCGTAAATATTGCCAATTTTATCGCTATCAACAAGAATTTCACATTGAACAGCGATTTCGCTCGTACCGTAGCCGATTCTTATCAGGCTGGCGTTGAGAGTATGGACTTTACCAATTCGAAATCTGCCACTCGCATTAATGACTGGTGCAAGAAGCAGACTAAAGGAATGATTCCTAGCATCATCGACCAGGTAGACCCTGCAGCCGTTTCTTACCTCCTGAATGCTATTTATTTTAATGGAATCTGGCAGGAAAAGTTTGATGCGAAGAACACTAGACTCGAGAACTTCAGCGGTTACACCCGCGATATTAAGAAGGTGAACATGATGCACCAGAACAAGAAGTTTGCCTATACTGAAAATGATATGTTGCAGGCTGTAGAACTGCCATACGGAAATGGAAGTTATCAGATGACCGTTCTTCTTCCTAAGGCTGGCAAGAGCATCAACGAGGTGATGAAGGAGATGGATGCTGATAAACTTCAGAAGTTGAGTAATGACATGGACCGTTGCCAGGTGGATTTGAAATTCCCAAAGTTTACCACAGAGATGGATTTGTCGCTCAACCAGATTATCAGTAAATTGGGAGCTCCAAGCATCTTCCAGCCAGGCACGGCAGATTTCAGCCGTTTTGCCAATGGCAGCTTCTACGTATCGAAAATGTTGCAGAAGGCAAAGATTGATGTAAGCGAGCGTGGAACAAAGGCTGCTGCCGTAACAGCTGCTGTGATGCTGACCTCACTGGGTCCTAACGAGATGAAGCGTGTAGAATTTCATGCCAACCGTCCATTCGTTTATTTCATTACAGAACGTAATAGTGGCGCCATTCTCTTCATGGGTCAGTTCCTTGGAGAATAATAACAGAGAATTTGCAGGTTCTTAAAACTAGAAAAGCGAAAGCCAAGTCCGTAATCCGGAATCTGGCTTTCGCTTTTTATTTCGCTTAATTCACTTGTTTACTCTTGAAACTTTTCTATGAACTCATCCTCTGTGATGATTGGAATATTGAGTTCATGGGCTTTCTTGTTCTTCGAACTCTGCGAAGCAGCATCGTTGTTAATCAGGAAGTTTGTGCTCTTGCTTACACTTCCCGTAACCTTGCCGCCCTGGCTTTCAATGTAAGCCTTCAGCTCGTTGCGGTTCTTGTAATGATGCACATCTCCCGTTACGACGAAAGTCAGTCCCTGGCATTTATTTCCCGTTTCTACAGTCTCATGCTCCTCGATAATCAGCTCGGACAGCAGATGCTGCACATGCTGGAAATGAACATCATCCTTGAACCAGGCGATAAACTTGGCACTCTTTTCAGGTCCAATACCATCAATGCTTGCAAACTCATCATCGAACATGCTCAGGCGCGCCGTTTCTATCAGTTCCTTCACCTTGTAACGGCTGAGCAGTTTTTTAGCCACATCGCTGCCGCAGAGCGGAATATTCAAGGCGTAGAGCAGATGACGGCCATCAGTATGGCGGCTCTTCTCAACACTCTCCAGAAGATTGCTTACGCTCTTCTTGCCAAATCCTTCGAAACAGGAAATCTCGAACGCATAATTCTTCAGTTTGTAGAAATCAGCATATTCCCTGATAAAACCATGATTGATGAATTTCCAGACAGTCTGTTCTGAGATTCCGTCAATATTGATTCCTTCCTTGCTGACGAAGCGGGCAAATTTCTTAAGTTGTTTGGCTGGGCAGGCTGCATTGGTGCAATGGAGAGTCTTGGTGCCGCTCTCACTCTCGCGCACTACGGCTGGCGCATGGCAAACCGGACATTCGGCGGGAATGACAAAACTCCCCACAACCTCTGTAATATTGATTACCTTCGGGATAATCTTATTGGCCTTGATGACCTGCAGTCTGGTTCCCTTGTCGCCAATGCCCAGACGCTCGCATTCGCTTACATTGCAGAGCGAGGCACGCTGCACGGTGGTTCCTTCAAGTTCTACCGGTTTGAAAACAGCTACAGGCGTGATGGTGCTGGCTGCGCACGACCATTCGATGTGGTCGAGTACGGTGTCAGCATGTTCATCTTGCCATTTAAAGGCAAATCCTGCCCTCGTAGCGTGGTGGCCTGTAACCGAACCGGTAGCTGCATAAGCCGTATCATCGTAGCAAATCACCAGTCCGTCTACCGGGAAAGGATTCTTCTTGCTTGTCACCTTCTCCGTAAACTTGTCTATTTCCAGCTGGATATTTTCTGCGGTAGGGTGGTCAATACGCTCACGTTCTACAGGATTCATTCCCAGGTCTTTCAGCATCTGCATGCGTTCGCCCCATGAGGTAAGTTCCCGCTCAGTATAAACCAGGGTGAACGGAATCCATTGGATGTGGCGCTGCTTCACCTCTTCAATATCCTTCAGCGTGAGTGAGCCTGAAGCGAGGTTACGTGGATTGGCGTAATCGCCTTCGCTTTCGATGATGAACTGTTCGAAATCAGTATACGAAATGACGGCTTCTCCTCTTACTACAAAATGTCCTTTCTCTGAAATGGTAGCAGGAATGCCTGAAATGGCTGGAGCCAAGTGGGTAATGTTGGTGCCGATGTGTCCGTTACCGCGGGTAACGATTTTGGTGAGTTTTCCGCCGTCATAGGTTACTACGAGGGTCAGTCCGTCCAGTTTCCATGAAATCCAGATAGGGCGGTCTTCTGCCCATTTTACAAGATCACTTACTTGTTTGGTCTTTGCCAGAGAGAGGGCGGCAAATTCATGCTCCTCTTTCTTTCCTACGATAGAATCTTCTGACACGCGATTAGTAGGGGAGTCAGGCAGAATTTCGCCTGTTTCCTCTTCCAATCTCTTGAGCTGGTCGAAAAGGGCGTCCCACTCATAGTCGGTCATGAGTTCGCCTTTTCCGTTATAATAACTATCCGAAGCTTGGTTGAGTCTTTCAACCAAGCTCTTCATCTGCAATAGTTTCTCTTCCATAATGAATGTTTGAGGATGTTTATCAAATGTTGTGTTTTTCGATGGCCAGAAATTATTCTGCAGGTTCCATGGCTATGGAGAGTTTTTCAAAGGCGAAACGCTGCCCTCTGTTTCCTCCATAGTTTACACGTCCGCAGATGCAGAAACCCATCGAAGACAGAAGGTTAATCATCGGCGTATTGTCAAAGTTGGTGTCAACCTTGATGCTAGGTATTTTTTCTACCTCGCACATGCTGTTCACCTTACTGATGAAAATACGCGCCAAACCTTCACGCTGGAAACTAGGCAACGTGGCAAAGCGATGTATTACATAATAATCGCCATCGGTAATCCAGTTGCCTACTAATTTCTTATATTTGGGTTCACCATTCAATATGACTGCTCCATAGACAACCACCTCTTCGTTTACAGTTAGAACGAAGGCGTTGCCATTTTCTATGTCTTTTCTGATGTCTTTTTCTGATGGATATTCCTCAGTCCATTGGTGACGTCCCGATTCTATCATACTTTGGCGAGCCTGGTCGATGACTTTCCAGCAAGCAGCAAAGTCCTTTATATACGCCGGTCTGAAGTTTGTCTTCATATTTTAATTACGCTTTTATTATTCGGGTGCAAAATTAACAAAAAAAAACGAATTAAACTAAAAAACGGAGGAAAAACTTCACTTTTTTGTTCGTTTTCCTCCGTTTTTCTTGTTTCCTGCTCATTTTGAGCTATTTTTCCTTTGCTTTTTGCTAAGAACTGGCAGAAATAAGATTCTGCAATATTTGTTCAGAAGATAGACTTCTGTTCTGCTTGTCTACTTCTTTAATCTGTTTTATGCCAGACATTTGTCGAGTTCAGCAATGATAGCATCTTTCTGTTCCTTGATATGCTGACCGATGAATACGATTTTTATCATGCGGTCGCCCAATTCCTGATCCCATTCCTTCTGCAGCTGTGGGTTATTCATCAAGACCTGGGCGAGTTGGTCTTTCGGCATGGTAGCCAACCATTGGCCAGCCTGCTTTACAGTCTTCTGCTTGCCCGCCTGTTCGAACACGTAGCACATGTCGCGCTCATCATCGAAATAGCAGATTCCCTTGGCGCGAACCACGTCTCTAGACCATTTTCTTGCTACGAAATCATCGAAGAGACCCAGGTCGAAAGGCTTGCGACGATAGTAAACGAAGGTGCCGATTCCGTATTCCTCAACTTCTCCGCCTTCATGATCATGGTCATGGTCATGATGATGGTGATGATGATGATGTTCATGCTCGTCATGATCGTGGTTATGGTCATCGTGGTCATGATGATGATGCTCATGTTCGTCTTCCTCGTCATGATCGTGGTCATGGTGATGATGTTCATGTGCTTCTTCTTCATCATCTTCTTCATGCTCTTCGTTTCTTTCTGATTCAATCTCCTGAATCCAACCGGCTGAAGTGGATACGGTTTCCCAATCAAACTTCTTGGTGTTGACGATCAGATTCAAGTCAACGTCACCATAGTTGCATTCAAAGATTTCTGCCTTAGGCTGGATGGCACGGATAATCTGCTTCAGGTGCTCCAGTTCCTTAGGTTCAACCTCTGCAGCCTTGTTCAGAAGAATGATGTTGCAGAACTCAATCTGCTGGATGACGAGCGAAGCCAAATCTTCCTCATCCATATTCTTCTTCATCAGGTCGCTGCCGTTGGAGAATTCATCCTTCATGCGCAAAGCATCTACTACGGTAACGATGCTGTCAAGGCGCAGAATGCCATTCTCGATGTACTGAGGACCGAGGGATGGGATAGAACAGATGGTCTGTGCAATAGGAGCAGGCTCGCAGATTCCGGAAGCCTCGATGACAATGTAATCGAAACGCTTCATGTCTACGATTTCCTTGAGCTGTTCTACCAGGTCCATCTTCAATGTGCAGCAGATGCAACCATTCTGGAGAGAAACGAGCGAATCATCTTTCTGACCTACTACGCCACCTTTTTCTATCAGGGCTGCATCAATATTGACTTCACCAATATCGTTGACGATGACGGCAAATTTAATACCTTTTTCGTTAGCTAAAATCTTGTTGAGAAGGGTTGTCTTTCCACTACCCAGGTAGCCTGTCAAGAGCAATACAGGCACTTCCTTCTTTGCGTTCATATTAAAATATTTTAATGTTATACTTCTTAAATCCAGTCTGCTGATAATGCTGCTTTCTCGGGCAGCTGTCATCTGGCAGTCTGACGGTTTTGCGAAACTGCAAAGATTGTGCCACACCTTATTTTTTTGCCATCTTTTTTTCGTACACCCCTTTTTTGTCAGTTATCTTGTGTTATTTTTAGGTTATATTTCATGTTTTTCTCATTTTTCTTTGGTGGTTTCAACTAGAAATAGTATATTTGCAGAGAAAATGTGTTTCAAACAGCACATAAACTTAATGAATAAACATATTTAATATACATAAGTAAGTTAAGATGAAAAAGTTTAAGGTTTTAGTTTTGACGTTTGTGGCAGTCCTTGCGCTGTCATCATGCGGCACTACTCAGACGGTGCCTCTGACCGGTCGCACTCATCGCATCTCTGTATCCGATGAGCAGGTTCTCAGTCTGTCTAATCAGGAATACACAAAGTACATGGCTTCTGCCAAGAAGTCGACCAATGCAGCCAATACGGCTATGGTTCAGCGGGTAGGAAAAAGACTTGCCAATGCTGTTGAACTCTATTTGAAGCAGAATGGATTTGAAGCCGACGTGAAGAATTATTCATGGGAATTCAACCTGGTACAAGATAAGTCTGCCAATGCATTCTGTATGCCTGGCGGTAAAATCGTGGTTTATGAAGGACTTTTACCTTACACTCAGAATGAAACCGGTTTGGCAATCGTTTTGGGTCACGAAATAGCTCATGCTGTGGCTAAACATAGTGCTGAGCAGCTCACCAAACAGCAGAATCAGCAAACCGGTACAAGCATCCTGGGAACTGTGTTGAACCAGACAGTAGGTAATGGTGTAGGTAATGTGGCAAGTGCAGTTGCCGGACAGTATTTCTCATTCCGTAATCTGAAGTATTCCCGTGATAATGAAACCGAGGCAGATTACATGGGGCTTATCTTCGCTGCCATGGCTGGTTACGATCCTCAGCAGGCCATTCCTTTCTGGAAGAGAATGTCACAGGGCTCTAGCAGCAATCAGAGTGATATTTTCAGTGATCACCCTTCAGACGCCAAGCGTATTGCTGCCTTGCAGAAGGAAATGCCTACTGCGCTGAAGTATTATAAACCTCAGACAACTTATAAGGTAAGTTCTACGAGCAAGACTTCTACAACCAAGAAGACCAGTAGAAAAAAGAAGACTACAACCCGCAGAAAATAAGAAATTTTCCGAATCTCTCGAATCTGAAGAAATGAATTCATCTTCTCTTTCGAATCTCTCGAATCTGAAGAATCAAATTAAAATAGTTAAGTATGGAGTATTTATCTCATAACCTTTGGCTGGTATGGACGTCGGTGATGTTCATCTGCCTCATCTTAGAGTTGTCTTCCGGCGATTTCTATGTTACTTGTTTTGCCATTGGTGCGCTCATCAGCATTCCTGTGGCATTAGTAGGAGCACCTTTCTGGGTGCAGGTAGTGGTTTGGGCTATCTGCTCTATGCTTAGCATCTGGCTGGTTCGTCCGCATCTGCTGAAATCGCTACATAAGGGTGGTGAAGACCGCCGCAGTAATGCCGATGCGCTGGCAGGACAGATAGGAGAAGTGACCGAGATGATTCCTGCCGGAGGATATGGTAGAGTGAAGCTGGATGGAGATGATTGGAAAGCGGAAGCTCCGCATCTTGCCGAACCGCTTGCTGTAGGCGATAAGGTTAGAATCTTAGGTCACGAATCTATCATCCTCAAGGTAGAAAAAGTTTAGGTAGGAAAAGTTTAGATTCAACATTATTCACTTAATCGTATAAACATCATGAACATAGGAATTTATGTGCTGGTGGCTCTAGTAGCACTTGCACTCGTAGTGGTTAAGAAAACCATCGTCATCATCCCTCAGAGTGAGACGAAAATCATAGAGCGTCTCGGACGATATTTTGCCACGCTCAAGCCGGGTATTAATGTCATCATTCCTTTCATTGACCATGCCAAGGATATTGTGTCTATGAGAAACGGAAGATACGTTTATACAAACAGCATCGACCTTCGTGAACAGGTCTACGATTTCGACCGTCAGAACGTAATCACTAAGGATAATATACAGATGCAGATAAATGCGTTGCTCTATTTCCAGATTGTGGACCCATTCAAGAGTGTGTATGAAATCAACAATCTGCCAAACGCCATAGAGAAACTGACACAAACTACCTTGCGTAATATAATAGGTGAGATGGAACTTGACCAGACTCTTACCTCCCGCGATACGATTAACACCAAACTCCGTGCAGTTTTGGATGATGCAACCAATAAGTGGGGAATCAAGGTAAACCGAGTAGAGTTGCAGGATATTACACCTCCTGAGAGTGTGCTCCAGGCCATGGAAAAGCAGATGCAGGCTGAACGCAACAAGCGTGCTACCATCCTGACTTCTGAAGGTGAGAAGGAAAAGCAGCGCCTGCTCTCAGAAGGTGAGAAGGCTGCCATCGTGAACAAGGCTGAGGCCGCCAAACAGCAGGCTATCCTGAATGCAGAAGGTGAGGCTACTGCCCGCATCCGTAAGGCTGAGGCCGAGGCTATTGCCATTCAGAAGATTACGGAAGCTGTAGGACAGAGTACGAATCCAGCCAACTATCTCCTGGCCCAGAAATACATCAGCATGATGCAGGAAGTGGCTCAGGGTAAGGATAATAAGGTGGTTTATCTGCCATACGAGGCAACCAATCTCTTGGGTTCCATAGGAGGAATCAAAGACCTTTTCAAGGGATAAAGACCTCTGAGTCAATGGATAATGCCCTTAGGCTCAAGATTGGCTCAAAAAATAAAGCACTCTGAATATCAGTAAACTGCAAGCTCAGTAAGTAAAAAATATAAAACAGGATAAAAATGAAGAAAATCTGTATCGTTGCAGGCGCAAGACCTAACTTTATCAAGGTTGCGCCCGTAATTAGAGCAATTCGTAATGCTCAGGAAGCTGGTAACGAAATCAGCTATCAGTTGGTTTACACAGGAAAAGAGGATGACCCGACTTTGGAATCTTCTCTTTTCGATGACTTAGGCATTCAGAAACCGGATGCTTATCTCGGCGTAGACTGTCCAAACATGAACGAACTTACCGGACAGGTGATGGGTCAGTTTGAGCGCTATCTGCAGCAGAATGCTACAGATGTTGTCATTGTGGTTGATGATCTGGCTTCAACCATGGCTGTGGCTATTGTTACCAAGAAGCAGGGGGTGCAGCTTGCTCATATTGCAGCCGGAACCCGCAGTTTTGACATTACCATGCCAAAGGAAATCAACCGTCTGGTGATTGATGGCTTGTCAGATATTCTCTTTACCGCAGGCATTTCAAACAACAGCATCGCCAACAAGGAAGGTGCAGAATTGTCTAAGGTTTACATGGTAGGAAATGTGCTTATCGACAACATCCGCTTCCTTCAGTCTAAAATGCAGCGTCCGGAAGTCATGGACGAGTTTCATCTGAAAGAAGGCGAATATATGGTTTTGACCTTGAACCGCAAGGCCATCGTCAATAACATTGATGAGATGAAATCGCTCATTTCTGTCATAGATGAAGAGGCGCGCCAGGCTGGAGTGAAGGTAATTGCTCCGCTTCGAGGTAAAGCCTTGGGCTTCGTGCTCGCATTCAAGGCTTATCAGGAAGAGAGTAATCATCAGAGTGGAATCCAGGTGGTTCAGCCGCTCGATTATCTGTCGTTTGCTTATCTTACAGCTCACGCCAAAGGTGTGATTACCGATTCGGGTAATGTGGCTGAAGAAGCTACCTTCAATGGAGTTCCTTGCATTACGCTCAACAGCTATACTGAGCATATTGAAACCGTAAAGGTAGGTACAAACGAACTGGTTGCTGAAGATCCGGAGTTACTGAAGCAATCTATGCAGAAACTTTTGAAGGGTGAATGGAAGAAAGCGGGCATTCCTGACAGATGGGATGGTCGCTCAGCAGAAAGAATAGTCCAGATTCTCGCTGAATAGAATCTAAACTCATAGCGTATAATCTCATGGAGAGAGATGATGCTATGTAAACTGATTCTTTTCAGAATAAACTTAGAGGTTCACTTCAATATGATTATATTGAAAAGTGAACCTCTTTTTTTTTATGCTTTATCTTTTCCTTAATCCTTTTCGGGCGCCTTTGGCACAGGATAGTCGTATTGCTTGAAATAGGACGGCGTCTTATTATCATACCATACTCCTTCTACGTTTAAGCCGATAGAGAAAGTCTTTTTGGAATTAGTGTATCTTACGCCGGCTCCTAAAACGTTGGCGCCAGGTACTCCCATTCCGTAGCCACCCGGCATGATTCCTCTGCCCATTCCCCAGGGATACATTCCGTAGCCCCAAGGTGAATAGCCGTATGGACCATAGCCATAACCGCCATAACGGCCGTAAAGAGAATTGTAATTGTTGGCAACACTAAGCTGACCGTAAACGTAAGCCTCCCAATGCTCATTAAACTGGTAGCCCAGAATGCCGTAGACTCCACCGTCATGATAACTGTCTCCACCATAGTTTACGTTGTTGATATAAGTGCCCAGAGCCAACCAGAGTTTGTTGTCTTTGGTGAGTGGCGTTAGGTAGGTTGCATCGATCGTCTGAGTGAAACCACCTCTGTGAGGCACATTCTTGCCGAATGTGGCAAAGGCAGAAAGATCTACCGAGAGATTCAATCCCTTGTGCAGCCCCCAGCCATAGCCCAACGGATAACTCAAGCCGTTGGTAAGGTTGGAGATGGGATTATTATAATAGGTGCTGTCTAGCGAAGCATCACCCAACAATCCGTTTTTGCCGAGAGTTTCTTTCTTATCTGATAGTCGGGCAGGAGTCATATATGCATTCTTCACCGGTTTTCCCTGATAAATCATAGGTTTTCCTGCCTGGTAAACCGTATCGCCAGGCAGCAACCATTCTTCGCGCGGACTGTCCGGACTGTGCAATGGTCCGAAGCTTACCTGTTGCTGTGCACTTGCTTCTGTAGTGAGGAAAGTGCAAAAAGCGATGATAATATATATTTTTTTCTTCATAATTGATTGCATTTTCTGTCTTCTGCTGCAAAGATATGAAGAATGTATGAAACAAAGGAACTTTTCCCGCATAAAAAATCAATTTTTTAGAATAAAATCATTATCTTTGCATCCGATAACATAAATAGATGTAAAATTATACAAAAATATGAAGAAGATCATCAGATTATTGACACTCGCTCTTCTTACGGTGCCTGTTACGACATTCGCTCAGAGTGAAGGCAATCAGAACACATCAGAACCAGCCGGAAAAGTTGTGGCGTCTAAGCCCGATTCTCTGCTCGACTGGGAAACACCGCACGATCCGACCTGCCCTCAGGTGTTGCTGGAAACTACGATGGGCAACATTCTCGTAGCTCTCTACAACGATACTCCCAAGCATCGGGATAATTTCCTGAAACTTGTCAATTCGGGCTATTATGACGGTTGCATCTTTCAGCGTGTCATCAAGAATTTCATGATTCAGGGTGGCGATTATTCATGCAGAAAGGTGAACATGGAAAAGCCGCAGAAGTTTGATGTAAACTATACGGTTCCGGCAGAAATCATCTATCCTAAATATTATCATAAGCGCGGACAGCTCTGTGCTGCTCGCGAAGGAGATGATGAAAATCCGACCAAAGCTTCGGCGTCTACTGATTTCTACATCACCTGGGGCAGAAATTTTTCTCCCCGGCAGATGGAATATTATGTAGAAAAACTGAAAAGGGACGGCAAGTATTACGCCATTCCTTCAGAACAGTTGCAGAAGGGCTACATCAAGCATGGTGGTGTTCCTCACCTTGACAACGGCTACACTGTTTTCGGAGAGGTGCTTGAAGGCATGGATGTGGTTGATAAGATTCAGAATGTGGCTACCGATAAGGCGAACAACGACAGACCTCTCACGGATGTCATCATCCTGAAAGCCAAGCAGATGAAGTAACTTTCGGATGGTAAACTGAAGAAATAAGTAACTGAGCCCATTAAAAGGAAAAAATCGATAAGTAAAAATATTAAATACGAGAAAAATGAAGTCATTAAAGGAATTATATAGAGTAGGTAAGGGACCATCGAGCAGTCATACGATGGGACCTCAGCGTGCAGCCAAACTTTTTCTGGAGCGTTGCCCTAACGCTTCTTATTATGAAGTAACCCTCTATGGAAGTCTGGCTGCTACAGGTAAGGGACACATGACTGATGTGGCAATAGAAGAAGTGCTCAGACCTCATAAAACAGTGAATATTATCTGGCAGCCACAGACTTTCCTGCCTTATCATCCCAATGGAATGAAATTTGTGGGCAAGGATCTGAACGGCGATATTATTGATGAATGGACCGTTTACAGTATTGGTGGTGGAGCCATATCAGATGGTACTGCCGGCAACGAAGAGCTGGGCGCCAAGGATGTTTATGATCTGAACAAGCTCGCCGACATCAAGCAATGGTGCTATGATAACGGACGCTCATTCTGGGAGTATGTTGAGAAATGCGAATCGGAAGATATCTGGGATTATCTCGACATGGTTTGGCAAACGATGAAGCAGAGCATCAGGAATGGTTTGGACCATGAAGGTGTTTTGCCTGGTCCGCTGAAGCTACAGCGTAAGGCTGCCACCTATTATATAAAGGCGAAGGGTTACCGTGCTTCCCTGCAGAGCCGCGGCTTGGTTTATGCTTATGCGCTGGCTGTGAGCGAAGAGAATGCTTCGGGTGGCACCATCGTTACAGCTCCTACCTGTGGCGCCTGTGGTGTATTGCCAGCAGTACTCTACCACATGTTTACTTCACATGATATGAGTGAACAGCGCATCTTGAGAGCCTTGGCTACAGCCGGATTGGTGGGCAACATCGTAAAGCAGAATGCTTCTATCAGCGGTGCTGATGTAGGTTGCCAGGGCGAGGTAGGTGTTGCATGCGCCATGGCTTCGGCTGCAGCCTGTCAGCTTTTCGGAGGCAGTCCGGCTCAGGTAGAATATGCTGCCGAAATGGGATTGGAGCATCATCTCGGAATGACCTGCGACCCGGTTTGCGGACTGGTTCAGATTCCTTGCATCGAGCGAAATGCCTTTGCTGCCGCCCGAGCTTTGGATGCAGACCTCTACGCTTCCTTCTCAGATGGCCATCATACCGTATCTTTCGACCGTGTAGTTGAAGTAATGCGACAGACGGGTCATGACCTACCTTCGCTTTACAAGGAAACAAGCGAAGGCGGTTTGGCAAAGGGATTCCCAAGAGATATTTAATCATAAGATTCAATTTTCGTAAGTTTACTTCGCACGCCCTGCAATAGCATAAAGCTTTGTATATTTCCTAATGCAATGAAGCTTTTGCTCTTGCTGGGCGTGTTGTATTTTGAGCCTTTCTGTTCTTCCCCTTTATTTTGGCACGCTATTTGTAAGCCCCCTTGCCAAACAATAATAAAGTAAATACGAATAAAAACATTTTATATTATGGCACAGAAAGGTAATATTGGTGTAACGACAGAGAACATTTTCCCTGTCATCAAGAAATTCTTATATTCAGATCACGACATCTTCCTCCGTGAGATGGTTTCAAACGCCGTAGATGCTACACAGAAGTTGAAGACTCTTGCAGCTCAGGGCGATTTTAAGGGCGAGATTGGCGACACAACCGTTCGTGTCTCTCTCGATGAGAAGGCTGGAACCTTGACTATCAGCGACCATGGTATAGGTATGACTGAGGAGGAAATCGATAAATATATCAACCAGATTGCATTCTCTGGCGTAACTGACTTCCTCGACAAGTATAAGGAGAATGCCAACGCCATCATCGGCCACTTCGGTCTCGGCTTCTATTCTTCTTTCATGGTAGCCAGCAAGGTAGAAATCATCACTAAGAGCTACAAAGAGGGAAGCAAGGCTGTAAAGTGGAGCTGCGATGGTTCACCTGCTTTCGAAATCGAAGATGCAGACAAGGCTGAGCGTGGTTCAGACATCATCCTCCATATTGCTGATGACTGCAAGGAGTTCCTGCAGAAGAGCAAGATTGAGGAACTTCTGAACAAGTACTGCAAGTTTATGGCAGTGCCTGTAGCTTTCGGCAAGAAGACCGAGTGGAAGGACGGCAAGAATGTGGAGACTGATGAGGATAACATTATTAATAATGTGGAGCCTCTCTGGACCAAGACTCCTAGCACCTTGAAGGATGAGGACTACAAGAAGTTCTATCACACCCTTTATCCAATGCAGGACGACCCGTTGTTCTGGATTCATCTGAATGTAGACTTCCCATTCAATCTCACGGGTATTCTCTACTTCCCACGCATCAAGAGCAGCATCGACATGCAGCGCAACAAGATTCAGCTCTATTGCAACCAGGTGTTCGTAACCGACCAGGTAGAGGGCATTGTACCAGAATTCCTCACATTGCTTCATGGTGTAATCGATTCACCGGACATTCCGCTGAACGTAAGCCGCAGCTACCTTCAGAGCGACAGCAACGTGAAGAAGATTTCTACCTACATCACCAAGAAGGTAGCCGATCGTTTGAACTCTATCTTCAAGGAGAACCGCAAGGAGTTTGAAGAGAAATGGGATGATCTCAAGATCTTCATCAACTACGGAATGCTCTCTCAGGAAGATTTCTATGAGCGCGCAAAGGACTTCGCACTTCTGAAAGATGTTGAGGGCAAGTACTTTACTTTCGAGGAGTACAAGACGCTGATTAAGGACAACCAGACCGATAAGGACGGCAACCTGGTTTATCTCTATGCCAACAATAAGGAAGAGCAGTATTCTTACATCGAAGCTGCCAAGCAGAAGGGTTATTCTGTACTTCTGATGGAAGGTCAGCTTGATACGCCGATGGTAAACATGCTGGAGCAGAAGCTGGAGAAGAGCCGCTTTACACGTGTTGACGCCGACATCATCGACCGCCTCATCGTGAAGGAAGATGCTAAGAAGACCGATTTGAGCAAAGAGCAGTCTGACAACTTGACAGAAGTATTCCGCTCTCAGATGCCTCAACTCGACAAGACAGAATTCTTTGTTGAGATTCAGGCTTTGGGCGAACAGAACCAGCCAGTGCTCATCACCCAGAACGAGTACATGCGCCGTATGAAGGCGATGAGCCAGTTCCAGGCAGGCATGAACTTCTACGGTCAGATGCCAGACAGCTACAACATCGTACTGAACTCAGACCATGCTCTGGTAAAGAAGGTATTGGAAGATGCTGAGGCCAACACTGCTGAAACATTGAAGCCAATCCTTGCAGAAATCAAGGGTCAGGAAGCTCGCCTTGCCGTACTCCATCAGGAGCAGAACAAGAAGAAGCCTGAAGAGATTACCCAGCAGGAGAAGGATGATGTTCACAATACAGAGAAGGCCATCAGCGATGAGAAGGCTAAGCGCAACGAAATCATTTCGGGCTATGCTAAGAACAACAACATTGTTCACCAGCTTATCGACCTCGCCCTGCTTCAGAACGGTATGTTGAAGGGTGCTTCGCTCGACGCATTCCTCAAGAGAAGCGTTGACATGATTAAGTAATCCAACCTGTAAAAAGGTTTGAATTATGAAATAAAACTTTGCGATGCGTAACATTTCATGTTACAAATTGTATCTATCATATGTGCTAAATGTTTCAAAACGAACATTTAGCACATTTTTTTTCGCTTTCCTTTGGTGGCTTTCCTTTTTTTTATTACCTTTGCAATATCGATAAACGAAAAACATGATTAAAAAAATCGCCATCATGGAACAAACAAATTCAAATTACAGCATTATTGCTGATTATTACTCTGAACACTACAACGAGCTGAAGTTGTATGTCATGTCCCGTTCGCTTCCGGCAGACGAGGCTGAAGACATCGTGCAGAATACTTTTGTGCGATTACTTCGAGGCGATAAGATGATTACGCCTGTTACTTTACCTTGTTTTGTATACACCATTGCCAAGAATCTGATTATCGATTATTACCGTCGCAAGCATAAGATTGAGGAGTATGAACACTTCCTGGGAGCTAGCGACTGGATGGGAAGATATGATGTTGATGGCGAATCTGTTTTCTCTGCCCAGCAGATCAACGAGATTCTGGAGCGTGGCATTGCCCGGCTCACGGAGAAGAGAAGCAAGGTTTACCGCCTGAATCTCTTCGAAGGAATGCAGGTGAGCGAGATTGCCCAAAGTCTGAACCTCGGATATAAAGCGGCTGAGAATCGTCTGACTCTGGCTAGAAAAGAAATAAGAGATTATATGAAAAAAGAGTTGGCTAGTTAAAATGCTAGTCAACTCTTTCTGTTTATTCTTACTGCCTTGCTGAAAGGCAATTTCTAACTATTTTTTAGTTTTCCTTAAACCCGATTACTCTTGTCAAACCTTTATCAAGATAAAAGGTTTGGGTTACTTCCTGCTTCTCGCCCTGATGGTTGGTCAGCTTGTATGTAGCCCTTAAATATAATAAGGTGTCGGGATAAGCTGCATCATTATAATCAATATTCTTCTTGACGTAAGGCAGTTTGCTGACATTTTGTCGCATCACCTTCATCTGGCCGAAACTGATCATGGCGGTAGGAGTGAGGCGGGAGAACCGCTCATAGCTGCAGTCCTGATCAACGAGGTTTTCATCAAGAAAATCCTTGACCAGAGATTGAGCCTTGTGCTGATCGCCACACGAGGTGAACATCAGCACAAGTCCTAGAGCCATGACAAACATCATTTTCTTTATCATAGACATCTTCTTTTTTATTAAGCCGCGCTGCTTTTATGAAGCTCGTTGTTTTATTTAGCACGCTTGCTTATTTAGCCACGCTGCGGAGAATCTCCAGCAAGTGATCCCAAACCATCTCTACTGTAGGAATGAGAAGAGCCTCGTCTGGGGTGTGAACATTGCGAAGGGTAGGACCGAAACTTACCATATCGAGCTCAGGATAACGCTCTGAGAAAAGACCACACTCCAAACCGGCATGAATACCCTTTACCAATGGCTTTTTGCCGAAGAGCTTTTCGTAAGCCTTCACAGCCAGGTCGGTAAGCTCGCTGTTGGCGCGCATCTTCCAAGCAGGATACTTGTCGCCTACAGTTACCTCGGCGCCAGCCAGAAGGAAGGCTGCCTTTACGGTGTTGGTCATGTTCTCCAGATTGCTCATCACGTTACTTCGCTGAGAAGCTACGATGTTGATGCTGTTTTCATCGGTCATCACGCTTGCCACATTGCTTGAGGTTTCTACCATCCAGGCAATCGCCTCATCCTGACAGGTAGTAAGCGGACCGTTGTCTACAGCCTGGAGAGCCATTACGAACTTGTCAGCTACAGCTTTCTCGATGACAGGTGCAGCATCGGTGCTGCTCATATTGAACTGCATAGCCTGTTCGGTTACATGGAATTCATCTTCTACTTCTGATGCAAAGATGTTCCAGTCGGCACGAACCTGTTCCTTATCAGCATTCTTGACGGCGAAAACAATCTTTCCGTCGCGAGGAATCGCATTGTGCATTTTGCCGCTGTTGAAGCTTACGAGGCGCAGACTTCCATCCAGTTTCTCATTTTCGAGGAAGAGGAAGCGGGCAAGAATCTTGATGGCATTGGCGCGCTTCTTGTTGATGTCATCGCCCGAGTGACCACCGTTGAGACCCTTCAGCGAAGCTTCCATGAAGAAATAACCCGCAGGAGCCTCTTCGCGTGAGAAGTGGAAAGTGGCATGGGTCGTCTGACCACCGGCGCAGGATACGAAGATTTCGCCCTCATCCTCTGAGTCAAGATTGATGAGCATCTTTCCGGTCATAAAGCCCGCCTTCATGCCGTGAGCACCGGTCAGTCCGGTTTCTTCATCACGTGTAAAGACGCACTCGATAGGACCATGCTCAATATCGTTGCTTGCCAGGATAGCCAGCTCGATGGCGCAGCCTATACCGTCGTCAGCACCCAATGTAGTGCCTTTTGCCTTAAGCCATTCTCCGTCTACGTAAGTCTGGATGGCGTCTTTGTGGAAATCGAAATCAACATCTACCAGTTTATCGCAAACCATGTCCATGTGGCTCTGCAGGATGATGGTTTCAGCATGCTCGTAGCCTGGAGTGGCAGCTTTACGGATGAGCACATTACCGGTTTCATCTACCAGCGTTTCGAGCTGATGAGCCTCTCCGAAAGATTTCAAAAACTCAATCATGTTCTCCTCGTGCTTGGAAGGACGAGGTATTTCGTTGATTTTTGCGAACTGCTCGAACACGAGAGCAGGCTTCAATTCACTTTTATTCATTTATTTTCTATTATTTTGTTTTGATAAAACATTTATTTCTGCTATTTTGTTTTGGTTATTCCCAAAAAAATAGTACCTTTGCACCCAAAAGTGCACTAAGGCACTGCAAAGGTAATAAAAATGATAAAATTAATGTTATTAAGCGTGTTAATAATTGCTATCTGCATGGCATTATTTTGCGTAAAGTTGATTTTTAAGAAGAATGGCAAGTTCTCTTCCCAGCATGTGCACGACAATCCGGGCTTGCGCAAGCAGGGCATTCATTGTGTGGTGGATCAGGACCGCGAGGCAAGGGAAGCCAACAAGGCTTATTAGAAAATAGTAATAATATAATATGATAGAAAAAATGAGAAAGAACATTTTGAGTTCAGTGGCAATTGCAGCTGTTGCTGCCCTGTCATTGGCATCATGCAACAAATCTCAGCCTCAGGTAGAGGCTAAGTCAGAGAGCAAGGCTCCTGCTGAATTGAAGATTGCTTATGTAGAGGTAGACTCTATCATGACTCAGTATACCTTTGCTAAGGAGTATTCTTCTATCTTGGAGAAGAAGGGTCAGAACATTCAGGCTACTATTGCGCAGAAGGGTCAGCAGCTCCAGGCTGCAGCAGCCAACTTCCAGCAGAAGATTCAGCAGAATGCTTACACCCGCGAGCAGGCTGAGGCTATCCAGGCTGGACTGCAGAAGCAGAACAACGACCTGCAGGGCTTGCAGCAGCGCTTGAGCAACGAGTTTGCTGCTGAACAGGAGAAGTACAACAAGGCGCTCCACGACAGCATTGCCAACTATCTTGCCCGCTACAACAAGGACAAGAAGTACAGCATCATCTTCTCTAAGAGCGGCGATAACCTGCTCTATGCTGACAAGGCTTACGATATTACAAAAGAGGTGATTTCCGGCTTGAACAAGGCTTACAAGGGTAAGCTGAAGAAAGAGGAGGCTGCTCCAGCTAAAAAGTAAGAGAAATGCTTCGTAAGGAAAGATACGATTTTATATTGAATCATTTCAGAAGTGCGCTGCCGAATGTAACTACCGAGTTGCAGTTCGGTAGCGCATTTCAGCTTCTGGTGGCTACCTTGCTTTCTGCGCAATGCACCGACAAACGCATCAACATGGTTACGCCTGCTCTCTTTGCCCGTTATCCTGATGCGCAGCACATGGCACAGGCGAGCGAGGAAGATATTTATGAGTTGATCAGTTCGGTGAGTTATCCGAATGCCAAGGCGAAGCATCTTGCTGAAATGTCTCGCCAGCTGGTTGAGATGTTCGGAGGTGAGGTGCCTGAGGCTGCGGATGATTTGGAGAAGTTGGCAGGAGTGGGGCGCAAGACGGCGAATGTGATTCGTGCCGTATGGTTCGGTCATGCTACGATGGCGGTGGATACGCATGTTTACCGTGTGAGTCATCGTATGGGGTTGGTGCCGAAAACGGCAGATACGCCCCGAAAAGTAGAAGATTATCTGATGAAACACATTCCGTCAGAGGATATTCCGAATGCGCATCATTGGATTCTGCTGCATGGCAGATATATTTGCAAGAGTACGAAACCGCTCTGCGATAAATGCTTTTTTAATGAATATTGCCCAAAACTATTAAAGGACAGTAAGCTTTAGGTAGTGATTAGTGATTAGTTAGTAGCGATTAGTTTGTTAATCACTAATCACTACTAACTAATCACTAATTAAAGTTTTATTGTTTTATTCAAGAGATAATTATCCAGAATCACCATGGCTGCCATGGCTTCAACCACCGGCACGGCTCTTGGCAAAACGCAAGGATCATGACGGCCGCGGGCAGTCAGCGTGGTGGCATTTCCTTCCAAATCTACCGTATTCTGCTCCATCAGCAGAGTAGCCACCGGCTTGAAGGCAACACGGAAATAGATGTCCTGGCCATTGCTCAAACCGCCCTGTATTCCTCCGCTATGATTGCTCTTTGTTGTAATACGGGCAGCAACATCCTGATTCACAGCAGCATCTTCTGGCGTCTCTGCAGCATCAGCCTTCGGGATAAAGACATCATTCTGCTCACTTCCGCGGGCAGTAACTCCGGCAAAACCCTCGCCATATTCAAAACCCTTCACGGCGTTAATGCCAAGCATGGCAGCACCCAGTTGGGCATGAAGCTTGTCAAACTCAGGCTCGCCCAATCCTACCGGGCAACCCTTGATGACGCAAGTGATGATTCCACCAATCGTATCGCCGTCAGCCTTAACCTGGGCGATGAGATCTTCCATCTCCTTCGCCTTCTGCTGGTCAGGACAGCGCACCGGATTATCTTCTATGGTGTTAAGGTCATACAGATGATAATCTTTCTCCAGCGCGATGCTGCCCACCTGCGATGTATAAGCCGTGATGCTGATGCCCAACTGTCGCAAGGCAAGTTTAGCCAGGGCTCCGCCTACGCATCGGGCAATGGTGATGCGGGCTGAAGAACGGCCGCCGCCACGATGATCGCGTACGCCATACTTCTCGTGATAGGTGAAATCTGCGTGAGAAGGGCGGAAAAGACAGCGCATGTTCTCATAGTCCTGAGAATGCTGGTTCTGGTTACGCACCTCAAAGCCGATAGGGGTTCCTGTTGATTTGCCTTCGAACACACCACTCAGAAACTCTACCTTGTCAGCTTCCTTTCTGGCCGTAGTGATGTGGCTCTGTCCTGGGCGTCGGCGGTTCAGCTCGCTCTGGATAAAGTCCATGTCGATTTCTATGCCTGCAGGAAATCCGTCAATAACGCCTCCTACAGCTATTCCATGACTCTCTCCAAACGTAGTGAGAGTGAAAAGATTACCAAATGTATTCCTCATTACCTTATATATTATAAAGGTGTTTATTACTTGTTGCAGCCGCCTTCGCAACCACCTTCACAGTTGCCGTCCTTGCAGTCACCGCCGCAGTTGTCGCAGCCACCTGAGCAGCCGCCACCTTCGCCGCTGATCATCTGAGCCATCTTGGCAATCTCCTCAGCAGTAGCCTCGCGGCTCTCGAGAATCTGACCGCAGAAGTTGAGCTTCAAGCCAGCCAATGGGTGGTTCAGGTCGCAGGTTACCTTTGTATCGCTGATGTTCTTCACTACTGCGTTGAAGTGGTTGCCATCCTCGTTCTGCAATGGGATGATAGCGCCTACCTGTACGTGCTGTGCATCAAACTGGCCGTTGACGGTAAAAATCTGCTTGTCGAGCTCCAGTACGCGCTCATCATAGTGCTGTCCGTAAGCCTGCTCTGGGTCCAGCTGGAAGTCGAACTCTTCACCTTTAGCCAGGTTTACCACCTTCTCTTCGAAAGCTGGCAGGGTAACACCCATACCGCTGATGAAGATGAACGGACGCTCGTCGGTTGTGCGCTCGATGAGCATCTCCTCACCGTTGTCACCATTAGTTACATCATACAGTGCGTATGAAACTACAATAAACTTGTTTTTGTTGTTTGTTTCCATTTCTATATTTATTTTTTATTATTTCTTTTTCTTTTCTGAATGCTTACGCTCTTTACCATCTCCATGCGCTCCAGATAGATAGGGCGCCATTTGTCGATGATGTCCTGCAGACTTTTGCTCTTCTGCGAGAGTTCAGCATATTCCTCGCCGTCGGTCAGATTCTCTTTCTTGAGATCCAGCATTCGGGCGATGAGCTGTTTCTGGTGTTCCTCAGCCGCCTTGAGCTGGTTGCCCAGTTTCTCGAGACTTTCCATAAAGGCGAGTGCCTTGTCTATATGATTTTCCTGTACCATTTTGCTTGTTTTATAGGTTGAATCTTTTGCAAAGGTACAAATAATAATTGGTATAAACGAAGAAAAAGGGCTTTTTTTTCGATGATATTACAAAATGATAGAGAAAATGTAATATCTCTAACGTTCTGACGCCTATTTCGGTGTATTGTTGTTGATTTAAGTCAAGAAATAGGCAGAAAACTGAAAATATCCCAAGAAATGTTTGCGCACACAGAGAAAAGTTCGTATCTTTGCAGCGTCTTAAAGAAAAAGACTATAGGATAATGTTTAACAGAGCCGGCGTCTTCGGATGTGCAGGACTCACAAATTAAAGAAAGGTAAAAAGATTATGAAGAAGATTATGGTATTAGCAGTAGCTATGTTTGCAATGGCAACAGCTACATTCGCAGCAGACGAGGAGACAAATGCAACAGCAGCTTACAACATGAACATTAAGATGTCTAGCTTGGCAGATGCTTTGAGCTTGAACATCGATCAGGTAGAGGCTGTAGCTGATGTACACAAGAACTTCACCGCAGACATGATGAATGCTGCAACAGCAAAGGGTGAGGATCGTTCTGCAATGATTGACAAGGCAGTTTTGAAGGATCTCAAGTACATGCACGTTATCTTGGACAACAGTCAGTATCGTAAGTACGTGATGCTTCTCAACACAACCCTTATCAACCGTGGTTTGAAGTAATCATCTTTTTATAGATGAGAAAAATAAGAGAGAGATTTAAAATAAGAATCCCAGTCAAGGTTTTATCCTGACTGGGATTTTTTTTGCTTTTGAGCCTTCAGTCCGTACTTAAACCACTTGCTAAACTTAGCTTCCTGATATGCGAAAGTTCAGTTAACTTGATAATCAGTCAATATCTATTAATTGGAAATGCTTGTTGAAGGTTAAATCCAATCCGTTAGCCAGTTCTACCTCGTATTCATTCTTGTTCATTTCAATCTTTTTCACCGATTGTCCTGCATAATTATCCATCAGGTAATTCTTGATGGCTTGCGGAATCAGCTGGTCTGGTACGATGGACTGCTTGCAGTCAACCTCTGTAAGATTTCCCTTTTTGTCGAACTCCAGCTTCGTGCCATTCTGCAGAACCACGTCGTAGCTTCTGCTCACAACGCCCGACTCAATGGTAGCAAGCATCACCTTCTGACCATTGAAATGCTGGCTGAGTAAGGTCTGAGCCTTGGCAGGAAGTGCATTTACAGAGATAGGCTTGTCGTTGCCCGCATTTGCCACCATATTGCATGAAACCATGCAGCAGATGGCAATCATCAAAATTCGCAAAATTCTTTTCATACGCAACAAATTAAAATTTTATAATAACTAACGGAACTTTCGCATGTGGGGAAGTTCAGTTAGTTTAACTTTACTCCTTTACGATTTCTTTTCCTGCTGCCTGCCAGCCAATAAAGCCGGAATCGAGTTCTATTACCTGATAGCCGTTCTTTGTCAAAATAGCTGCGGCATTTTTGCTTCGCTTGCCGCTTCGGCAGTTCACGGCGATAGTCTTGCTTTTGGGAAGAGTGGCAGCGGCCTTCTGCTCGAAGTCTGATTTCAGTACGTCAATGTTGATTGCGCCACGAATATGCCCATTGGCAAACTCCTCGGCGGTTCGTACGTCGAGACGGATTACTGCGGTGTCAGCGATGGCTTTCTCATAGTCATCTGCCGACAGACTCTTATAGCCCTTATTTTGCGCCTGACAAGAAGACAGGCTAGATAGCATGGTTAAAATGCTCATGATAAATATTTTCTTCATTCTCTAATCTTTTAATAATTATGCGCCTTTAATCTAGGAGGATAAGTCATGTTCAAACCCCTACATTCTTGCAATATATCTGCAAAAATACAAAAAAATATTCAGAAAGTTGATGATATGGATGGATTTTGTTGGCAGAGCGAACTCGATTTAACCTTATTTTATAAGATAGAGGGATGTTGAGGGATATTTTTGAACCCCGAAATCCTTAATGACCTTAATGACCGTGACCTTAATGACCGGAATCTTTGGGGTTTGAAAATGATAATGACCCTTAATGACTTTGACCCTTCATGACCGGCTTCAGTAGTAGCTAAACTTTAACATGTTTTGGGCCTTCAGCCCGTTCTTGAACCACATTCGTAGTTCCCTTTCTTTATCCCATGCAGCTCGTTACTCCGAGCGTAGTAGCGATAGCGGTCAGTA
>OHRX01000153.1_pt1 | contig 26852 bp, 42 predicted proteins | sample 1578581 | NCBI WGS metagenome assembly OHRX01 (sample SAMEA3879573, study PRJEB24766) | human gut metagenome | biome: human-associated habitat; feature: feces | place: USA | collected 1985/1987 | reverse complement strand
GAGGTCTGCAAAACCTTTATCCCCAGTTCGATTCTGGGTGTCGCCTCCATTTTTATTTCTTAAAAGGTGTTAAGTAGTTATGTCTGCCGCGGTGGCGGAACTGGCAGACGCAAGGGACTTAAAATCCCTCGGGTAGTGATACCCGTACCGGTTCGATTCCGGTCCGCGGCACCAAATATACAGTAAGCATATTTGGTAGAATCTCAACCGTTGCGCAATTATCGCGAACGGTTATTTTATTTATTAAGAGGTTTACAACAAAACGTTTAGCGGAATTATCAGCGTTGCTTTCCAAATCTTTTTTGAAAGCGGCGAGAGTAGCAAAAATTTCTTCTTCCGTAAGTATTTTAGAAAATTTCACAGAAGTTTCACAAAGACGAGTTTTAATTTTAGCAAGCTCGTCTTTTATTTTTTTCATGCGAGCCAAAGAATATTCGTCAATTTCGCCATTCTCAATAAAGGTATATAAATTATCAAGTTTTTTCTCTGCTGCAGCTTTAGCCTGGATTAGGGCTTTTCTGCTTTCATCGGCTTCATTGGTCATGGCAGTATAGCCTTCGCGCATCAGGGCAGCAATTTTTTTCATGGACACTTCGGAAAAGATTTCTTCTTCCAGTGCTCTGATAGCGATTCTTTCCAGCTTCTCGGCGCGGATATATTTTTGTGGGCAGCGTTCGCCGGCAACGCGCTCTTTTTTCAGGCAGTAATAATAGCCGTAAGGCTCGCCGTTGCGTGGAGCAACTCTGTGGCCACTCATCGCGCTGCCGCAATAGCCGCAAATAACCTTGCCGGATAACAGATAAGGCTCAACAGCCTTGTAGGAGGAAAAACGGCGCTGATTAGTTTCTCGTTTGGCCTGTACGGCCGCGAAATCTTCTTTGGATATAATTGCCGGCAGCGCATTGTCAATCGCTATAAAGTCATCTGGGCGCGTCTTGGAATGGCTGTTGCGAGCCTGGCCATTTTTGGTGCGGGGAGTTTTGTTAAAGGTATAGCGGCCCATATATTTTTCATTGCCCAGAATATCATACAGGCAGGTTTTATCAAACGGCTTGCCGTTACGCTTTTTGTAGCCTGCCAGCTCCAGCTCTCTGCAGATGCGGATATAGCTGTAGCCTGCAAGGTAAAGCTTAAAAATAAGACGCACAGCCTCTGCTTCAATAGGTTCAATCTCGTAATGCTTATCAACGATCCTGAAGCCTAGCGGCGCAGTGCCGCCGTTAAATTGCGCTTTGTAGGCGTTCTCGTTCAGGCCTTTTTTTGTCTCTTTGGATAAGTTACGGCTGTAGTAAGCCGCCATCGACACGAGCACACCTTCCATCATCTGGCCTTCCGGTGATGCATCTATATGCTGCACTGCATATTCATAGCGTATGCCAAGCTTTTCCAGCTTATCCTTGGTCGTATAGTAATTAAGTTCGTTTCTGGAATTACGGTCGATTTTGTGAAAGATGATAATATCAAACTTATCCTCCAGGGCATCGGCCAACATCTGATTATAAGCGTCGCGCTTGGTCAGCTCGCGGCCGCTTTTGGCCTCGTCGACATATTGGCCAATGACAAGATAGCCTTTGCTTTGACAATAGTTTTTGCAGGCGCGGACCTGCGCATCAATAGACTCCTCGCGCTGCATGTCACTGCTGAAGCGCGCGTAAATTACTGCTCTAAGCATAAAATTACTCCTTTATTTCTTTATGTTTTTAGTTTCCTGCTCCAATTCTAACAGGTCAAGCTCATCGGCTTGTGCTGCATCGAATGCGTTGCGACGTGAGTCAAATTCTTCGTAAATTTTACGGGCGTGTATTTGGGCTTGTTCCATGGTAATTTTCCCATGGGATTGCAGCAAGGGGACGCCATGATCTAAAAGCAGCTTATCTACACTGGCACGCCAGAAATCAAGAGTTAAGTCTTTACGCATTTTTACATGCAATTCGGCACTTTCAAGGAAGATAGTTACCAAACGGTTAAGAACGTCTATTTCGCCAGATGTAAGATAATTTTTTGCAACTATAACATCAGCTTTGCGTACGATTGAACCACTCCATGAGGTTAAGGCCATATTCTGAGCATCTGCGTTTGCACGTGTAGCTATAATTTCGGCAGCAGTTTTCTTTGTGACGCCAAAAAGCAGCTTATTTTGCGTGTCTGCAAAGAATAATTGCGTTGCTTTTTCAGTAACCTTGTAGTCGCTGGAGAGAGCGAATAAGTCACGCAGCTTCTGATAAAAGCGTTTTTCGCTGGCGCGGATGTCGCGAATCTGTTCCAGTAATTCGTCGAAATAATCCGGACGGCCATCCGGGTTTTTTAGGCGGTCTTTGTCGAGGATAAAGCCCTTCTGCAGGTATTCCTTTAAGGTATTGTTTGCCCATTGACGGAACTGCGTGCCGCGTGGCGAACGGACGCGGAACCCAACGGCAAGAATGACATCAAGACTATAAAAAGCTACTGGCTTATCCGAATTTGCAATTTGCATAAAACGCAAATTGCTTTTTTCTTCAATTTCGTTTTCATCGAAAATGTTAGCTATATGGCGCGATATTGTAGAAATGTTTTTAGTAAAAAGTTCAGCTATCTGTGCCTGCGTCAGCCATACAGTGCCGTTATCGGCATAAAGTTTAATTTCAGCTTTGCCGTCTGCAGTGTTGTAAATAATAATGTCTGCCATGTCTTCATTCCTCGCTTTCAAAATCTATTATCCTAAACTCTCCGCGTCTTCTGCCGTTTTGTGCAACGATATAACACGCATATCTTGTCAGCTCGAAATCCTTTACACTTCTCGTGGCGTTTTTTCCTAAAGTTAACATTTTCGTGACCTCACGAAGATGATATTTTACGTCTATTTGTGCGTTTTGAATAGACGTGAGAGCTTTTGTTATAGCATTATAGAAATTTTCCCAACGATTATAACCGAATAAAGTCATTATCTCGCGTGCAGACCAATATTCAACACCACTTTCATCTACATGAGCCAGTTCATCGAATTTGCTTTTTAATAAAGAAATCTCTTGCTTATCCATAATAAAATAACTCCTTTAAAAATTTGATTATCCTAAACTCTCCACGTCTTCTTCCGCCTTGTGTTGGAGTTTGGCCAGTTTAACATCTATAATATCGTCAATTTCTTCCTTGCCGTCAGCCTTCCGCTGGCGGTATTTTTTATTTTTTAGGTTTATCGAGCTGCTTAATACTTTCGCTTGGCGTAGGCAATTTCTCTGGCATTGTGCCGCCGAGTTCTTCAATAGTTTTGCGAACGGTACGACCGACTTCGTAATGCACTTTGTTGGCAGCTTCTTTGCTACTGATATTCTCACGGCGCAGTTTGTCTTCTGCCTGCGTGATGCGGAACAGGTTCGCACCGAGTTCCACACTGCCCATGTGGTCTAAAATCTCTTGATTAGGTTTAAGTTTTTTGCGACGTTTTATATCGCCAGCGGTTTCACCGCCATAAAGTCCCATGTAACCGCTATTTTGGAATTTGGCGAAGTCAAGGTTCGTTTTTACGCCTGCGGCAAAGGCTGCATCAGCGAGAGCAACGTTATGCTGTTTGATATTATTTCGTGCTTCAATGCGAGCGTCTATTTCCTTATTGAAAGCCTCTGCTGCTTCAAGGTCATGGATATGGTCCGCACCGAGTTGCGCGAGCCACTGCTTGAATGGTTCGGCTTTAGGTGAGGGGATAGATTGGATAATACGCAGAATACCTTCTGTATTTGCGGTGTCAGTGAGACGCATTTTCCCGTCTTCTGCAAGCAATTTCAACCTGTGACAATTTGTCACGGTTTCATTACCTTCTGCTTTCATTCTTTGCTTTAGTTTGCGCCAATAAGCTGATTTATCTGCACTGTCGGTCAATGCGCCGACAACATCGACAACAGAAAAGAACCATTCTCCGGCTTCATCGTTCCAAATGGAGCGAATCTGCGCACTCTGAAATAATTTTACATCTTTCATGTCTTCATTCCTCGCTTTCAAAATCTATTATCCTAAACGCTCCACGTCTTCTTCCGCCTTGCGCTGGAGCTTGCCCAGCTTAATCTCAATAATATCGTCAATTTCTTCCTTGCCGTCAGCATCCAGCTGGCGGTATTTTTTTATGTGTGTTTCTTCCTGCTGGGTGAGGGAGAGAGAGGGGGACGCTGGAGCATCAAAAAGCATAGCTGGCGATATTTTGAGAGCTTTGGCCAATAGCATGATTTTAGTATGCTTCATTGTTGCAAGATTTCCAGATTCCCATCTAGAAACAGTTGCTTCACTTACTCCGACTTTTTCAGCTAATTCTTTCATTGTATAACCGCATTCTAAGCGTTTTTGTTTTATGATATCTTTTATATTCATGGAAACACCTCTTTCTGCTTATAGTATACAGTCAACCTTGCAAAAATGCAATAAAAACTTGCAAAAAGTGTTGACATAAGCTTCCAAAAATGTTATTATGAACTTGCAGAAATGCAAGAAAGGGGTGATAGAAATGGCTACAAATATTCCCGAGTTAAAAGCAGAGTGCACCCGTCATGGAGTGACTTTAGAAGAACTTGCGTCGAGAATTGGCGTTAATAATGCAACTCTCTACAGAAAAATGACTGGTAAAAGCGAATTTTATCGCAACGAATTGCAGGTCATTAGAGATGTATTGTGTCTGAATGATGAGAAATTCTTGCTTATTTTTTTTGACAATAAACTTGCAAAAATGCAAGAAAAACAGTCAGCTTACTAAGTGGCGCTGGCGGTAGGGAGGTAATGAAATGAAACTTGAGCTTAGTTATGATGAAGTCTCGACTATTTGCCATGCATTGCTGCTTAAGGCTGAGGAAGCGGCAACCGGAGCGCGGGAATGCGCAAAGTTGGGTGATATGGACAATGATGTTAAGTTTTGGCAAGAAAGAGCCGAAAACTACAAAAAGGTCTATGAGGCTGTAGTGGTTCAGCGTGAGCAGGCTGACAAGGAATACGAGCAGGCAGATGCTGAGGTAAAGGCAGAATGACAGCACCAAAGTTTACGCCGGATACACCGGCAACGCGCCGCGCGTTTAATCGCTTGGCGCGGGAAAAGATGAAGCTGCGCCTGCTGGCAGACATCCGCATGGACCTCATGGTCTGCGAGTTGGAAGGTTATAGTAAGCTGGAATATCTGGATGAGCTGCTGGCGCTGGTGCAGGAGCTGAAGAAGGGAGGGTGAGAGAGATGAGAGTTATCAAACCTTTGTGGCAGGACCGTGTTTTGGCAGTGTTGACACATAAAAAAGCGCTAGCGAATGAGCTTCAGATGGGAGCCAATCCGCCAGCAGAGTTGCTGGAATGTTATAACCAGCTTAATACTGCATTTAATGATGTCCTCGATATGGAGATTAAATACCGGCCTGATTCAAAATAATTTTACCGGCTATAGATTTTACAATATCGAGGGCGCAGGTACCGCCAATATTTGATATAACCTCTTTGGTTTTATTCCAAATGGTATCATTACGAATGTTATCTAAATAATCACAGCCGTCAGCTGTGAGGCGTTTAATCATATAGTCATCGTAATTTATACCACAGCAACTGATGTCCAATACTTCTATATAATCATTGTCCACTAAAAGCGAGACGTGGAAACTAACAAGTTCTAAGTTAGAACAGCCTATATCAGATGCTAAATGTGGTATCCCGTTATAGTAATAAAATTCATCAGCGTTTTCTATAGCTAATAAAATTTTCCTTAACAAATCTAAATCGCGTTTCAATGCAAATCACCTCCTGTCTGTAGCTTAATTATAGCATGGATGCGGAGAAGTGAGGGAAGAAGGGAGGGTGAAGGACGTGAGAGTTATCATTGAAGGCACAGCAAAAGAAATAGCCGAACTCCTGCCTAATTTAACGCAAGCAGAAGTTCAGCTGGAAACTGAGAATATCAACAGTAACGATCAAGAAATGCAAATGCTTCAAAATTTGGTAAAAGCTATGGCTGAATATGCTGCTTCTCATTCAGAAGAGCAGCAACCTGCTGAGAAATAATTTTATTGTTTTCAGCGATGGCCTTACTAGCCAATGTAGCTGCCAATAAGGTGCATACCGGTAAAACAGCTAAAGCTTTATCTGGAATTGCACTTTTAACCTTAGTGTAGTAATCGGTTAGCTTGTTTGTAAATTCCGGCTTATTGGTTTCTTGTGTGAGGAATTTCATCAATTCTTCGTTAGACATACCTAGTTGACACATATTATCACCTCCTGTCTGTAGCTTAATTATAGCATGGAATAGGAGGTGTGAGGAATGAAGGGAGGTGGGATGATGCTGGTAGATTTGAAAATTCATAACTCTAAAAGAGCTGATGAAATTTTGAGTGCCATTGCTGCAAAAAAACGTGAAATCGACGATTTGTGTTTTGAATTGCGTAAGTGCATGGCGGTGGAAGTGGAATTAAAAAAGGACAGCCATGATAATGGCTGCCCTGAAAATCAATGAGACTGCTTCAAGAATAGGAAGAGGTGAAAAACGAATATGAGCCCTGCGTTTTGGGAAGCTTTTTTTCAATCAAGTGGTGTATGCTTCTGGTGCATGTTTTTTACATTCTGGATTTTTCAGCTAATAAAGTGGCTTTTAAACGCAACAACCTTTCGAGGGAAGAAGCGCTATTAAGCGGGCGCAGAAAAGAAGAAGTGTTAAAGATAATTTTGTTAAACTCAACGGCTTCTTCAGGAAAGTATTTTGCAACTTCGAGCTGGCATCTGTCCCAAAAATTAGAATTCCAATCTGATGCTGTAAGTTCTAGCCGCAAAGCGTTTTCGTAAGATGAAACAGACGCTATAAACATTTCAAGCAAGGCTGCTTTCAATTTACGTTCAGCTCTATAGCTTGCTAAATATTGATAGAAAAGCGTGATTGCTGTACCAGAAATAGTTGCAATGAAGCCTATTATGGCTCCGTAGATAGCATCATTCATAAATATATACTCCTTTCAGTGCTTATATTATAGCACGAATAGAGAGAACAGGAAGGGGTGAAGAGATGGATATCCATGAAGAAGAAAACAAAAGCCAGCACAAGGCTGGCGTTAACTGGAAGAAAGTAAGACATTACTTTTTCTGCTGTATTCCGTTTTTCTCAAATGAATTTCTGGAGTAAGCCCTCAATTCCGCAGAGAAAGGCATGTTGAAAACATGGCTTATGGAAGAGGCTATGGGCGACCGCTTTACCGTAGCGGACCGCTTGCGCTTTAAAAGACTCAGCGAACAGTTGGAACCGTAATAAACCTAAGAAAAGGAGTGGGACAATGGACGATAATGCTTTCAAACGTATGGCAGAATACCTGCTCCGGTACGGAGTTGAAAAAGGAACCATTAAATTGTCGGACGATAAAGAAGAGAAACAAGAAAAGACAGCGTGAAAGGGTGATGAACATGAAAAAAGTATTGTTTGTCCTGTTGGCAGCCTGCTGCGTTTGGGCGGCGTGGGATTATAGCCGTCCGGTAGAAAAATATGTAGTCAAGACCGTTGCTGGTGAAGGCGATACGCTGTGGCACCTGGTAGGCAGCGTGATGGATAGCGAAGGCGACCATCGCGACGTTCGGGAAGTTATCTTCTGGACAAAGAAGATTAGCAACCTGAAGGGCGACCTGCAGGTGGGGGATGTGGTTTTAATTCCCATCGAGGTGCGCAAATGAATCCGAAAAAACTGAGAATAAAGCAATTACTGACTGTCTATAATTGCACCAAAAGAGTGAATCACCGTAAAACAAGATTCTTTATAAGCTACAACCCCGATACTAGATGCATAAAAGCTCTGGTTGTTATTAAAGGTATTGGCTGTACAAGTGTGGCTACATATAACTATTGCAAGGAAACTTCCAGAAAGCTGCAAGAAAAGCTTCTGATAGAAGACAGACTGAAAAGGAGCAGGTAGCATGCCGCATCATGAAGAGTGAAGTACATCGCTGTATACGCTGCGGCCGCCTGCTGCATCGCTGGCATTATGTCATAACATCTGACAATAAGCATGGCTATATATGTGTGGATGACCGTTTGTGTCATCAAAGGCAGCCTACGCGTAAGCAAAAACAATTGCTTGACCTGAAGAAAAGATGGGCGGAATAAAGCCTGAAGATGGAGGTAAACAATGAATCGTTTTTTGAAACGCTATGAATTAAAAACTATTGCGGCCGTCGCTGCAACTGTCATCGCCGAAGGTGAGGAGAACCCTGTAGTGGATCCGATTACCGGCAAGCCTGTGCCGGCCATTATGTCCATTGAAGCGGATATGGTTGTGCAAATGCTGCGCGAAATCGAAAGCCGTCGCCAGAAAAGCCACCAACAATGGTGCAGACGCATGTCTGAGGAAAGAAATAAGGAAAACAAATAATGGAATATGTTAATAAAAATACCGGAGAAGTCTTCAAAGCTGAAGAGCTCAGCCTGAATAACATAAATGGCGGTGCTTTGAATGACCTGTTCTGCGCTGAGCTGGAGAAGCTTACAAAGGAATTGTTGCTGCGTGGCGGGTATGGCAATGTCAACATTGCTGTGAAAGTAGAAATATCTGCAGATTCAAGCGGCGATGACGTGGTCCTTCTGGAAAGCAGTGTCGCAACCAAATATCCTAAGCAAAAATTGGGTGAAAATACGAGTGCAAAGATTTCTGATGGCGGTACGCTTGTACAATGCCAGCAAGCCAATATGTTCTCGGAGAAAAAATAATAAGCCATAAAAGGGCTGCCTATAGTATATACAAGCAAATGGCGCAGTTTTAACTGTGAAGAAGTTGGCAGCCCTTTTATTATACAGGTGACAAAAATGATTACTGAAATATGTGTATCAGCTGAAGAATTGAATCAAACCTTGGAATATGTATCGCTCATCAGCGGCGCCGGCAACAATAAAAGCAAAGGTAAAGAAAAAGATGCTAAGCAGCTCTCTGGGGTTTTGAAAATAACTGCCATATCGCCGCGTAAAGACAAAAAGTACATGCTCTGCTTCGAGTGTCTGGGACTCTCGGAGCAGCTTCTTTATCGTATGGAAGGCAAAAGCTATAACAGTGCAGAATCTGCAGTTACGCAGGTCGAATGCTGGCGTCTGGCTGCGTTAGCCAAAACATTTAGCGGGGATATCACGCTGCGTTTCGAAGAGCGCTGCCTGGGTGTTATCTGTGGAACCAGCACGTATAAAATCGCTACAATATCGATAGAGCTGCCACGCCTGGAAGTTCCGGACAGAAAAAACGCTTTGACACTGTCTGTAGATTTTTTGCAAAGTGCTGTCAAACACTGCTCTCCGGCTGTTCCAAAAGATGATGTGCGCGAGTGGCTGAAATGCATACAGCTTCAATTGCATGCGGATGGAAGCGCCTACTGCTACGCAACCGATACGCATCGACTGGCGCGGTATACGGCCAACAACACCGGCAGTAAAGCCGATGTAACACTTATGATGACACCTGCTTCCTTGCAGCATATCATAGACATGTGCGATCAGAACGAAATAACCATTATTCCTACTGAGCGCTATGTTTACGCAAATACTCCGCGTTTCGACTGGTTCTGCTATGCGATTTCCGGAAACTTTCCTGACTGCGAGGGAGTGTTCAAACGGCACAAGCCGCTTATGAGCATCACTGTAGACAGAAGAAAGCTTCTGAATGCTATTAATCGTGCTAGTATTATCTCAGATACGAATAGCGATAACCGCATCAAGCTTGCTAGCGACACCCAGGCGCTGTACGTGGAGTCTGGAAGTGTAGCTGGCAATGGACTCGACAGCATACCGGTAGAAGCGTTTGACGGCTCAGACGACAAAGCATACGCTGTGTCGGCCCTGAGCTTCAGCAAAATAATATCTGCCTGTGCCTCAGAAAATATATCCATTACCACTCATGGCTTACTGCAGCCGTTGATGATCTGTGCGCCTGGCAGCATGAATGGCTATCTGTTGGCCGGAATGAGGTAACAAATGGACGGATGGATTAAGCTGCATCGTAAGCTTTTAAGCAGCCGTGTATGGAACACAGCTGATGCTGAAGGCAAGGTGATACTGATTACATTGCTCTTACGCGCCAGCCATGCTGCTACGCAGTGGAGGATTACCGCATCTAAAACTGCATCTTTGAATCCAGGTCAATTATTTATAACCTATCGTACTTTTGCCGCAAAGTGCGGTGTCTCAACCAAAAAAATCACTACAGAGCTTCAACGTCTGGAAAGCTTAGGCTTCATCAGCACGAAGAAGGGACGTGAAGGCACAATCATTACCGTATGCAATTGGGCCTATTATCAACAGGCGGAAACACATCTGGATACAGTTCCGGAAACGCCAATGAAAACACCTGCAAAGCCAGTGCCTGCAAGCGATTCACCACTGAATACCGCTCCAGTGGAAACACAAAAGGGTACAGGTTTGGAAACACATAACAAGATATATATATTAATAAAAAATAAATATAACAAGACAGACCTAAACAACAAGCTGCTGGACCAGGCTGAGCTGCACCCTGAATACCGGCAGGCACTAGCCAAATACGCTGCAATGTTTCCTGACAAGGGAAATGAATTACGCATAGAAGATGTGTACACCCTGAAGGTCATCGCTGCGCTTTTGGGAGCAAACTGGGTATATCGTGCAGTGTACGAGCTGAAGGCAGCAAACACGGAGAAGTTTATCAAGAATCCACGCAAATATCTCTTGGGCATTCTGCAGAATTGGCTGCTAAATGGTATGCCAAACGATAGCAAAGGCAAAGAGCAGGAATTGCAGGACTTTTACAGGGAAGAAGGGATTATATGAGCTGCATAAACAAACAAAGCATTTACAGGGCTTTTTACTTCCTGGACAAAAAAGGAATTGCCTTCAGGCCTGTCGACGGCGTTGAAACAGATGACATCAAGAGCATTAAGGCCCGCGCAGCGCTGTGTGAGGTTTGGCTGGACGCTTTGCAGGACTTGGACGAAGAAATTTGGAACAACGTTATGCGCATTGTTTTGGCAGAATGCAAACAATATCCCAGCGTAGAACAGCTTTACGAATACATTGGCCGTGCTACGGCTGGCAAAGAAGCAGCTGCCGATATTCCGGAAGAACCTCCTGCTGTTATTGCAGCTCCTGCAAAAAAGGCTGCCAAAAGCAAAGGACCTGATGAACGCATGCAGCTAATGTTCGCGCTGGCAAAAGAAGGTCGCTGGAAGGAAGCAGCCGCCTGCGCTAAAGCAGAACCTATGGAAGACAAGTTGGAAGCTTTTGCGAAAAAACATTTCCCAACCAAAGCTACTTTGGCCTGGATTGAGAAGAATCGCTGGGAATTGGAAAGCCTCATGAGAGAAGACGAACGCTGCGCGCATTGTTTCGGATATCGTCGTTGTGTAAGCAAAGGAATAACTTACTTTGGCACGCTGGATAAATACGGTAACATTGTTGTTCAGGGGATGGAATGTATGAAGGTGATGACTAATGAAAAAATATAGCGATGGGGTAGAAACATTAAGCGTAATACGTTGCCCGGCAGGGTATTATATTATCAAGAATCTGGGCATCTTGCAGAATGCAATTGCTGTTAAAGAGGTTGCGCAAAGCTTCCTGGATAGCTGGGCTGGCAAGCGTAAGCTTCGCATAGTAGATGACCCGGACGTTGACATGTATTACGATGAGAACGGTGACGGCAGCGCCTGCAAGAGCTGCATTGCTTACAAGAACGGACACTGCGGGAGGATGTAAAATGGATAATGAGCTGGCTGTGGGATGTATAAAACAATACAGAGCTTACGCGTTGCAGATAGTGAAGCTGCGTAACGATATTAAGCTTCTTACCGGACAGTCTGCTCCACGCAACAATCTTACTGCCCGGTTCGACGATAACAAGGGCGGGTATATTCCACCAGCGCGTCCTGATGCGATGAAGATACTAACCATGGTAAACAACAAGCAGCAGCGCATAGCGGAACTGGAAGAATCATTGCGTCATACTGAAAGAATACTGGCGCTGCTGCCAGAGGAAGAGCGTTTGGTTTTAATTATGAAATATGTAGACAGATGGCATGTTAATGCTATAGCGGAATATTACGGGTACGCTTCCAGGCAATCTGTTTATTCGCTGTTAAGTAAGTCAGTCACAAATTTTTCACAATTTATATCCGACGCATATTAAAACTGGACAAATCGTAGACATTTTTTGATTTTCAAAGTGATATAATGCTAACAGGTAAAGAAGCGAAAGAACACACACAAAGCATCAGGCGAAACCTGGTGCTTTTCTTTTTGCTTCTTTATTTTTACGCAAGGGAGTGAAAATATATGCCTGCACGCTTCAAAAGGGAGTGCCGCAAGAATGGCTGCCATACTCTTACCAGCAATGCTAATGGTTATTGTGATGAACATCAAGGCGAGCTTTATCGCTACGATGAAAAACGTCTGAACAGCTGCAAGCGTGGATACGATGCAAAGTGGCGAAAGTATCGCCGCTGGTTCTTGGAACGGCACCCGCTTTGCAATATCTGCGGTGCTCCGGCAACGGTCGTGGACCACATCGTTCCACACAAGGGTGACAAGGAGTTGTTCTGGGACATAAATAATCATCAGGCGCTCTGCAAGCACTGCCATGACGTCAAGACTGTTCGCGAAGACGGCGGCTTCGGCAAAAAGGGGTAGGGGGTGCAAATCTCTGACGGAAAAAATCTATAAACCGGCGTCGGTCTCGTTTGTTTAAAAATTTCCCCCATCGTAAAGTTTTTTATAAATGGCCATACTAACTATATTAATTTTTATTTGGATTTCACGAAGGAGGTGATAATATGCCGACACCTGCGTTTTCTGCAAAAGTTATCTCATTCAATCGTCAAAACGGTATTGGAAAGCATCGTACAGCAGCTGAAATCAAAGCTCGCGAAGATGCTGCTAAAAAAATGACACGCAAAGAAGTAAAGTTAAAAATACCGGCGTTTTTAAAAACTCGCGCCTGTGCTCCGGCGTTAAAGATTTGGAAAGAGCTTGTCAAAGAAGGCATGGAAATCAATCTTTTCGACAATGTTGATAGTCGCGTCCTGGCAGATTTTTGCCGCTATCAGGCGCTGCTTGAAGAAGAGCTGGAGAGAAGCTTCCCGGATGGAAAGAAAATCGACCGCTTGGGCAAGCTGGCTCTTAGCTATGCTGAAAAGCTAGGCCTGACGCCGACAGCGCGTGCGCGTCTGGCCGTAAAACGCGCCGATCAAAGCGATGAGATAAAGAATGAACTGGATGCGATGATAGCATGAGTTATGAAGATATGTATGTTACGCACCGTTATGCGCAAGAGGTTGTCGATGGCCTTCGCCTGGTATGCAAGGCCGAATTTTTAGCCTGCAAGCGCCATCTTGATGATCTGGAACGTCAGGGGACGGAAGAATTTCCGTATGTTTTTGATGAAACACGTGCTGACAGGATTTTCGATTGGTTCGAAAAATACTGCTACCATGTGCGCGGACCGTTCAGTGGTCAGCTTATCCAGCTGCAGCCATTCCAATATTTCGATTTAGGCTGCATTTTTGGCTGGGTGGACAAAGATACGGGTGCACGTCGCTTTAAAACAGCGTTCGAATTTCGTGCTCGTGGCAATGTAAAATCTACAGAAATGTCAGGAGTGGCCTTATATGGCATGTGCGCTGATGCGATTTATCCGCCATACAAGCCAGAGCTGCGCAGATTTGAAAGCATGCCGGAGGTTGAATGCGCTGCCGTGGACCGCGAACAAGCAAAACGCGTTTGGGGCGATGCTAAGGCCATGGGCGAAAAGTCAGAAAAAATATCTGATTGCCTGGACATAAAGAAAACTCTTATCAGAAACAAAAAAACGGGCGGCTGGCTGCGGCCGCTCTCAAAGGATACGAAAAACAAGGACTCCGGTGCTCCTTGCTTGGTCATTGTCGACGAATATCATGCACACACCAGCAGCGAAATTGTAGATGTGTTGAAGTCAGGCTTCGGCAAGCGCTTCCAATCACTCATGGTTATTATCTCGACTGCCGGCAAGGACGCGGAAAACAATCCTTGCAAAAAGGAATATGATTACGCCATGAAAGTCGTGAATGGCGAAATAATCAACGAAAATTACTTTGCTGCTATCCGCGAATTGGAAGAAGGCGACGATCCGGCAAACCCTGGCTGTTGGGTAAAAGCTAATCCTATTCTTCAGCACGAAAACGCGTACAGTGTCAATCTGCTGAAGGAGATAAAGGAAGACTACACTAGGGCATATGGCAGTGGCGATCCGGATAAGGTACGTGAGTTTTTAACGAAACGCTGCAATCTGTGGCAACAGGACAGCGAGGAAAAATATTTAAGCAGCGAGCAGCTGCGTACCTGGGACAGCCTTGCCGTGCCTCGCGAGCAATTTAAGCAGCTGGTGGCCGGCCGAGATTATCTTGTTGGTTACGATTTGTCAAAGAAAATCGACTTGACGGCCTGCGCTGGCTGCTGTCAGCTTGCGGATGGGCGCATTGCTGTCTGGGCGCATGGCTTTATCCCTGAAGAATCTGTACGATTTCACGAAAAGAAGGACAATGTGCCCTATCGTTCGTGGATTAATAATCAATGGGTTACAGAAACGTCGGGCGCTGTTGTTGACTATGATGTTGTGGCCGATTATGTTGATACGCAGGCATTGTGGATAGGTAAAAAGCCTGAGGAAGATTGTTTTGATCCATACAACGCTACGTTTTATATGATAAAGCTGGGCGAAAAAGGGGATAGGACGCCTGTAGAGGTTCGTCAGAATACCTTCACACTGTCTGAACCGACAAACTGGCTGCGTGAGCTGATTGTCAGCCGCCGCGTTGTCCATGATGGCAGCCCACTACTGACATGGGCAATAAGCAATGCTTATGCCTATACTGACGGTAACGGAAATATCAAGCTCAGCAAGAAGAATAAGGACGACACCCAGCGTATAGATCCGGTGGCGGCTCTGATAAATGCGCTTAGCCGCTTGCCTAAGGCACAGCCGCAACGCTCGAAATACGAGGATGAAGGCTTTGCTGAGTGGTAGCTTTGGAAGGAGGTGAAAAAAATGCAACTAAGAATACCTTTTACAAATTTGTCCTTGCGCATGAATGTGGGCACTGCCGGGAATTGGCATGCCTCTGATGGCGATTTCAGTCTGGCAAACCTGCGAGGAGCAGTCACTGAGGAGAGAGCGCTGGGAATTGATGCCGTATATGCCTGCGTCAATTTATATGCACGAACAATAGCGTCTATGCCGCTTGTGTTGTACCGCAAGGGGAAAAACGGCAAGGAGCGTGCGACGGATCATCCGCTGTATAGCCTGCTGCATGATGAGCCTAACATGAATATGTCATCGCATACATTCCGCAAAATCATGGAAGCCAGCTTAAAGTTGTGGGGCAATGCTTACGCCTGGATAGAGTTTGATAAATACTATCAGGTGAAGGCACTGTGGCCGCTTACGCCTGGCAGCGTATTTCCTCAACGCAGCCGCAAGACGGGCGAGCTTTACTATGACGCTATCCTCTATGACGGCACAGCAAAGCGCCTGCGTGCGTATGAAATGGTGCATATACCTGGGCTGGGGTTTGACGGCATAAGTGGCCGTTCTCCTATCCGGCAATTTGCCGAAACAATGGGACTAAACCTTGATATCAAGGACTATGGCTGCAAATTCTTCAAGAATGGCGCGCGGCCTTCCGGTGTCCTGGAGCATCCGGGGCGTTTGTCTGAGGAAGCGCAGGAACGATTGCGGAAGCAATTCGATAGGCGTTATGCCGGCTCTTCGAACAGCGGCAAAACTATGCTGCTCGAGGAGGGTATGAAATACGCACAAATCAGCGTGCCGCCAGAGGAAGCGCAATTCCTGGAAAGCAGAAAGTACGGTGTAAATGAAATAGCCCGTATTTATGGTGTGCCGCCGCATATGATCGCAGACCTGGAACACGCGACGTTCAGCAATATCGAATCACAGGATATTAACTTTGCTAAGCATAGCATCGTGCCAGAATGCGTGAATTGGGAGCAGGAGCTGATGCGTAAGCTCCTGAACGGAGAGGAACGCAGGGGCTATGAAATAGAGTTTAACATGGAAGGACTTGTGCGTGGCGATATGCAAAGCCGTTATCAGGCTTACGCTATTGGCCGTCAATGGGGCTTCCTGACTGCTGATGATATCCGCGCTAAAGAAAATATGGGCAACGTGGACGGAGGCAAAACTACATATACACCGCTCAATATGATTAGCTCTGAATTGGCTGATGCCTACTGGCAGGCCAAAATAGAGAGTATGAAAGAAAAGGAGGTGAAGAAGAGTGCCGAGTAAGCAAAATACTTTACTTTTTCGCGATTTACGAATGGACGGAGCAGCTGACGATGAATCTCGCACAGTTGCTATCAGTTTTTCCAGCGAATCGCCTGTGAAACGCTTTGATTGGTATAAAGGCATTGAATATGACGAAATTCTGGGGCATGATGCAGGCAACGTCGACCTGACTCGTCTGCAGGAGCTTGGAGTCGCTTTGTTCAACCATGACCGTGATAAGGTTATTGGTGCTATTATTGATCCGGAAATCGATACTAACGAGCATCGATGCAAAGCAAAGATTCGCTTTGATACTGATGAATTTGCTGAAACGATTTACCAAAAGGTAAAAGCCGGAACCTTACGCGGTATCAGCGTAGGCTACACTATCGACAACATGGAGATTGTTGCTGATGGTAAAAAATCTGCAGATGGCCGCTTTGAAGGTCCATGCCGCATCGCAAGACTTTGGACGCCGCTGGAGGCTTCTATTGTCAGTGTCCCGGCTGATATGAATGTTGGCGTTGGCCGTAGCTATGGCCAGGATATCGACGCAGAAGAACTGCAATCGTTCCGCGAGTACCAAAAAATGCGCAAGCAGCAGGAACAACATGAGCACCAGAAGCAGCTTGCTGAACTGGAAAACCTGGAAAGAGAATTGGAAATCTTAGAAATGGAGTGTTAAGAATGGATAAAATTTTACAGATGAAACAAAAACGCGCTGCCTTGATTCAAAAAATGCGTAAATTGGTAGCTGACGCTGAGAGTACACAGCGCTCTTTGAATACTGAAGAAAAATCTTCCTACGAGCAGCTGCGCAATCAGGCTTCCGACCTGGCAGACGATATCGTGCGTGAAGAGGAGCTGCGTGAGCTCGAAAGCAAGCTGCCTGCTCCTGGCGTTACGGCTTCCGGCAGCAGAGACGAAAAGCTTGAGCCCGGCATCCGCGCTGCACGTTTCGTGAAGGTTGCATTGCTGAGCGCTCGCAGTCACCAAACGGAAAGCGTTGCTGATATTGCTGCTCGTATGTATCCGCAAGACGAGCAGCTGCGTGCAGTGATGACCGAAAGCACCCCGGCAGATGGCGGTTACACCATCCCTCAAAACCTGTACAATGAAATCATCCCTCTGCTGCGTCAGACCGGTGTAACTCGTTCTCTGGGCGTTTCCGAACTGCCCTTGCCAAATGGCAATCTGAACCTTGTTAAGCAGACCGGAGCTGCTAACTTCAGCTGGGTGGGTGAAAACAAGCCTATTACCTCCAGCAAGGTAACTCTTGGCAGCATGAAGCTGTCTGCTAAGAAGCTGGCGGGTATTATCCCTATTTCCAACGAGCTTCTGCGTGATTCCAGTTTAGCGGCTGACCGCTTTGTCCGCGACGAAATGGTGAACGGTATCGCTGAGTCTGAAGATATCACCGCTCTGTATGGCAGTGGTACCGAGTATGCACCTAAAGGCATTACTGCAGCCTGCGCTACTCAGAAAATTGCTGTAGACAACGTGCTGACTGATGAAACCATCTACGAGATGGTGGGCAAGCTGCTGAGCGCTAAGCTGAACAATCCTGCTCTCGCATGGCGCATTCCAGGCGTATTGTGGGCAAAGCTGTATGGTATGCAGACCGCTAACGGCAGCTATATCTTCCGTGACGAAATGAAGGACGGTAAGCTTTGCGGTTATCCGTTTGTGATTGATAACAATATCAAAGTGGGCGATGATGTCAACGGCAAAACTCAGATTTTCTTTGGTGACTGGAAGAATTTCATGATTGGCGTAGAATCTGCCCTTGAAATCGCAATTTCCAGCGACGCATCCTTTACTGACGGTGAAAAATCTGTTTCCGCCTTTGAGAATGACTTAACTTTGATGCGTGCGATTGTACGCGAGGATTTCGGCGTGCGCTATAATGAGGCCTTCGTTTGGGCTGATGGTGTATTCAGCAAGGGCACCAAAGAGTAATCATGAAGCTGGAATATACAGACCAGGCCAGCAGGCAGGACGTGCTGTCTGTTGATGATGTCAAGGCTTATCTTCGCATCGAAGGCGACGAAGAAAATGCTGTGCTGGCATCACTGATAGCAGCCGCTCAACGCTATTGTGAGGATTACCAGCATAGAACTTATGGCTTGCTTACTCTTCACCTGACTGTTCCGACTGCTGACGCTCAGACAGATATAGAACTGCCGCGCTCAAAAAGCTTGAACGAGGTAGTAAATGTGACTGTCAGGTGGCCATCCGGTAAAGAGCAGGTGATTGATAATTATACACTCAGATATGGCGAAATCAATACGCGCTTGCGTGTTGAGGAGATGCTGCCTGCCGACGCGGATCTGGTTATTGATTACCGCGTTAAAGGTGAATGCGACGAAAGCACGTTGCTGGCCATGCGGCTGCTAGTTGCCAGCTGGTATGAAAACCGGCTGGCGGCAGATGACAGAAACCTCAAGGAAGCGCCCTTTGCCGTAACTGCTCTGCTTAATCCTGGGAGAGTGCTACTATGAATCCAGGCAAGCTAAACAAAAGGATAACACTGCTGCGTTGCGAACCTGCAGAACGCGACGAAATGGGCGGCCTACGTGAGAGTGACTACGAGGCTGTAGGAAGCTTTTGGGCTATGCAGCGTGATAAGACCTCTACACATAAGCAGGTTATAGGCGATTATGTTACGGTCAATACCTGCTATTTTGTCCTGCGTGATATTACCGTCAGCTATCCACTTACTACGGACTGGCGCGTGCTCTACGATGGTTATACGTATGTGATTAACTCCATCACCAGACTGGCAGACAGTGTGCCGTATTATCTGGAAATAGAAGCAACACGCTTAGGAGGAATAGGCTGATGATTTTTAAAGCTCCTCTAATCGCTTTTCAAAGTGAACTATACGCGATGCTTAGTAATGCGGATGAAATGACATTCGGGGTATATGACAGCTCTATGACGATTGGCGAAATACTGAACTCGCTAAAAAATCAGGAGACTGTCAACTATGGTGTTATTGCTGACGTGTCCTGCACGCCGTCCAGTGCTAAGGCTGACAGCGTCATGTGGCGCGTAAATGTACGCATAGAGCTGTTTTCCACCTATCGCGGCCGCAAGCAGGTTGCTGACATGATTAACGTGATTGGCAGCGTGGCAACGCAGTACACGGATGTATTTGACGCTAACCTTGCCGCCAAAGGCTATAGGCTTATAAAAATGGAGGCGGGGGAAAGCGTCATCGGCGGCGCTATAGAAGCCAACGGCATTGTTTGGCAGAATGGTTATATAAACTTAAATTATCAATTATATCAACTTGATACGTGAAAGTGAGGATTAGAAATGTCTTATACTGCTGAAAAATACCCTGCACATGATGGCTCTACGACCATCGCAGGCAAGAAATTTTTGCTGTATGTGGCTTACGACAGTAAATGGAATTTAATCGGCGGTCTGCGCGATACTACGCTGGAAATTTCCGCTGACAGCATTGATGCGTCCAGCAAGGATAATGGCGGCTGGGGAGAATCATTACCTGGACAGCGTACCTGGACTGCAAGCCCGTCTATTGTCGTCAAGTCGAGCAACGAGGGTAACGACATCATTGAAGCCTGGGTGCTGGACGAAGAGCTGCAGAGCCAGAAGCCTGCGCTGCGCTTTGCCTTCGTGAACACTGCTGACAAAAGCTATTATGATGGTTGGGGTGTTGTTACGTCCTACAGCATCGAAGCTTCCTATGATGATGTTATGACAAAATCTATGGAAATTAATGGCGTTGGCCCTGTTGTGAAGAAAACTGCGTTTGATTCAGCAACTATCGCTAGCGAATAAAAAAAGAAGGGCAGACCGCGCAAGCGGCTGCCCTTAATTGATATCTGGAGGCAAGAAAGTGAATACTATCGACAGAACTGTTGAATTAAAGCTGCCCAATAATCCGGGACATGTGCTGCACTATACTGTGAAGAGCATTGTTGGATGCGAAAAGGAATTAGCTAATCATAATCTTATTCTTACAGTCGCCAGTCTTGCAGCATCACCGCTATCCATCAGTGATGCTTATGCGCTTTTGAAGTGGGGACTGCGTGGAGAAAAGGCATACAGCGACGATGATGTGGATACAGTTTTCATGGACTGTGTTGAAGAAATGGGCATCGTCGCACTTCAAACAAACATTATTTTGGCGCTGGAGAAGTCCGGCCTTATTGGTAAGGCAAAAAACAAAAAAGCGCTGCCACGGGCAAAGAAGTAACCTACGGCAGCGCTGCTGAATTTATCAATGATATCCTGCCTTTATGCTATGGCAGACTAGGGCTGACAACGCGACAGATTGAAGAATGCTGCATCTGTGAGCTTATGGCCATGATGGAGGGATGGCAGCAACGTCATGATGATCTGGAAGATTTGCTGATAGAATGCTGTGCAATGCCAGTATATCAGATGCATATGGGCAAGAAGGCGCCACGTTTTCAGGATTTGGTGAAACGGCGCAAGAAATGTGATGATTTTGCTGATATGACTTACGAAGAGTTAGTAGCGTTTGCCAGCGAATAAAAAAATAACCCGCTCGGGCTGAGCGGGAAAGAAAATTATTGATTTTGTTCAATAGCTTTACGTGTTTTTCTTAATTCTTCTAAACGTGTTTCTTCACGTACATCTTCGGCAAGTTGGTCATAATATGCTTGTTTATTGGATTCGTTAAAGAAATCTTTAATCATGCGGTATAACATGTATATGGTTAACAGCGGGAAAACAGCAAAAGTTAAAATCATCAGAACCCAGTTGAAATACCATTTTTTTATTCCGAAAAGATACATAACTATCACCATCCTTATTTATATTATATCATCCGGAGGTGTTTATGGCTAGGAAAAGAAGTAAAGCTAATATTAGTCTGAATAAGATGCAGAATTTTGTTTACGCTTTTCAGCGTGCACCAGATAAAGTGCGTGAAGGTTTGCGCAGCGCTATGGATAGATGGGCAGCTTCCACGCAGGGAGATTATGATAGCGCTACTGGTTATGGCAGTGGTTTTGCTAACACTAAAGGTAGCAGCTTTAAGAAGGTTGAAGATACGAAAAAAGGCAAAGGTTTGTATGTCACTGTTGGTCATGAAGCTTATATTGCCCGATTTTTAGAGGTTGGCACTAAAGCACATGATATCCCGCATAAGCGTGGCGGCAAAGCCTGGGTGGTTCGTGTGAGTGGCGTTAAGGGTAGTAAAGCACTGTCAAAAGTTTGGGACAGGCGCAGAAAAGAAATACCTGAAGCTATAGAAAAAGTAATCAGTGATGCAATAAAAGGGGGTGAATAGCTTGGCAGGAGCAACAAATTTATCCGTAACTTTAAATATTGATGATGTTGTGGATAACCTTGATAAAACAGCGGCGAAATTTGAGAATTTTGCTAAATGGGCCGGCGAATCTATGAGCAAAGTCGATAAAGCTGCCTCCGGTATGAGTGAAACGCAAAAGCGTGCTTATGAAGTGATGAAGAAAAGCACTAACAGCCATATTCAGGCTATGCAGGAGCTTAGCAAGGAATATGAAGCCTTGCGCACCAAACAAAAAAATGGCATTGCCTTAACACAACAGGAATGTGCACAGCTACAGGTTTTAACAAAGCAGTTTAAAGAGCATCAGGGCGCTATCACCAGAAATGCTACTGATTTGTCTAAATTGGCCAGGTCTTATGATGGCGTTGGCGATAAGTTGGCAAGTGTAAGCGGGCTTACACAAATAGCTATTGCGGGAATGGGTGGTATGGTGGCCGCAGTACTACCAAAAGTTGGTGAAGTTGTTGGCGAAGTAATTGGCGGTATTGCAAGGTTGGGCGTGCAGACGCAGCAGACTGTAGCACAATTTGGTGCGATGGCCAACAATATGACTAGCGCTGCTGCAACATACCAGGCTTTCAATGATGTGGCACGCAACACCAACTATGATTTCGACGTAGTTTACAACATGGGCAAACAGCTTATCAATATGGGTTACAGCGCAAAAAATGCAGCGGATTTGATTCAGCAGTGCGCTGACACTGCTGCCGGATTAGGCAAAGATGTAAGTGGTGCTCAGCAGCTTGTAACTACCATTGCACGCATTCAGGCGGCAGGCAAGCTTACAAGCAGACAACTTGTTGAATTGCAAATGGCTGGTATCAATCTGGACGACATGTTCGAACCTATTGGTATGAGTGGTGAAGAAGCTATGCAGAAGCTTACAGATGGCACCATGGACAGCCAGCAGGCTATGGATGCACTAACACAGTATATGCATAAGTTTGACGGCTCTATGAATAACTCCAAACAGAACATCACTGATGCGTGGGGCGATGTTACCGGAAACCTTGCTACGGCCTGTGGTGAAATCGGCCAAAGCATTGCTGACGCTTTTAGCCAAAGCGAAATAGTGCAGGATTTGATAGACTTTACGCAAAGCTTAGTTGACCTAGTACGAGGTGAAGGCTGTGGAGCTTTTAGTGATTTTGGTGCCGTCGCACAATTTATCCTCGATCTGATTGCCGACGCCTTGCAATTTACCTGGTCTGTTATCAAGCTGGGTATCATCTGGATAAACGAGCTTTATTCTGCTTTCAAAGAAATGTGCCGTAAGGTTTATAACTACCTTAGCTGGCTGCTGGATCCGTTGGCAGAGATTTTTACTATTGTAGGAAAAATCATGAAAAAGATTGGCCAGGAAATCAAAGGTGGAATAGATGAATCCTTTAAACAGACATTCAAGCCAAAGGTTATTATAGAGGATACCGGAAATCATTTTAGGGAACCTGTAAATGTTTCCAAATCCAAAGGAAGCAAAGGTGGTAGCGCTGGAAAGAGTGCTGCTACGCCAAAACTTACGGAAGAGGAACGTGCTGTTGAGGCGCTTATCAAAAAGTATGCAGATGCCAGCAAGCAGGCTCAAACTCGCGGTAAACTTGCCTTACAAACCGCTGCACTTAATGCTTCCATGCTCATCGGCGAGGCGAAAGCACAGGCTGAATTAAATAATAAGCTGGAAGGCTTCAAACAAAACCATGATGCAGTAATTGAAGGCTATCAGAAAGAGCTTACACTGGCTGAAAAGATTGGCAATGAAAGTACACGTGCTGGCGTTATTGCGGAAATTAAAGCACAAATTGATGCACAGGATAAGTTGTATGCTGCTCAGGTTGAGGCAGCTAACTTCAGCAAAAATTATAATGAGCTGCAAAAGCAAAGCAAGGATCTTGTTACTGCAGCTTTTGGCGATCCGAGCCGTGTAGACCAGAAGCTGAAGGATTACAAGGAAAAGCTTGAAAATTTCATGCAGGAAGTTGACGCTATTGAAGCTAATCAGAAGGACAGCCTTACTAGTGGGAATATTGGCCAGAGCTTGTCAGATGAGAGCATGAGCTTCCTGGGCAAAATGCTTAAAATGACACCCGAGGAGCTGGCAGCGGATTTTGAAGCTAAAAAAGAGCAGTTCGCCAACTTTGCAGCCTATATTCAGGACGCCATGGCGCAAGCCACGGCTGCTGAATCGCAAAATCTGTCTATTGGCCAACAATGGGCCGATAAGCAGAAGGAATGGCAGACAGAGCTTGGCAACTCCATGGGCAATGCGGTCAGTGAATGGCTTATGGGCAGCAAAACGATAGGGCAGACTATGAAGGATATGGTGAAAGAATTAATCAGCAATGCTATCAAGCTCTTATCACAATGGACGATGATGTGGGGCGTATTTATGGCGTTCGGCAGCTCTCCTAAAGCTGCAGCTGAGAGCGCAAACAAGGCCGTTTTTGGTGTATCCAAATTTGCTTCAGGCGGCTTTGTTAGCGGGCCTGGCACTGCTACTAGCGACAGCATACCTGCGCTGCTTAGCAACGGCGAATACGTGCTGAATGCAGCTGCTGTGCGCAGGCTGGGCGTAGCACGGTTGAATGGCTTGAACAGTGGCAGAGGTTACGCTGATGGCGGTCTTGTTGCTACCAGCTACATCGCGGCAAACCATGATGCTGGATCGGCCCAAACCAGTGAAGTTGCCGGCGTGCGCGGCAATAGCATAAATCTCAATGTTTCTGCAATGGATGCTTCCAGCTTTGGCGATTTCCTTAATCGTGGCGGGCTGGATGTTGTTCGTCAGGCATTGTATGACAATAACCGCAATTTTGCGAGTGAGGCAGGTGTTTGGTAATGCGAAAGTTCCCGGAGCTAAGAAAATTTAGCTGGAACAGCACCTTTGAAGAAAAATGGAATACCACTGTACAGAAATCTGCCTCCGGCCGTGTGCGTACATTAACCAATCAGCTTTACCCGGCATGGACTATCAAAGCAAGCTATCCTGCGTTGACGGATGCACAGGCAGATGAGCTGTTAGGCTTCGTTGCTTTAATAAAAGGTTCCTTTGAGGCCTTCCTCTGGCTTGATCCGGAGCATAATACGGAAAAAGGTGCACCGTTGGCGCAGGTGAGCAGCAGCAAATATCAGTGCGTGGCACGCATCGGCAGCTATGTAGAGCCGGTGGAATATGTAGAGAATGTAACCGTTCTGGTAAATGGCGCAATCGTGCCGGCAACCAATTACACTGTAAGCGGAGGCATTATCACCTTCCGGCAGATTCCATCCGGCACAGTGACGGCTAACTATACATATTACTGGAAAGTGATATTGGCAGATGACGGACTGACCATCAGCAAGAGATTTGACAATATCAATACCGCAGAAATAAAGCTGGAGGTAGCGCGATGAAGAACGTAGGCACAGGCTTAGAAAATTACCTGAATACGGAAAAGCATATGACAAGCTGCGACCTGTTCGAGCTGCGTCTGCCTGATGGCGGCGTTTATTACTACACTGACGCAGATAAGGATATCCTGTATGATGGCCATAATTACCTGCACGATGTATTGCTTATCAAACGCCAGCAGGTCAAGGTTAATGACAGCGTAGTTGTCGACACACTGAGCGTAAACATCAAGGCTGACAAGACTGCTAAAATCGGCAGCACACCGCTGCTGAAGGCTGCACATGACGGCACACTGGATATGAGCAAACTGTATTTACGCAGATGCTTTTTCCGTGATGCCGTAGTTATCGGTGCTATTGGTTTGTTTGGCGGCAAGGTAGAAGTGAAATCGTGCGGCGGTTTAGGTTTGGACCTTACAGTGAAGGCTGTTACGCAAGGCCTTAGCCAGGAATTCCCGGTGCGCAAGTATTATCCGCAGGGCACATATTCAACAAAAGGCGGAACGATAACGGCCAGCACGGACAGCACAGCAGGCTGCCTGATTGCACCATACGTTCCATTGAAAGAGGTGCTGATGTAATGAATGAGGGACAGAAAATAGCCGAAGCTGCTTTGAGCTGGCTGGGTACGCCACATGTCAACGGAGCAAAGAGCAGAGGCCACGGAATTGACTGCGGTATGCTTTTGATAGCGTCAACGGAGGATGCAGGCTGCATTGCGAAGGACTCTGTAAATGTGGCACCATACAGCAACGAATGGCATCTGCATCACAGTGATGAATGGTTCCTGCATTATGTGCAGACCTATTGCCGTGAGGTCAAGACGATGGAGACAGGAGATTTCCTGCTGTATCAGTTTGGCCGCTGCATTTCTCATGGCGGTGTATATGTTGGTAACGGCATGGTTTGTCATGCTGTTGTAGAACAGGGAGTTATCCTCAGCAGCGTTGATGATGTAATGTTTCTGGACGCTAAAGGCAGAAGCAGGTTGCGTGGTATATATAGGTTTGGAGGTGAGTAGATGGGCTTATTTAAGACGGCAAATATCGTCAGCAGGGCGGATAAAATCAGCAATTTTACCGTCAGCACGGCTGAGTATGGCAGCGCTGTAATGGAGCTGCTTGGTACAACACGTATCAGCGGTAACGTTATTTATTATGATGACTTCACGGCCCATGAGCACCGGGAAACCCAGCGCTCCGGCAAGGGCGGCGGTGTAAAATCTACTACAATAACCTATACATATACGGCTGCTGTCATTATGGGACTGTGTGAAGGTCCCATTAAAGGCATCGGCCGTGTATGGATTGATAAGGAACTGTATCAGTATCCGTCAGAGAAAATCGGCATGACATTGTACAGCGGTACCGCTGATCAGCAACCATGGCCTTACGTTGTCGGTAAACATCCGGAAAAGGCTCTGCCTTATACCGGGCTTGCTTATATGGCCGGTGTTATCGACCTGGGCAACAATGCCAGCCTGCCTAATTTTAACTTTGAGGTTCAGGGCAAGCTGCTAGATACCGGTGATGGCGTTGATGTTAACCCTGCTGATTACATCAGATACATTCTGGACAAGGTTGGGCTGCAGGAAGTTGAGATTGTCGGTTTGGAGAATTACCGGAAGTACTGCCGTGAGTCGGATTTTCTTATTTCAACACCTGCAGACTACACCAGCGCAAAGACGGCCCGGGATATAGTCAATGAGATTGCGAGCCTGACAAATGCGTACATGTTCTGGAGCAATGACCGTTTTAAAATCGTGCCTAGGGCTGATCGTCCTGTAGGCGAGTGGCAGCCTGATAAACAGATTGTCTATAACCTTACTGCGGATGATTTCCTTGAACAAAGCAACGGAGCCTGCGTAACCTATTCTCGCAAAGACAGCAGTGAGCTGTACAACCGCTTTACAGTGGAGTT
>OHRX01000152.1_pt1 | contig 26985 bp, 31 predicted proteins | sample 1578581 | NCBI WGS metagenome assembly OHRX01 (sample SAMEA3879573, study PRJEB24766) | human gut metagenome | biome: human-associated habitat; feature: feces | place: USA | collected 1985/1987 | reverse complement strand
GCTTGGCAAGCTCTCCCTTCTTCAAGCTTTTTACATGTTCTACCGCCTCGCCCGCTTCTACGGAAATTATTCTGCCTAAATTCAGTGTCACCTGCTTACGCCCAGCTATCGCCTGCAGGCGGAACTTATCGTCCTTGGCCGAATATTCCAAGGACACAGGCACCAAATCCGTCCAGACAATAATCGTCCCCCTGTTGCTCCGGTACGAAGCATTCAGATAACGCTTTTCCCGCGTGGCATGAAGAATTTCCCGGAAGTTTGCTCTATATTTGGGATTGGTATAAGCATCGCCATCCACAAAGCGGTCGAAAAAGACAAACTGCTCCGGCCTGTACAAAGGCTCTACAGACTGCAAAGCAGCCTGCTGCCTCGCAATCTCCTCATCAGAAAAGAATAAGCTGATTTTTTCATCAAGCAGTAAGGTTTTCAGCCATCGTTTCTGCAGAACAGCCAGGGGCATCGTCGGCTTATTTTTCAGCGGTGTCCCAAGCTCCGGCGTCAGCAGTTTCCACGTTCCATCGCCAAGCGCAGGCAAAAGCTGTAGCACGCTGTCGCCATAAGCACCCTCACGGACGAGCTGCTGCATGCTTGCTGCAGACAATTTTCCTTCAAGCGCCTGCGTCAGCACCTTCGCCACAACATTATAATAGGTTCCGTAAATCTCGCTGAACACTGTGCTCATTTACACTTCACCTGCTTTCTTCACGCCATACATAGCGTACACCTCAGCCAAATCCTGCCAAAACTTTTCTTCCACAGCCTTATTGCTGCAGGAAAAGCTTTCAATACGACCGATAAAGGTACGCAGCCAGGGCAGCATTTCGCCTGCATCATGCACATCGGCAACAAAACGATAATGCTCAGCATCTGTTTTTTCCACTCGTCCGCAGCGCTTTTCCCGCTTCAAGCATTGTAAAATATACGGCTCATCACTGCTGAGGCGCACTACAAGCTCAACATGCTCCAAGGCATCAGCAGGCCCTCTGTTCATAGATACGCCCCACAAATGCTGCTCCATCTGCTCAGCCATAGCATAAAAATTATCGTAATCACGCACGTCCTTCGATTCCAGAACGCGTTCCAGATTATCCAGACGGCAGAAAATAATCCTATGCGCCTTAAAGAACCAGCACATCACATAACGCCTGCCACTCTGCGTGCTTACATAAATCTTGAGCGGCAGCACGCGGAAAGAAATGTTCTTGCCTTTGGAAGAACAACTTTCAATACGCACGCACTGCCTGTGCTCCATCGCCGCCAGCAAATCAAGCAAAACGTCACTCTCCAAGGCATGCAACAGATAATGATGCTTGTAGGAAAATACGCTGTTGCCCGCAGCAAATTTATCCTCTATAAAGCTGCCCACAACACCTATCTGATTCGTTTCCGCAAAAAAGCCCACGGCATCGCGCCAGATTGCCAAATCAACTTCATCCCTGCTGCGCTCATAATATAACTCCCGCCCGCATTTTTCGTTTTCTATTAAACCAAGCTCTGCATATTCTGCCAATTTCTTACGCACAGTAGAAATATCCAGCGCCGCCGGTTCGTCAAAACAGGATAAATACGCTGCATCCAGCCTTTCCATCAGCTGACGCAGAGTAAATTTTTCACCAGGCTGCAAAATATCCAGCAGGAAAAAATGCAGCATGATATCATTCGCTGTAAAGCTCTTCGCCTTCAACGCCTTGTAAAAAGGATTATGCCGGATTTTTCTGCTGTCTACGGAAATAAAGCAGTTCTTACCGCCGGCATTCTGGCGGAAATACATATACTCCCCCAGCCAGCTTTCAATGCGTCTGCGCTCGTTGTCATAGCTGCGAGCGCTTTTATCCGTAAAATCAGCTCTGCTCTTAAAGCCAAAGACATAAAAATCACGCATCATCTGCCGTATATTATCAAAGCTTTTTATTAACTCATTAAAAGCCACAGCCAGCACCCTCCTTCCGCAGCAATTCTGCTAAACAGTATTCCCAAAAATATACTGACAATTCAGCGCCACTTTTTTTACTTAAGCACTGATTTATCCTTAGTATATCACACACCAACGACAGATTTTGTCTATGTCAGACAATCGAATACACTCTAAAATAAAAAAGGGAATAAGTTTTTTCTGCGTTACAAGCAACAAGAAAAGCGCAGCTATCAGCATACTTTATGCATGTATAACAGCTACGCTTTTGGATTACTGCAGATACTTCAAAAACAACGCATTAAGCTCGTCGTATCCCTGCCTGCGTTCCTCCGGCAGGCTCCTGATTTTCTCTTTAATACGCGGAAATTCTTCTTCAATAAAATTATTTATCTCGTCCACTCTCGGAATCAGCTTCAGCTCCGGCACCTCCATCTTGATGCGCAAAAGCTCCTGTACGGATTCATAAAGATATGCAGGCAAATCACCTGCAACCAATTCTGTAAAACGCATTGGTGGCGGAGTATTGGTTCTTAAAATCCATCTGCAGGCAAGCAAAGGCCGCAAAACATAAAAGTACTTTTTAGCTCGCACCATCTCTCCCCGCAGATACTCCCGATAGTTGCCTTCTGCCATATTCAGGTAATGATAAAGTCCGCTCTTCGCGGAAAAATAGTTTTCCATAAGGGGAAGAAATTCTTGGCTGAAAGCAGTTTCCCTATAAACAATCGGTGATTTAAACCACTCGAATACCGACGGATTGGAGCGATGCAAAAGCCTCAACGCCTTCTGCAAATCCCAGCCGTTGACATCCAGCAAATCGTTGATGGGGAATTCCAGTACATCCCTCGTCTGTTCTAATTTTAAATAATAATCACGCGGACGCACATAAATAAAGCGTACATCAAAATCACTGTCCGGAGATTCAAAACCCCATGCACGGCTTCCAGATTCTACTGCATGGAGAATCCTGACGTTTTCCTGTTTTTCGATTTGCTGTAATTTTTCAATGATAACTTTTCGCATTGTCACCACACCTCACCCTCGCTACGTGTTAATTGTATTCTACACTACGAGCGCCGGAAAATCATTGATAAAAATATGCGCACTTGCGAGCTTAAAGTTTATGTGCGGATTTTGCCGAAAGCCTCAGCCCTCATCCTTGATATTTTCTATTTCATCCTGCACATCATTACGACGCTCTTCTAAATCGTCGTAGTTTTCACCGTTAGCTTCTCTTTCCGCTATTTCGTCCTCTATATCAGACTTTTCTTCTTCAAGATCCAAAAGCTCTTCACTGGCAGCATAAACACAACTATCCGCATGAAGAATTAGCGGCAATGCTACAAACAAGGACATTATCAGCAAAACCTTAGCTATTATACTTTTTATTTTCATAATTGCACCTTCTCAACATATTTTTCTTAAATCGTCATTGCGCATGTTCCTGCCAATATGTTATCTATTTTTGCTTACCACTCCAAGGTCAGGCCAACGCCAGCCTCATGTACAGACAGTTGCGCATGTAAGGCAAATTTTGCCGCCAGATTAGTACAATGGCATTGTTTTAATTATACCATGCTTGTATAAATCATAACACCTATATTAAAAGAAAGCCTGCCCCTGTGCTGTGAAAGCATAAGGACGGATTTTAGTTTATCATGATATTAGCCATCTGTACACTTTCCGGCAGATTTTATTCTTCATCTTCTGCCAGCATACGATAGCCTACACCAAGCTCATTAACAATATAGCGTTTTTCTCCCGGTGTCACACCCATTTTCTTCCTGATGTTTTTCATATTTACCTGTAGCTTTTTGACGCTCCCATAATCAGAATATCCCCATACTGCTTGGATTATGGCAGCATAAGTCAGCACCTTTCCCGCATGAATGGAGAGGAATGTCAAAATATTGTATTCCGTCTGTGTCAGTTCGATTTCGTTTCCATCGACCAAAACCTGCCTTTTATCGTAATCAATCATCAAATCCTGAAATTGAAATTTACCGATGTGATTACCTTCGTTTTTCTCGCTGTATCGATGACTGCGAAGAACAGCTCGGATACGAGCCATCAGTTCCTCAGTTCCAAATGGCTTGGTAATGTAATCATTCGCGCCAAGGTCTAAGGCTTCCACCTTATCCATTTCGCCGGAACGGGCAGAAAGGACAATGATGGGAACAGTATCCGCTTCTCTAACATCCTGAATCAAGCTCAAGCCATCACGGTCAGGCAATCCCAGATCCAAAACAATGAGATCCGGATGATAAGAAGCGTACATCATCATGCCGAGCGCACAGGTTTCTGCACAGATTACCTGATAATCACTTATTTCCAAGTTGGCTTTGATGAAGCTAAGGATGTTTGCTTCATCCTCTACGATTAAAATTTTGAATTTATTATTGCTCATCATCGCACCCTCTTGCCAAAGAAAAGCGGAATACAGCACCGCCGCCCTTCCGATTTTCCACAAAAATCTCGCTGCCATGCGCCTTAATAATAGCAGCACAAACCGAAATACCGATGCCCATATTACTGCGCGTTCCGTCTATCGGTGCTGCAGACTTTTTATAGCATCCGGTAAAAATCTTATCCAAAATCTCCTCTGGAATACCGCATCCGTTGTCGGCAACTTCAAATATGGCCTTATCTCCTGCAAGAGAAACCGACAGCTTCAGCTCCGTCATACCTTTCGCATGAAAAACGGCATTTTCCAAAAAGTTCAACAACACCTGCTCGATAAGGATAGAATCCATAGGAATATCCACAAAGTCGGCCGGTATCTGCGTAATAACCTTCTGATTCGGATGCTTCTTGGAGAATTTCATAAGAACTGAGTCAATCAGCTCATCTAAAACGATTGGCGTTTTCACAATCTTGACCTTTGCACCGTCGATTCTTGTAACAGCCAACAGGTTTTCGACCATACGGATAAGCCATTCGCTATCCTCTTGAATTTCTCCCAACAGCTTTAGCTGCTGTCCTTCAGAAAGTGCTTTTTTCTTGGAAATCAGCGTAGAAGCTGAGCCATATATTGATGTAAGAGGCGTACGCAAATCATGAGAGATTGCCCGCAGCAGATTGCCCCGCATCCTCTCCTTTTCGCTTTCTGCCCGCAAATTCTCCTGATCGCGTATCCGAATGTTCAAAGTGCTGGTGGAAACGGCAACAAGCAGCATAATTATAGCGGATAATATACTTTCTTCTACGAAAAAATCCAAAGTATAATAAGGATAAGTAAAGGCAAAATTCACTGCAAATACACTTAAGACAGCCGAAACAATACCATAGCAATACCCGTGCGTTTTCAGTGATATCAGAAAAACGCCGAATACAAAAATCATAGGAACCAGCGTTTGGGTTGTAAAGAGCTTCCGAATCAAAAGATTAATGGCAAAAGCGCCGAAAAAAACGCAGACCGAAAACAAAATATCTTCTTTTCGTTGTTGATGCTTCATAATGCTTCTCCTAATTATTTTTACAACTTCATTATACTTCACGAGCAAAAGCGCTTCAAGATTTATCACAAGATACTAATGCTCTACGATCGTTTCTTTACCAAATCTACACCGAAAAAATGCTATGATAGGAACCATCAAAGCAGTGTTCAATATACGGCTTTTACATTGTGTCCGCAACAAGCACAATGAATGTATAAACAGATTAACAAGAAGGTGTAGGTATGTCAGAAGAAATGATTAGCAGAAGATTTCAGCTTTCATCTTTTCAAATTATCATATTAGGTTTTGCGGGAGTAATCCTGCTGGGTGCATTACTGCTGATGCTGCCAATTTCTACTATAGAAGGCTGCATAACGCCGTTTAACGAAGCGCTTTTTACCTCAACCTCCGCAGTTTGTGTAACCGGTCTTGTGATACATGATACCGGCAGCTACTGGTCGGCCTTTGGTCAGACAATTATTCTGACGCTGATACAGATTGGCGGTCTTGGTGTTGTCACTGTAGCTGCATTATTTGCACTTCTGTCCAGGCGAAAAATTTCTTTGATGCAGCGCACTACCATGCAGGACGCAATATCAGCTCCGAATGTAGGCGGTATCGTCCGGCTCACGAAGTTTATCCTATGGGGAACATTTACGATTGAACTGATTGGTGCACTTGCCATGCTGCCAGTGTTCTGCCGCGACTATGGATGGCACGGTATTTGGATGGCAGTCTTTCATTCTATTTCTGCCTTTTGCAATGCAGGCTTTGATATTTTGGGAACCGCAAACAATCTGTATCCATCTCTTACCGGTTATGAGCAAAATCCAATAATGAATATAACTATTATGCTGCTTATCATAATTGGCGGTATCGGTTTTTTGACCTGGGAGGACATTTACGAAAATAAGCTCCAGTTCCGGCGCTACAGAATGCAAAGTAAAGTAATCCTCATCTTTACGATAATTCTGATTATCTTCCCGGCAATTTTTTTCTTCTTTGCTGATTTTGCTTCTCTCCCCATGGAAGCACGGCTTCAAGCGTCCCTGTTCCAGTCGGTTACAACAAGAACAGCGGGCTTCAACACAGCAAATTTATCTGTTATGTCCGGCTCGTCGCAAGGCATTATGATACTTTTAATGCTGATTGGCGGTTCACCGGGCTCAACTGCCGGTGGTATGAAAACGACAACCTTTGCCGTCCTGCTTGCCAACATTGTTGCGACCTATCGCCAACAGGACAGTGCCCATTTTTTTGATCGCAGAGTCGATTACAATGCAATCAAGCTTGCCTCAACTATCCTCACCGTGTATATTACGCTGTTTTTCAGCGGAGGAATTTTTATTAGTGCCTATGAGAACCTGCCACTGTCATCCTGCTTATACGAAACAGCATCAGCATTGGGAACAGTCGGACTAACGTTGGGAATTACACCGCAGCTGCATGTACCCTCACAACTGATACTGATTTTACTTATGTATCTTGGCAGAGTAGGCAGCCTTACGCTCATGTACGCAGCATTATCCGGCAAAAAAGCAGTTAACTCAAAACTGCCGCTGGAAAAAATCACTATTGGCTAAACAAAAGGAGTGGATATCCTATGAAAAATATTTTACTGATCGGAGCAGGTCATTTTGGACGACATATCGCTATGCAGCTTTCACAATTAGGGCATCAGGTCATGGCAGTTGATACTGATGAGGAAAGAATTAACGATGTACTGCCGTTTGTCACCAAAGCACAAATCGGTGACAGCACCAATGCAGAGTTTTTACGTGCTCTCGGCATCAGGAATTTTGACGTTTGCTTCGTAACTATCAGCGGTAATTTTCAAAACTCGCTGGAAACTACTTCTCTTTTAAAAGAACTGGGAGCAAAATGTGTAGTATCTCGCGCTGAACGCGATGTCCAGGCAAAGTTTCTGCTTCGTAACGGTGCAGATAATGTAATCTATCCTGAAAAACAGATGGCTATATGGGCAGCCAAACGCTACACCGCAGACCATATTTTCGATTATATAGAAATTGACAAGCAGCACGCTATTTTTGAAGTAGAGGTGCCCAAAGCATGGGTTGGTAAAAGCATCGGTATGTTGGATGTCCGCAAAAAGTTTGGCATTAATATTCTTGGCATAAAGCACTTGGGAAAAACTGACGTCTCAATTACGCCCGATACCATATTATCCGACGATATAACAATGCTGGCATTAGGCGAGTATAATGCACTGCAAAAGTGTTTCCGGATATGAATAATATTGCTTAAGCACAGAATATTTAAGGCAGCAAAAAAGCTGACGCCTTGCGTAAATGCGAAGCGTCAGCCTTTTTATATTCTCATCAACTCTTTTATTTCAATAATTCCTTAATTTTTTCCAGACTTTCAGCAAAATATACTCCCTGCTGCTTTTCCGCTGAAGAAAAACCTTTAAGAATCATCTGCTGCAGAAAGTGCTTTACATCATCATAATAACCGTCAAGATTATAATAAATACACGGCGCCTGCAGCTGTCCCAAAGACAGCTTAGACATAATTTCACTGATTTCCTCCAGCGTTCCCACGCCGCCGGGAAAGGCAATAAAGGCATCGCCAAGCTCAATCATCTTCATCTTGCGCTCTGCCATATCTTTTGTAACTATCAGCTGCGTCAGTCCCTCATATTGATATTCCTCATCTACAAAAAACTGCGGCTCCACGCCGATAACCTTACCGCCTGCCTGCAAAACGCTTTGTGCCAGCTCTCCCATCAGGCCTGTCTTGGAACCGCCATAAATCAACGTATTACCGCTCGTACCAATCCAGGTGCCAAGCTCTTTAACCGCAGCCTCAAATTTAGGATCATTGCCTGTCGACGAGGCAAGATATACTGTTATATTCATGTTAAGACCTCCGAGTATTGTTTAATCTAGTCTACCACCATAAAAATACCCGTGCAAGCGATATAGAATATTTTTTCTATATAACTTGATGCTGTCATATAAAAAAGCTGATACCCGGCAAGTCTCGCGACCTGCCGTAGTATCAGCTTTTTCCTATGTATCCGTAAATTCAATTTTCTATGGTTATCAGCAGGATTTTTCCTCAGTTACAAGTATATTATAAGCCATTAGTACGTTAGAATCTGTCTATCTGCAAAAATATTTTAGGCATGACAGATAAACTGTTTAACTAAAGAAAGATTACTGTGAAATGCACCATTCTGATATACCGAAATTGTTCTCTACCCTAACGCCACATCCAGCACCATCATCACACTGAAGCCTACGGCAAAGAAAATCGTACCGATATTAGAATGCTCTCCCTGCGACATTTGAGGAATCAGCTCCTCTACAACAACATAAAGCATTGCACCGGCAGCAAAGCTCAAAAGATACGGCAGCACCGGTATTACAAGCTGAGCAGCAAGTATCGTCAGCACAGCTCCGATTGGTTCCACCACACCGGAAAGCACACCGCCCCAAAATGCTCTGTTCTTACTTTCTCCCTCTGCGCGAAGCGGCATAGAAATAATCGCCCCCTCCGGAAAGTTTTGAATAGCAATACCGATGGACAAGGCAAGCGCCCCTGCTGCCGTGATTGGCGTATTCCCCGCCAGAAAGCCGGCATACATAACACCGACTGCCATTCCCTCAGGTATGTTGTGCAGCGTGACTGCCAAAACCATCATCGCAGTACGGCTCAAATTGCTCTTGGGGCCTTCTGTCTGCTCACTTCCCACATGCAGATGGGGAATCAAGTGGTCAAGCAGGAGCAAAAACAATATACCAATCCAAAAGCCGATAAACGCAGGGAGAAAGGACAGCCTTCCCATGCTTTCGGATTGCTCGATAGCAGGAATCAGCAGGCTCCAGATAGACGCTGCAACCATAACACCGGCAGCAAAGCCCGCAAGCGAGCGCTGCACCATATCGCTAAGCGATTTTTTCATAAAGAACACACACGCCGAACCGAGTGTTGTTCCGATAAATGGAATAAGAATTCCCATGAAAGTCTCCATTACTTCACCATCCTTGTATAAAAAATTTGTTTCTTGTCAACTTAATTATACTACAACGGTAGGAATTATGATACCTAAAGATGAGATTTATTTGGGGTTGTATCATCTGCTTTTTTGCAGCGGAGTTAATACTGCAGGCGAAATCAGCGGCAGCAACAAACTGCAGGAAGCATATTCGAACTAAAGGACTTAATCAATCCCCCTCATACCAAGCAGCAAGAAATCAATGCGCACCTTTTTTTCCACGATTAACTCGCGCAGATATGTTATACTTTATTCATCGGTTGAACACCGACACGCTCCTTGAAAACTGTTTTGACAAATATATCGTATAACTCGGTGCACTAAAGGGTTGTCAACACCTCCGAGAATACCGGAAGCTGTGACCAGGCTGCCTGCGGGATACTGCGGCAGTGAGGTTTCTGTTGCTCCGCGAGGACTGACAGAGAAGCCCAAAAGGCAACACAGAACGGTATGTGCGGATCTTGGTGCCGATTAAAGCACAAAGGATTCTGGCAGCGACAATAGACGCTAGCTCGAAAGGCTAGAAAAATCCGTGAAACCTGCAGCAGGGATGCTGCAGCGAACTTAGCAGAAACTCCGAAGCAAGCTGTTGGTAGTGAAGCGGAGAAATCCGTGTATAACAGAATTCTGAGGTAAAAGTAGCTCAATACCTGGTTAACGCATACCATAAAAATGCAATTATCTGAAAGATGGGTGAAATTTGTGGGTAGCCATTCCCGCGGCAGGCAAAAGGGGCAGGAAGCTCAGGGTCGCTCCCGAAGGCTCAGACCTGTCTTCTGTGTGGCTGAAGAAATCGGAAACCGTAGATTACGTAAGGCGAAGGTCTATATGATATATTTGTCAAAGCGGTTTATCAAGTGGGCATAACAAAAGGCAGCTATCAGCAAGCTTCATGCTTGTGTAATAGCTGCCTTTTTTGTTGGCACGAAAAATTTTAAAAGCTAAAGCATAGACTTTACGTTAAGCCTTTATTTCACTTCCGTGCTTCATGCCCTACTTCTTAATCGTACAAGGACGCAGTCCATCAAACTCATGAATGCTCAGCGTTCCACCCTTAGGTATCGCAATAACGCTGTCATCATAGTTGCCCGACACAAGTTTTTCCAGCACCTTGTAAGGCCCAGGCAGATGAGTAAGCGTTCCTCCCAAAAGCTTCACCAAAGGCATAATATAAGCTTCAACCTCCTGCAAATCATACGTCCCTGTATCAATGATATAAAAGTCCGTGAATCCCTTATACAGCTGCTTCAGGAAGGTTTCCGCTTCTTCCTGACCACGCTCCTGCACAAGCTTGGCATAGTCAATTGCAGAGTTTTTCATGAAGTTCATCCAGCTTTTAGTTATGAAAATAGCTCCGTCAGGACGCTTTATGCCGGAACCCGTCAGAAGCACATCAATGCAGTCCATAGTGCGCGGCACAGCAATAGGACAGGTTGTGGCCTTCAAATCACACGTAGCCTTGCCGCAACCGGAAACGCAGATAACTATTTCCTCTGCTTCTGTATTTTCGTCTATAATCCTTTGCAATGTTTCATGCATCTTCTGCGGATCGCTATGAAGCGCAACATTAAGATATGTGACCCTGCCATCAAAACCTATTTTCTTAATGGTATTCTCTAGCTCCTTTTGCAGCGTAATGCAGGAATATATTGCTCTTTTACCCATAATATCAGCTCCTCATATTAGCGTTAGCTTAATTATACCACGCTGGCATGAACAGTAAAAGCTGGCTTTAAGAAGAAAGTCTCAACGCAAATTGTCCTCCTACCCCTTGACTTAGACCACACTCCAGGTAGGCTAAATTAGCCGGCAGCCTGCTTTAATTTTAAAAAATCTCTTGACTTAGAGCCTGCTCCAAGTAATAAACTAAATACAGAACTGGGAATGCCCATGAACAACTTAACCTACAACCTCAAACGCGCTGTTGGTTACATCTCTAATTTTTTAAGGAGCGATTACAATGAATGAAGAAAAATTTTCTACCATATTTCCTACCGGAGCTAAAAACGAAGCTTATGCAAAATATTTCGTAGGCCAAAGCTATCTTAACATGCTTTCTCTCGACCAGGTTGTCATTAGCAACGTAACCTTTGAACCCGGCTGCCGCAATAACTGGCATATCCACCACGCAGACAAAGGCGGCGGCCAGATTCTGCTCGTCACCGGCGGTCGCGGCTACTATCAAGAATGGGGCAAGCCTGCCCGTGAGCTGCATGCCGGTGATGTGGTCAACATTCCTGCCGGAGTTAAGCATTGGCACGGCGCAGCACCAACGAACTGGTTCGCACATCTGGCCATCGAAGTTCCTGGTGAAAACATCAAAAACGAATGGTGCGAGCCTGTCGATGCAGAGGAATATAATAAGCTGAAATAAATCGTCTCGCTAAACTTCAATTTTTATGGAAAACAGCAAAGGAAATAACTATGAAAACGGGTAAAATCATACTCACTGCATTTCTTTCATGCACATTACTTTTAGGAGGCACCACAGCTATGGCACAAACACGTGAAGAAGCAGCAAATGCTACTACTCAAAGCTTATTCACTAAAAACGACCCTACGAACATCAAAAACGAACCGGAGCTTTCCGCTATCAGCCAAAAGTTTATTTATAACGATATCAATAAGCAGATCAAGCTCAATACCGCCAAACAGGAGCTGCTAACGCTCGTTGTTCTCACTGCCAACAACACACCGGAGGATATTCCTGCTCACGTCAAAGGCGCATTAAGAGCAAGTGCAACGCCGGAGCAGATACACGAAAGCATCTTCCAGTGCACGCCCTACGTTGGTCTGCCAAAGGTAAAGGCAGCATTAGAACGCGTTGGCCAAGTTATGGAAATGCTCAAAATCAAGCCCTGCGCTCCTGCCGGAACAACTACAGATGAAACACGCCACGATGCAGGCCTTGCCGTACAACGTGCCATCTTTGGCGCAGAAACCATTGACAAGATGAACGCCGGTGCCCCTGCTGATCAAAAACAGATCAACGAGTACCTCAGCGCCAACTGCTTCGGTGACTACTACACCAGAAAAGTTTTGGACGTTAAAGACCGTGAGCTGATAACATTTACAGCAATCGTTACTCTTGGCGGCTGCGAACCGCAGGCAAAAGCGCACGCCGCTGCCAACATATCCGTCGGCAACACGCGCCAGGATTTGCTCGACGCGCTCACCATCGCCCTGCCCTACATCGGCTATCCGCGCACTTTAAACGGACTTAGCTGTGTAAACGCTGCAGCACCACGCGCCTAGCGCCCTACTCCTTAATCGTGCAAGGACGCAAGCCATCTAACTCATGAATGCTCAGCGTTCCGCCCTTAAAAATATCCTCCAACCTCTTGACTTAGACTGTACTCCAAATTTTCTGTGGTGGAGTCAATGCTGCAGGCGAAATCAGCGGCAGCAGCAAGCTGCAGGAGGCTTACGAGCTCGGCCTTAAGGCTTAACAACTAACCCTCATACGAACAGCAAAAGGCTGACGCCTTGCGTAAATGCGAAGCGTCAGCCTTTTCTTATTGTAAGATTATTTATCCTACCTTTCTTTCACATCTATAATAAAAATCTCTAAATTGCAATAAGAAGTTGCACACTTTTTGAAAATTAAGATGCATAGATCTTATCCAACTCAAAGTCAAACAGTTCATCTGGAGTTTTATATCCCAGAATCTTCCTTGGAAGTGAATTACACCAATCAGCGATAAACATGATATCTTCGCAGCTATAATTGTCCATCCTCTTTCCTTTACGAATGAATCTTCTGAGCAAACCATTATGGCGCTCATTACTGCCTCTTTCCCAAGAACTGTAAGGATGTGCGAAGTATATCTTTGTAGAGGCGTCATTCTCTATTTGCGAGAGTTCTGCAAACTCGCTTCCATTATCGCTAGTAATTGTCTTAAACACCTGACTGAATTTAGTACCATAGTATTCCTTTAGGTAAGCAATGCCTTCGTTAACAGCAAAGGATGTTTTACTGGTTATTTTCAGTGCGATATACTTGCGTGTTATACGTTCCACAAGAGTCAACACCACATTGTCACTCTTGCTTTTACTTCCTATAACAGTATCTATCTCCCAATGACCGAATTCATTGCGTTCATCCACATTAGAATCCCTCTCGTCTATGCTGCGCCCCATATGCTTCAGATTCTTCTTTATGCTACAGGCTGTTCTACGTCTTCTTACCTTTAATGGAAGGTCAATGTTGCGCAATCTAAGCAGCATGAAATCTACATAGTTATAGAGAGTCTTTACGCAAATAATTTCTTTGAGAGGAAATAGATGATTGTCCAGGGCATAGCCATGGCAGACATCCAAAGACCAGTGTTCTTGCAATACTTTTAGAACAGTCCATGTAACAAAATTACTTGCAAGAAATCTTTTAGACTTGCAAATACTGTTGCTATGGCTAGCAATATAGGCACGTTTAGCACGAGCAGCTCATATCTACCGGTATGAGGATGAGCACCACGCTTGAGTTCATTCCTGATAGTATTTGGAGCACAGTTAAAATACTTTGCCAGCTGACGAAGAGAATACTGTTTAGAGCTGTCAGACAGAATTCCTTGTAATTCCCTGCGGTCTTCTAAAGAAAAGTGTTTACCTTTTTGATGATTTGTGATATCTTTGGTGTAGTCCATTGTGATTACTCCTTAGTTAGTTTTTTGTGTAGCAGCTTAATCTTAACACAAAGGTATCACAATGGACTATTTTTTATTCAATTTTTCAGGTGTGCAATTTCATTATACAATGAGCCAAATATAAATATTAAACCTTAAAATCTTTTAGAAAGAATTTCTCCTAAATCATCTTCGACACAAACCTTAACCTGCTGCGCTATATCTTCAGCCAGCTTGAGATTCATACCAAGCTTCTTCGCAACTTCCAATATATCCTTCATGCCCGGATTTTTGCCATTACCAGCAACCGTTGTAGCATGCTCTCCGCCTATAGAATAACTATACGTCAAGTCATAGGCAGGCGATAAAAGCCATTTTTTCTCATCATCCGAATATATAAACGAAAAGTTTTTAGAATGATCGTCGCGGTTATGCGCAAAAACATTAAAGCACATTAACCTAAACAGTTTTTCAAGCTCCTGATAGTCCTTTGTCAACGTCAAAGTTAATTTTCCCAAGATAATATAATCAAGATTAGGAATCCTATGTGACGTTTCCAGAAGAGCACTTACCGAAACCATATGAATTCTTTTTTCACCTTCAGAAGTTTTCACGCGATCAAATCTTTTTGTACCGAAGTAACCCTCACAACGCGCCGAAGGAAACAAATGCGTTTCTGACATACTTATCCCACATTTTCTGGCACAAAGAGAATACTTGTACTCCTGCAAGCCTATATCCGGTTTATCCATAGAAGCAGGAAACTTTATAATCCAATCTTCTCCATCAACCTCTGTAAGTATTTTAGGTCTTGCACCACCTGAAGAGCCACCTAAAGAAAACAGCTCATCAATATTATCATTATACTCAGAAGACAGTATCAAACTGCACTCTTCAGCCAGCTTATCCAAATCAGCAAAACCGCTTTTCTCAGAAATATTATACTCAGGCTCATAAGACAAAGCGCCCATACCGGATGCGCCGACAATCGCCAAACGCTCAAGATTACCTACACTATGGGGATTTATTTTGTTTTTCAGTAATAAACGATCCAGGAGCAGTCTGCCCCATCCATCAGGCAAGCTGTCTGCAAAAACGCCAAACAAACCATCAAAAGGCTCTTGCTTAGCAATAAAAGGCTCTTCTCTTAAAGGCAGCGAAAAAGGATTTACAGAAAATCCATTACTCAACCATTCCGGATCATAAGCAAAAGCTGTCAGATAACGCTGATACCTAATTATAGAGCCTACCACCTTGCCATTATAAGATACCTTAACCTTGTTGATTTCTTTCATTTTCTATCTCCTCAAGTGACAAATAAGGCACGTTGCTGAAAAGCTGCTTCAGCTCTTGTTCAACATTCAATGCGATAGCAATTTTAGTCAGAGATAATAAGGAAATTTCACCTGTACTCTCAAAGCGCTTCACAGATCCTAAGCTTACTCCTGATTTCTCACTTAATTTAACCTGTGAAATTTTGCGCCGTTTACGTACAGTACGAACGCGAGCTGCAATTCCTTTGTTAATCTCATCTGGGGTAGCTTCCAAAAAATCAAACATATCCATAGCTAATATTTTATCTTAAAAACATTCTTTTTGCAAGTTTCAGCTAATATATTAGCTATTGCATTTGACAGTTACCAAGCTAGAAAACTGCACCGCTCCTCCGTCGACAGCTTTGTTCACCTAAAAAAGATGAGCCTGCCAGCCCTGGTTCCTGTTCGTGACGGGAGCAGCCACGGCTTAAAGCTCATCCTTTTATTTTGCAACTATGACATACTGCTTTACTAAGCAATAACACTTATCTACCTATATTTTATTATGAAATAATTAAAAGTTAAACCAAGTACTTTACGTTAATATAAGCAGCCTTTGTTTCACGTCGCTCTCCAGCACCCATACTCTACTTCTTATGCGTGCAATTAGAACTAGCATATAATTTCATACAGCCCGAACAAGAGGTTAAAGTACTGTCTTTGTAAAAGCATCAGCCAATTCCCTCATATTATAGAGCATAAAACCTAAATAACTCCTAAACTTTTTCAAAGAAGAAATAATCCGCCAAAAAGCTGCCTGCTGCTCAACAGCCGGCAGCTTTTATCGTAGAAGGATTTATTGAAGAGCTTAAGTTAGAATAAACGAACCAGCAAATGCAAAAAAATGAGTAGTTTTTACTCATTTTCTAAGTAAAAACTACTCATCCAGCTCCTTATGCACCAAGCTCAGGATAAAAGCATTCTTCGAAAGCCCTCTTTCTTTGGCAGCTGTCTCGATTCTTTTAAACAAAGCATCCGGAGCAGAAACTGTAATTCTTCTGCTACCTTCCTTTTGTAAGCATTCCTCCTTTCTGTTCAGGAAGAAGCCTGTAACCTTGTCTTTAGCCGAGGTTTTCTTCTCTGCCTTTTTTAAACTGCTTGCAAAGTCCCCCATAAAATCTCCTCCAACACGCTATAAGCTGCTGACCTGCTATTACTAAAGCTCTAATAATTCATTCACAAAATTACGATAGTCAAGAGCAGCGTTACACCTCGGTGCATATTCCAGCAAACTCGTCTTCAGCATCTGCGCCTCCTTCACCTTTTGGCACTGCCTGATTTTAGATGTAAACAGCCTGATATGCTTACTATCTGCAAGCCTTTGATACTGCTCTGCCACCAGTCTGTCCAGCACATATCTTTTCTTGCTCATAGTAATCAAGATACCGGCGACTGCCAATTTTTTATTTTGCTGTCTAACAGTATCAATGGTATTAAGGACATCCCTGATAGCCAAATCACAAAAATCGCCCAGAACCGCCGGAATAACAACCAAGTCACTAGCTACCAGCGCATTAACAGACAGCGACGACAATGCCGGTGCCGTATCAATAATCACATAATCAAAATACCCGCTGACCGGCGCCAGCACCTTTGCCAGCGCATTGCTTTCCAAAGCAGCCTGCAGCGCAAACAGGGATCTGTCAGCAGGCAACAGTCCCAAACCAGCTTCAGTTCTCAAGATGGCATCCTTAATATTAGTTTTGCCGGTAAGCACATCGGCAACAGGGCACTTAGGCTTATCTACTGCAAGCCCGTGCGTCAGGTTGCGCTGCGGATCAAAATCAACCAGCAGTACATCATAACCACGCTGCTGCAAAATTTCGGCAGTAATAACCGCAGATGTAGTCTTGGCAACGCCGCCCTTTTGGATATTAAAAGAAATCGTTTTAGTCATATTAAACCTCCAAATGTGTTAAAACTACTCAATTTCTACTCAATTTCTACTTAAATTCTACTCAATTTTTACTCATTGAGGACATTATAGCACCCAAAAGGTTAACAAAAAGTTATTCGCTTTGCCAACATTTTTCCGTTCTAGGAGTCACTTCTCGCCTTCCTCTTCAATTCTCTCAGTGCGATAGATATACCATCAATTAAAGCCTCCCTGCTGATATGATTCTCATACATTAACATAACCAGCTTAACAATTTCCATCGCATTATCCACGCCCACGAATAGCTCAACTGCGTCGTAGTAGCTTTGCTTGCCATTGCCAAACGCATCATGGTAGATCACCAGCAAATCTACGCTGTAGCATTCAAGGCGTCTCTCTTTAAGCCTCATGGCGAGTGCATACGCTGTACCAAACACAGCATCCTGTACATTTTCATAAGCCTGTCCCTCAGGAAACCTTACCGTTTTAACCAATGCCCTCGGAAATACTTCAAAAGCATGCTTTTTCTGCACCTCTCTCACCCTTTCAATAAATCATACGTACACCTATCATTATATGCTGCATTCATAGCATTTTTAAGCAAACAACACGCGAAATCCTTAGAGGCCTCAGCTTTCGCTTTACATAGATAATAAATTTTTTCAAGGAGTATCCCATGAACCTAACCTATGACGTTATTATTAAACGAACCCCCTATGGTCTTATAGCAAGCGTTCCTGACCTAGACTTACGCATCATCCATAATGACAAGGAGCTGAACGACTGCCTTGCGCAGCACTCTGCAATGTCCCTCAATGACTTTTTAGAGCTCTACTCCGACACCTTCCTGGTCAGTCTCAGCAGCAGGATAGAAGAAGAAATCTATTGGCTCGCTAAGTACATTCTAGATGCGGAAGGCTATATTCCTTATCCTTATACCAACGTTGAACATCAAAGCGCCGATAAAGAGCATTGCTCTATCAGGATAACTACTGCTATCGAAAGAGGAAAAAGTCCTCGAGTTGACCTTAAAATCGTCAAATCGCTGCTCAAAAAAATCCGCATCAGGCACAATCCCAAGCTCGAGCAGGATCCCTACAACGGCTATCTTAAGCTCAGAAAGCTCAAGCGTAACCGCAAGCCAAAGCAACCCTAAAGCAAAATTCAGCTTCGGCCTTCATGCTCAACCATTAACCCTCATACGAACAGCAAAAAGGCTGACGCCTTGCGTAAATGCGAAGCGTCAGCCTTCTATTTTTACTTATCTTGCTTATCTATGAATACGCTTGTTAATCCAATCCAACAATTCAATTTCACCAGCAGAACCATCAGCAATGGCAATAAACATATCAGCCAATTCGCCTCTGTTTAATACAAGACGATAGCCATTCCATTGCAATAATAGTTGAGTCATTAATGCTCCAATTCTCTTATTTCCATCAATAAAAGCATGATTAGCCGCCAAACCATAACCTAAACGAGCTATTTTATCAATAGTTGTCGGATAGAAATCTTCACCACCAAATGATTGAAGCGGTGCTGCTACAGCAGCTTCTAAACCAGACCTATCTCTTACCCCATCAATACCACCAGTTTTTTTTATGATTTTGCTATGAAGTGCAACAACATCATCTGCACTAACCCAAATCATTCTGCCATCCTCTTATAATCAGCGGCAAAATCATCTAATATGCTATCTGCATCAGACAACATCTGCGCACGAGAGATTTTTTCCTCATCCTTCTCTAAAGTTACAGGAAACGGCATACCCTTGGCACGAACAAAAGCATTCGCAAAAATATTAAAAGCAGTAGATTGGCTCATCCCTATGCCAGCACAAATCTCCGCCATTTTTGCCTTAACATCGGAATCCATTCTAAACGTCATATTAGTATCCATATCATCGCCTCCTTGCATTACAATTATATTACATTGTTAGTGCAAAGTCAAATTTCTCTATATTGGATACGTAGATTGTACAAGGCCAGGTCATATTGGTCAAGCCTCTCCTTTGGAAATAACAAGGCGCAGCTACCAGCAAGCTTCATGCTTGTGTAGTAGCTGCGCTTTTTCTTACCATCGTCACCACACCTCTCCTTCACTAAGCTTTAGCTATAACTGACGTTGCCTATGCACAACGCTGCAAACCCGTCCTCGCTAAGCTTCAGCACCTGCAGCTGTCTGCAAGCGCAACTCCTTCGAGCCGGCGCAATACGCCCAAAAAAGCAGCCCCCACGAAGCTATAGCCACAGCCTTGGGAGTTCTGCTTTTTACGATTATATACTTTCGCCGACTCCTTAACCTTCGTAATCGGCTTCACATTTCCCCAACTGCCTCGTTTGGAGGCGTTGACTAGCTTTTGCTGTTTTTTCGACATCTTTTCATAGCTAATATATTTTCCCATCTTCTTAATTCCTACATCTTTTGCTCAATCTAAAAAATATCTTGCTGCTATGTTAATGATAACACAACAGCAAGATTTAATCGCGGAAAAAAAGCTACGCACTCGTAAAACTGTATATCCTGCTGCTTGTCGGTATCCCGCCTCGCTTACTAAAAAGTACATAAGAAACGCTACGTTTCTTCTGCCCATCAGGTCTCTTGGCTGCTCGGCAGGATACGGAGAAAACACTCAACAGGTTCGCTTCTCCACGTGATTTTTCGCAACAAAAAAATCACGCGGAGTGAAGCAGACTAAACGTAAAGTCACTTTTCTGATGGGCTGATTTTCTGCAGCAAAAATCACCCAAAAAGTGCCTTTACTGTCCGATTACGCGTTTCTCTTTTTCGGCGAAAAATTTTTAAGAAAAAATTAGAACTGCTGCATAGGATTAACGATTTGTTAAAGTTTGAAGTTTTATACTAAAGAAGTCTAAAGGATGACCTTCAGGCAACCTATTTTTCAAAGCAAGGAGGAGAAACCAATGGCTACTTATTTCGTAAAACTAAGCAACGGATATAAAGGTCAGGCAGCTGACAAATGCGATTATATTACTCGTAACGGAAAGTACCAATCTGACACTTTAAGGCAAGAACTTGTCGCCAGCGAAAGCTTCAACTTACCAAGCTGGGCACCTGACGGCAAGACTTTTTTCACAGCCGCAGACAAGTTTGAAAGGAACAACGGAACGACATTCAAGCAGTTCATCATCATGCTCCCCTGTGAGCTGGACAACGATGAAAACATAAAAATCGCTCAAGACATCAAAGATAAAATCATAGGCAACAACAAAGCAGGCATCTGGGCAATTCACAGCAAGCAGGCGGTAACCGCCAACGTTCAAAATGTGCATCTGCACCTTATGAACAGTGAAAGGATCCAGGATGCAACACTTAAAGAAAAACCGCCTAAACAATATTTCAAAAGATATAATCCGTCAAATCCGGAACAAGGCGGTTATAAAAAAGACCGCAAGAACCTTTGCCGTAAAAGAGCAAAGAATCCGGAAATCGACAAAATCAGAGCTCTTATTGCTGATGCGATCAACGCTGGCTATGAGCGCAATGGCTTCGATATACACGTCTCAGGAACTACCCTTGAGATACAAAAAGAAGAATCACTGAAAGCCGGAGATGAAGACCGCGCAGAGTTTTTTAACAGAGCTCCTGTGAAAACAATATCGACAAAACAATGGAAAAAAATCCAAAAGATTATCGAAGATGACAACATAATCGACCGTACCCAGCCGGTCCCTATCATACCATCAGAGACCAATTGGCCGACGTTCGAAAAGCTCATCAGCACCGATTTTTCTGCTGCCGAAGTTTTGCTGGAACGAGTCAGCCTTCAGGTCAAAAAGCTCAAATATCAGTTCAAGCTATCGCAGAAAAATGCCAAAAAGATTTTGGAAAAAGTTGATGAGCTGATCAGTGGAAAAGAGTTCTGGGAAGCGATTGAAAGCATCGCATTTATGGTTCAAAACAAAAGTGCAAACAACTCTGCTTATGTAAATCTTTTTAATAAGATTTACGCAGACAAAACTACACAAAATATAATTATCAACAACATCATCAATCGTGGCAGAACAAAAAAATATCAGCAAGCCAAGCTTGATTATCAGCGGGCAAAAGCAAAAAAATCAACTCTTGCTGCTGCCAACAGGCTAGACGATAAAACCAAAAAACGTTTGGAACTCATAATGCAAGCCAGCTTAAAATACATGCAGAAACTTGCTGATGAAATCAAAGAAATCAACCAAACTCCTGCTGCAAAAAAACGCTATCAATATGTTATAAACAGACTGAAAAAATCCGCAGTAAAAGCAAGAACCAAAGCGATAGCAAAGAATAATCAGAATAAGGACCTTAAAGAAATCCTACAGGAACTGAACAAACTGATCAAACTTGCAAAGCTAAATCAAGACCAAAAACTGCCTAAAGAATTCATTAAGGAAATCACTGAAAAAGAGTATCCTGATATAACGAGATTAAAGAAGATAGTCAAAGAACTGGACGAAAAATCTGCTTCCTACTTCCCTATAAAACAGAAAACTGTGAATCCCAAAATACAAGAACCCCAAAACAAAGAAATAAAAAAAGAAAACAACTATCAAAGATAATGACAAATTGTAAATTACGCCCAAAAAGCTGCTGCTCCCAAGTCGCCAGCAGCTTTTTTGCGTATAACGAGAGTGTAATTAATTTTATTTATAAGGAGATCAACAAAATGATTAAAGAGCATAACCAAGACCAAACTACTACAAAAAAGACCTTAGCTTTCTCAGCATGCAGGTTATCTGGAGTCTGCCAGAAGACACAACACTGGCCGAAGAAATCGAAAAAATGATGTCAATAACATTTTCTGGCATCGCCTATAATATCGAAACTATCTGCAAAGCATGCGAAATTATTTATCATGCGGATGATGAAATTATCGAATTCGACCTTTGTTTTGTTTCTCCAAGGTACCAAAATTGTATTAAAGCTTGTGGCGATTTGATGAATTGCTGTGCCTTTCCTGAAAACGCTGAATGCCTCTTCACGCGTAACCAAAGAAGCGAAAAACTCGCAGCACAAATTTGGCATGAGAGTAATGACAGAAAATAATAGTAGTCCTACGACATATTGACATTGAGCCTCTGTGCATCTGCTCTTTCAGCCTTTGGCAGTCGAGCCCATATGATGGCTGACTGCCTGCCAAGGCTAGCAGATACACCTCTCCAAGTCAATACGTCTACTATTAAAATACGTATCAAAGGAATATAACAACATGATTTTTTTACCCAAGCCACATACACCAACAATTCCCTATAAAGCCATGAAAGAATTTCATATTGCACAAGGACATGAAGAAAAGTTTCTTGCTTTCCAGCATTGTGCACGCAATCGTTTTATCCGTGAACGTCTTTATTTTCGCCAACATGGTTTATGTCCTGTCTGCGGAAAGCAACTTATTGATATCAAACTCAAATCTCGTATCCATCACAATACGTACGGCCATTTTTGCAAATCACCTAATCCTGAAATTATGATTCATTGCCCTCAAAAAAATGGTTATACATACACCGTAACTCCGAACTGCGAGCTTTGCTATTTTCAAGCTCCTGATCTTTCGGAATCTTGCTTAGACAAGCTGATCCTGATACACGATTATTGCCATAACGAGCTGCATCAAAAAGCAACTCATACTCAAAACTTTTGAGTTATGATGACACTCTTGACATGACGTATTTGCAGGATTAAAGCGTAGTCAAAACTTATCCTCAAAACGATTTTAGGATTGGAGGAATTATTACGATTTACGGTTACGCTCGCGTATCGAGTAAAAAACAATTACATGGTAATTCTCTAGAAGAACAAACAATAACCCTCAAAGCTAACGGTGCAATTACAATCACTACTGAACAGTACACCGGTAAAACTACAAGCCGGCCAAAGCTGCAAAAATTGCTCGAATCTCTGCAGCCAGGCGATACAATAATGGTTACAAAACTTGACCGTCTGGCGAGAAATGTCAGCGAAGGCATCGAGCTTATACGAGCATTATTTAAAAAAGATGTTAAGGTCCATGTTCTCAACATAGGACTTCTGGAAAACACAAGCATGGGGAATTTTTTTATCACAACGCTGCTTGCCGTCGCTGAGCTGGAACGCAATATGATCATTGAACGCACTCAGTCTGGCAAAGAAATCGCTCGTACTAAAGCCGGTTTTCGTGAAGGCAGACCACCAATACCAAAAGAGAAAATTCAATTAGCAATTACGTTATTAGAAAAACACAGCTATAAGGAAGTTGAAATGATGACTGGCATTAGTAAAGCAACCTTGGTCAGATATCATAGAAAAATTAAATTATAAATTCACTAGATCAGTTCAGTTAAATTAATGATTTTAAAGGAGAACATAATGGTAACCATAACAATTGAAGAAGAAAAACATGGTAAAAATTTTATTGCTTTAGATCTCAATTATCCCAACTCTTCAAACATCGAAGATGCTAAAAAAGAAGCTTTAATGTTGGCGACTGTACTTTTTCGGCTTTTTGCGTTAATTGGTAGTACGCAAATTTCTGAAATGTATTGAGGTGAATTTGAAATGAAAATAAATTTTATACCTTTCTCTGAAATTGAAAAGAAACAGCTTATTGAGTATATGTTTGACAAACTTGATGTTATTTCGGTCAATAACGATAGTCACAAATACCTTGTTACCGGATATGACTGTAAAAAGTATATATGTCAATACAGTAATGAAGAAATTGCAGAAATTGCTGTTCTGATCATAACTATTGTTGATGAGATGAGGCGTGCAAAAGCTAAGGGCTTCAACAAAGCATCTTTTATAAATATTATTAACAAGCACAGTTATGATAATGTTTATAAAACTATAGATTGTTTTAGAGAAATTGCTTCTAAACAAATGCTTTACTGCATTTGGAGATTTATTAGCTTGATTCCTGATAAGCAACCTTTTAACCTTTGCATAATTGAATTTACGCTCATGCATGGAATTTCATGGGTTTATTTACAACTGCTTGAATCTGATAATTACGATACCTGTAAAGATATAGCGGTTGAACTTTTAAACCTTTTCTTGACTACAACAGGTAAGAAGTATACTTTCACCGCCTAGTTATCGCTCATGCTTTCCGAAAAAAACATAAAATGCCTGATGAACTACATTTTTGTAATTTATCAGGCATTTTTAATTTTAATAAATTTATTCGTATTTGAAAGTATCATAAGCTTTATGAATTTAATTACAATAAAGTCATACGTGCAATGCATAGTTAGTATTAAAAATCGCATCTTAGCGTTCAAGCAACTCCTCTACAGAACTGTTAAAAACCTTCGCCAACCTGTAAACAGTTTCCACGCTCGCCTTATTTATATCCTTATTACGTTGTTCGTACATCTGTATGGAGCGTAAACTTACTCCAGATTGACGAGCAAGTTCCGCCTGTGTCATACCTGTATAACTGCGAAAACGCTTCAAATTTGTTTCAGCAAAATGCTCTCGCATAATCTTATCCATGATATCCGCAAACTTAGTGACATCAGCCTCATGCAGCGTGTAATACATTCTCTGCAAATCCCTATAGCTGACGGCTTTTAAAATATCCTTATACTGCCTGTCCGAGCGCCATTGGTAATACGCCAGCGCCCACCCCATCCAGTATTCCGGCGAGCGGCCATAGCTAACCTTTTGCTCTATATGCAGCTCTTTGCCTGTCGCCTCCATAACAACATCCAGCGCAATCTCTATGCCGCTTTTGCCTAAAACATATTTGGGATCACCTTTGCCCATACGCCTGCTGACAGAGCTTCCGGCAAACATCCGCATAAAATCTTCGCCAGCTATATTGCAGCTGTTGATGGCATAGTCAAAAGCATCGCCAAGCCTATCCTGCGCTTTACTTACATAAGTTTCTGGGTATGCGTGCATCGTCATTACCAACACGTCCTCTCATAATGTCTTGAATATATAAGCCATCGCTTTCTTCTTCCAACATCTGCTCATAAATCCGATCAGCTTCTTTATTTCTATCGCAACGCTTATCATAGTATTTATCTTTTTCAGCATTGTTATAACCTTCAAAATGCAGCTTGGAAAAAGCATATTTCGACTTAATAACAATCTGCTCGCCAAGTTTGCCCAAACGCATTGCCCTTGCCAGTTGCTCCACAGATATACCATTATTTAAAAATGTTTCTGCATAATCAAAATAAGAATCATCTGCGCGATAACCAGTAATAATATCATATGCATTCACATTAACCGCAAAATTATCAATCAGATATTGCTTTGCTCGTCTGGCAACAGGATTCTTAAGCGTAAATAAACGATGTTCAACCAAAACTGCAATCCAATTCAGTATAGTGTATTGTGGACTGTTCAAATGTAATACTTTTAAGTATTCTGTATCTAAGGTATAACGATTGGCATAACCATCATGCAGATCAGATACAGCCCATTCCATCGCCAAAGCTTCACTTTCCGTGCAATAGAAGCCTAACCCAAAATCATTATTACGTCTTCCTTTGCCAAAAACTGGAACCTCTACGATATTCTCTGAACCGTGATACAACGTAATTATTTTATTCACCTTCATCGCCTCCATTCTGCTTCAACTTAAGTATATCACCACAGTGATATATAAGCAACAAAAAACTTGCAGAGTTAATTCTAATACTATATAAAAATGATAAAAGCTGGAGAAAATCACTCCAGCTTTTGAATCTAAACAGAATGTTTAATTTAACAAATAACGCTCACTCTAATATTAATCGACAATAGTATTATAAGTTACCGGATCATATGCATACGCATCCTCATATCTCTTGCCAGACCATTTGGTAACTCTTATACAATGTGGCAACCTAACAATTTTTTTACTTTTACGTTCCTGGTCTCGGAGTAATTTGCTAAGATGCTGCGATGACTGTCTTAAGTTAACATTTTCAAGTTGCATTTTCAAGACAGCCAAATCCTTGACAGGTACATCAGTTATGTCTATCCCTCTCGCACAATATACAGTCAAATTCAACAGATATTCTGGTGACTCAATCTTTTCAATTGATACAAAGGGCTTATAATCAATGCTGTAACCACTTTCTTCTTTTTTATTACGAAAAGTTTGGTAAAAGCAATTTTCCCAAATATCGTGTTCGTAACTTATATCAAAATTATCTGTATTTTTATTACAAAAAGCTAAAACATGAATATGCACATTGTATGCTTCAGCTTGGTGCTTATTTTTATTATACTCAACATGCACATAATAAGAGTAATCCAGTAATTTTTTCTTGATTTTTACTCGCCGAATCATTTTGGTCCAGGCGCTTTTTATTGTCTTAATGGTCTTTTTTATACAATTTAATTCACAATTCTTTAAAGTAATAATCAAATGATAGTGATTATTATCGTTAAAATTATACTTTTTTAAAAATTCTCTCATTCTTCGTTTTTGCTTGTATGCGTTAATTTGATTACAAATACAGCAAAATTTATTCTTGCAAAAATTGCTGCGGTTCAATACCTCTCGGCCATCAGTAAAATTTTTGTATGAAACATATGTAGCACAATCACGCAATAATGCGTAATCCGTCTCAAGCCCCGCAGCATCAAGTTTATCCGCAATGATAAGGTTCTTCTTTTTTAACATGGTAAAATTAAGGCCCATATAACACCTCCTGTTGATTTTTAAATTTTATCAACAGAAAGGTTAACAAATAGTAAAAAAAGAAAATCTAACTTTATTGCATTAGTCCATTACTTATGCTTGTGTCGACCTAGTTCAGTTTTTGTGCTCGAATAATACCTGATTCATTTTATGTTTTCGCTAGTACATTTTACGCG
>OHRX01000148.1_pt1 | contig 27453 bp, 20 predicted proteins | sample 1578581 | NCBI WGS metagenome assembly OHRX01 (sample SAMEA3879573, study PRJEB24766) | human gut metagenome | biome: human-associated habitat; feature: feces | place: USA | collected 1985/1987 | reverse complement strand
TCTTTCTTCCAACAGTTCATAAACCCTGTTGGCAATGGCGCAACAAAGTTCCACGCGCTTGCTTACATCTGCCGGTGTGCTCTGGCGTATGCTGTCCATTATATCGTTTGTCTTCATAACTGTCCCTCCTCCATATCGTCTTCGTTTATAGTAAATGTAAGAGGACCGTTGAGATTGGTTCCTCTTACCGTAACAATCCTCAAGTCCTGCATTCGCTTTATTTCGATGTCTATCTTCTGAAGCGTCTGTACACACTTGTGAAGATGGGCGTCCTCTTGATATGTCTGGGTGGTTTTAAGCCCGCCGTTCCCAAGAATCAGCACCTTATGGCTGATATTAAGACAATACAGCCGCAAATTGGCGTGTCAAGATGTGATGGCAATGCCATTACCCTGTCGCGTTTGGTACCTTCATAACGGAAGTATCTGTCCTCAACACCATTCTGCTTTATGATGTCGATACGCCTTACAAGTATCTGCACATCTTGCGATGTGTATCTTTATATTTGAGAAGAAACTTCTCGAATTCCGTATAATCCTCGCCCTCAAAGCGTGGCGAATAAAGACTGACTTTATCGCCGCTTTCAAGCAATTCTACCAAAACGTTCTTTCGCACACACTGTTATTTTCGGCAAAAATAAACATAAAAGTTGATTAATGCAAGTCTTTCCGCGTTTTTTTCACTTCTTCATCTACTTCCTTTTCTTCCTTGCAAACACATTACGGTGAAGCAGAAAATCGTAGAGAACGGTGGCAGTGGCGAATGAAAGACCTGCGACTGCCGCCTGTGCCCAGTCGTCAAGAAAGAAGATACCACTCAAAACAACGATGATGACAGATAAAATTGTCACGGAAAAGAAGTATCGTACATACTTGTTCATGGCTGTGTCTAAGTTGTTGCGCATGCCTGTGCCGGCACGCTACCGCGTGTATAAAAGACAAAAGGCTCGCCGTACTGGAGTACAGACGAGCCTTTTTTATTCTGAAAACTTACTAAGTTCCGCTTCTATTAGAGCTGTGGTCCAGCTGCTACGAGAGCCTTGCCAGCCTCGTTTGTGGTGTACTTAGCGAAGTTCTTGATGAAGCGTGCAGCGAGGTCCTTAGCCTTTTCCTCCCACTGAGAAGCCTCAGCGTAGGTGTCGCGCGGGTCAAGAATCTCTGTAGCAACTCCAGGAAGCTCTGTCGGCACCTTGAAGTCGAACATAGGAATCTGCTTTGTAGGAGCCTTGTCGATGTCACCGCTCAAGATAGCGTCGATGATACCACGTGTGTCGCGGATAGAGATACGCTTGCCAGTACCGTTCCAGCCAGTGTTCACCAAGTAAGCCTTGGCACCGTTCTTCTCCATCTTCTTAACGAGTTCCTGAGCGTACTTCGTTGGGTGCAATTCGAGGAATGCCTGGCCGAAGCAAGCAGAGAAAGTAGGAGTCGGTTCAGTGATGCCGCGCTCTGTACCAGCCAACTTAGCGGTGAAGCCAGAGAGGAAGTAATACTGAGCCTGCTCAGAAGAGAGGATAGAAACAGGAGGCAAAACGCCGAAAGCGTCGGCAGAAAGGAAGATCACCTGCTTTGCAGCTGGGCCCTTGCTGATTGGCTTAACGATGTTCTGGATGTGGTAGATAGGATAGCTAACGCGGGTGTTTTCAGTGACGCTCTTGTCAGCGAAGTCGATCTTGCCGTTAGCGTCAACCGTAACGTTCTCCAAGAGGGCGTTGCGCTTGATGGCAGCGTAGATGTCGGGTTCGCTTTCCTTGTCGAGGTTGATAACCTTAGCATAGCAACCACCTTCGTAGTTGAAGACGCCTTCGTCGTCCCATCCGTGTTCGTCGTCGCCGATGAGCTTACGCTTAGGATCGGTTGAGAGGGTAGTCTTGCCAGTACCAGAGAGGCCGAAGAAGATAGCAGTGCTGGTTTCTTCCATGTTGGTGTTGGCAGAGCAGTGCATAGAAGCGATGCCCTTCAATGGGTTGTAGTAGTTCATCATAGAGAACATACCCTTCTTCATTTCGCCACCGTACCAAGTGTTGATGATGACCTGTTCGCGGCTTGTGATGTTGAAGACAACAGCAGTTTCAGAGTTCAAACCGAGTTCCTTGTAGTTTTCAACCTTAGCCTTAGAAGCGTTGTAAACGATGAAGTCTGGTTCGAAAGCAGCCAACTCTTCTTCCGTCGGACGGATGAACATGTTGGTAACGAAGTGTGCCTGCCAAGCTACTTCAACGATGAAGCGGACAGCCATGCGAGTTTCTTTGTTAGCACCGCAGAAACCATCAACAACGAAAAGACGCTTGTTTGAGAGTTCCTTCTTTGCGATTTCCTTAACGGCAGCCCAAGCTTCCTGAGAAGCAGGTTTGTTGTCGTTCTTGTATTCATCGCTGGTCCACCATACAGTGTCCTTGGAGTTTTCGTCCATTACGATGAACTTATCCTTAGGCGAACGGCCAGTGTAGATACCGGTCATTACATTGACAGCACCGAGCTCAGTTTCTTGACCCTTTTCGAAACCTTCGAGACCTGCCTTGGTTTCTTCTTCGAACAACTGCTCGTAAGAGGGATTGTGAACAATCTCAGTCACGCCGGTAATACCGTACTTGCTTAAATCTAATGTTGCCATAATGTTTTTGATATATTTTAAAACGTGAATTTCTTTTTGGGCCCGCAGAAGGTGGCTGCCCGTACTGATGATTTCAGGTGGCTTCTTTCTGCTGAACCTCGCTTAGGCGGTAGCAAATTTACGAAAAAGATTCCGCACAAAAAGTTTTTCTCTTTTTTTGTTTGCCGTTTCGGGGATTCTTAACCGTTTTTTTTGTTTCCTATGACATGCGTAATGGTATTTGACAGGCTGGAATGGCAAATAATGTGGGGCGTGGAGGGTGCTTTCTGTCGTGTTGTTGTGTGTCATCTCAATAAAATATGTTACATTTGTCGGGAAATTATGGATGCTCCGAAAACTTCAGTCAGAAGATAAGGAATGTCCTTGGAGAGAGAAACGTAAAAACACCGCGGATGGCCCTGCTTCTTTTCGGGATGGCGCTTCCGCGAGAATCATCAATATCAAATATATCTTTCGTATGAAAATCGTAAATTTAGGTACAATGCCCTCAGTGGTGAATTGCTATATGGCGCAGCTCCGCGACGTCAATTATCAGAAAAACCGCACGCTCTTTCGTGGCAACCTGGAGCGCATCGGCCATGCTATGGCTTATGAGCTGAGCCGCACGCTGAACTATTCGTTGAAGGAAGTGCAGACACCGCTGGGCGTGAAGGCCGTGCCGACGTATGACGACCATATCGTTGTTGGAACCGTGTTGCGTGCCGGACTGGCTTTCCATCAGGGGTTTCTCGATGTCTTTGACCAGGCTGATGCCGGATTTGTGGCCGCTTACCGCGAAGAGGGCAAGCGCGAGGACATCCGCATCCATCTCGAATATATGGCTGCGCCGAATTTGCAGGATTCCACCTTTCTGCTCGTTGACCCGATGTTGGCCACTGGCGGCAGTTTGGAACTGGCTTACAAGACTTTCCTGCGTCTCGGAACGCCCAAGAAACTTCACATCTGCTGCGTGATTGCCGCTGAAGAGGGCATCGAGCATCTGAAGAAGGTGTTTCCCTCCGACGATGTCACGCTTTGGGTGGCTGCCGTTGACCCAGCGCTGAACGATGACGCCTATATCGTGCCGGGACTCGGCGACGCTGGCGACCTCTCGTTTGGCGAGAAGATTTCGTTGAGATAAAGGAAGGGGAGAAGGACTGGCTATTGTCTGGAACCTTTTAAATACTGAAGTCTGTTTTTTTAAAAAGCGTCTCTGTATGAAGAAATTGGTAGTGTTGACCGGTGCCGGCATCAGTGCCGAAAGCGGTTTCGAGACCTTCCGCGATGCCGGAGGTCTCTGGGAGAAATATCCCGTGGAGAAAGTGGCAACGCCCGAGGGATGGATGGAAAATCCGAACCTCGTGACGGATTTCTACAACCATCTGCGCCGTCAGCTTTTAGACGCTAAGCCCAATGCTGGGCATTACGGTCTTGCCGACTTAGAGCAGCGCTTTGATGTGACGGTCGTGACGCAGAACGTTGACGACCTGCATGAACGCGCAGGTTCGTCAAAAGTCATCCACCTGCATGGCGAATTGCTAAAGGTGTGCTCTTCGCGCGACCCCGACAATCCCCGCTGCATACAGACCCTCACTCCGGAACACATTGAAGTGGCACATGGAGAACGGGCGGCCGACGGCTCATTGCTGCGCCCGTGGATTGTGTGGTTTGGCGAGGCCGTTCCCAATCTCGAAAAGGCCGCAGAAGCTGTTTCCGAAGCAGACATCTTTGCCATCATCGGCACCTCGCTTAACGTCTATCCCGCTGCTGGGCTGATTCGTTATGCCCGTCCAGAAGTGCCCGTCTTTCTCATCGACCCCAAAGAAGTGAATGTTCCGGTGCGACGCCATGTGGAATTTATCCGCGACGTGGCTTCGCGCGGCGTTGAAAAACTGAAGACGATGCTCGAGCCGCTGGCCGACTGACGGAAAGCGGCCAGTGGCGGCCTCGTGTCGGGCAGCCGCAGTGTATGAATCCACGGCCGCAGCATGACGTCCTCTTGTAGCGGCCAGAGCGTCTATCTTCTCCAATTGCAGGTGGCATTGAAAGCGCAGCCCCTGCCCAATCTTTGTCGAACACCAATAATCCAGCACATGAAACCCAAATCCATTTGGCAAACCCTCTCCCGCAGGAGTTTCTTGACCGTGGCCTGCACCCTCCTGGTGTCGGTCGTGACGTTGATTTATTTTCTGCCCAGAGAGAGCAAGTTTGGCTATGTCTATGAGCTCAACAAGCCCTGGCATTATCCTCAGCTCATTGCCTCGTACGATTTCGTGATTTACAAGACCGACGACGAGGTGAAGCGAGAGCGCGACAGCGTCGTGCGGCAGTTTGTGCCCTATTATCGTGTAGATTCCCTTGTGGCCGAAAAGCAGATTGCCGCTTTGCGCAAGGATTTCTATGCCGGAAAGTTCCGTGGCATTCCAGCCTATTATCTGCCGAGACTCGTTGAAAATATGCGTCAGATATATGCCCACGGCATATTGGATGTTTCCGACTATGAAGGTTCCTTCAAAAGCGACTTCCATGTGCTGAGGCTCATCAGAGGACAGGAGGCCACGACAGAGGAAGTTGAGAACTTTTTCACCATCCGCACGGCCTACGACTTTCTCGTGAACCGCGACAAGGGGGCCTTGTCGCAAGAGGCTTTGCGCAGCTGCAACCTCAACAACTATCTGGCGGTCAACGTGAAAAACGATACCGCCAAAAATCGCTTGGAATTGCAGAGTGAGCTTTCGCAGGTGTCCGACAATATCGGCATGGTGCAGAGCGGACAGCTCGTCATCGACCGGGGGCAGATTGTCAATGCCGAGCACGTGCGCATCCTCAATTCGCTCAAGAAAGAGAGCGAGCAGCGCATGGACCCCTCGCGCGGCTATTGGTTTATTTTTGCGGGCCAGGTGATATTCGTTATCCTCCTCATCAGTTTGCTGTTCACCTATCTCAAACTCTTCAGGCGCGATTATTTCTCCTCGCCCCACAGTGTGCTCCTGCTCTTCTCGTTCGTTACGGTGTTCCCCGTCATCACCTATCTCATGATGGCCCACCATTTCTATAGCGTTTACCTCGTCCCCTACGCCCTCATTCCCATCTTTGTGCGCATCTTCATGGATTCCCGCACTTCGTTCATGGCCGTTGTGACCAGTTCGCTGCTCTCCGCCCTCTCGCTCCACAGTCCGTTTGAGTTTGTGTTGTGGCAAATCGTGACGGGAGCCACGGTCATCTATTCGCTTCGGGAACTGACCGAGCGCTCGCAATTGTTGCGCACCGTCTTGGCGGTAGTGGTTGTTGGGCTCGTCATCAGCATCGGCTACGACCTCTCTCAGGGCTTGAACGGCGATGCCTTCGACCGCTCCCGCATCGTGTATATGATCATTGGCGGCATTCTCTTGCTCTTTGCCTATCCGTTGATGTATTTCGTTGAAAAGCTCTTCGGCTTCACCTCCAGTGTCACGCTGGTTGAGCTCACGAACACCAACAACCCGATACTCCGTAAGATGAGTAAAGTGGCACAGGGAACGTTCAACCACTCCATGCAGGTTTCGAATCTTGCCGCAGAGGTGGCCGATAAAATCGGTGCCAAGGCCCAGCTGGCCCGGACAGGGGCGCTCTATCATGACATCGGCAAGGTGCTGAATCCAGCGTTTTTCACCGAGAACCAGTCGGGCGTGAATCCGCACGACACCATCTCCGAAGAACGCAGTGCGCAGATCATCATCAATCATGTGACCGACGGACTGCGACTGGCGGAGAAATACCATCTGCCGCAGGTCATCAAGGAATTTATACGCACGCACCACGGAACGGGGCTCGTCAAGTATTTCTACATCCAATATTGCAACAAACACGTGGGCGAGCCTGTTGACGAAGAAGCCTTCCGCTATCCCGGTCCTAATCCGCAGACGCGAGAGCAGGCCGTTGTGATGATGTGCGACTCTGTGGAGGCCGCCTCCCGCAGTTTGAAAGAATACACCGAGGAGAGCATCACGCAGCTCGTCAACCGCATTGTCGATTCTCAACTCGCCGAGGGGCATTTCAAAGAGTGTCCCATCACGTTCCGCGACATCGCAGATGCCAAGCGCACGCTGATTGATAGTTTGAAGACCATCTATCATACCCGCATCTCCTATCCCGAAATCAAAAAACCGACAGACCAGGCGCAAAATTCGCCGCTGCGCGGCTTCAAGGGGACGCATCCTTGGCATTTCAATAAATGATGCGACGGGAGCATGAAGCGGAAGCATGAAAGGCAACGGATGAAGTATGCAGAACCTTGGAAGGTATTTTCGGCATCATCTGGAAGGAAGATGGCAGAGAGACCTTTGCATTATTTTGCCCTGCATTTTCATGCCCTACGGTAAAAATGTCGTAACTTTGCAAAATGGGGCAAGTTGCCCCTTGGCGACCGGTGGGGATTCCCTTCCTGGGTTGCCCTATTATTCATTGAAAACAAAGACACGAAATATGAACATCGAACAACAACTGACCGCCGACGTGCGGGCCGCCATCAAGGCACTCTACGGACAGGAAGTGCCCGACAACCTTTTGCAGCTTCAGAAGACGAAGCGCGAATTTGAGGGACATCTAACCCTCGTGACTTTCCCCCTTTTGCGCATTTCGCGTAAGAAACCAGAGGAAACGGCACAGGAAATCGGACAATATCTTCAAGAAAACTCTGATGCTGTGGCTGCCTTCAATGTGGTGAAGGGATTCCTTAACCTCGTGGTGGCTCCTCAGAAATGGGTGGAATTGCTCGAAGTTATTGACGCCGACGACCATTATGGCTTCGTGAAGCCGACAGAGACGTCGCCGCTCGTGATGATTGAATATTCTTCTCCGAACACCAATAAGCCGTTGCACCTCGGACACGTGCGCAACAACCTCCTCGGATGGTCGCTTTCGCAAATCATGGAAGCTAATGGCAATCGCGTGGTGAAAACCAACATCGTCAACGACCGCGGTATTCATATCTGCAAATCAATGCTCGCTTGGCTGAAATATGGCAACGGCGAAACGCCGCAGAGCTCAGGCAAGAAGGGCGACCATTTGATTGGCGACTATTATGTGGCTTTCGATAAGCACTATCGCGAACAGGTGAAGGAACTCAAAGCGAAGTTCATCGCTGAGGGCATTGCTGAAGAGGAAGCTGAGACACGCGCCAAGAACGAGGCGCCGCTCATCGTTGAGGCCCACGAAATGCTCGTGAAATGGGAGCAGGGCGACAAGGAAGTGCGCGACCTTTGGCGCAAGATGAACGCCTGGGTGTATGAGGGCTTCGACGAGACCTATAAGGCGCTTGGCGTTGGCTTCGACAAGATTTATTATGAAAGCGACACCTACCTCGAGGGTAAAGAGAAGGTGGATGAAGGTTTGCAGAAGGGCATCTTCTATCGCCGCCCCGATGGTTCTGTCTGGGCCGACCTCACGAAGGAAGGTCTCGACGAAAAACTCCTTCTCCGCGCCGACGGAACGAGCGTTTATATGACGCAGGACATCGGTACGGCCAAGCTCCGTTTCCAGGACTATCCCATCGACAAGATGATTTATGTGGTTGGCAACGAGCAGAACTACCACTTCCAGGTGCTCTCTATCCTGCTGGACAAACTCGGATTTGAATGGGGCAAGAGTCTCGTGCATTTCTCTTACGGTATGGTGGAACTCCCCAACGGCAAAATGAAGAGCCGTGAAGGCACCGTGGTGGATGCCGATGACCTCGTGGCGGAAATGGTGAGACAGGCACGCGAAACGGCCGACGAAAGCGGAAAGTTTGCGGATATGCCTGAAGAGGAAAAGGCACAGGTGGCACGCATCGTCGGAATGGGTGCTTTGAAATATTTCCTGCTCAAGGTTGATGCACGCAAGAACATGCTTTTCAACCCCGAGGAAAGTATCGATTTCAACGGAAATACCGGTCCTTTCATCCAGTATACCTACGCCCGTATCCGCTCCATCTTGCGTAAGGCTGCCGAAGCTGGCATCGAAGTGCCTGCTCAGTTGCCAACAGATGTGGAACTTTCCGTTAAGGAAGAGGCCCTCGTGCAGCACGTGGCAGATTTCGCCAATGTCGTGCGCCAGGCCGGACAGGAATACTCTCCTTCGTCTGTCGCCGCTTATTGCTACGACCTCGTGAAGGAGTACAACCAGTTCTACCACGACTTCTCAATTCTCCGCGAGGAAGATGCCAAGAAAAGGGCCTTCCGTTTGGTGCTCTCAAAGAACGTTGCCAAGGTGGTACGCCTCGGCATGAGTTTGTTGGGCATTGAAATGCCAGAGAGAATGTGATATATATGGTGTCAAACGTTTGTTCGTTTCTCCCTTCGGAGGGGCGGGCAAGCGTTTGACGACCTTTCAGAGCGATGGCAAAACAGAAATATTATGTGGTTTGGCGTGGCGTGGTCCCTGGCATCTATACCACGTGGGCTGAATGCGAGCAACAGGTGAAAGGCGTTGAAGGCGCTGTCTACAAATCTTTTGCATCGCGCGATGAGGCCGAAGAAGCCTATTATTCAGCGCCGGAAGCCTATATAAAACAGAAACAGACCGATGGAGGAAAAGGAGTGGGGGAGGCCTCAGTTGCACCGGCTCCGGCTTCAGACACCGCTTCTGCACCAGCCTCGGCTGCCGATTCTTCTGCGGTTTCCAATCCAGTTCCCACTTCTTTGCTGCATCTGCCACCAGAAGTGACACCCGATGCCTTGGCCGTTGATGCGGCTTGTTCGGGAAATCCTGGTAAGATGGAATATCGTGGCGTTTATCTCAAGACGGGGCAAGTGGTGTTTCATTACGGCCCTGTTTATGGCACCAACAATATCGGTGAGTTCCTGGCCATTGTTCATGCCTTGGCCCTGCTCAAGAAGATGGGTACGCCACTCACCATTTATTCCGACAGCCGCAACGCCCTGTTGTGGGTCAAGAAGAAGAAATGCCGCACCACTTTGGCGCGGACTCCGCGCACAGAGCAACTCTATCAGATGATAGAAAGGGCCGAACGCTGGTTGCAGACAAATACCTATTCGGAAATGCCCTTGCGCAAATGGGAAACGGCGCAGTGGGGCGAAATCCCCGCAGATTTTGGGCGGAAATGAGCCAGTGGGCGCTCTGATTCCTTGCTTGCCAAACGGCGGGCAGGGCAGTCTTCGGCTGAGCCTTGTTGTGTCCTTGATTCTGATAAGTAGTATGTTCGCCTTTGGCGTTTCTGTGTTCTGAAAACTCCCAATGGTTCGAAACCTTCCAACAGTCCGAACAAACCGAACTATCCAAACAGAAATCCGTACTCAGATATTCACTCTTCATTTATGAAAGAATTCTTTAAAGTCATGCGGCGCTACGTCGCCCCCTACAAAAGATACATGATTGGGTCGCTGATATTCAATTTGCTGTCAGCGGTTCTCAACGTGTTCTCTTTCGCGTCGCTCATCCCCATGCTGAACCTCCTCTTCAAGGTGGACAAGACCGTGTATGGATTTATTGCTTGGGACGATGCGGCACATTCCATGAAGGACATCTTGGTCAATAACATGTATTATTACACCCAGCAGATCATGCAGACCTTTGGTCCTTCAACCACCCTGCTCCTGATTGGTCTGTTCCTTGTGACGGCTACCCTTCTGAAAACGTCGTGCTATTTTGCTTCGGCAGGTATGTTGGTGCCGATGCGCACCGGCATCGTTCGTGATATTCGCTCTCATGTTTATCATAAAATCACCAACCTTCCCTTGAGTTTCTTTTCTGATGAGCGCAAGGGAGACATCATTGCCCGCATGAGTGGTGACGTCAACGAGATTGAGAACTCCATCACGGGGTCGCTCGAAATGCTCATCAAAAACCCGATACTTCTCCTCTGCTATTTCAGCGTGTTGCTCTACACCAGTTGGCAACTTACCGTCTTCACCATCGTTGTTCTCCCGCTGATGGGGTGGGTGATGGGAAAAATCGGCCGACAGCTGAAGCGCCAGAGTCTCGACGCGCAAAACAAATGGAGCGAGACCATGTCTCAGCTTGAAGAGACATTGAGCGGTATGCGCATCATCAAGGCGTTTACGGCCGAGAGAAAGATGCAGCAGCGTTTCGATGAGAGTGCCAACGCTTTCCGCCAGGCCACCAACAAAGTATCGATTCGTCAGGCTTCCGCCCATCCGGTCAGTGAATTTCTTGGCACTTTCCTCATCGTGCTTGTGCTCTGGTATGGCGGTACGCTCATTTTCTCCAATCATCCGCCAGTTGACGCGCCGACTTTTATTTTCTACATGGTGATTCTTTACAGCATCATCCAGCCATTGAAAGACCTTTCTAAGGCCACATACAGCATCCCCAAAGGTATGGCTTCTGTGGAGCGCGTCAACAAGATTCTCAATGCGGAGAATCCCATTAAGGAAACGCCGAATCCAGTGCATGTGGATGGACTTAAGGATGAAATTGAGTTCCGCAACATCACCTTTTCTTATAACGGACGCACCAATGTGCTTGACAATGTCAACCTCACTGTGAAGCGCGGGCAGACCATTGCCATCGTGGGACAGAGCGGTTCTGGAAAGAGCACCCTGGTGGATCTCTTGCCGCGTTACCACGACGTGACAGAGGGCGAGATTTTGCTCGATGGCGTCAATGTGAAAGACATTGCGCTCAGGGACCTCCGTGCCTTGATTGGTAACGTCAATCAAGAGGCCATTCTTTTCAACGATACTTTCTTCAACAATATCGCCTTCGGTGTGGAGCATGCCACGCAGGAGGACGTGGAGGCTGCGGCGCGTATTGCCAACGCTCACGACTTCATCATGGAAAGCGAAGAAGGCTATAACACGAAGGTGGGCGACCGCGGCTGCCGTCTCTCTGGCGGCCAGCGTCAGCGCATCTCCATCGCTCGTGCCATTCTAAAGAACCCCGCCATCCTTATTCTTGATGAGGCCACATCGGCCCTCGATACGGAAAGCGAACGACTGGTGCAGGAGGCGCTGGAGCATTTGATGAAAACGCGCACCACCATCGCCATTGCCCACCGTTTGTCGACTATCAAGAATGCCGACGAAATCTGCGTGCTCTATGAAGGACGCATCGTGGAGCGTGGCACCCACGAGGAGTTGCTCGCCCTAGGCGGCTATTATAAGCGCCTTAATGATATGCAGCAATTATAATCAGTTGTATCATCCGATGGCAACAGTTATCGGGTGGTGTCTGCCATCCGTCAATTCAAATTTGAAAACAATCAGTAAAGGCACCCCCGTTGCCTTTCCCCATACAGCATGAAGATATTAGGAATTGTCACGCTTTATAATCCCCCGAAAGAGGTGGGCGAAAACCTGTCCAGCTATGCGCCCTTTCTCGACGGCCTTTATCTTTGGGACAACACCGCAGGAGGAAGTAATGTCGACAGTCTGCTTCCGCCTGAAGTGGCAAAGCGTGTGCTGATGCACCGGCGCGGCCGCAATGTGGGCATTGCGATGGCGTTGAATGCCGCCATCGACCTCGCGCTCAAAGAAGGCTATACCCATCTGCTCACGATGGACCAGGACAGCCGTTTTAAGGAAGGCACGTTTCAGGCTTACTTGCGCGACGTTGAGGCTGACACCGACGATAAGCATTGGGCTTTCTGTCCGCTCATCAACCGCGACGCGCAGTCTCGCCAGCCGTTGAAGCCGCTGAAAGGACTCATCGTTTCTGGAACAATCTTAACGCGTAACTGCCTGGAAAAGGTGGGACAATTCTTCGAGCCTTTCGTCATTGACACGCTTGACACGGAATATGCCTTCCGCATCTTGCGCGACGGCGGACAAATCATGCTCTCTTCCTCTGGCAGCCTGACACACAGTTTGGGCCAGCCTCTTCGACGGAACTTCCTGTGTTTTCATCCCGTGTCGCTCAACTATTCCCCGATGCGCACCTACTACATCTCGCGCAATCTGCTCTATCTCCATCGCACGCAGTCTGGCTTTTCGCGCCCCGACCTCCTAAAGGCATTGGTGTGGAAACGTCCGCTTTACATCTTACTGATGGAAGGCAATAAATGGAACAAGATAGTAGCGTGGACGCGCGGCGTTTGGCAGGGATGGCGCCGAAAACTCGGGCCAGACCCATTTTTCTCGCGTCTGTCGTGAAACGTTCTGCTGTCGATAGGCGTCAGTGTGCATCCTTCAGAATACTATCCTCATAGAATTATCTGCGAAAGAAAATGAAACAAGAAACCATCGATACGCTTTTTCAGCGCTATGAACAGATGAACGGCCAGTTGAAGCGTCCACTCGTCTATCGTGTGGGCATTGATGCTGGCTTTTTTGCGGAATACACAGCGATGCTCAACGCCATGCTCTATGCAATGGACCACGCTTGGCAGTTTCGTCTCTATGGCGACCGTGCTAACTTCGGTTACGCGTCGGGGTGGAACGACTATTTCCAGTCCTTCTGCCCAGCAGACCATCGTTCCTTCCATGCCCGATGGAATCTCTATCCTGTGGCCCCTTGGCGCTTGTGGCGTGCCTTGCCCAAGGCACAGAGAAAAAGCCAGTTGGCCTGGCGCATGAAACTCTATGCGCGGCATACCGTTGGCCGTCTCGTGTCTTTGGCGCAGTATAAAAGCTATGTGCGCCTGAACCATAATGTGCATTTCCAGCCGCAACCCCATTACAACAACGCTATGCTGGCGCTCGATGGCGACTATCTGACAGCGTTCAAGACCGTTACGCAACTCACGTGGCGCTTCAACGAGCGGACGCAGAGCGATATAGATGCTCTCGTGCAATCGTTGCCCATGAATGCCGATTACGTGGGATGCCATTTGCGCGGCGGCGACAAAATCACCGAGGCCGCGCTGATGCCCCCCGAGGCTTATGTGGACCTCATCAGGCAATATGCGCCGGGCCGCGATGTCTTCGTTCTCACCGACGACTACCGCCTCTTCCGCCGCTTGGGTGAGCTCGCGCCTGAGGTGCGCTTCTTCACGCTCTGTCGGCCCGCGGAAACAGGCTACGTCAACAAAGACTTTGTCAGTGCTGGCGCCGAAGCGAAACGCCAGAGCATGACGCGCCTTTTTGCCTCCATCGAGTTGCTCTTGAAGGGCCGCATGTTCTTTGGCAGTATCACCACGGGGCCAGGCATTTTCTTGCTCAAGAACCTTTATCCGAAGGGCATAGCCGTTGACTGTGCGCCGGAAATGGTGAAAGAGGCCGTCACGCTTCCCATTGCCGACCGCAGCCGCATCGCTGAGCAATATATGAAAGAATATCTCAAGAAAAACTGATGCCTCCACAGTAGCTGTTTTGTACTAAAGATAGTAATGGGCAAAGCTTATGCTTTCACCATTACTTAGCTACCATACCGCATTATTGAATACCAACTTATGATAAAACAACTCCCACCCATTACCAAAAACCTGCTCATCATCAACATCATCTGCTTCTTGGCGCAGTTGGTGGGCGAGCAGCGTGGCATAGACCTTGCCGATATATTCGGTCTGCACTTCGTTCTCGCGCCAGATTTCGCGCCTTGGCAGGTGTTGACTTACATGTTTTTGCATGGCAGCTTCACCCATCTCTTCTTCAACATGTTTTCGTTGTGGATGTTCGGGCGCATCGTGGAGCAGACCATGAAGCCGTCGCGCTTCCTCCTGTTTTATTTCGTCTGTGGCATCGGCGCCGCCGTGTGTCAGGAAGTATGGCAGTTGGCCGATTATTACTTCTCGGGCATGTCGGCATTCGCTGGCGTGAGCTTCCCCGACGGCACCACCATGCCGATGGGCCTCTATCTTAACCAATGGACCACCATCGGTGCTTCCGGTGCCTGCTACGGCATCTTGCTCGCCTTCGGAATGACCTTCCCCAACGAACGCATCATGCTTCTCATACCCCCCATTCCCATCAAGGCAAAATACTTCGTGGTGGGATATGCCGCCATCGAACTTTTCTCGGCCTACACGTCAAACGACAACGTCGCTCATTTCGCCCATTTGGGGGGCATGCTCTTCGGCCTGCTGCTCATTCTCTATTGGCGCCACCGCGACCGTCGCGGCAACCGCCCCTTTGGCGGCTGGGAAACGTGGACGCCGCGCCGCTCACGCAGCCTTTCCGACCGCATAAAAGACGGCTGGCGCAAACTGACGGCGCGTAAGCCCCGCATGACCGTCCATCAGGGTGGCAAGCGGTGGAACACGCACGACGCCTCCTTCAAAAGCGACGGACTGACGCCAGAACAGCAGGCGCGTGTTGACGAAATCCTCGCCAAAATTCGCCGTAGTGGTTATCAAAGTCTGACAGAAGATGAAAAAAAACTCCTTTTTGAAAAAAGCAAAAAATGAAGGGAAGGGAGGACGTAAGTCCCATCCTTTCTTTAAGCGCCTGCTTGTCGGCGCCTCATGGGCGGCAGTAGCGCTGTTGTGGCTCAGTGCCGCCAGCGTCTACGTCAACCCCTCTTACTTCCGCTTTGCCGGTGTCATCGGATTGGCCTTCCCTTTTTTCCTGGCCGTCGTTGTCTTCATGCAGATTGTCATGTTGATATTCTCCGTACACCGCGCCTGGGTGCCTTTACTTGGCCTCTGCGGCTGCATTCTTTCCATTCGCGACTATGTGCCCATCAACGTGCCCTCTGCGCCTCCAAAGGGCGCTATGAAGGTCATATCCTATAATGTGAACGGCTTTTCGGCCAACACCAAGGATGAAACAGGCACCAATGTCATCTGTGCCTATGTGAAACGCCAGCGTCCCGACATTCTCTGTATGCAGGAAGCGCATGCCTGGCCCACCATCTACGAGACCGATGTGGAGCCCGTTCTCCGCCAGCAACTCGCCTATGCCGACACCATGAACTTTGCCTCCAGCACGCTCGCCTGCTTCTCGCGCTATCCCATCATCGGGAAAAAGCGCGTCTGCGACACTGGCTCGCCCAATAGTGCGACGGATTTCACCCTTTTGCTCGCGCCGCATGATACGCTCCATGTCATCAATTGCCATTTAGAGAGCATGCACCTCTCGCAAGACGACCGTTCGCAATACCACGAGATGGTGGTCAATCCAGAGAATAGCACGCCGAAAAGCAGTTCGCGCATGCTCGTCTCCAAAATCTCCAATGCGTCGGTGGTACGCTCGCGCCAAACCGTCATCACGGCGGCCTACGTGGAGCGCCTGCTCAAGGCCGGCAAGAGCGTCATCCTTTGCGGTGATTTCAACGATACGCCCATTTCTTATACCCGCCATCGCATCGCCTCTACGGGACTCACAGATGCCTATGTGGCCACCGCCAACGGCATCGGGCGTTCGTTCAACCGCGATGCCATCTACGTGCGCATCGACAATATGTTTTGCTCGCCCGACTGGAAGCCTTACGATTGCCAAGTCGATGCCTCCATCAAAGAGTCTGACCATTATCCCATCATTTCCTCGTTCAAACGGAAGAAATGACGGACAACCCATTTTCAAAAATATAGCCCCGTGCAGGATTCACCCCCTGTGCGGGGCTTTTTCTGTCTGCGCAGCGTTGCTCCGCACTGGTTCGTCGTCCTCGCCGCCGTTCCGAAATGTTTGTTCTGTCCGAAAAATAAAACGTTCTCCCTCGCGAAAAACCGACCTGATTAAGCTATGTCGCCAGTCCAGAATGAGGAAGGGAAAGTCGGGTTGTCGCATATAAAAAGAAACTTTTTGGCCAAGCGAAAACGGGGAATTTTGCGCCTTCTTCTACTAACTGAATGATTGCTAACGATATGCCGATGCAACCTTCAAGGAGAGGTTGAAATGGAAAACTTTTCGGACTCGCGGAGAAGAAAAAGTTTCCCAAAAGTTTTATGAAATTTATTTGGGAAAAGATTTTGTTATACGACTTAAAAGCGTAACTTTGCAACCGCAACGGAGAAGAAAAATCCGCAAATATTTTCCAGGATTCCTTCTCCGGATATTTCCGCTGAGCTTTCTTATTTATTCGGCGGAAATAAATAAAACGTTGATATTCAAGGCAGTAAAAATAATGATTGTCTTAGTCAACGGGAGCATTTAGTCTTTTCTCGGTCATTCGCCAGTAAAGTCTGTTCTCCTTGTCACACCTCGTAATCCACCTTAATTGGACAAGAGGAAAAATGAACTTTTTCGGAAAACTTTTTCCAGTCAAAAAAGTAAAAAGTTTTCCAAAACGGAAATTTTCTCATCCTTCTCCCGGCGCTTGAAAACGGCGGGGAAAGACCTGAAATCGGGGCGCCTAAAAGCCGACAGCCCCGTGCCAGTATGTAATTTAACCACACATCATATAACAACCAACATGAGCACCGATTCATTCATCATCACCAAGCGCGACGGAAGCACAGAAGCGTTTTCCGTTGAAAAAATAAAGAGTGCCATCCTCAAGGCATTCACCTCAGTCAACGAACCCCTCGACAACGAAGGTTTGCAGAAGATTGTCGGACAACTCAAGTTCTGCAACGGCATGAGCGTGGAAGACATCCAAAACCAGGTTGAAGTGGCCCTCATGAGTCTGAAGCACTTCAAGGCCGCCAAGGAATTTATGATTTACCGCAAGCGCCACGAAGACGATCGCGAAACGGCAGACAAGCTCCGCTTCCTCATCGACTATTGCAACGCCGCCAACCCAGCAACAGGTTCGAAGTTCGACTCCAACGCCAACGTAGAGAACAAAAACATCGCCACGCTCATCGGTGAGCTGCCAAAACAGGGTTTCATCCGTCTCAACCGCCGCTTACTCTGCGACAAGATCAAGAGCATGTATGGCAAAGAGACGTCCGACCGCTATCTCTATCTGCTCAACAACCATTATATCTATAAGAACGACGAGACGAGCCTTGCCAATTATTGCGCCTCCATCACCATGTATCCGTGGCTTTTGGCGGGAACGAAGAGCATTGGCGGCAACTCCACGGAGCCGACCAACCTGAAATCGTTCTGCGGCGGCTTTGTCAACATGGTGTTCATCGTTTCTTCCATGCTCTCGGGCGCTTGCGCCACGCCGGAGTTCATCATGTATATGAGCCACTTCCTCGAATTGGAATACGGCAAAGACTATTTTGAAAACGCCGACAAGGTGGTTGACCTCTCTTCGCGCCAGCGCACCATCGACAAGGTCATCACCGACTGCTTCGAGCAAATCGTTTATTCCATCAACCAGCCGACGGGCGCAAGAAACTTCCAGTCGGTGTTCTGGAATATCTCATACTACGACAAGTATTATTTCGAAAGCATCTTCGGCGATTTCTATTTCCCCGACGGCACGAAACCTTCATGGCCCGCTGTCAGCTGGCTGCAGAAGCGCTTCATGCGCTGGTTCAACCAGGAGCGCACGAAAACCGTGCTCACCTTCCCAGTTGAGACCATGGCATTGCTCACGAAGGACGGCGACGTCATCGACAAGGAATATGCCGACTTCACCGCGCAGATGTATTCAGAAGGCCATTCCTTCTTCACCTACATGAGCGACAATGCCGACTCTCTGGCCTCTTGCTGCCGCTTGCGCAACGAAATCCAGGACAACGGCTTCAGCTATACGCTCGGTGCCGGCGGTGTCTCAACGGGTTCCAAGAGTGTGCTGACCATCAATATCAACCGCTGCGTGCAGCAGGCAACGCGTGAAGGCCGTTCCTATGTGGAATACCTCGATGGCATCGTCGACCTCGTCCATAAGGTGCAGATGGCCTACAACGCCAACCTCGAAGACCTCCTCAAGAAAGGCATGCTGCCGCTTTTCGATGCTGGCTATATCAACATCAAGCGCCAGTATCTGACCATCGGTGTGAACGGCATCGTGGAAGCCGCAGAAAGCCTCGGCATGACCATTTCCGACAATGAGGAATACGCCACGTTTGTCGGCAACATCCTGGGCCTCGTGGAACACTACAACAAGAAATACCGCACGAAGGACCTCCTTTTCAACTGCGAGATGATTCCGGCAGAGAACGTAGGCGTTAAGCATGCGCGTTGGGACCGTGAAGACGGCTACTATGTGCCGCGCGATTGCTACAATAGCTATTTCTATGTGGTGGAAGACACCAACACCGACGTCATCGAAAAGTTCCGCCTGCACGGCCGCAAATACATCGAGCATCTGACGGGTGGCTCTGCGCTCCACATGAACCTCGACGAGCACCTTTCGCAGCCACAATATCGCCAGCTCCTGCGCGTGGCCGCCAAGGAAGGATGCAACTATTTCACGTTTAACATCCCCAACACGCTTTGCAAGGATTGTGGACACATCGACAAGCGCTTCCTCAAGGAATGCCCCCATTGCGGTTCGAAAAACGTGGACTATCTCACGCGCATCATCGGCTATCTCAAGCGCGTCTCCAACTTCTCTCTCGATCGCCAGAAAGAGGCTTCACGCCGCTTCTATGCCCACGTGCAGAAGTAATCAGGTGGTCAGAATATTTTCTGAACGTCCACCTGTTGGCAGCGCAAGCAAACAGCATAGTTTCTCATGAAAGAATACAGGTCTTGCCTCTTTGGATGTGATCCAGCGGGCAAGGCCTGTACTTTTTTATCGCAGTTTTTTACCTCCCAACAATATATTATTCCACATGCTCAAATACGTCAATCACGATATCGTTTTCCAGGAGTTTCCCGATGAGGTGACCCTGGCCATCAATCTCTCGCTCTGTCCCAATGGCTGTCCTGGATGCCACAGTGCCTATTTGCAGGGCAATGTTGGCGACGAACTGACCGAAGAACGTCTACGGGCCATTCTCGACAATTACATCGGCGAAATCACCTGTGTCGGCTTTATGGGTGGCGACAACGACCCCGCGCGGGTCATGCAACTCGCCCGTATGGTTCAGGAAACATACGCTGGAAAGCTTCATACAGGCTGGTACAGCGGCCGTAGTAAACTTCCTGAGGGATTCCAGCCCGAAGCGCTCAATTACGTCAAATTGGGCCCCTATCGCGCCGACAGCGGCCCTTTGAAGGAGCGCACCACCAATCAACGCCTCTATCGCATCCGTCATGAGGCCGTTGAGAGCGGAAAATACCTCGAAGACATTACGCACCGCTTCTGGAGATAAATGCCAGCTAAAAGCCTTGAACCTAAGGTGTTCAAAAAACAGAAAAATCTCTGCGCGGTTTAAGTAAAATAGCAAGTGGCGTAGCAACAAGAGGCGCTGCCCGAACATTCGGCGAAGGTCTGAGGCGAAGCACTGTAGCTCACTTTGCTCGCAAAGTGAGGGGGGCGAATATTGTGGCGGCCAAGCACGAACTGAAAATCCAACAAAGTCATGCCCAAAAGCGCTGGTCATGTTCGCTACGTGTTCGTGGCCCTCACTTTGCGAGCAAAGTGAGCTACAATGCTGGCGCCGCAACAGACGATTATACGGGCCAGCGCAAATCTCCGCGGCGAGAGCGCCGCCATGTTATTTGGCAAAAAAAATCACGCCGTCACTTAACTTTCGAGTTTTTTTGCAGTATATATAGTTGAAATGAATCGCAAAGAGTTTGAAAATATCGTGCCAGAGCTGCGACCATTGATGGTCAAGGTCGCGCGTGATTTCTTTGGCAATCAAGATGATGCCGAGGATGTCGCGCAGGATGCGTTGGTGCGTCTTTGGAACTATTGCGAGCGACTGGATGCAAACAGGAATATGAAGCAGCTGGCCATTATGGTGACCAAGAATTGTTGCATTGACACCTATAAGCGAAGGCAGATGATGGTCGAAGTGCCGTGTCCAGACGAACGAATGGCAGGCGAAACCTATCAGGCAGATGCCGAAGTCGTGGCGCAGGAGACGCGGGGACGAATCGACTCCGCCATCAGGTGCTTGTCGCCACGCGAGCAGCAACTTGTGAGGAAGCGATATTTGGAAGACCATTCCGCAGAAGAAATTGCCAGAGAGACCGGCATTCCGAAACCATCGGTCAAAAGCATGCTCTCTGGCGCCAAGGCAAAGTTGATAAGAATACTCAAAAAAAACAGGTCATGAAGCACAATGAAGACGATGCGCTCTACCAGCAAATCTTGGCCGAATTGAAGCCCGGGGCTGACGAGTACGACCGAATGGTGGCGCAGAAAAAACACCCCGCAGGCTTGAGACGCCGCTTCAGGCCTCGTTTCGGATATGTGGCTGCGGCGTGTGTGATGATAGCATTCCTGGTTGCGACACAGATTTTGTGGCAGACCAACGGTTTGCAGCAGCCCCCGCAGCTTGCCCGCCAGGTGTTGCCAACGGCAGGGGACGTGGCAACACGCGTTGCCGTTCCAAAGGACGCGCCGGCGGAAATCCCTGCAAAGGAACAGCGTTGTCAGCAACGCCTGGTTGCAGCAACCGTGGCAACTTCAAAAACCGAGGAGGAAGTCAAGGACAGTGCCAGCGTGAAGCTCGCGCCACCGACAGACCATGCAGAAGCAGACCGCGCCGCAATCGTTGCCGAGGTGGAGGCAAGGGTGGTGGAAGCCTTGCTGGAACAGCAGATAGCCGTTGAGGTGGTGAACGAAGCCATCAGACATCATGAAGATTCCCAACAAATACAATGCGCAATATGAAACGTACAATTTTTTCTGTCATTTTCGTTGCCCTCGCCACGCTGTGTGCGCAGGCACAGAATCCTTTCTCTTCTATCTTGTCTGACTGCAAGGTGGTTGCTGTTAGCAATGAGCAAGGACGTGATCGGCTTGATTCAACCAACTGTCTTCAAACGCAAGTCTATGCTGTTCCCTACAAAGGCAAAAAAGCGGTGGCCAAAGCGGATGCCATCATCAAGGAGATAGTGGATTGTTACAACAAGCAGATTGGACATTACACTGGGGGCTTTTGCTTCAGCGGCAAACTGGATGTGCATTCTCCGGCCGAGAGTCAGAAGGTCAGTGCCAGTTATAGTGAGGATGCTGCCCCGTTTGTTGTCGGAGGCGTTGGGCGAAATTATGCGCTTTTGCGCCAGCTGGACCCCCAGAACCCCAACTATCGCACGGTTTATGGCGTGGAGTGGTGGTTGCTCGAAAAGCCCCGGGTGGTGTATTTCAAGACGTTTCGCCTGTTTGGTCCTCTGACGGCGCGTAGCAACCCCAAATACATCCTCGGCCAAACTGACTCTATGAAGGATTTTCTGGACACGTTCCGCTCGTCAGACTGGCAGAACAAGAAATTTGATATGTTTGGCAAGGCCGATTCCCTGAAACTTGATATGTTCGGCAAAATCGATCCCTTGAAGCATGCCGATAATGTGGCGTGGTACTTGGGAAAGGTGTGCGACCTTTACAAGGGCGATGGCAGCGCGATGGATAGTGGGGTGGTTTCTGTGGCTGTGCGCCGGTTTATGAATTATATGAGTGAGAGCAACGTCTGGAAAACAGACGAGGGCGTGGTGCGGGTGTTGCGTGCATTCCGTCTGCCGGGTTGCTATGCCGAGGTGAATGGCAAGGTGGTGGAGCATGGCGACATGCAGTGGCTGGCCTCTCGCTGGAAAGATTTACACATCTCGAGAGTATCATACGTGGAGAAGGGGGATCCCGAATGCCAAAAATATGGTGAAAAGTCGAAGAATTTCCTCTTTCGGGTGTATCTCACCCAATAGCATGGCGGTTGTGGCATAGCAACAAGTAGCGCTGCGCGAACATTCGGCGAAGGCCTGCGGCGAAGCACTGTAGCTCACTTTGCTCGCAAAGTGAGGGGGACGAATATTGGTACGAATATTGTGGCGGCCAAACACGAGCTGAAAATCCAACAAAGTCATGCCCAAGAGCATTAGCCATATTCGCTACGTGTTCGTGGCCCTCACTTTGCGAGCAAAGTGAGCTACAATGCTGGCGCCGCAAAGAACGTTACAATGCCCTCCAATCCCTTATGAATGGCAAAGCGGCCCATAAGAAAACGCCATGCAAAAAAATGTTGCGATTTTTAGCGGAAATCTTTGGGGGTATATAAATTAATATATAACTTTGCTGCGATACAAATAAAAAAACTGGCGAAAATCCCGACATCTTTGTCGCCCAACGCCAACTGTAAACCTTCTTTGGAACTTCCTCCCGTGTCAACGGGAGCTTATTAACCATTTGGAAATGAAATCTTTCACTAACATAACGCTCTGTACGCTTTGCTCTTCAGTAAAGCCTCTTGTGGCGTGCGTTGAAAGCACAAGATTTACCCCCCCTATCGGTTGACCATTTAACATTTACTTTTAATAATGCAAGCCCGTCTTGCATTCGTGTGCGACGTCGCATCATGTCCTGAACACTCAGGCATGATGCGGCGTTTGCCGTATCCCCCTGCGGCATCTCTGTCTGCAACGGATGCGGCGTATAGTCTTATCCGAAAATAATTAATAATTTAAAATTTTAGGTTTAGTAATATGTAAAACATGACTTAAGCTATTACTCCGATTAAATCTACAAGGATTTTCAACCAATCAATAAATTCAAATCCCATGAACAGCAACAGTAACAACAACTGCTCTTGTGGCAATGGGGCAAGCGCAAGCAATGGCCCAAGCGCCAACAGCAATAGCAGCGGAAAAGGTAAAAAGCGTGTCTTGAAAGTCGTTCAGTTTATGCATCCTAAAGAGGAACATGGCATTGACGACCAACAGACCATGAGGAAGTTCTGGAACTGCGCTGCTCACATGCGCAAATTCATGAGAGCCGAAGGTCGGTATGTGGATAACGCAGGCACCCTGTCGAAGCCGACGCTACTCCACTTTTGGGGAGAATGGGAGCCCGATTCCCACGTGTTGGGCACCTATCCCTATCCCAAGAAAAGCGTAATGCCACACTTTCTCCACGAGCCCTTTCTCGATTTGAACGCAAAGGGCAACGGAGTGGGCTCCGCCCCAGCCAGCAACGCAAATCCTTGCTCTGCCGCTTCTTCAGGCTCATGCTCCTCGCAAGGGAACCTTTATCAGAACACGGACCCATTCGTGTTTGCCGATGCCTTCTACTATTCCCTGTGCCACCAAAATATAGGAAGTAGCACAACCTACCTCACGTCACTTGACGTAGGTAGCGTCATCCTTTTCGGCTCGAAAGTAACCGACAGCAGCGGTAATCCGGCTTTTGCGCTCGACACCGTGTTTGTGGTGGGGGATATGCGAGAATACTCCATTAAGAATCACAAGAAGGATCTGGCAGGTTTCGTACCCACCCACTACGACTACATTATGGGCTTCAGCGCAATGGGTGGGAAGTTTGCCCAGCTACCTCTTACGTGCTACAAAGGTGCCACTCCCCAAGCCCCTGTCAATGGCATGTTCAGTTTCGTGCCATGCCAGTTGGCGAAGGATAGCACGGCTCCGGCTTTCCAAAGGGTTCTCATTCCCCTAAACGCCCATCCTGGCAGCATTCTCAATCACTGCATAACAAAGAGTCTCACGCAAGGCTTTAAAGGAACTCCGGTTTCCCCGAGTGATGCACAAGCTGTATGGAACGAGGTCTGCAAGGCAGTGGAAGCGCAAGGCAGTCTGCAAGGTTTTGATTTCAGATATCAATTAGACCCTGCAATCCCTTAGAGTACAAACAATTTCACAATTAACAAAAGGCAATTCCGCAAATCCATCAGAAGGATAACCTCATCCCGCGTTGGTGGTCTCATCCTTTTTGGGGGATGAGGCACGCGGAATGGCCTTGAAATCAAACGACAAAACATGAACAAAATCAAATCATTCAAATCTCACGCACTGGTTCGCCATTGCCTTTTGGTGATGGTGGGTATGCTGTGCGCCCTGCCTTCGTGGGCAAGAGAAGTCGTGGAGAACGGCGTTGTATATGAGGTAAACAAACAAGAACGAACAGCAGTTGTGGTAGACTTCAATGACGAGCTAAGTTCGACTACTGAAATACAAGAATATGTGAGTGGGTATCTTGTCTCTGGAATAGAAAACTATGCCTTCCGCGACTGTTATAGGCTGGAATCTATAACGATTCCAGCTTCTGCATTTAACATTGGAGAGTATGCATTCGATAATTGCACAAGTCTTATATCCGTAAAGATTACAGATAATAGCTATAGTCAAGATTATCATTACAGTATTGGAGATAATGCTTTCCATAGTTGCTGGTCTCTCACTTCCATAAACATTCCATCTTCGGTTACAAGTATTGGAGATAATGCTTTCCAAAATTGCAGTTCTCTCACCTCCATAAACATCCCCTCTTCGGTTACAAGCATTAGAGAGTCTACTTTCGAAGGTTGCAGCGCTCTCACCTCCATAAACATTCCCTCTTCGGTTACAAGTATTGAAGGTTCGGCTTTCTCTGGTTGCAGTTCTCTCACCTCCATAAACATTCCCTCTTCGGTTACAAGTATTGGATATTATGCTTTCTATGGTTGCAGTTCTCTCACCTCCATAACGGTGGATGAATCAAATCCTATATATAGCTCTGAAAACAATGTGTTGTTTAGTAAAAAAGACAAAAGTCTAATTCGTGCAGGATTTGGCTTAGAAAAATACGATATTCCATCTTGGGTTACAAGTATTGGAGGTAGTGCTTTCTCTGGTTGCAGTTTTCTCACCTCCATAAGCATTCCCTCTTCGGTTACAAGTATTGGAGGTTCGGCTTTCCGAGATTGCAACTCTCTCACCTCCATAAACATTCCCTCTTCGGTTACAAGTATTGGAGGAGATGCTTTCTCTGGTTGCAGTTCTCTCACTTCCATAAACATTTCCTCTTCGGTTACAAGTATTGGAGCTGAGGCTTTCTGCGGTTGTAGCTCTCTCACTTCCATAAACATTCCCTCTTCGGTTACAAGTATTGGATTTTATGCTTTCAGAAATTGCAGTTCTCTCACCTCCATAAACATTCCCTCTTCGGTTACAAGTATTGAAGTTAATGCTTTCGAAAATTGCAGCAATCTGAAGACTGTTCGATTCAAAGGTAAAATGCCGCCTTCAATAGAGTATTTTGCATCTGGTAATGGTATCTCAGGCTTAAAAGTTTATGTACCTCATGGCGCGCTTGAAGCCTATAAAAATGCATTAGGAGGTAAGGTTAATAATGCCGAAATCATAGAAGAAAACCAAAGCACCCTGTACCCTCAGGCGCTTGAACTGTTCACTCCTGATTATACCTCGCTTATCCCTTCAAACGCCAATGCGAAGCAAGTGGCTGCAGTTCAAAACAAGGCTGACTACACTGCCAACGATGGCCTGCTTACCGATGCTTCGCAACTTTCGTCAAATGCCATTGAGCCGACAGAAGGTTCCTTGGCTGCGTTGATTGACAATGACCGCACTTCATTCTTCCACTCCACATGGAGCAAAGAGAATACAACAGGCGACTTGCACTACCTCCAGATGGACCTTCGTGCATCTTACAAGCAGATTGTGCTCAAGTATACGAAGCGACAGGGGTACAACAGTGGCACTCCTGTGAAGCTTCACGTCTACGCCACCAACACGCCCGATGCCGCTGGCGGCTGGGAAGACCTCGGCACCCAGACCTGTACCTACGGCTACGAATCTGCGCAGACCGGAATCCTTCCCCTTTCCCTGGGCAACGGCTATCGCCATGTCCGCCTGATAGTGAAAGAAACCGCTGACAACCAAAAGGTAAACGGCAATCTCTTCTTCTACTGGAGCGAACTCCACGCTTACCACCGTCCTTGCAAGGCCGATGTCCTCGACGAGGCAAAACGTTCTTCTCTGACCACTGCGATGGCTCAGGCCAAGAAGGAAATAGATGCTGGTCAGGAAACCAGCAAAACGACCGACGCCTTGCAAGATGCCCTTACGGATGCTGAAAACTTCATCAGCCTGAGCGAATGGAAGGCCGTCGACTTTGCCAAGAGTTTCTATCTGACCGCCTATAGCGACAAGCCCATGACTGTGCCCACAGGCATGCAGGCCGCCATCGTGCTGGCTGGCAACAACGGAGACATCAGCACCGACTATTGCTACAACGCAGGCGACGTGATCCCCGCCCATACGGGTGTGCTGCTCAAATCAGGAAAGGGCAATGCCTTCCATCTCCTCATCGCCGCCACGGCCGAGGATGCTCCCGAGGGCAACTTGCTCCACGGCACCCTGACCGACGAAATGACCTACGCCGAGGGTTGCGACCGCTACTACAAGCTCTCCTACGACTTCGAAACGCGTTCCGTCATCGGTTTCTATTGGGCTGAAGACAACGCCGCACCGTTCCTGAACAAGGCAGGCAAGGCCTTCCTCGCCCTTCCTTCTGACGCCAAGGTCGCTATCTGCGGCGTTAGCCTCAACGAATTGGCGGAAGGCGCGACGACGGCCATCCGTCCGATCACCGATGCCCCCACCGCTCCCTTCCGCGCCTACACCCTCGACGGCCGCCGCGTGAACGCTGCAAGCCAGGGCGAACTGAAGAAGGGCTTCTACATCATCAATGGCCGCAAGGTCATGGTGAAGTGATCCCTCCCCATCCATTCCACATCATTAAACTCAAATATCTATCATCCATCATGAAGAAATCCTATATCAAACCCGCAATGACCACCTTCAACATCGAGGTGTGTCATCCGCTCTGCATGTCAATGCATGAAAGTCGTGGAGACCGCGACCAGCTCTCCATAAAGCCCGATAAGGGCATCGGCGGATGGGACATCTGGGGTCCCGCCGACGAAGAAATCGAAGCCCGCAAGTCGGGCCTCTAATGGTGCGTCCATCAGGCGCGTAGCCTGAAGCAATGGCCCAATTACACGGAGTTTACGTGTTCCCGTGTTTACCCACGCGGATAAACCGAAACGTTTGATTCCCGTGTGATTGGGCCTTTTTTCGCAAGCAGGCTCAGTCGCATAGCCCGCTATGTTCTCAAGTACCGGATTTGGAATTGGCGATTGGTTTTATAAAAAAAAAGGTCGGGCACTCCGTTGGGATGTCCGACCCTTTTTGTGCGGTCGCGATCGCGTTGCCACCTGAGGCGCAGCACTGTAGCTCACTTTGCGAGCAAAGTGAGGGGGACGAATATTGTGGCGGCCAAACACGGCTAAAAATCCAACGA
>OHRX01000132.1_pt1 | contig 29812 bp, 25 predicted proteins | sample 1578581 | NCBI WGS metagenome assembly OHRX01 (sample SAMEA3879573, study PRJEB24766) | human gut metagenome | biome: human-associated habitat; feature: feces | place: USA | collected 1985/1987 | reverse complement strand
GCAAAAGAAAAATGCTCAATTCAGTTGTTTGCTTCCCTAATTAAGTTTTCGGACGACCTCCCCCTATTCATTTCTTTTTATTACTTTTGCCCCAAGAAAATGCGAACTATCATGTAAACGGTAAATTTATATAATTACCTATTGATATAGTAAAAACGAAATAAATAGACTTAACTAAACTCTTTTAATAGATGGTTAAACGATTGATTTTAGCTTCAGTGTTACTCATATTTGTATCACTAGCTAATTATGCGCAAAACACGGGAGTCAAGTCCAATCTCTTATATTGGGCTACAACAACTCCTAATCTCGGTGTCGAGACTGCCTTAGGCAAGAAGCATACCGCTCAGGTATTCTTTGGCTTCAATCCTTGGAAACAGTCCGGTGGCGACCAGTCAAGCCTCCGTCATTGGCTTTTGCAACCAGAATATCGTTACTGGTTTTGCCAGAGCTTCAATGGCTGGTTCTTGGGTGTTCATGCCATGGGCGGACAGTTTAATGCTGGAGGAGTGAAGCTACCCCTAGGTATTTTCAAATCTCTACGTAATCATCGCTATGAGGGATGGTATGTAGGTGGTGGTGTGACCGCTGGTTATCAATGGCCTCTTTCCAAGCACTGGAACCTGGAAACCTCTGTAGGTTTCGGATATGATTATATCCAGTACGAAAAGTTCAAGTGCGGTGCCTGTGGCGAGAAGGAGAAGTCATCTCATGACAACTACGTGGGTCCTACCAAGGCAGCCATTTCTCTTATTTATATGTTGTAACTCATTAAACATAATCTATGAGTATGAAAGAATTTAAGAACTACATATTATTATTCAGCTCTCTTTTGATGGCTATGCCTCTTGCAGCCCAGGATTGTAAGAGTCTCAAGTTGGCTGCTGAAAAGATACAGGTATCTCATGTAGAGATGTCGCATCACAATGACCTGATTACGGTTATGATGAATCTGAATCTCGATTCCCTGGATCTCCCTACTAACAACCAGCTTGTGTATACTCCGATTATCAAGCATAAGGGAGAGTTGCTCAAGATGCCTGAGATTGTAATCAACGGTAGAAGACAGCAGATCATGTTTGACCGAGGGGTTGGAAAGAAACAGTTGCAGCTTTCTCCTCAGGCTTTCGTGGTGAAGCGAGACAACAAGAAGCAGCAGACCGTGAAGTATCTGGCATCCGTTCCTCTGTCTTCCAAGGTAAGGAACTACGATCTCGAAATTCACGAGGACCTCTGCGGTTGTGGTGATTTGCAGGATGGTACTGATTTTACCATCACTCGTCGTCGCCAGCCGGTAGCTTCTTTCGTCCGTCCGGAGGTAGAGGCAATCAAGGTCCGTCATCTGGATAAGCGCGCTTATATCGATTTCCCGGTAGACCGTATAGAGCTGCATCCTGATTACCGCCGTAATCCGGAACAGTTGGATAGCATCATCCGCACCATCAATGCATTGAAGGAAGACAGAAACCTCGAAGTGAGCGGCATCAACATTCATGGTTATGCATCACCTGAGAGTCCTTACACCCATAATGATTATCTGGCAAAGAACCGTGCCAAGACGCTGACCGAATATGTCCGCCGAATGGTGAAGTTGCCAAACAACCTCTTCACGGTTTCTTCTACTCCGGAGGATTGGGATGGTCTGATAGCTTATATTAAAGGTAGCAACCTGGAGCATAAGAATGCCATTCTGGCGATTATTGCCGATAAGAGTCTGAATCCGGATGCGCGGGAGTTGAAGATCAAGAAGCAGTATCTTTCAGAGTATCGCTTTATGCTCGATACCTGGTATCCTGCCCTCCGCCATTCCGACTACCACATTACTTATAAGGTGAAACCTTTTGATGTGGAAGAGGCAAAGGAGATCATCAAAACCAAGCCACAGCAGTTGAGCCAGGAGGAGATGTTTCTGGTAGCCCAGACTTACGAGCCAGGCAGCAAGGAGTTTAATGATGTGATGGAGATTGCCGTCCGCATGTTCCCGGAGAACGAGACTGCGAATCTGAATGCAGCCATAACCCGCTTGAATGCCGGTGATGCAGATGATGCGAAACCATATCTCGACAAGGCAGGAAACAGTGCCGATGCCCAGAATGCCCGAGGTGTTTATGAGATACTGAAGGGCAACGAGAAGCAAGCTCGTTATTACCTGGAACAGGCAGCCAAGTCTGGCGTTGCTTCTGCAAAAGAAAATTTACAGAATCTATAAAGTTATACATACTGTCTGTTTAGGTTAATATAGCTGTTCCTTAGAGTCAGGGCACTGCCCTGGCTTGGAACAGTCTCCTGAACCAGTCAAGAGTTTCTAAGTACAACTTCAGAAAATACCTCAAATATAACGTGTTAGATGAATTGTAAACCAAATATATAAAAATGTAATATAATTAGATTTTTAAGAGCGGTTATAAGTAAAGAAATAAAATATTAATAACAACAATAATAACTTACAAGATGAAGAAAACTTTATTATTTTCCGTTGCATTGGCAGGGCTGATGCTCGGTTCTTGTTCAAGTAGTGATGATCTGAATGGTGGTGGTAACAACACAGGTTCAAATCAGAGTGGAAGTGGTTATATCTCACTTTCATTGAATTTGCCTACACGTAGTGGTTCTGTGAGTCGTGCAGAAAACGACAAGTTTAATGATGGATTTGCTGACGAGTATGCTGTTGAGAATGGTACCTTGATTCTGTTCGAGGGTGCTGATGAAGCTAGTGCAACATTTGCTGGTGCTTACAGTTTAAAGAATTTGAGTATGAACTTGGTTGGAACTAATAAAGATAATATAACAACCACAACCAAAATTACCCAACAGATTAAAGAAGGTTTAGCTGATGATACTCGCCATTTTTATGCAATTGTTGTATTGAATAACAATAATACTCTGAAAGTAGATGGTACTAATTTGAAGGTAAATGGTACAGATTTTGATGCATCAAAGAAAATCTCTGATTTGCAGAAATTGTCATTGGAAAAGACTGTTTCCGATTTTAACACTAATGGTTTCTTGATGATGAATGCACCTTTGTCATCTGTAGCTGGTGGTACTAAGAATCCATCTACTGCTACTATTAGTGTTGCCTCTGAGATTAATAAGTCACATATTTATGCTACTGAGGCATTGGCAAAGGCAAATGTATCGGCTAATGTTTATGTTGAGCGTGCATTGGCAAAGGTAGATGTTACAGCTGACGATTCTAAAAAAACAGGTACTTTGACCGATGCTTCCTCTGTTAAATACGAAATAACAGGTTGGATATTGGATAATACTAATAAGAAGACTTATTATTTGAGAAATACGACTAATTCGGCAGATTGGCTTCCACTTGCTTCTAATGTTTCTAGTATTACTAAACCATATCGCTTTGTTGGTCATACAGCTATGGAGGATGGTACAACTTTATATCGTACATATTGGGCAGAAGACCCTAACTATTCTGCTAAACCAACAGACTTGACTACCGATTTCAATACGATAGGCAATCAGAAACCTGCTGATTTGAAGGGGCTTGGTGTTTGTGACTATTGTTTGGAAAATACTTTTACTGTTGATCAACAGAATCAGAATGTAACTACACGTGTCATAGTTGCTGCTAAGCTCGGCACAGGTTCAACTTTTTATGTAGTTAATGATAACGAGAAGGATCTTCTCGATGCGGACGGTATGAAGAAGGCTGTTAAGAGTGCATTCTTGAACAATACTGATGTACAAGCATGGATTAAGACAGGCTTGAAGAGTGGTAAAACAATTGATGAAAATGATTTGGATGTTATTGTTGCTAGTACAGCAGGTAATAACGCACCTACCGTTTCTGTCAATGCTACAGGTAATGCTAAATATACCTCTGGTGCAGCCCCAGCTGTGACCGCAGATATTACAAACATTATGAAAGCAATCAAGGTTGCTACTTACGAGAATGGTATTTCATACTATCCTGTAAGAATTAAGCATTTTGGTGATGAATTAACTCCATGGAAGAATGGTGAAACCCCAAATCCTACCGAAGCTAGTGGTGCTTATCCTACTGGTACCAATAGAGATGGTAATTATCTCGGTCGTTATGGTGTACTCCGTAATAACTGGTATAATATTGATGTTCAAGGTATCAAGAAACTTGGTTCCCCTGTTGTTCCTGAGGTTACTGGTGATACAGATGATGAATTGACTGCTTATATCTCAGTTAAGATCAATGTCCTCTCTTGGGCTAAGCGTACACAGAGTGCAATTCTCGGTCAGTAATTCGATACATTTAAGATAAATATAGAAAACAATAATTGATTAGCGATATGATAGCGCAGAAGATAAATAAATGGTTAAAGGGTGTCATGGCAGCTGCCATGACCCTGACCATCGCGACCTCATGCCACGATATGTGGCACCAGGATTACAGCGATTGTCCTAATGGTGTATATGTGAAGTTTAAGTATGATTACAACCTCCAGCGTGCAGACATGTTCAACGACCATGTTGGACAGGTAACGCTGTATGTATTCGACGAGAACGGAAACTATATAACCCAACAGACCGAGACGAATTCTGCGCTATCATCGCCTCTCAAAGACCCAAATTATGTGATGCACGTCGAGAACCTGCAGCCAGGTAAATATCAGTTCCTTGCCCTTGCCGGACAGAATGCTTACGCCGACCAGTTAGCTTCAGGTCGTGCCAAGTTCGTTCGTACCGCTCCATCGGCTACAGGAGACAAGATGCAGAAACTGGAAGTGAATCTCGATCATGAAAATAGGGGAGAGTATGATGAGGTTGTCAACAACAGCCTTCCTCTCGATACCCTCTGGCATGGTAAACTGCTGGAGGCAGTAGAGGTATCATCCTCAAAACCTTCTTATGCAACCATCCCTCTGGTGCGTGATACCAAGAAGATCAATGTGGCGCTTCGTGATCTTGACTCTCCACAGGATATGGATGTCAACGACTACACGATGACCATCGAAGACCATAATGCCCGCATCCTTTGGGATAACTCTCTCGATGAGAGCCGTAAACTCATTTATACCCCTCATGCCACATGGAATACGGTAGATGAGGACGAGCAGGGCAAGATAGCCCATGCTGACTTTATGACTTCCCGCATTCTGAAGCACGAAGATTACAACCTGGATGGCCGACTCCTGATTAAGAGTAAGGAGACTGGAAATACAGTAGTCAATGTAGACTTGCCAGACCTCTTGAGTCGTCTTCGCACCAGTGAAGAGTACAGTTATAGTGCACAGGAATTCCTAGACCGTGCCTACGATTACAAACTTCAGTTCTTTATCCAGGGTGGCAAGCTCAAGTATTGCTACATCACCATTAGTGTGAATGTACTGAGTTGGAGCAAGCGCATCCAGTTCGAAGAACTCCATTAACATGTCCTACCCGGCTTTCAGCAAGCCGATATAAAAAGAAAGTGTATGTTTAAAATGAAAACTATAACCCTCTCATTGCTAGCCCTTTTGCTGGTTATGTCGTTTGCATCCTGTGCAAGTGACACTACTAGTGATTTGCCTCTGCCAAGCAAAGATATGAAGGCATATCTGCAGGTAAAGGTAACGGTGGAAGGTAGTGGAGATACACGAGCGAGTAGGGCAACTACAGGACCTCAAGGAGGTGAAGGTGGAGATGGAAGAGAAACAGGAACCAATCCTGAAAATGAAGTCAATTCTCTTGCTGTCTTACTATATGAATCTGATAAAGATGACCTGTCGGATGATAATGCTATAATAGATTATGTATATACATTTACCAATTTAAAGAAGGCAACAACTCCTACTTCTGGCATAGATGCAACTTATACTACCGTTCCAAAAGAAATAGATGCTGCAATTGTTGGCAAGAATTATCATGTTATAGTGATAGCCAATGCAGACGATATGACTTCCAGCTGTAAAGGAAAGAAGATAAGTGAAGTAAGAGATTTGCAGATGTCGAAGGTGTGCACCCGAGATGCTGATATTACAAATTTCTCAAACTTCATCATGTCATCAAAGAAGGATGCTATGATAGATTTCACCAAGGAAGGTTCAGAAACAGATCCGTATCAGGTAACTGTTGACATCGAGCGCCTGGCTGCCCGTATCGACATCATTCCAAATGCTACTTTTGATGGTACCAGTCAAGGTTATTATTATAACGTAATGGATGGTACGAATGTAGTAGGCGGTTTTAAACTCGAATCTGTCACTCCTACCAAGGTTATGACAAAGGGAGAATACCTGATAAAGCGGGTTTCTTCAGATAAAGATGTGTCTTCTGTTATTTATTTCGGAGAGGAAAAAATGGATGCTACTACTAAGGCTTCTACTAATTATGTGGTTTGCCCTTGGACAAAGGATCGTGCAGGTCTTACTCTCGCAGAAGCCGAAGGTCCTACATCTTTATATAATGTAAAGAAGACAACTTCTACCAGTACAGTTGTAGGAGAGGCAAGTTACATCCTCGATTATGTGATGGAGAATACAACCACCGATAATGCTGAGGATTATTCTACAGGCCTTATCTTTAAAGGCAAGTATTATGAGTCTTCCGAATGGGATGCAGCCACGAAGCAGCCTAAGGCTGGTTTTGCTGGAGCAAAAAAGCAATATACCTATACGCTCCGTCATAGCGACCCTTCAGGAAGTGGAATCACCGCTGACCCGATGCATTTTGGTGTAGTCCGCAACAACATCTATCAGGTAAAGGTAGAAGGTGTTGAAGGAAAGTCTAAAGGTATCAAGTTGACCATACATGTAGTCCCTTGGGCACATTACGACCATGGGGAAGTAATATATTAAACTCTAAGATTAATTTACAAAGTATAACTAAAATGAGAAAACATATAATGAAATATATGGCTTGCCTGGTGATGCTGCTGACGGTTTTTGCAGCATGTTCGCCAGATAGTGATGCTTCTGACCCGGGAAGTATCACCAACAAGACATATACTCTCCATTTTAATCTGTCTCCAGTATCAGGAAGTTCTGCTTCTTCCCGTGCAGAAACTTATACTGCAGGAAGTCCCAATACATGGGAGGACGGTTCTAAAGAAGAGAACATGAAGAGTTGGACAGTTGTCTTTGTAAAGTCTGATGGAACGGTAGCGAAAGTTGTTAAGCAGCCATCCGTAGCTGAAGGCAAAGATAAGGAAGATGATGTAACTGTTACCGGTTTGGAAACAGGAAGATATACGGTCTATTCTTTTGCCAATATATCAGATACAGAACTCGGTACGATTACGGAGGGTTCTCCTTCTCCTGACTTCGATTCCCAATCATTTGCAGTCAATGGTAATGATATGGATATTAAAGCGAAGGGTATTCCTATGAGCAATAAACAGGAGGTAACTATCGGCTCTGACGGCCAACCGGATGTCAAGGATTTATATGTAGTAAGAATGTTATCCAAGATTACGCTCAAGTTCCGCAACATGACAGGTGAAGATATTATCGTAAAGAATGTGAGTATCAGTGATATTACAAGCAATCCTGCTACAGGAACAAATATCAAGCTGCTTCCTGCAAACAATGTTGTTTCATCAACGAATGTTGCCCAAACGCCAAATTTAGTAGAGAATGCTAAAAGTGATGATTTTACACATACGATTACACCTGGTTTGACAATAGCCAAGAACACAACCGATTATGATACAGATAATAGCCGTTCGGTTTCATTCTATGTCAACGAGAGTCAAGCCGGCAATGCTTATCCTTACTTTGTCGTAACGCTCGAAACGAACGTTGGTTCACAGAGATACTTCATGTATACCGACTGGAATCAGATAGCCCGCAACGACCATCATGTCTTAAAGTTGGCGCTGAGCGATTACAAGCTACGTCTCAAGGTAGAGGACTTTGGATCTATCGGTTCGGCTCCGTCATTGAAAGATGACGGAAAACAGCTCAATCTCATTTTCCATGATTTAGAGGAGTTCCATATCGTTCCTTCTGTTACAAAGTATAGTGATGGTTCATCTGTCACTTTCACTGATCTTGAGTGGACGAGACTCTCGGAATCGGAGACTGGAGCAGAATCAAAAGCCTTCAGTACGATACCATCTATCGTTTCTAGCAAAGACAGAATTGAGGCGGAAACCAAAGGTGAGTTAGGCAAGAAGATAGGTCCTATCGTCTACCAGCTTTCAGTAAAAGTGAATGATGGAACCACAACTGCACCAACGCTGGTATATCGGGTAGCCATCTCTCAGGATTTAACCTGGTACTCAGCAAGGCGCCATAACGGTGCATTTTGGATATGTAAACAATAATACTAATATTAAAAAACATTGAAGCTTATGTTTAAGTCTAAGATTTTTAATAGTGTAATGAGATATATGTTGGTAGCAATGCTTGCATTGCTGCCAAATGCTATATGGGGATTAACGGAACAGAAAGCGGTAAGTATAGCTAATGGAAGTTCTACTACATTTAAAGGCTTGAATAACTATATTACAACAAATGATTATACTGCTTGGTTTGTCCTTGATGCTTCAGGAAATAATGTTGATATAACCGGATGGTCTATAAGTAATCCTTATCGTGACGGCTACGAGAATAAGAGTACTTATTGGGTATTTCCTAAACCTTATTATGTTGGTGATAATTCTTTCACAATAACTACTGCTGGTGAAGATATTTCCAAATACACATTAGTTCTTTTAGTATCTTCTAGCGATGCATTTTTTAATGCACCTTCTGAAGCAACTGCAGAAAAGAAAATCACTTTTAAATTAGTATCAAAGGATAAACTTCCTACTTTTAAGACATACTCTGGTTCAAACAGTGCAGAGAAATTAGTAACTGTTGCTGATGCAGATTTGCAAGGTGGTTCTATTTCTATTACTGATTTAGGTGAAACACTTGCAGACTTTGGCATTTGGGATAAAAGTGCCGATTCTAAAGGCTTAATGGTAAGCAAGTATCCTTTCTATCTCCGTCTATCTGTTGTTGATAAAGATGGAAATCCCGTTACAGATCTTAGTGGTTTTACTTTAAAAAGAAATGGTAATATAATTTCTGATACTCAATTAGGTAATCATGATTGGGAGCTAGGATGTTATAAAAATGCTAAAGGCATATATTGTCTTCATAATAAGAAAGAAAATGTTTCTTTCTCTTTCTCAGATCTCAACTTTACCATATCTTGTCCTAGAGATAAGAATATCAATGATTATAACGTTGTGGTATATGTTGGTAATGAACAGCCAAGTATCTCGGACAATCTGATTATGGAAGAACCTACATTAGTAGGTAGGGTAAACTATACCATTTTGAGTCAAACCACATTTGATGCAATTAAGTTGACTCCTTCTACAGAGCCTACAGGTGCTGCTGTCCGTAATGTTTCTTCCATAGTTTTAGGAACTAATTTAAATGTAGATCTTACTTCAGAAGATAATTTGAAGTTTATCAAGCAGCTGTTAGGCTTGTCTGAAACACAGGATATCGGCAAACTCTATGTCCGCTGGGCTATTAAAAAGAAGGATGGCTCAGCCATAACCGGTGTGTCTTCTAAAGGAGCCCTAAAGCAGCAGGAAGGTATGTACTGGACCTGGTATTCTGATGATGCCTCAAGTTCTTTTGCTAATGCGTTGAATGCTAATTTTGTAGTTCCTGAAGGACTGGATATTAATAATGTTGACATTTCTTGTGTCATCTCTGATGGAACGCCAACCACTCAGTATGGTTTCGTCACAACTGAGCCTACTTTGAAGGCAAAGTTTAATGTTCAGCTTTTGGATAAGTATAGCATGCCTTTCAATCATTATGTAGGCCATGCTAATACTGCATTAGATGAAAATGGTATGCAGCAGACTGCTGAATGGGAGTATTATGTCTATATCAAAGATGATAATGAGAAAGTTGAGTTGGTGTTGCCATTTGATAAATATGAATTAACTTCTGGTGAACCACTTGAGCCACAGGGATATTTCAGATGGTATAATTTTACAAAAGATATAGCTAGTGATAATTTAACTCCTAACACAGAAACTGGCACAACTTTTCTGAATCATATAAAATCAGGAGGTAACGACTATGGATTATTTGCTTACAAACTTACTGCACCTCCGACAAGCAGTAATATTGGTGTTACATATACTGCACCTGCAGGAGCTTCGTCTAAAGATTGGGCTGGTGAAGACATCGCTTGTGATATAAGCCGTTATATTGATGGTTTGGATGCAACAAAAACTTATCTGGTACACGAGCCTACGCTCTCTATCAGATACATTTTTCATATCCGTTCTGCCAAGCAGTTAGCAGACGACATTATGAACACGGCTATTGGCAATAATCCTAAAAGAGCTGGTTATAGAACTTATGAGGATGGTAAGTATATAACAGTTGGTATGAAGGATAATAGTTCTATTGTGACTCTTCGACTGGATTTGTCAGATGCTACGAAATATTATTTCCATCCATTGAAGGATGGTGTATATAAGACAGGTTCTATCGAGGGGTTCACGCATCGAGTATATTATGCTGATAAAAATGAAAAACTCGTAGAATCAGATTTCGATAAAACAACATTGTGCAAGGCAACTAAGATAGAATGGTGGGCATACGATAAGACCAAGACCTATTGTAAAAGGTTAAAAAATTTTACGAGCACGTCGAATATTCGTTTCTTTGATTTGTCGATGGGAAATCTCAATGGCGACGACTGGATGCCTGTATCTATGACAGGATCTAATAAGACTTATACATTTACCTATGGAGATCCAGTATACATCGTTGCATATGCTATGGATGATAAAGATCATCGTTGCCCTATAGCCAACTTTGATGTTCGATTCATGAATAATCATCCGATGACTAAAGATGAGATAATTGAAGCAGGATTGAATAACAGACTTATTAGTTATCTTGATGAACATTATAAAATGGCTACCAAGCCAATTACATTTGATGATGATGATGTAGAACAGACGGTGGCTGCTCCTACAACTCCAGATAACAACCAAGACCGATTGCCATCTAAATGGGATCGCCGTGCTTACAGTTTCGTATATCGTGACTTGATAGACTACGATGCTACTGATTATAGTGGTCTGGATAAAATAGGCCATTCTCCACTGCATGGAGATTATTGCTTGTATAAGTCTGCAAATCTTAGTGGTGTTTCTACTAGTGATAAAAAGTATCTTTGGTGGACTGATAAAACATTATATGATAAGACGTATGAGACGACCAATGGTTCTCAATATGGTCATTTCCTCTATGTGGATGCATCTGATGAAAGTAGAAAAATCGCTGCTTCAGATTTTACAGCAGATCTTTGTACAGGACAGCAGCTTATCTTTACTGCGGGCGTTGCTGACATGACAGGAGCGGATACCAAGCCACAGATTATGTTTAAACTATTTGGTGTTAAAAGAAATGTCAATGATGATATTGTTGAAAAACACCTGATACATAGTTTTTCATCTGGAAATTTTAGTAAAAATATAGATCAAGCGACTTGGTACCAAGTATATGGTAAGATTACTTTGCAAAAAGAGTCAAATGTAGAGCAGTATTCTGATTTCCGACTGGAGATTGATAATTACTGTAACAATACTCAAGGTGCCGACTATGCCGTAGATGATATCCGTATGTATCTTGCACCTGCTAAGGTTCAGGTGATTCAGGAGAAGCCTATTTGTAATGGTGCTGCAACAGGAAGTATCAAGCTGAAGATTCGTGCTATCCATGAGACTTTGAATGCAATTACCGGACATAAAGGACAGACTAAAATATACTTCCGTTTTGTCGATGAGGATGGTAAGCCTGTAGAAGGTACTGACGAAAGTAATCCTTACTATCAGACGATACAGAAGCATGCTACAGATGCTTCAAAGGATATTACTTACAAGAGCAATAAATATGGAGCTGTTGACGTATTCGATTCAGAGGAAACTTGCAAACAGTATACTATAGATGATACTCCTATGATTGAGAAGGATAGTGAAGGTGAAACTTATATCGTTATCAGTAATAGAGATTATCGTCTTAAAGCAAATAAGAAGTATTATGTATCTGTAGCTACAGAGGACCCTGAGTCTGGTAAAGCGAACTGGGGAACACCTGCTGAAGTCTGCTCGTTGTACAGTAACTGGTTTGAAATGGTTAGCCAGCATCCAGTCATTACTGATACAAAGGGTAATGTCATTACGGATTATAAGATTCCTTGTAATGAAGCAGGCAGCTATTCGGTAAAAATCAAGGGACAATTGGTTACAACTGACCCTAATACAGGTGGTAAGATAACATTGGATGGTATTAACTTCATCTGGTATATTGATGGTACTGGTGCAGCTAATAAAGTGGATCCTTCTGCAGCAGCTAGCAATGAAATCACCATCAGTAGGGATAGGCTTCCTTTGGGTGAGGAACATAAAATCTATATGTTGCCTGAAGGACCTAAAAATTCAGATGGCTATATTGAATATACTGCACCAAACGGCAAGACCTATCTGTTGTGTGATGGTGCAATACCTGTCCCATTGCGTGTAATGCTGGATGGTCCACAGCTTAACTTCGGATTCAACGATGTTGACTATCCATTCAATGATGGAGATTATGAGGCTTCGCTTCGTATCGGTTTGCCACAGTTGGAGAAATTGAAGGCTTCTAATGGATATTTGAAGATACCTCTTCATAGTGCTACGATGAGAGATGGATCAGCTATTACTGAGCCTCTTACTTTCATTGATGATAGCAAAAAACCTGCTGGTAATTCGCAGAGCGTATTTGTTACATCTACGAACGATCCTTTATGGGAAGGAAAGTTGAATACTCAGGTTGCAACATTGGAGAAGACTGAGTTGCCTGCTTTTGATAAAACGACTCAGGCTACCCTCAACCTCAAGTTCTCTGATGCAGCACTGGAGAATTTCCACGAGGGCTACTATTATGAACTCAGATTCGCCTTCGAGCAGAGAAAAGCTACTGAGGGAACTACCAACTGTGCCGGCGAGTCTTATCTCAAGCTGAAGATTGTTCCGGAGTTCGTAACATGGACGCCTACGGCAGATGGCGGAATGAATGCCAACTGGAACAATGATGCCAACTGGCATCGCTCATCTTCTACTGAATTGTATGATAAGGATTATACCGATTATCAGACTTATGGTAGTGCATCTGGTATTACAGTAAAGGTGAACATTCCTACGCTGAACAGCTATGTGCCAATGAAGTTTACCAAGGTTACGATTGACAACTTGAAGGGATTGCCTTTCCCTGACCTCGGTAATGTGGTTTATCGTAGCACCAATCAGATTGCTACCAAGCTGACTAACGGTAAGGGTAATGAGGCTACAAAGTATATCCAGTACGACATCATGGCGAATTGGAATGCAGCAGATGCTAATAAGGGATTCGAAACTGATGGTAATCTGAAGTGCGAGAAGTTCTATGGCAATACCTGTCATCAGATTTACTTCAAGCCTCAGGGCGAGCTTCGCGACCAGTGCTATCTGGTATATGACAAGGCTTGGGTAGAGAAGGAACTGGTACCTAACAAGTGGTACACCATGGCTTCGCCTCTGCAGTATATCTACGCCGGTGATATGTATGTGCCAGCAAAGGATGGCAGACAGGAAAGCAAGGCGTTTACGGATATTACGTTTGATACAGATGCGTATAGCCGTAGCAAGTATCCGGTTTATCAGAGAGCCTGGATGAAGAGTGAAGTGAAGGAAATCACCCCTGATGGTGAGCCTGACCATGACGCATGGCATAAGCCAAGTGGTGAGGCTAGCAAGGTTGATGTTAATCTCGGCTACTGGAGTCACGTATATAATAAGGTGGATGAGAGCTATTCCGATGCCGCAACCTTCGGTGGTTTCTCTATCAAGGCAGGTAATGCGCTCTTGCCAAAGAAACCTGCTGATGGTTCTCCATTGCCAAATGCGCTCCTCCGTTTGCCGAAGGCTGATAAAGAATATCAGTACTTCGATTATAAGGGAACTTGGAACTCTTCAAGCAAGACTCAGGTTGCGAAGGATGCTAAAGGCCATGGCAAGCTTCTCGTTGCTTTCAATAACGATGAGAAGCATCTCGCAGAGAAGACCCAGGCCTTGGGAACAGATAACGCCAGTGGATTCTATCTCGTGGCTAATCCATATACCTGTTCTATCTCGATGGCTAAGTTCTTCGAGGCTAATACTGGTTTGCAAAAGGCAATATGGATGGTAGAGAATGGCGAGGTGAAGGCGATTTCCAATGCAGAATTGGATAAGCAGAACTACGCTATCCAGCCTACCCAGTCGTTCTTTGTCAAGAAGAAAGAAAGCGAAAAGGTAGAAAATGTAAGGTTCACTTCTGCGATGTATGTTGACCGCACTATCACTCCTGGCCTTCTGATGGCATCAGACTATGTCAAGAGCATTGAAGCAACGACAGAGAATTCCAACGGCCAGACCTCAAAGGCACGCATCGCTTTGCGTCCGGAGGCTTCTGCCGACTATGATGACCAGGAGGATGTGGATCTCTTGTATGACCAGAACCTGAAGGATGTTCCGCAGGTTTATACCGTTGCCGGCAACGAGGCGGTGGCTGTGAATGCAGTTCCTGAGTTGTCCTGGATTCCACTCGGTATCGTGAGCCAGCAGGCTGAAGAGGTTTCACTCACCCTGAAGGGTGTGAACAAGCTCGATGCTCCGGTTTATCTCTATGATGCTGCATCGGCAAGCTTTACAGAAGTTCATGAAGGCGAGGCCGTGAAGGTGAAGGCGGGTGACCACGGAAGATACTTCCTCACCCAGACCCGTACCTCAACCGGCATCGACCGTATGGAGGCTGAAGAGCAGAGTGCACCGGTGAAGGTTTACTCACCAGCTGCAGGCATGATCGTTGTTTCTGCCTTGGGTAGTGAGAAGTTCGACAGGGTTCAGGTATTTACGTTGGATGGCAAGATGGTTCACAGTTATCAGTTGCCTGATAAGCAGAGAATGATTCTGCGAGTTCCATCCGGCATTTACATCGTGAAGGCATCTACCCAGTCCTGTGCTCAGGCTAAGGGTCAGAAGATTTCAGTAAGATAGTATATTCTGGTTTTTAAATATCATTTAATAATCCTTTTATACCCATATTATCTGATACCTTACTATATATAGGGGCATCTTTGTTTCTTTGGTAGAGACGAAGGTGTCCCTATCATTTTTATTATTTTTTTAACACGCATAATTTGCTAGTTTCCAACAATTATCTTATATTTGCAAAGAGTTTCTGTGTCTCTTATGTAGAGATTCAGATGAACGACATCAAAAAACGAGCTTGATTCGCATGATGAAAGAGACAAATATACACTCACAGGTTACGTCCACTATTGCAGGGGACGACGGCGAAGCCGTGGCAAAAAGTGAAGAAAACGCTAAGAAAACGGTTCCGGAAAAGCCTAATGAAGGGCTTGAAAAACCTGCTGATGCAGGATGGTATGTGGCTGTAGTGAGAGTGAATTGTGAAACGAGAATAGCTGATTCTATACGAATCAATCTTAATCACAATCATGTTTGGTTTGATTACTGGATTCCCAAGGTAAAAGTAGTTTATATAGACAAACGTTCCAATAAGCGAAAAGTGAAAGAAAAGCTATTTCTTTCCACCTTTATCTTTTGCAATGTTTCTCCGAGACAACTTGACAAAATCCGCTTCCGTTCGGATGTGTATAAGATGCTGACGATGCCAGGTCAAAGGAAAATATATCAAATTCCCGACCAGGTTGTTGCCAACTATCGATATTTTGTAGAGAATGATGAAGAGCCTGTCACTGCTGCCCCTGTTCCTTTGAAGAAAGGTATCAAAGTGCGAGTGGTAGCAGGCAGCATGAAAGGTGTGGAAGCATACGTACAGAGTTATAATGGCAAGAAAGCCGTCATCGGCAGCGAAATCAAGTATATCAGTGGTGCAACGCTTACGATAAGTAGAAATTTACTCGAAGTCGTTGAAGAAGATTAAGTTGTAGATTGATCTTGTTGCATAAAAAAACTATGAGCTATCTGAGTAAAATGTTATAGTAAGTTATAGCAAAGCGGTCCCATCCCGCACAACCATGGCGAGGGCTTTGATGCCCCGCCAACCTTATAGCGTAGCGGTTCCGAGCACCGAGTAGGGCGGTTACATCCTTCCTCCTGAGGTTTCTGTCCCCTACAAGGGGAACCGAAGGGGTCGTAAAGACTATTGAGGAAGGCTTGGTTAGAGGTGGAGCTCTCCTTGCAGGAGAGACGGAGAGGTAGAAAAATCAGCACAAATGGAAAAGCGAATGCGTGATGACTATCGCTGCAGAACCGGTAAGGAAGCAGAATCATTTTGTGTGTTGTAATGTTTAGCCATAAGTCAAGTATAGGTTAATAAATGCATTTTTTCTCTTAATTCCTTGGTGTTTACGTCAGAAAGTAGTATCTTTGCAGCAGTCTTTATTATAGGAGGTTATACAATGATAGAAATAAAAGAAACATTAGTTATTAAAAGCGATTCCCCAAAGGTAGCAGAGTGGGTGAAGCGTATGAAGGCATATAAGGCAGCTCAGCTGCAAGATATGGCAAAACGAGGATGCGAGGTTTGTGATATTGCTATGTAATGGATGCATTTGAATATAGATTTACAAGCAAAACGGGTGATATATATATCGTGCGAATTCTGAATGATGGAGCGAGATTTTTGTCATCCGAAATAAATTCCGCCTTAGAAAAGTCTGATGTTGAGGTATGGGGAATATATCTCAACAGAATAGGTAGTTATAAACATGTGACAGGGATTCGGGATTTATCACTTATCTCTAATCAAATTTATAGCTTCTTCAGGTCTCATGACAATGCGATATTGTATTATGTATGCGATGATATAGCCGATGTTCCGATGAATGCTCGTAAAAAGGCAGAAGGCTTTTCGGTACAGTATTATCGTAACAGACTTTTTACAAGTTTGTTTCAAAAGCTTCAAGGGTTATTAGATATGAATGTTGTTGATTTACCAATTTGCATTGATGCTTGTGGTAACGATATGTATATTCATATAATGGTTCGCGAAGAACAATTGGATGTTGCTAAGAGAATCAAGCAAGACGTGCTTGATGGTTTTAGCAAATAGGGCATTGCTCTTTTGTTCCATTTTGGAACATATGGTCAATGGCGGTCATAAGATTTCCGCCATAACCCTAATGGGTACCTCTCCAGAAGTAATCCTCTCAAAAGTAGAATAAAAAATAATATTCCTCATTCGAGCGACGACAAGCGCAGAGCGATACTGCAATGAGGAACAAAAATGGTGGTCTCAATCTGTAAGCCCTCTCCATGCACTCACTTTCAACAATATAATTGCAAGCTGATCCCCATAACAGCCATGCGGTCCCATCCCGCACAACCTGGCGAAGACCGCTTTGGTCCGCCAACCTTAGAGCGTAGCGGTTCCGAGCACCGAGTAGGGCGGTTTTGCATGCAAAGCCATTTTGACAATCATGTGATGTAATCAGAATGAATACAACGAACAAAGGGGAACAACCAAAGACTGGTTGTTCCCCTTTGTTCGTTTAGAGGCAATTGTATCAGGTGTATCTGTCATCTCTGATTTCCCCATCAATTAGCGGCTTGCGGTAATTGGTGGTGAGGAGGGACTGGAAGATGATGCCAACGCCAAAATACTGGCAGCCCTATAAGCTGCAAAAAAGAATAAAAAAAGGGATTTTGTAAAATGAACCATTTTTCCTGAATCTTTATATAAGAGATACAGAAAAACCGAAAACTTTCGTTCAATCAACGACTTAGGAAATTATGTACGAAAAGAATAGTAAAATAATGTTGATTTTCGTAGAATGATATTAATTTTTTAACACGCATAATTTGCTAGTTTCCAACAATTTTCGTATTTTTGCAAGGAGATTCTGTGTTTCTTATATCGAGATTCAGATGAACGACATCAAAAGACGAACTTGATTCGCATGATGAAAGAGACAAATATACAATCACAGGTTACGTCCACTGTTGCAGGAGACGACGGCGAAGCCATGGAAAAAAGTGAAGGATATGTAGCTGAAAATGGTTTTATAGCAACAGATCCGACGCACTTTGGAAAGACGTATCATGATAAACTCCTTTAGCTACCAATGCCAGCCAAAAGGAGTTATAAGAGTTAGTCAAGGCGGTGTCGGGCAGCCCAGCTTCCAGCATCCAGACACGGACACTCCTTTGGAGTAGTCCCAGGCAAGTCCCGATGGCCCACAATCTTCGCTTTCGGAAAGAGAATCTTCAGATTCCTGAAAAGATCAATGAGTCTCGTTTCCTGCTCAGTTGTCATGGTGTTGCAAGGCCTGCCTTGCTCATCGAGCCCTCCCTCATAGCAGATGCCGATAGAGCATCTATTATAAGGTCTGGCATGAGCCCCCACCTCCAGCAGCTTACGGTGCTGCGTCATCGTACCATCCTTACGGATGTAGAAGTGGTAGCCGATGTCATAAAACCCACGAGCCTTATGGTCACGGCGCAACTGTTCCACACTATAGTCCTGATTGCATCGGGTAGCCGAGCAATGCAGTACCAGAAATCTCACAGAGTCGGCAGACATCATGTTCTTGCCGTTCTCCACTTTGGCGAGGAGCATGCGCTCAGAGCGTACCTTCTCCCCGCCAATGTTCATTGGAAATGTATCTTTCGTCATAGGAATAATTCAACATTCAACATTCAACACTCAACACTCAACATTCAACACTCAACATTCCTATAAGGCGCACGAGCTTACTCCCAGTGCCGTGAGAGCAGCAATCAGCGCCTGTACGATGGCATTCACGATTTGAGTCCAGGAAATCTTGTTTGGATTTGATTCAGAGTTAGAACGAAACATTTTCATAATCAATAAAATTTAAATGAAACAATAAGTTATCAGAGTTTAGCAGTGCCTCCCTTTCAAAGAGGTAAGGCACTGCCAGAGTTGGAGACTATTCCAATCCGTCACCATTGTCGGAACCAGTTCCGCCAGCCTCGGTGCCGGAACCGCCGCCAGTGGTTTCACCACCAGTACTCTCACCGCCAGTAGTCTCTCCGCCGGTAGTCTTATCCTTCTTCTCTTCACCATACTTGACGAGTTCGATGGAATCAGGAATCAGGTTGTAGAGCCGAGTACCATTCTGCAACTTGGTGAAAGAAGGACGGAAGGCAGGAACGAGACTCTTGACGAGTTTAGCGTTCGCCTTACTCTCATCTTCTACGGCTTTGCCGGTAATGAAGCGGATGAAGAGCTTGCCGAATCCAAGCAACTCGATGTCGTAACCCTTCTTCAGGTTCTCCTTCACGTAGTAAGCATAGCGGTCGAGTACCGCCTTTACGTCTGCAGGAGTAGCTGTAGACTCCACTGCGATTTGGTTAGCAACCTCCTCGGTGGTCAAGGTACCGTAACTGTAAGGTCTAACAGAAAAGAGTGTCTGACCCTTCTTCTCACCCATGTTAATGGTCTTCTTTGCAACTTTGTAGCTTTTACTCATAATTAAAACATTTAAAAGATTAATACTAAAGTTCAGTCATCGTCAGTCCAAAGAGATTAGCAATCCCGTTTGTTCTGATTGACGTTGCGAAGATACAACATTTCGGAGGCGAAATCAAGCTCCTTCACTGACGTTCACCATCTGTTTACTGCTCATTCACGATACGTTCACTTTTAATAAAAATCATAGCAATGGAAGATACCAGCAAGGCAAATATCGTCTTTAATATCTCTGGCGGTAACAACCAGATTCTGCCCAATGCTATCAAGGCTGAGCAAAACTTTTATGGCGACAAGTACATAGAGGAGATGATGAAGGCGAAGACCACAAGTCAAGAGCCTGTTCTCTCACCCGAAACAACCCGTCTCTCCTTATATATTAATAATGTGGAAGCATTAGCAGAATATGTAGCCAAGTTCTCTGCATGCACCAATGCCAAGGAATTGGCTCAGGTGGTGATGGATATGGTGAATGATACAGATGTAAAGGTTGACCAAGATATTATGGTGAAGCAGGAGTTCATCGAAGTCTTACAGCCCTTGGCTCCTCAGGTTACTACAGGCATCAGTAATATCCGCAAGTATATCAATGAAGCTTGGTATAAGTGGAAATGATCACCAATGAAGTAGCGTGAGGAAAAATACTGACAAAAGGCACTTTTACGCACTCCATAATTTCAGAATTTTCAATGAATCCAAATTCGTTTTGTAGAATTGAAATTATGTTGAGGCTTGTTAAGTTGCTGATAATCAGCAGTGTGTAAAAATTAAAAAATATACTTGGTCTCTTGAAAATCTATAGTCGTACGACTATGACCCCTATAGTTGTACGACTATAACTCCAGAGTTGTACAACTATAGCATGTATAGTCGTACAACTGAAGCTTTACAGTCGTACAACTATAGGATTTTCAACTCGCAAAACTTGCGGATTATGGTCAATTGCTGCTGAAAATTGGCTTTTATTGATTCTAGATGGTTAATTTAGTATGGAGGATAAAAATTTATACATGATACAGAAGGCACAGGAGTTCATGAATGAGAATCACTTTGCCGACGTCTCCCGAGTGCAATGTCTGCTACGCAAGATGATGTCCAAGGAGTATCATGGCCTCATCGATCAAATCAAGGAGTATCAGGATCCCCATGCTATCTTCAATATTCATGGCGGAAACAATCTCATTGCGCCCACTGCCAGCCAGGCTGAGCAAAAATTGGTGGAGAAACCTGCTGACGAGATAAAAAAAGATAAGGAATAATCAAGAAAGAAGACCGAGATAGAAAGTTTTATGGCAACAATGAGGATACCCTCTCCATGCACTCACTTTCAGCAATATAATTGCAAGCTGATCCCCATAACAGCCTGGCGGTCCCATCCCGCACAACCTGGCGAGGGCTTTGATGCCCCGCCAACCTTATAGCGTAGCGGTTCCGAGCACCGAGTAGGGCGGTTACATCCTTCCTCCTGAGGAGGAAGGCTTGGTTAGAGGTGGAGCTCTCCTTGCAGGAGAGACGGAGAGGTAGAAAAATCAGCACAGATGGAAAAGCGAATGCGTGATAATTATCGCCGCAGAACCGGTAAGGAGGCAGAATCATTTTGTGTGTTGTAATAATGAAAAAATTAGATTTAGTCAAGATTAATAGTTATGCACCATATGCAGTAATATAGTAGAGACGCAGTCTTGGTGATATACGAATCGTTGCTTGCAACGAAAAAAATCCGTGAGATCCGTGTGAGCCCTTCAAAAAAATATTTAAGAAATCGCTTGGCGTTTTCGAAAGAAAGTCGTATATTTGCAGACGTAAAGATATAAGTTATCGTTATGAGTCGTGTTAAGTTAAACATAGATAAATCCATTCTTGCTTGGGCTATAGAACGCTCAGGTAAGGATTGCTGTGCGTATCTTGAGCAGCATCCTAAGGTAAAAGAGTGGATGGATGATTTGGATAGGCCGACTCTTAAGCAGTTAGAGCGGTTTGCCAAGGAGCTTTTTGTGCCAATGGGATATCTGTTCTTACCAACCCCTCCTGTCGAGACGATGCCTATACCTTTGTTCCGCCGAATCAATGACAGGCTCGACATCAATGTCTATGATACGGTCAATGAGTTGCAGGAACGTCAGGAGTGGTTGAGTGGTTATCTTCATCAACGTGATTTTTCCAAAGTTCCTTTTGTGGGAATTCATCGTGTGGAAGATGGCATTGATAAGGTATGTTCTTCTATGCGCCGAATTCTAGGCTTGCCTGTCAACTGGATGATGGAATATAGCAAGGTAGATGATGCTTTGAGATTCCTGACAGAGACGATAGAAAACCTGGGTGTAGTCATAAGCTATAATAGCGTAGTCGGTTTTAATAATAAGCGACCTATAGCTGTAGAAGAGTGTCGTGGCTTCGCTTTGGTAGATGATTATGCTCCGTTTATCTTTGTCAATAGTAGGGATGCCAAGTATGCCCAGATGTTTACTTTGGTGCATGAATTTGCGCATATACTGACAGGATATAGTGCAGGATTAGGTAATAGCGATATTTCCAGCACGGATATTACGGAACAATTCTGCGATGCAGTGGCTGCTGCATACCTTGTGCCGGAAAACTTACTGAAAGAAGTCTGGACAGAGGTGGGTGAAAACTATGAGATCTTGTCAAAGAAACTCAAGGTGAGTCGCTTTGTTATCGCTCGATGTGCAAAGGATTATGGCTTGATTACGAAAGAGCATTTCTTTGCTTTATATCAGAAATGGAAGGCAGAGCCTCTTGTCCACAAAGAAATAAAAGGTAGCGGCGGTGATTTCCGTCGTACAGCCATCAAGAGAGTGAGTCGTTTGTTCCTGATACATGTAAGCAATGCAGTAGAGAACAATGCGCTGCTCTATATGGATGCATTCCGTTTGACGGGACTAAAGGGTGATACTTTCCGTAAAGTTGTTGACAGCCCATTCTTCGTATAAGTTCAAAAAGTAGAAAGGAACAGTTATGAGGTATATAGTAGATTCCAATAGTTTTATCACTCCCCATCGAGGATATAGTCCTATAGATGTAGCCAGGAGCTTATGGTCGAAGATTTCGGCATTGGCTTCGGAGCATAAGATATATTCTCTCGATAAGGTTAAGGAAGAATTGTATCTACATGATGACGAGTTGAAGGAATGGATGAAGGCCAATATGCCATCAGATTATTTCTTGTCGTCCGACCATGCTGAAGTCATCACAAAATTGCAAGAAATTATTGCATGGGCTGATAGTCATACTTTCTACACTCCAAAGGCCAAACAGAAGTTTCTCAGAATGGATAAGGCTGATATTTATCTGGTAGCTTTTGCTGCAGTGCCCCCGAAGAATGGACTATAGTATCCATGGAACGTCCTGCGCCAAGAAATGCTGGCGAGATAAAACTCCCTGATGCGTGTGCCAAGTTTGGTGTAAGATGCCTAATGCTGCAGGATATGTTTAGGGAGATGGGAGAGAGCTATTGATAATATGAGTGTGCAGATGAAAGTTCAAAAAACAAGCTATGATTTATGAAATTTGCCTCATTCCGTCATTGTTTATGCCCCAGGCGGTCCCATCCCGCACAACATGGCGAAGACCGCTTTGGTCCGCCAACCTTAGAGCGTAGCGGTTCCGAGCACCGAGTAGGGCGGTTACATCCTTCCTTTCTGAGAAGGGAAGGCTTGGTTAGGATGTGGAGCTCTCCTTGCAGGAGAGACGGAGAGGTAGAAAAATACCTTCTTTAATGGGAAAAAGCGATGCCAGTGAGCGCAATGAAAGCTGGCTTTCAAATTGCCGAGTGCAGCTTATCTTCTGCAAAACGATACAAAAATAACTTTTTTCAAAAAACTGATAGGTGTAACTACTTGGAATATAGTAGAGACGAAGTCTTGGTGATATACGAATCGTTGCTTGCAACGAAAAAAATCCGTGAGATCCGTGAGATCCGTGAGCGACTAAGAAATAATATTGAGTGTTGATTTTTGAACACGAATCTCTTGAATCTCTCGAATCTTTAGAGACTAAGCAACATATTCGTGTAATTCGTGCAATTCGTGTTCAGTAAAATCAATGCGTAATTCGCGTGCAGAGAAATATCTATTGCTGCGAGCTTAGTGAGAACCGTTGCTTGCAACGAGAGTATCTGTGCAAATCCGTGAATTGAAAATCGGCGGCCGAAGGGAGATTTGTCCACCGGACCCACTGACCAGCGGGAAGTAAAGCCAAATCTGTGGGAGATTAGAGCAAGAATCAAAAACTCCTCCAAAAATTTGGTAGTTTCACAGAAAACCCTTATATTTGCAGCCAATAATTTAGAATATTACGATTATGGCAACATTGGTACTCGATAATACATTATATCAAGGCTATGCAACGATAGCAGAGCAGAATAACATCAGTGTGACTGATGCTATGGCAGAAGCTTTACGATTATTGAAGCAACACTTGAAAAAGAAACCAAGTCTTTCGTTAAGACAACGACTTGAGAAGCGAATTCTTGAACTTCGAGATTTGCCGGCAAATTGGGATTATGCGGGTTCCCCTTCCATATCATCAGAAGCATGTGATTATTTTCAGAAGGTTGTTGCATGTTGTAGCGAATCGTTACTTCAAGGATTAGCAATATTCCCAAATACCAATGGCTATATATTAATGCAATGGAAGACCTCCAAAGGAGACGCCTGTTTATCTATTCTTAGTGATAGGATAGTGTATGATGTCAATTATGGAGAGATAGAGAAAGAGGGCATCCTCCCACTTTCGGAACTCCCTAAATTTTTGGAAGTCTTAAAGAACATAGCCTAATGGAATGTGATATAACATTTGAGAAACCAGTATTGAAAGATTTGGAGGAGATTGCTCGATTGTTGTCTTCTCCAGCCTTTTATGATGAAAATACCCATCAGTTGAATTTTGCGGCATTTAATCTTCGACGTTTTACGAATGGTGAAGTAGAGTCTTATGTCTCATTGTCCAGGCTGTCTTTTATAGACCAAAAGCATTTGAATAAAAAAGGTAAGTATGTTTTTAAAAAGACAGAAAGCCATTATGTGGGTTATGCTCTTTTTACTCCAAGTTATTTAGCAAACTTACATGATAGATTAAGAATATATCCTGTTAAAGCAGGTCTTAATGATCATTGTGGTATGTTTTTCTTGGATAAGGATAAGAAGTTAATCTGTGATGACTTGACGATTCGTCCTTATACATTAAAAACGTTACGCTCTCTTTGTGACTTATTGCAAGCTAATGTTGTTTTAAAATAGGGGTAGTACCCAGCACCTTTAGCAAGATAATAGGAAGGCGGTCCCATCCCGCACAATATGGCGAGGGCTTTGATGCCCCGCCAACCTTATAGCGTAGCGGTTCTGAGCACCGGAGGGCGGTTACATCCCTTGCCCTTTTGGAAAGGGCGAGGGCTTGGGAGTGGGTTAAGGACCCCCTCTTCGCAAGAGGGGGACAGGGGAGTCGAAAAATGTTATAGTGCTTAGCTGCTTATTACGAAGCATGCAATGCTGAAAGATTTCGCTTCACCATTCGATATCACCGTAGATCTCTACAAGTAATTGGTCAGAGTTGAAAAAACTCCCCCAAAATTTGGTGGTTTCACAGAAAACCCTTATCTTTGCTGCGAATTAAATATAGAAGTTATGGCACAGTTAACATTACAGATAGATAGTCCATCTTTGTTGGAGCAATTAAAGAATGTCCTCTCTCTTATGAGAGGCGTTAAAATAGTTTCAGACTCCCCAGTTTCAAGGAGTGCTGCTTTGGAAGATGTTCCAAACGCAGAAACTTTGGCAGCAATGAAAGAGGCTGAGAGTGGTCATGATGCGGGAGTAGTTCGAGTAGATAGCTTAGAAAGTTTCATGGCATCAATGGAGGAATAGGGTTTATGAAAGAAATTCGAAAGACCTCGCAGTTCAAGAAAGATTATAAGCGTTTTAAGAATGATAAAGAATTTGTAGAAACCCTTTTTATCAATCAAACCAGGAGCAACCTTTTTTTAGGTAGCTTCCAGACCCTCTTCTTTTATAAAGATAGTATCGAGATCATTTACTGTTACCAGTCAGGTAAGAAAAGCTTCTACACCCATGTTCACATGTTCATCGTAGATAATACCAAGGTAACCCCTTATGCCGATTGGGGTGATTTCGAAATTAAATCGTACTTTTGTCGCTAAAATGTATGATTATGGCAAACGACAATAATATACAGCCTATGGCTGATGATTCACAGATAGTACTCTATCAACCAGATGAAAGCATTTCTCTTCAAGTAAAAATAGAAGAAGATACGGTATGGCTTACGCAAGCTCAAATGGTTGAACTTTTTGGTTCTAGTAAAGCTAATATTAGTGAGCACATTACTAATATTTATCAGCAAGGAGAATTGATGCAGTCAGCAACTGTTCGGAAATTCCGAACAGTTAGAAAAGAAGGCAATCGTATGGTTACACGTAATATGGATTACTATAATCTTGATATGATTATATCAGTCGGCTTTCGTGTAAATAGTCATCAAGGTATTCGCTTTCGTCAATGGGCAAATAATGTTTTGAAGGAATATCTTCTTCGTGGATATGCTGTACATCAGCAGATGCTACAAATGGAGCAACGTATTGACAGCAAACTTATGTTGCAGCATGATGAGATGCAACGAATAAAGAATACCCAGGTTAAGCAGCAACAGCAGCTTGATTTCTTTATTCGGACATCGACCCCTCCAGCAGAGATGGTCTTCTTCGAAGGCGATTTCTATACAGCAAGAGTTGCTTTGGAGAATCTTGTTCGTTCAGCCAATCATCGAGTAATCATCATTGATGGTTATGTTTCATCGCTAACTCTTCCCCAACAATCATATAGATATCAGAAAATGGAGTAACGAGTCTCATGACCGCTGGCTTATCATAGATGACAGCCTCTATCACTGTGGTCATTCATTAAATGCCAATGGCGGTCATAAGATTTCCGCCATAACCCTGATGGGCACCTCTCCTGAGGTAATCCTATCAAAAGTAGAATAAAAACAATATTCCTCATTCGAGTGGCGACAAGTGCAGAGCGATACTGCAATGAGGAACAAAAATGGTGGTCTCAACCAGTAAGCCGCCCCCCATGCACCCCCAATCAGCAAGCTATAGCAAATTATAGCAAGTTATACCCAGGCGGTCCCATCCCGCACAATTTGGCGAGGGCTTTGATGCCCCGCCAACCTTAGAGCGTAGCGGTTCCGAGCACCGGAGGGCGGTTACATCCCTAATCCCTATGGTAGGGATTTAGGGCTTGGGTATAGGGTAAGGACCCTCCCGCAGGGGAGGGACAGGTGGGGCATAAACAGTACCGAGTAGGGCGGTTACATCCTTCCTTTCTGAGAAGGGAAGGCTTGGTTAGGATGTATCAGGTGTATCTGTCATCATCACAAAGGTTGCAACCAAACGGAAGATGGAGAAACCACCACGCAAATCTATCTCAATTCTATCAAAAGCTCAGAAGTAGATGATGCCAACGCCAAGATACTGGCAGCCCTATAAGCCACAAAAAAGAATAAAAAGAGGGATTTTGTAAAATGAACCAAAATGAACCATTTTTCCAGAATCTTTACATGAGAGATACAGAAAAACCGAAAACTTTCGTTCAATCAACGACTTAGGAAATTATGTACGAAAAGAATAGTAAAATAATGTTGATTTTCGTAGAATGATATTAATTTTTTAACACGCATAATTTGCTAGTTTCCAACAATTTTCGTATTTTTGCAAGGAGATTCTGTGTCTCTTATATCGAGATTCAGATGAACGACATCAAAAAACGAACTTGATTCGTATGATGAAAGAGACAAATATACAATCACAGGTTACGTCCACTATTGCAGGGGACGACGGCGAAGCCATGGCAAAAAGTGAAGGATATGTAGCTGAAAATGGTTTTCATGTCCCTAATCCCATGTAATTATAACTCGAACAAAAAGGTGAATGTCAAGGCTGCCTAATAGGTAGCTTTGGCAATACCAATTAATAATATGTTTTTTTGAAAAATGTTGGATGTGCTAACTGCTGAAAATCAGCAGTTACGTTCTAATGGTGATTTACAATACATTAGAAGTTATCTTGATATATGAGAACTGTCGATGACTTTTTCTGTCCATCTTATTTTACTACCTATTTCAATAAGCATTTGAAAGGGAAGAAAGGTGGAGGACGAGATGGGCTATCTCCTATAACCTTTTGGAGTAAGTATAGCGATGAGCTTCCTATTTTCGCCAAACGATGTAAGGAGGGAACTTACCGATTCTCATCTTATAAAGAAAAGTTGGTGCTGAAAGGGAGAGGAAAATCACCACGAGTTCTTTCTGTTCCATCTATTAGAGACAGATTGGTTCTTGGAGTGCTGAATGACTATCTGCAAGAGATGTTTCACGAGGCGGTCAACCATCAGGTACCCAATAGTTATATATCAGATGCCTCTTCCTTTCTAGCGGAGCATTTTTACAAGCCAGTATATTGCTTTAAGACAGACTTTCAGCATTTCTATGACGAAATCAATAGAAAGCGATTGATGTCTATTTTGGAAAAGCGTCTGGATAAGAATATGCTTCTTTTGGTGGAGCAAGCAATAGCAACTCCAACTGTAGCTTCTAAGGAACAAATACCAACTCAACTGAAAGAGACCGGGAATAAAGGAGTCCCACAAGGCCTTGCCATCTCAAATATTCTAGCTGGTATCTATATGCAGGATTTTGATGAGTATTTTTCTAGCGATTACTCACCAGTTTTGTTTTATCGAAGATATGTTGATGATATTTTGATACTTGACCCTTACCTTTCACCCCACTTTAAGGATGAGTTTGAAAGTGAAATGGATAAATTTCAATTAGATCTCAGGTTGTCGTATGATAAAACTTCTTTAGTCGAAGTTGGAAAGTCGGATATTGATTATATAGGCTATATAATAAGAGATTATCATAAGATCTCGGTGCGCAAAAAGAATATGCAGTCCTATCTTAATCGTATTGTTAGACTTATTACATTATACAAGACGCAAAAGGAGAATCGTTCGTTGCGCCCACCTTTTATTTCAGAAGACGATAAATTTGAAACTTATTATAAGGACAGTATTAATGAATTGATAGCAGGTTTTAAGTGTAATAATCATCTTTATGGTTGGCTGCCATATTTCCAGTCTTTAACAGATATAGCCTTGCTTTATACGTTGGATAGTGTCATCCATCGGAAATTTTTGAATGATGACAGAATATCCGACGAATTCAGAAAGGAAATATTTCATGTACCTAATGTTTATTGGGACTTAAAGCACCATTCAGGTTCTAGTTATCTGGAGGATTATGACAATATTACGAGCGTAGATAGTATGCGCCGATTACTAGTCAAGTGGGGTAGAATAAATGAAAACCTTCATTATCAAGATGATGACATAAGAACAATGTATTACATTTATCTAGAAACTAAGAAAAAATTCGCCCAACGTACTGTTGGACAGACATATTAGAAGGGACTCCTTGGTTGGCTTTTTATAAGGCAACTAGACTCCTAGGAGTATTTGTAACGTATTTGATGCTACTCGCAAAGAGTGGCTTGCCAACTTATGTTTGGTTTTGCTCGTGTTTGATAGGGAGTTCCTTCTTTTTAATTATAATATAATTCATCATGGAGTATTTGAAAGATTTCTCAGATGTAGTTTATAAGACTATGGCCACTCGGTTTACAGCATATCGCAGAATGAAGCGTAATCGTAATGCGTCTAAAGTTGCCGAGTCATTCTTTTCGGCTTCCATTATAGCTATTAGTTTGATTGCACTACAAAATCATGAGGAACACTTATCCGACTTGATAAGTATTGTTACAATCATCTTATCCACTTTTCTCTTGGTTATGTCTTTACTATTCAGTGGACTTGATTATGAGAAACGTATGGATAACTATCATGATTGTGGTAACGAACTTGATAAGTTATATCGAGATATGAAGCTCATTTTGAGCTATGGGGAAGAATTTTCTAGTGATGAGATGAAGGCTAAGACAGAAGACTTCCAAGCGAAGTATTTTGATATACTTCATAAATATAATCTTAATCACACCTCGTTTGATTATGAATATACAGCCGTGATGCTCGACGAAAAAAAAGATTTTGTGGGTAGGCATGTGATGAAGTTCCGCTATTATGTGTGGGATATGTATTTTCTCTATTGGGTAATTGCATTACTTCCTGTTGTCCTTATTGGATGGTATTTGTGTCGGCTGTTACTTGAAAAAATCTAAGTGAAAGGTCGTGATAATGTTTCATGTAAAATAAAAAATATTTATGCCAATGTTATATATTAATACTGCGTTAAATTAACATTTAATCGTCTGTAAATCAATAACTTATATTAAG
>OHRX01000119.1_pt1 | contig 31278 bp, 21 predicted proteins | sample 1578581 | NCBI WGS metagenome assembly OHRX01 (sample SAMEA3879573, study PRJEB24766) | human gut metagenome | biome: human-associated habitat; feature: feces | place: USA | collected 1985/1987 | reverse complement strand
CCATCATACCCAGGGCGATGCCCTGGGCTAGGAGCTTTTGGGCCTTCAGCCCGTACTTGAACCACATGCAAAAGTTCTGTTATATATAGTAGCGGCAAAGAACCGCAACCATACTTGCTAAACTTTTAAATCAGAAATCTGATTTTACTTGATGATTCCCTCTTCTACGAAAATCTTCTTCAAGATCTGGACAGCCTGCTCAACCTGCTCTCTTGTATGAGTAGCCATGAGTGCGAAACGTACCAATGTATCCTGAGGAGCACAAGCTGGAGGAATAACAGGGTTGATGAACACACCTGCATCGTAAGCCATCTTGGTAACAACGAATGTCTTCTCAGCATCGCGTACGTAGAGAGGAATGATAGGACTCTCTGTCTCGCCAATCTCGAAACCTTCCTCGCGGAAACGCTTCAAGGCATAGTTGGTTACATCCCAGAGATTCTCGAAACGCTCTGGCTCATTCTGAATGATGTGGAGAGCCTCGAGAGCTGCTGCTGTGGCAGCTGGAGTGTTAGAGGCGCTGAAGATGTAAGTACGGCAGTTGTGACGGAGGAAGTTGATAGTATCCTTGTCTGATGCGATGAAACCGCCGATAGAAGCCAGACTCTTAGAGAATGTACCCATGATGAGGTCTACCTCGTCGGTCAGACCGAAGTGGTCGCAGACACCACGACCCTGCTTGCCGAATACGCCAAGACCATGAGCCTCGTCTACCATGATAGAGCAGTTGTACTTATGCTTGAGCTTAACGATTTCAGGCAAGTTAGCCAGGTCGCCCTCCATAGAGAACACACCGTCAACAACGATGAGCTTGATAGCCTCCTGAGGGAGTTTAGAGAGCACGCGCTCCAAATCTTCCATATCGTTGTGCTTGTAGTGAAGCTGGGTAGCGAATGAGAGGCGGCGGCCATCTACGATACTTGCGTGGTCGCGGTCATCGCAGATAATATAGTCGTTACGACCTACTACGCAAGCCAAGACGCCCTGGTTTACAGAGAATCCTGTAGAGAAACACAAAGTTTCATCCTTGCCCATAAACTCAGCAAGCTCCTTTTCGAGCTGCACGTGCAAATCGAGCGTACCGTTGAGGAAACGGCTTCCTGCACAACCAGAACCATACTTGTCGAGCGCAGCCTTTGCTGCATCAATAACACGCTGGTCGTTAGTCAAACCCTGATAAGCATTAGAACCGAACATCAGGATTTTATGACCATCGATGTCGGTTACCTCTGTCATCTGCTTACTTGTGATCTCGCGGAAATATGGATACACACCGGCAGCCATATACTTCTGAGGTTCACGATAATTCTTGTATCTTTCTTGTAATTGTCCCATTATTAATAGGTGTACTTTATTTTCTTTTTTTATACTTTTCTAACTTTCAGGGTGCAAAGATACAAAAAAGAACTCAATAAACGGCTTTTTTTATAAGAAAGTTTACTTTTATAGTTTTTTTAATCGATATTTCTTGTTATTTTGGGTATTTTTATTACTTTTGCAGCCTAAATTTTACAAACTCTTGACTATATAATGAAGAAAAAGATACTTTTCATCATGAATCCGATTTCAGGAACAGCCAGCAAGGCGGCAGTTCCCAGTCTGATAGATTCTGTTTTGGACAAAGAGCTTTTTGAGTACGAGATAAGAATGACTGAAAGAGCTGGGCACGCTTCGGAAATTGCTACCGAAGCGAAGAACAACCATGTAGATGTGGTTGTGGCGGTTGGTGGTGACGGAACCGTCAACGAGGTGGCCCGCTCACTGGTTCACTCCGATACTGCCCTTGGCATTCTGCCTTGCGGTTCGGGCAACGGACTGGCAAGACATCTGCTGCTCCCGATGAACCTGAAGAAATGCATCGAGGTCATCAACCAATGCCAGATTAGAGATCTGGATTATGGTGTCATCAACGACCACCCGTTCTTCTGCACCTGCGGCATGGGCTTTGACGCTTTCGTCAGCATGAAGTTTGCCGAGAGCGGCAAGCGTGGTCCTATCACTTATGCTGAAAACATCCTGCGCGAGGGATTGAAGTATAAGCCTGAGACTTACACGCTGGAGGACGAGACGGGCACCAAGCAGTATAAGGCGTTCCTCATTTCCTGTGCCAACGCATCTCAGTATGGCAACAATGCCTATATTGCCCCTCAAGCATCCATGAGCGACGGTTTGATGGATGTCGTCATCATGGAACCATTCGATGTAATCGAGGCGCCTCAGGTAAGTTTCGACATGTTCAACAAGACGTTGGACAAGAATTCGAAGATCAAGTCGTTCCGCTGCAAGAAGCTCCATATCACCCGCAGTCAGCCAGGCGTAATCCATTATGATGGCGACCCTGTGATGACGGGTGCAGAGATTGATGTTCACCTGGAAGAAAAGGGAATCAAGATGCTGGTGAACCCGTTTGCCAACAAGAACGACCGCAAGCCGAACATGATTCAGTCTGCCTTTGCCGATTTCTTCAACGACTTCAATGCCGTGCGCGATGATATTCATAAAGACATCCAGCGCCAGAGCAAAAGAGTAGAAGCTATCAGCAAACTGGTACAGAAGAAGCTGAACCTTTGAGGGAATGTTGAATGTTGAATGTTGAATGTTGAATTTAGAGGGAGTGTTGAATGTTGAGTGTTGAGTGTTGAGTGTTGAGTGTTGAGTGTTGAATGAAATGTTCTGAAGTATCGCAAGTAAGCTCAGTTAATCATTAAACCCTATCCATTCAACATTCAACATTCAACACTCAACATTCCCCTATCCATTCAACACTCAACATTCAACACTCCTAGAAAAGGTAGAATTCTTCCGTTATTTTCCTATACCATTCCGAGCGGTTTCCCTGCGAATCCATCATCGTTTCAACATGCTCTTCATAAGGAGAAATACGATGCTTGGCGAAACTCAGCATAAAGCGCTTGGGCTGCTTGCGCTCTACCGTCTTTACACCACACTTCCGTATAAGATAAAAACCTAATATACAAGACTCTGCAACAAACTGCTCCACTACTTCTACGGGAACAATTGCAGAGAAAATACCGTCATCAGAAAGCAGCCGTTTTACACCCGCAAACAAATCGCGGAACGGAAGACTGTCTGTATGTCTCGCCATCGTCCTCTTACTGTCCGGATTTTTCAAGCTATCTACAAAGAACGGAGGATTGCTCACTATCGCATCAAAAACACCGGCAGCCTTCAAACCTTCAGCAGTCTCCAAAGCCTCAGCAGTTTTCGAAACACCGGCTCCCCCGAAATCCTGCAGTCTGCAGCATTCTATTTCCACCCTGTCGCGAAACGGACTTGCCATCACATTCTCCCTCGCCTGTCCGCAGGCATCAGCATCCATATCAATCCCCACTACCTCAGCTTCAGGAAAACGCTGCGCCATCATGAGCGAAATCAGTCCCGTTCCGGAACCAATGTCCAGAATCCGCCTGCCACCTTGCGCCCATGCACCCAGCAAAACGCCGTCAGTTCCCACTTTCATGGCACAACGGTCTTGCTCTATCTCAAACTGTTTAAATCGAAAATTACCCATAAATTCTTCTGTCTCTTTACAGAAGAAAACGAATGCGCCGCCGATTTATTTTATCGCAAGCAGCAGAAATTGCCACTTCCACCTGCAAAAGCAGCTACTTACATCTATAAAAACGGGTACTAATATATAGAAAAAGCAATTTTATTATTAAATAATCTATCATCTTCCACGATATTTCATAAAAAATGAGTACCTTTGCACGGAAAATAGAAATCATAACAAAATGGATAATAGAAGAACAAGTACCCGAATACAAATGATTGCAGATTACGAGGGCGACCCGAAAACCCTGATCGAAGACCAGGAAGAAGGCTTGTACCCTACCCTCTGCATGCGAGATATTGTAGTTTTCCCTACCAACATGACCCCTATCGTTGTGGGCAGAAAGGAAAGTCTGAATCTCGTCCGGATGCTGGAAAAGAAACCAGACACCATATTCTGCGTATTCTGCCAGAAGAATAAAGATACAGAATCGCCCTACGAAGAAGACCTCTACCCTGTAGGCGTCTTCGCCAAACTCATCAAGGTGATCAAGATGCCTGGCACAGAGCAGATGAGCATCATCATCCAGGGTCTGGGCAGATGTCAGATGAAACATCTCGTTCAAAAAGAGCCTTACACAGTAATTGACGTAAAAAGTCTTCCGGAGAAATGGCCTGACGAGAACAACGATGAACTCTTCAGAATGCTCTACGAGAACTTCCATTACGAAGCGACAGACTATATCAAATCAAACGCCAACTATACTGATGAGGCCATCCAGGCCATCAACGAACTCTCGAGCATTCACATGCAGTGCAACTTCATGTGCTCCCTCCTCCCTTTCTCCATCGAGGATAAAATCAAGATGCTGAAAGAAGAAAATCTCAGCGAGCGCATCATGATTGCCATCAGATCCCTGAACAAGGTGCGCCATCTGCTACGCATCCAGACAGAGATTGAGAACAAAACCCACTACGACCTCGATGAACAGCAAAAGGAATACTTCCTCAAGCAGCAGATTAAGAACATCAAGGAAGAACTGGGAGAAGGCAACGCCAGTCCGGAGAAGAAGGAGATTCTGGAGAAGGCGAAAAAGAAGAACTGGAGCGAAGAGACAGCCAAGATCTTCAAGAAAGAAATTGCCAAGCTCGACACCCTGAACCCGCAGAGTCCTGACTATTCGATACAGATAGGATTCCTGCAGACCATGGTAGATTTGCCTTGGAACTCCTACACCCAGGACGACCTCAGTCTGACCCGTGCCAAGCGCATTCTGAACCACGATCACTACGGCATGGAGAATGTGAAGGAGCGCATCCTGGAATTCCTCGCCGTAAGAGCACTGAACGGCGGCGGCAAGAGTCCTATCCTCTGCCTCTACGGCCCTCCGGGCGTAGGAAAGACCAGTCTGGGCAAGAGCATCGCAGCAGCCATGAAGCGCAAGTATGTACGCATGTCGCTGGGCGGTCTGCACGATGAAGCCGAAATCCGCGGTCACCGCCGCACCTATGTGGGAGCCATGCCGGGCCGCATCATCAAGAACATGCTGAAGGCAGGCAGCAGCAATCCGGTCTTCATCCTCGACGAGATTGACAAGGTGGCTCAGAGCAATTTCAACGGCGACCCAGCATCAGCCCTGCTCGAAGTGCTGGACCCGGAACAGAACAATGCCTTCCACGACAACTATCTCGATATGGATTACGACCTCTCCAAGGTGCTCTTCATCGCCACAGCCAATGACCTGAGCGTCATTCCGCGTCCGCTCCTCGACCGTATGGAGCTGATAGAAGTAGGCGGCTACATCACCGAAGAGAAGACAGAGATTGCCAAGCGCCATCTCGTACCGGAAGAGCTGGAAAGCACCGGACTCGACAAGGTTTCGCCGAAGGTAAGCTTCAACAAGAATGCCCTCGAGTTCATCATCGAGCACTATACCCGTGAGAGCGGCGTAAGACAGCTGAAGAAACAGATTGACAAGAGTCTGCGCAAGATGGCTTACAAACTTGCCTGCAACCAGGAGCTGAAGAACTACACCATCACCCCTGCTGAAGTAAAAGACCTGCTGGGCAATCCGCCGTTCAACCGCGACATCTACCAGGGCAACGACTATGCAGGAGTGGTAACCGGACTTGCCTGGACCTCAGTAGGCGGCGAAATCCTCTACATCGAGACCTCACTCAGCAAGGGCAAGGCTGGTAAGCTCACCCTGACCGGAAATCTGGGCGACGTGATGAAGGAATCAGCCATTATCGCACTGGAATACGTCAAGTCGCACATCGACCTGCTGCAGGTAGACTACCGCATCTTCGAGCAGTGGAACATCCACATCCACGTGCCTGAGGGAGCCACCCCGAAAGACGGTCCTTCTGCCGGAATCACCATCGCCACCAGCATCGCCTCAGCCATCACCCAGCGCAAGGTGCGTGCCAACACAGCCATGACCGGCGAGATTACCCTCCGCGGCAAAGTGCTCCCGGTAGGCGGAATCAAGGAGAAGATTCTGGCAGCCAAGCGGGCAGGAATCAAGCACATCGTGATGTGCAGGGAGAACCAGAAGAACGTAGAGGAAATACCGGAGAAATATCTCAAGGGCGTAGACTTCCACTATGTAGAGAATGTGGCTGACGTCTGGCAGTTCGCGCTGACCGACGAGAAGGTGAAAAACCCTACAGACTTCAGCATTGAGGAAAATGATAAAAAAGAATAGAAATGAAATTTGAATTACAAGTAACAGATAAAGCAAGCGATGCGCGTACAGGCATCATCACCACCGACCACGGACAGATCAAGACCCCAATCTTCATGCCCGTAGGAACCGTAGGAAGCGTGAAGGGCGTCCACTTCGAGGAACTCAAGAAGCAGGTCATGGCACAGATTATCCTCGGAAACACCTATCACCTCTACCTGCGCCCAGGTCTTGACGTCATCAGGGCAGCAGGCGGATTGCACAAGTTCAACGGCTGGGACCGTCCTATCCTCACCGACAGCGGCGGCTTCCAGGTCTTCTCACTCACCGGCATCCGCAAGCTCAAGGAAGAAGGCTGCGAGTTCCGCTCCCACATCGACGGCAGCAAGCACTTCTTCACACCGGAAAACGTGATGGACACCGAGCGCATCATCGGAGCCGACATCATGATGGCCTTCGATGAATGCCCGCCGGGAAAGAGCGATTACCAGTACGCCAAGAACAGCCTCATGCTCACCCAGCGCTGGCTAGACCGCTGCATCAAGCGGTTCAATGAAACCGAGCCCCTCTACGGCTATCAGCAGAGCCTCTTCCCTATCGTTCAGGGCTGCACCTTCCCGGACCTGCGCCGCGAAGCAGCCAAATACATTGCCGACAAGGGAGCCGACGGAAATGCCATCGGCGGACTTGCCGTAGGAGAGCCTACCGAGGTGATGTATGAGATGATAGAAGTAGTGAACGAAATCCTGCCGAAAGACAAGCCGAGATATCTGATGGGCGTAGGAACCCCGCAGAACATCCTCGAAGCCATCGAGCGCGGCGTAGACATGTTCGACTGCGTAATGCCGACCCGCAACGGCCGCAACGCCATGCTCTTCACCTATCAGGGCACGATGAACATGCGCAACAAGAAGTGGGAGAAAGACTTCAGTCCGGTAGATCCAGACGGCTGCGACATCGACCTCGTAACCACGAAGGCCTACCTCCACCACCTCTTCAAGGCCCAGGAGCTGCTGGCGATGCAGATAGCCAGCATCCACAACCTCTCTTTCTATCTGCGCCTCGTGACAGATGCCCGCCATCATATCGAGCAGGGCGATTTCGTGGCATGGAAGAATTCCATCATCGACCAGCTTGGCCGAAGAATTTAAGTAAGCAAGCATCATGAAAGATTTTAAGAAAATAAGAAAACACCGCCGGCTCTACCGCACCGGCCGATGGGCTTCCCGCAAGTTCGGGTGGCTCATCAGGGCTGTGCGCTGGCTGGCTCACAAGCTCCGGTTCCTGCGCATCTTCCGGTTTCTCAACCCGTTCAGGTACATCAAGAAGCTCGACTGGTACATTATCAAGAAGTTTCTGGGCTACTATTTCTTCTCCATCGCCCTGATCATCTCCATCGCCATCGTCTTCGACTTCAACGAGAACCTGTCAAAATTCACAGAGCACCATGCACCGGCGCGCGCAATCATCTTCGATTACTACGCCAACTTCGTGCCCTATTTTGCCAACCTCTTCAGTGCGCTGTTCGTGTTCGTGGCGGTCATTCTCTTCACCACCAAGCTGGCAAGCAATTCCGAAATCATCGCCATCCTGTCGTCGGGAGTATCCTTCAAGCGTCTCCTCCGCCCATACATGATTACCTGCGTGCTGCTCTCAGCCCTCTCCTTCGGACTTTCAGCCTACGTCATTCCCCACGGAACCGTCATCAGGCAGAACTTCGAGACGATGTACAAGAACAAGAAGAAGAATACCAGTGCCGAGAATGTACAGCTGCAGGTAGACAAGGGAGTGATTGCCTATATGCAGCATTACGACAACAGCATGAAACGCGGCTACGGATTCTGTCTCGACAAGTTCCAGGACAAGAAACTCGTAAGCCACCTTACAGCGATGGACATCCAGTACGACACCATTTCCGACAGCAAGTATCACTGGCAACTGAGCAACTGGAAAATCCGCAAGCTCCAGGGCATGAAGGAGCATATTACGAGCGGAGCCCAGAAGGACACCATCATCATGATGGAACCTACCGACCTGGTCTATTCCAAGGGTCAGCAGGAAACCTTCACCAGTCCTGAGCTCCGCGATTACATCTCCAAGCAGATCAACCGCGGTTCGGGCAACGTAGTGCAGTACGAGGTAGAATACCACAAGCGCATCGCCTCTTCCTTCGCCTCGTTCATCCTCACCATCATCGGCGTCTCCCTCTCAGCCCGCAAGCGCAAGGGCGGCATGGGAGCAGCATTGGGCGTAGGTCTTGCGCTGAGTTTCGGCTACATCATGCTGCAGACGGTTTCTGCCACCTTCGCCATCCAGGCCAATTTCCCGCCTGTTCTGGCAGCGTGGCTTCCAAACTTCCTCTTCGCCATCGTAGCCTACTTCTGCTACCGCAAGGCACCGAGGTAAAAAGTCAACATTCAACATTCAACATTCAACATTAAAAAAAAATGTATTTCGACGAATTAGATTTAAACGACAACGTGCTCGACGCATTATACGACATGCGCTTCGACACATGCACTCCTGTACAGGAAAAGTGCATTCCAGAGATATTAGAAGGTCACGATGTATTGGGTGTAGCCCAGACCGGAACCGGCAAAACCGCAGCCTATCTGCTGCCAGTATTGAGCAAGCTCGATGACGGCGGTTATCCGAAAGACGCCATCAACTGCGTCATCATGTCACCAACCCGCGAGCTCGCCCAGCAGATAGACCAGGCAATGCAAGGCTTCGGCTATTACCTGCAGGGCGTGAGCAGCGTAGCCGTATACGGCGGCAACGACGGCAACCGTTACGATCAGGAGTTGCGCAGCCTCCGCAAGGGCGCCGATGTAGTCATCGCCACCCCGGGCCGCCTCATCTCCCATATCTCTCTGGGCAATGTAGACCTCAGCAAGGTAAGCTTCTTCATTCTCGACGAGGCCGACCGCATGCTCGACATGGGTTTCTCTGACGATATCAAGACCATCGCGGCAAAACTGCCAAAGACCTGCCAGACCATCATGTTCTCGGCAACCATGCCTGAGAAGATAGAAGAACTGGCTAAGACCCTGCTCAAGAATCCGGTAGAAATCAAACTTGCCGTCAGCAAGCCAGCCGAGAAAATCAAGCAGGAAGCATACGTATGCTACGAAACCCAGAAGATGACCATCATCAAGGACATCTTCAAGGCAGGCGACCTGAAGCGTGTCATCGTCTTCAGCGGCAGCAAATTCAAGGTGAAGCAACTCGCAGCTTCTCTCCAGCAGATTGGAGTAAACTGCGGAGCCATGCACAGCGACCTGGAACAGGCTGAGCGCGACGATGTGATGTTCAAGTTCAAGAGCGGACAGTATGATGTTCTCGTAGCTACCGATATTGTGGCGCGCGGAATCGACATCGATGATATTGAGATGGTCATCAATTACGATGTTCCTCACGATACAGAAGATTACGTTCACCGCATCGGCCGTACAGCCCGTGCCAACCGCGATGGTAGAGCCATCACCTTCGTGAGCGAAGAAGACCAATACTGGTTCCAGCAGATAGAGAAGTTTCTGGAGAAGGTGGTAGACAAGATGCCTCTCCCTGAGGGATGCGGCGAAGGTCCTGAATACATCAAGCTCAACAAGCCGAAGAAGAAAGGCGCAAACGGAAGAAACAACAGACGCGGTAACGGCGGAAACGGCGAGGCCGGAAAGAACAGCGCCAAGAACCGCCGACAGAAAGACCGCGACCAGACTTCTCACAAGCGCAAGCCAAACAAGCCAAACGAGCGTCAGGAAAAAGCGCCACGCAACAACGAGCAGCAGCCTCAGCAGGGCAATAAGCAGCAGAACGCAAAGCAGCAGCCACAGCAGGGCAACAGGCAGCAGAACGCAAAGCAGCAGCCTCAGCAGGGCAACAGGCAGCAAAACGCAAAGCAGCAGAACAGAAAGCCAGCCCAGCCAGGCGAGCAGCCAAAGAACAGCAACAGCCAGAAGCGCCGCAATAACAGCAATAACAGCAACCAGCAGCGCCCAGGCACCGAGAACAATGTTCGCCCAGGCAGCAACGGCCGTGGCAGAGGCGTAGCCCAGAAAAAGGGCGACAAGCCGGCTGCACGCAAGCACACCCCTATCGTAAATCCACAGAAGCAAGAAAACGCTGTGAAGAAATTCATCAAGCGCATCTTCGGATTCAAGAAATAGGAAATAAATTATCTTTTAAAAAGGAAAGAGGAATGATGAAAGAGCTACCCCTCACCCCGCTCATGACCATCAGCCTCACACTGACGATCGGAATCATCATAGCCAAATGGGGCTATGATGATTTCAACATGCGCTTCTGGCTCATCATCTCCATCATTTCATGCGCCCTTGGCAGCATCATCTTTTTCCTTACTGAGTTCTTAAGCCAAAAAGCCTACTTCAGCAGGAACCACCAGTTTCTCATCTTCTCCCAATGCGTGATGATTCATTTATGCATCCTGAGCCTTGGGGCTTTTCTTACCTGTAAGCAAATAGCTGATTCCCAAACCTCTACGCAACTGAAAAACTGGCAGGAACTGTCTTACCTCACACGGGCAAAAATCAATACCGAACGCTATAAAAGCAATATTGAAAGCAAACTGGTTTCCCTTCACGTAAAACAGCAAGACTATGCAGTCATCGCAGCCATGGCGCTGGGCGACAAGAGCGCACTCGACTCGAACACCCGAAACAGTTACTCCATTTCCGGAGCCAGTCACATCCTGGCAGTAAGCGGACTTCATATAGGCATTATCTTCCAGCTTTTCATCTTTCTGCTAGGCGGCAGAAAGTACTCAGTTTACACCATCATCCTGTCCCTCATCTCCATCTGGACCTACGTTTTTCTCATAGGATTGCCGGCAAGTGCAGTCCGTGCAGCCATCATGCTTTCAGCCTACAGCTTAAGTTTAGCATTCCATCGTACCGGTCTGCCGCTCAACACCTTAGCCTCAGCTTATGTATTTATGCTCTTCATCAGTCCGCTCTATCTTTTCGAGTTGAGTTTCCAGCTTTCGTTCCTTGCTGTAGCCTCCATTCTGCTGTTCTTCACACCCCTTTACACCCTCCTCCCCATCCGCAGCCGTTTCATCCGTTGGGCATGGGGACTCCTTTGCGTTTCACTGGCAGCCCAGATAGGAACCCTTCCGGTCATCGTCTACACCTTCGGCAGAATATCGTGCTATTCACTTCTCACCAATTACATTGCCATTCCCGCAGCAACCCTCATCCTATATCTTGGAGCAGCATTAATCCTGTTCTCCCCACTCACGTTATGGGCGCCCATAGCATCGGTTGTCGCCCCACTCATCAGCCTTACATCAGGCGCCCTGACCAGCATCACACAGTTTTTGAATACAGCAATAAGACTGATCAGCATGCTGCCTGGAGCAAGCATCGAAAACGTAAGAATCAGTCTGCCTCAGGTAATCGGTCTCTACGCTGTCATCCTGCTCATTTATGCCCTATGGCGCAGGATAGATAAACAGAAGTCGTCAGAATGCAAGATTCCTTAAAACAGAAATAAAGGCTAAAACCCCGAAAAACGTCTCTTATATAATAAGGTGTGCGTACACAAAAGCGCTACAAATCGTGATTAAGAATGTTAAAAAATATCTTTTTTCTACTTTTTCTGCATTTTTTCTTTCTTTTTGTTGGTGTTTTCAAGAAAAACATGTATCTTTGCAAGCAGAAATAAAGAAGTAAGAATTTAAACACAATAAAAGATTAAAGATTATGAAAGCATCAGAAGTAATCGCGAATCTCCAAAGAAGATTCCCAAACGAGCCTGAGTACATTCAGGCAGTTAGTCAGGTTCTCGGTACTATCGAGGAAGAGTACAACAAGCACCCAGAGTTTGAGAAGGCAAACCTCATCGAGCGTCTCTGCATTCCAGACCGCATCATCCAGTTCCGCGTATCTTGGGTAGATGATAAGGGCAACGTACAGACTAACATGGGTTACCGCGTACAGCACAACAACGCGATTGGCCCTTACAAGGGAGGTCTTCGCTACCACAAGTCAGTAAACTTGGGTATTTTGAAGTTCTTGGCTTTCGAGCAGACATTCAAGAACTCTCTTACTACTCTCCCAATGGGTGGTGCTAAGGGTGGTTCTGACTTCTCTCCACGTGGCAAGAGCAACAACGAGGTAATGCGTTTCTGCCAGGCTTTCATGACAGAGCTTTACCGTCACATGGGTCCAGACGAGGATGTTCCAGCTGGTGACATCGGTGTAGGTGGCCGTGAGGTAGGTTACCTCTTCGGAATGTACAAGAAGTTGACACACCAGTTCCAGGGCGTCTTGACCGGTAAGGGTCAGGAGTTCGGCGGTTCATTGATCCGTCCTGAGGCTACAGGTTACGGTAACGTATATTTCCTCTGCAACATGCTCGCTACCAAGGGTATTGACATCAAGGGCAAGACTGTTTTGGTTTCAGGTTCTGGTAATGTAGCGCAGTACACTATGGAGAAGTTGCTCCAGTTGGGTGCTAAGCCAGTTACATGTTCAGATTCAGACGGTTACATCTACGACCCAGACGGAATCGACCGCGAGAAGCTCGATTACATCATGGAGCTCAAGAACGTAGAGCGTGGCCGTATCAAGGAGTATGCAGAGAAGTATGGTGTAAAATATGTTGCAGGTGCTAAGCCTTGGTTTGAGAAGGCAGACATCGCTCTCCCATCAGCTACTCAGAACGAAATCAACGAGGAGGCAGCTAAGGCCCTCATCGCCAACGGCGTAATCGCAGTAAGCGAGGGTGCAAACATGCCTTCTACTCCAGAGGCTATCAAGGTATTCCAGGATGCTAAGATTCTCTACTCTCCAGGTAAGGCAGCCAACGCAGGTGGTGTTGCAGTATCAGGTCTTGAGATGAGCCAGAACTCAGAGCGTCTGAAGTGGTCTCGTGAGGAGGTTGATGCTAAGCTCCACGACATCATGAACGATATTCACGCTAACTGCGTGAAGTATGGTACTGAGCCAGATGGTTATATTAATTACGTAAAGGGTGCAAACGTAGCCGGCTTCCTGAAGGTAGCTAAGGCTATGATGGCTCAGGGCATTGTATAAGGCATCTTTTATTTTTGGTGATGATTAAAATTCATTCCAGAGTATTTATTAAATATCAAATAGCGGGTCTGTGAAAGATCCGCTATTTTTTGTGTCTACTCCTTCCCCCACTCCTTCTTTACATCAAAGCAGGGACAGGCTTTGTTGGCAAATTCATTATGGCCATGAATCGTGGCTAATGGATATTCCTCCTTCAGCTGCTCGATGAGCGAGCGCATTGCCGCTTTCTGTTCTCGGGTTCTTGTATCCTTCGGCTTGCCTTTCTTTGATAAGCCGCCGATGTAGCAAATGCCTATACTGATGGAATTATGGCCCTTGCAATGGGCGCCGACCTCCTCTATCGCACGACCTACATGAATGCTGCCGTCACGATAAATCACGAAATGATAACCTATGCAGCGCATTCCGCGCTCCCGGTGCCAGCGGTCAATATCCGCTACGGTGAAGTTGCGACCTTCCTTGGTCGCACTGCAATGAATGATGATTTCCTTTATCTTACGCATGATATTGAATATTAATTATTGAAAAATAAGCAGATAATTAAGGGGGATTTCGTCAACACCCCAATCCCTGATAAACAGATTGATTCTGCACGGTAGATGCTTTTTCTTCATCCTCTTGAATTCCTCATTCAACAACTGGCAAAATTCATTATAGCATTCTTCTGATTGCGTAACAATTCCGGTATAATGAGACTTGCCCAGAATGATACTCTTGTTTCTCAGACGTAGCGGACCGTTGCCAGGCACGAAGCGAGCTCTGCGCCTAACAGTACGAGGCACGTAATGGGATCTTAACAGAATAACAGGCTTGATAACAATTTCATATTTTCCTCTTTCATACTTATTTTTCTTCTTTGTCTCCGACACCTTCTTTTGCTTGGTAGGAATGAGAGAAATCTTATAACGTCCTGCTGGCAAATGACGGTTAGGACGTTCTAAGGTGTCGCAGAAAATCTTGCCACCTATAACCATTGTGCCATCCACACTCCATGGAGTGAAGCGACGGCGGAATATATTGATGTTCATGATAATTTACAATTAATAATTGATAATGAATAATTGGATCAAGGCCGGCCATTAAGGCTGATTTAAGAACCGAAAACCAAAATGACCGGAAATGACCATGACCGGAAATGACCGGATTTTATATGATAGAAGTAACTTTCTGATAACGCTTGTCTGGTAAAATACTGATCAAACCTTGACGCTTCCAATTCTTCAGCATCTGCCTTACCGTCTCATGGGTAGCAGTTGCGCCCTTTACGGCAACACTCTGCTGCTCTGCCTGCTCAAAGGTGAAAGTTACGTCAAGACGTTCGAAGATGGAATCATTCTTACCTCTATGTGTACGATCGTAGGGCGACTGACTGCAATAATTCTTGGATGAGAACGCATCCTCTATGCGACTACGGAAGAAGTAGAGTGCATTATCCAACTGATAATCTGCCAGGATATTGAAGGTTTCGAGCATGGTTGGTGTCTGCGTCTTTACGAGCATTCCCTTCCACAAATCAGGTGACTCCTTCAGCTGTTTCTCGGCTCCATTGAAACCATGCTTCTGAATCAGCGTTTCCAGAACCTTGCAGAGCATGATGCAGGTCATCATTCGCATGGTAGTTGGACAGATACGGAAACGCTGGCGGGCTTTCACCTTGTCGTCATTTTTCATCGTCTCCAGTCTTATCTGTTCCAGCCATTCCCTACCCTTATCCTCCAGCTTGGGCAGAACCACCTCACCGGTCAGCAAAGGCAGAAGATGAGCAATCTGAATAATGCGGTCGCGCTGGCGTTCGTTCATTACATACATGTTGTCAGAAAGTGGAGTGAAGGTATTATCGGGCGTTTTTGCCACGATTATACGGCTCTGGAAACCATCCGTATAATTGCTTACCACTCGATAGAGCGCATCAGGCGTTCCACACATCACCACGTTCCATAACAGTCTGTCTATATGAACATTCACTGCATCCGCACTTCTTGCTTCACGCTCATAGCTTGTTCCGTCGTAAGCCTGTCTTAACATAACTGAAAAGTCGCTCATCGCTGATTTCCACTTCTGCGCTACGGTGTCAGCTTCCGGAGTAAACGAGAAGGCGTGCTTGCCTTCTGTGTTCGCCAGTCGTTCAGCCAGATTTGCCACCGTATTGTTCAGTGTCAAGCATCTTACAGGCAGTTTCGGCTCTTCCGGCTGCTCCTTTTTGTTCTTGGCTGCACGTTTCTTGGCTCGCCATTCATCCTCCTTCTGCAGATACATTTTGTCCATTTCCTTCACTTCCGAAGTCCATGCGTCAATCACGGGGTCAATATTTCCCTTGCCAGATGCAAAATCACCGGCGATGTAGGAGATGAGGTTCAGCGAGTTCTTCTTGCCGTGAACGGAAACCTTCACGCCCGTGGCGAGCATTCCGATGGCCGGACAGATGGCTGTGATTACAGGCAGTGCCAGTGCCGGACCCACTGCGCTAATGGAATCCCGAATGCCTTGCGGCAACTTAGGCAGCGCATTATAATAGAACAGATCGTCCTTAGCGTTAGCCTCGTCCAGCGCATTTACCAGCGCCTCATTGTCAGCCGCCGAACCACCACCCGCATTTCCCTGCTTCATTCGTTCCTGACGGATGGCAGAGAGCACATCCTTCAGTCGCTTAGGCATTTGCGTGATTTTCTCGTTCAATGCCGAGTTGATGCAAGCCATCTTTTCCTGTTCGGGAAACCCATCGTAGCAGGGAATAATCTGAGCCAGCAGATTGCGGTCAAAACCACAGATGTGGCGCAGGTTCACAGCCAGCTCAAAGGTCAGCGTATTGCGGTTGGAGCGCATCGGCTCCTGCCCATCATTATACATCTGCCACCACTTCTTAATGATTTCCCCATAAGGAATCCCGAGATAATTGTCCTGAGCAGCAGAAGTAGTTGAAGTAGCAGCAGTTGACGCAGTAGAGGCAGAAGTAGCAGAAGTTGACGCAGCAGAAGTAGAAATTCTCGAATTCTTAAATTCCTGACCCTTAAAAAACCCTTGAGAATCCTTCTTGAATTCTTCTTTCCAAGGCTCATAGTGCTTGTTTGCCTTGTGCGCCCCTTCCGGCAGTTCCTCCTGTCCGTATCTTTCACGCTCTTCCAGGACCTTCCCTTCAGCTGCCACGGCAGCCTCATCATATTCATCCTTGAAGAGCCGTGGCGAAAGGAAAAGCAAATCTTCATCATCCGATGTGGTAGTGAAGTAAACCCGATTAATGTCATGAGCCGAAGTATCCATTTCGCACTTGAGCATCGTAGCAATCCTCACCTGATTCTCCAGAACCGTCTTGCCCTTTTCGCGTTCAAAAACCGCATGTCCGCCTTGTCGTGCGCTACGTTCCAGCATCAGCAGTCCGTACTTGTCCGGTTCTTTCAGCAGCAGCTTGGCAGCCTTGGCAAAAGCCTCCGGCTCATCCATATCAAACCCGAAAGCACCGCTTGGCAGTTTCATTCCCTTCACCACCCCTTGCGGATAGTGCCCGGAATAATTAAACTGCACCAGTCTCCGTTTCGCAGCATCGTTTCCGGCACGAGCCAGGCGAAGATTCGCCTTCTGCTCATTGCTTCCACGCAACTGCTTATACTCCTCTTCCGAGGTGATGGAGCGGGCAACCTTGTGTCCGTTCTCCACCTTTATTAAATAACAACTCATCTATCTGTTTCTACTTATCGTTTTAAGTTGAAGACAAAAATCTTAATGTTTCAGTTGGTAATCCAATACCGCCTCAGCCCCTTCTTCAGCCTCAACAGCCAGTGTTCGGGAGATGTTGATTCCCTCATGGCAAAACACCTTCAAGGTAAGCTGAACAGCACCGTCCTTGGTCTTGCTCACACGACCATGCGCCAGTTTCTTAATCAGTTTCGACTGAGTTCTGAGGCGGTGCTGCACTACGAAATCAAACGTTCCGTCAGGCATTTGCTGAGCCACGCCCATCGAACGGAATCGAGGAACCTTATTCACCCCCGATTCCTGAGGACTGAAGAGGAAATACTGCTTAGCATCATAGTAAGCCATTCCACCCAACTGCACATGCTGGCAGTCATTATTATTCACCTGCTGGTTCTGAACATTATTTTGAGCATTGTTCTGAACCTTGTTTACTTTCTTAACCATAATCTGAATTGAATTTTAGGAGAAGAAACATCCGGATTGTTGCGCGCTTTACCATGGAAAATCCTCCTCTGTTTCAACTCAGTTAATAACTAAGAATCTCCGCAATAAGTCTCCAAGCGAAGCCTCCCTTTTTACCTTTTTACCCTTTATGGTAACGTGGTTGCAAAGGGTTAAGGTTCTTTTACCTTTTTACCCTTTTACCTTTTTACCTTTAAAAAGCCTTTTCAATGTCCGTAACCAGAATATCCTGATAAACCTGACCATTGTGCTCATGGGTAGTAAAGCGGAGCGTAACAGCCACCAGCTCGCCAGCCGTATACTTACACTGAGCCATATTACCCAACATTGCCGCAGCGTACTGGTTCTCATACTTGCCGCCCATCTCCTGGAGAACGATGTTGCATTTCATCATCTGTCCGTTCTCACTTTTCTGACTCTGCACAGCGAAGGTCTCGCCCTGCTGCACCACTCTCATAATCTGAGTATACATATAATATAAATGTACGAAGAGGTTTCAAGAGCACCAAACCATTTCAGCGTTGTCTTGTTTCTTCGACGCTGCAAAAGTACTGCAGAAAATAAGGCAAAACAATGCTTTTCCCACAACTCCCCCGAAAAACCCACGTATTTGGGAAAAATCGGGCATTTCTTGGGAAAAACAAATGGCCTACTCGCTCAGTAGGGAAAAAACAATGAAAAATCGTATAATATTAACAAAAAGGCAAGAAAATACTCTCATTTTCCTGCAAGCCTTCCCCCACACTTTTCCCGATAAACTGCTGTATTTGGGAAAAATCGGGGCTTTCTTGGGAAAAATCAAGGCATTATTGGGAAAAATCCCATGTTTCTTGGGAAAATGGTAATTTAGTAAAAAATATAGTCCATGCCCCACACACCCTGAAGGGGCAGAAGCTCCTAGCCCAGGGCACTCGCCCTGGGTAAACCAGCAATCAACCTTGCGCCCTGTAAGGGCAAAAGCTTTAAAATTCAAACATTAAAGGCACCTCCTTCACAATTCCATGAAAAAGATGCCTTTAACAAGTTCAACCTTAGTTACCAAAATATTTTATCACCAAAACGGGAACTTAATTCTTGTCTAAGAGTATTTGAGAGATTGCAATTTGCAAAAGCATGATGCCCAATGTAAGTAACACTCACTGGAATAACAATACTGCTCAAAGAAGAGCAATCACTAAATGCATAACACTCAATGCTTGTAATACTATCTGGAATAACAACGTTACTCAAAGAAGAGCAATGCCTAAATGCACACACACCAATGCTAGTAACGCTATCAGGAATAACAAGACTGCTCAAAGAAGAGCAACCCCAAAAAGTACTATCCCCAATGCTAGTAACGCTATCAGGAATAATAATACTACTCAAAGAAGAGCAATCATAAAATGCACACTTTCCAACACTAGTAACACTATTAGGAATAACAATACTACTCAAAGAAGAGCACCCCCAAAACGCCCTCTCCCCAATGCTGGTTACACTATCAGAAATAACAATACTACTCAGAGAAGAGCAATCATAAAATGCACACTTTCCAACACTAGTAACACTATTAGGAATAACGAGGTTGCTCAAAGAAGAGCAACCCCTAAATGCATATTCCCCAATGCTCGTAACACCATCCGGGAGAATAAGACTTTCCAAAGAATAGCAACAATAAAAAGCATAATCACCAATGTTAGTAACACTATCAGGAATAACAAGACTACTCAAAGATTTGCAATATCCAAATGCTTCATCCCCAATACTAGTTACACTGTCAGGAATGACTATGTTACTCAAAGAACTACAACCAAAAAATGTCCTCGCCCCAATGCGAGTCACACCACCAGGAATAACAAGGCTACTCAAAGATTCGCAATCCCTAAATGCACCATCCCCAATGCGAGTCACACCACCAGGAATAACAAGGCTACTCAAAGATTTGCAACCCCTAAATGCACTTTTCCCAATGCGAGTTATACCATCAGGAATAACAACGTTATTCAAAGAAGAGCAACCTTCAAATGCACTATTCTCAATACAGGTAACACTATCAGGAATAACAATGTCTGCCAAAGATTTACAACCCCCAAAAGCACCAATCCCAATGCTGGTAACACTGTCAGGAATAACAAGGCTAGTCAAAGAAGTGCAACCACGAAATGCGCTGTCTCCTATGCTGGTTACACCATCAGGGATCACAATTTTAGCATGAATAGCGAGATAACATAAAGAAATACAACCTTTAAAGGCTCTATCCACAATACTCGATCCAGTAGCACGAATAACAAGACTGCTCAAAGATGAATATGTAAATTCTCTATCCACAATACTAGCAACACTATCAGGAATAATAAGGCTACTCAAAGAAGAGCAATCCTTAAACGCCTCATACCCTATACTAGTTACACCATCAGGAATAACAAGACTACACAGAGATTTGCAGCCATAAAACGCTCTATTTCCAATGCTAGTAACACTATCGGGAATAACAAGGCTACTCAAAGAAGAGCAATCTTCAAATGCACTATTCCCAATGCTAGTAACACTATCAGGAATAGCTATATCTGTCAAAGATTTGCACCCATAAAATACACTATTCCCAATGCTAGTAACGCTGTCAGGAATAACAAGACTGCTCAAAGATTCACAGCCATGAAATGCATCCCAAAATAAGCAAGTAACACTATCAGGAATAACAAGACTACGCAAAGATTTGCACCCACTAAATGCACAATTTTCAATGCTAGTTACACTATTGGGAATAACAAAACTTTTCAAAGACTCGCAATCACTAAACGCACCAGTCACAATGCTAGTTATGCTATCAGGAATAACAATATCTGTCAAGGAACGACAACTTCGAAATGCCCAAGCCCCTATGCTAGTAACACTGTCGGGAATAACAAGACTACGCAAAGATTCGCAATATTCAAATGCCCTATCCCCAATGCGAGTTACACTATCAGGAATAACAAGACTACGCAGAGACTTACAATATACAAATGCCCTATCGCCAATGCTGGTAACGCTATTAGGAATAACAAGACTGCTCAAAGATTCACAATATTCAAATGCACAATCCTCAATACGGGTAATGCTATCTGGAATAACAAGGCTGCTCAAAGATGAAAAGGAAAAAGCACTCTCCCCAATGCTAGTTACACTATTAGGAATAACAAGACTGTTCAAAGATTCGCAACCTTCAAAGGCACAATCACCAATGCTAGTTACTCCAGCTGGGATGACATAAGATGTTGTGTCTTGGTCTCTAAAAGAGATAATTGTACTTTTGTCTTTATCAAATAATACATTATTTTCATAAATAAAGTACGGCGACAAGCATATCAAGTCGCCATACCAACCGCAAAAGAGATTGCCTTTAATGCTCACTACCCTATTAGGAATAACAAGACTACTCAGAGAAGTGCACCCATCAAATGCACTCTCTCCAATGCTTATAACACTCTCAGGAACAACAAGACTACGCAAAGAAGTGCAACCTTCAAATGCCCAATCACAAATAATCTTTGTATCTTTTTTAATTGAATAGTTTCCATCAAGTTCTTTGGGTGATCTTAACAATTTTCTCCCGTCTTTGCTATATGTCACTCCATATTCATCTGTAATAGCCTCATTAAAATTTTCATGTATTGTTGATGTAGTCATATCTTCATTCACTGACAGAAAAGTTATCATCGATTTCTCGTCTATCCAATCTGCCAACAGTACCGGAAATTTTCCCACTTTGTCTTGACTATGAACTAAAAGTTCCTTCTCTAGATACTTCACAGAAGTACTGTATGAAGCCCTAACCATATTCTGTTCATTAGTAATCTGACAACACGAATCATCGTCACGTTCCTTCTGATTTTTCAAGAAACACTTGAGGGTATAATACTTCCCAGTACTCTTGTCCTGCATCTTAAATACAACGGCAAAAGCATCACAAATATGATATGGCTCTCCGTGATTATCTAATACGGGAGTCAGGTGAGCCAACTTGTCAAGATTGTTACCAGCATCTTGAATGGCCTTTACATATTCTAATATTGTTGGATACTGCATACTATGTTCTTTATTAATTGTTTTAGTCGTATTTTCATTCGACATTGCAAAGATACACATTAAATTGAAAAACAACAAAGAAAATATGAAAATTACAAGGTATTTTAAAGCTTTTGCCCTTTCAGGGCGTCAGGGTTGCGTCCGTAATAACCCAGGGCGATTGCCCTGGGCTAGGAGCTTCTGCCCTTTCAGGGCGTGTTGGGGCTAGTCATCAGCTGCGTTTCCTGCTTGCTGAACGACTCCACAACGCACTACTTTCCCCAATATCTTTCTGCCATAGGCTGCAACCTTTCCTTTATTACTTCCATAACAGTCTTGAAATCAAGAGCTTCTTTCCATTGAATCTTTTTCAGAAATGCTTTCCAGCGAGTTATGCGGGCTGCGTCTGTCGCAAAACTTTCTGTAAACAACTGCAATTCGGGATTGTATGTAAGCCCTCTATTATCGAAAGTCGCCTTAATCGCATCATATAATGTGTCATCAGACAAGTCTCTCTTTGTCAGGAGTTGGTAACAGTCGAAGAAATCTTTCATGCGACTGTTGAGCACATCTCGGTCTATCATCGTATGGAATTTCTCGGCAACAACAGTCTCCAAGGAATATGCCTGTATGTTCACAGATGGAATGTCAGGCAAAAGCAATGGGAAGTCAATAGTTGTTGGATATGGAGTTACAACATCACCAAAGCCAATGTCAACAGACATGTTGTAAGCGATAGTATCCATGTGGGCCGTAAAGTAAAATCTTGTGCCAGGATACTTCTTTTCAACAGTTATAGGCTCCAACTTAATGCTGTTAACATCAAACGAGACTCCATCCTCATCGCATACAATGCCCAAAATTTCCTGGAACACGTGCGCAAGGAAATCCCTATCACGGCTAATTCTATCTGCCATGAAATCAACATCTACTGTAGGACGTGCCTCAAGTCCGTTCATAGCATAAAGCAAAGAGCCACCTTTCAGCAAAAAATTGTCCTTATATTGGCTTACAGATACTCTGTAAAGCAACCTCTCGTTGAAATATCTTGCCAAGAGATACATATATTTATAGCCTGTCTCATTCATCAGATTGAGCAAGCGGGTCTTAACAGACTTACCGTAGTTTTTCTTTCCCATCTTATTCTATAGCTATTTCAACATAATTTTTTAATGTATTGTACACTCTGAGGCGTTTGGCGTAATCCTGCAAACGACTGAGATTGCGATTGGGCTTTCTCAGATAAGATCGAATCACTTCCGCACAAACATCCAGCCCCAATTTGTTTCTGTATTTCACTGCATCACAAACACTTCGCTCCAAGTCGGTTATGCGAACATGGAAACCGGATATTTCTGCTTCCATAATGCCAAACTCCAGATTCTCCTTCTTCCAATAATACAATTCTATCGGAAGCGTTTCAGGAATCTCTACTTTCCGTTTATTGGCGATGGCAATGCAAAAAGCTGGTGGAACAGTTGTCGAAAGCTGATGATAAGCCCAGGCATTGTATAGACACACAACACCTTTAGGTACAATCCGCTCCACATCTATCATTGTATTCAGCAGGGCTTCCGGAACAGCATAAATGCCCTGGCGCAACTTGATCAAGTCGCCACGTTCCTTAGCTCTCAACAATCGCTTATACTCTGCTATATGAGGAATATCAGTAGTAGAGATTGTGCCTCCTAGTGCTTCCACTTTACAAACTATATTGTCCATATCACATTTATATTAATATCATTGTCGCTGCAAAAATACAATATTTTTTTGAAAAGCGGTAATATTCTACGGAATATTTTCAAAAACGCCGTAGAATATTACCGGAATTATCTTTATTTTTATACCCAGGGACGATAGTTATCTCTAAATCTTCCTCTCTACTTTCCTATACCAACTCAAATACTTCTCATATAACCATCCCTTTTCGCCAGCTTATAATACAGATCCTGGGCGGTATGATAATCGGGGTCTGAGCCTTCAAGCCACTCCGAAAAGTGGTGGTTGTGGTTCTTCTGCGTTTCCTGCTTGCGGAACGACTCCACCACACATTTCTTTTCTGCATCAGGAAACATCAGGTTCATGCGGGCGGCAAAGGCTGCCTTGTCCTGATTATCACGCACCATGTGGAACGTATATTTCATCAGGCACCAGACTATGTACCAGCTTTGCTGAGACGTAATGTTGCCTTTTATCCAGAACTTCAACTTCTCCTCCAATTTTATAGAATCTACCCAGTTCACAAAGAAAGAGTCGCTGTTACGCTCAAAATCATCAGCCCTGGCAATCTCAGCCTCCCACATTTTATGCTCACCCTGATACTTGAATAGCGTTTCAAAATCCTCGGGCGAAGCCTGCTCCCTGACTAGCGTACGGACAAGTTCTTCTTCCTCATCCTCCTCTCGCTCAAACCAGTCAGAACAAAGCGTATAATTGTTGTATTTATCCTCAACCTCATCCATCACTTTCTGTAAGCTGTCGTTGGTAATGGCTATTCTCCTGCTTTCCATGCGGTGCTTCTTTACCTTTACCTCATGTTTCAGATGGTCAGGTAGCGTGCCCTCGTCGAAAATTCGCTTGATATAATGGTAAATAATAACAGCCTCATGGTCGGTGCGGAAAAGGCGGGTTCTGTATAAGGCTAGGAAATCAGCACAAATAGCGGTAACTGTGGAGATGGTTTCAGCCAAAGCCATCTGCAAACCGGTAGAGACAAAGTTCTTGAAATGGGAATCAAAACGGGGAAAATCGTCTCCGGCAGGAACTTTAAGCTTCTTGCATTGCTCGAAAATAGCCTTGGCATAGGGAATCTGACCATACTCCTCTTCCTTATCGAGCAAATAGTCTGAATGCTTCCGGGCGATGGTCTGAATATCCTGGAGCACCTTCTCTAAAACATCAGTATAAATCCCCATGAATTCATCATCATAGCTCTTGTAAATGGAAATGTAGACTTTCTTATGGAGCGTATGAATATATTTAAGAAAATCTGTCAACTGCTCGGCAAGGTTCTGGTAAATATGAAAATAACAGGTAAGACCTTTATGCTTTCCTGCATTCCATTTAAATTCATCTTTAGCATGCTGAATCTCCTTATACAAATGTTCTGCCTCTCTCTTAAACTGACCCACATCAGTAGTTGTTACTGGAGTGTATTTCTTGACTCCTGTTACTTCATCTTCCACAAAAAGATCTTCTTCTGATGAAATCTTCAGAAGAGAATTGTAGTTATTGTCAGTATTTGGTATTTCCTCTGTCTGCATATTCTTTTTCTAGGTTTGAATTGTTATGTTGTTTTAAATAAGCGGCGTGGGGTTCCCTGTAAGTACCGGTATTCGGGTACCTGCAAGAACCTTCGGTAAGGCACAAACAAGTACAGCCCACGCCGTAGAGGAGTGGACGCCTTGCTGTCACCGTCTTCTTACCGAATTTCTGAATTGCAGGTTCTAAATACTGTAGAAGTGCAGATAATCAGCGTCAATATCTATATGTTATTTTTCTTGTTTACTTTCTGTTTCTTACTTCAAATTTTAAAGGGTTTATACTACGTTTTCTTCATCATCCGCCCAGTGGTCGCATTGGCGCATCACGGTTTCCAGCGCCTTTTCTGCACCCTCTGGTGGATACTTATACTTCTTGAGCAGTCGCTTCACCATCACTCGCATCTTCGCCCTGGCTGATTCCTTCCGGTTCCAGTCGATGGTGCGGTTGCGGTGCAAGACTTCCGTCAGTTCCCTGGTCAGTGCCACAAACTCCTCGTCGGAGTAAGCCTGTCGCACTCCTTCCGGCGTGGAGAGCGCATCATAGAATGCCTTCTCCTCGGGCGAAAGTCCCAGGTCGTTGCCCTCTGCCTCTGCCTGCTTCATCTGCTGAGCCATCTTCAACAGTTCCTCTATCACTTCCTCGTTGGTGAGCAAGCCCTTCAGATAGTTGGAGAGACTCTGGCTGAGCATGTCGGAGAAGAGGTCGCTCTGAACCACGTTGGTCTTCTGCTGCTGCTTGATTTTTTCTTTCATCAGTTTGGTGAGCAGTTCCACCGCCAGGTTGCGCTCCTTCATGTTCTTCACCTCCTGGATGAAGGCGTCGTCGAAGAGCGAGAACTCTATCTGGCGGTCACCGAAGAGATTGATCACTCCGTCGGTCTTCACGCTCTGACGGAGCAGCTCACCGATGCGCTCGTTGATTTCATGTCGGGTGATTTTGCCCTTCTGCGAGAGTTTGAGCATCATCACGCGCAGCGCATCCATATAGCACACCTCTGCCTTCTGCTGCTCATTCAGAAGCGAACGGCAGAGCGTGGTGGCGTTGTGAAGCAGATTGCTGTGCTCCATGAAATTCTTCTTGCGCTGAACCATGGCTGGAGAACTCAGGAAGTTGGCTCCGCTGGTAATGGCGAAGGCACGCTTCGAGTTGTCCTGTTCGAAGAAGCCGGAATAGTCGAAACCATGAAGCTGGTCACGGCAGATTTCCATCTCTTCCTTCCATTTCACCAGGGCGGTCTTGGCGATGTCTGGGTCTCCGAAGCGGCGGCGGTCACGGTTGGTGTACTGCTGCATGGCACTCTTCAGCGCCTGCGCAATGCCTACGTAATCCACTATCAGTCCGCCTTCCTTGCCCGGGAACACACGGTTCACACGGGCTATTGCCTGCATCAGGTTATGACCGCTCATCGGCTTATATACGTACATGGTGGCGAGCGACGGAACATCGAAGCCCGTGAGCCACATATCTCTTACGATGGCGATTTTCATCTCATCATCGTTGTCCTTGAATTTTCTTGCCAGTTCCTTCTTGTAGGCTTCGTTGCCGATAATCGGCTGCCAGTCTTCGGGGTCCTGGTTCGAACCGCTCATCACTACCTTTACCTTCTCCGTCCACCCGGGGCGAAGCTCCAGCATCTTGCGGTAGATTTTGATGGCGATGCTTCGGGTCAGTGCTACGATCATTGCCTTGCCGGTGAGTTCCTGCGCACGGTTCTGCTCGTAGTGCTGGATGATGTCCCTTACCAACGTGTCGATGGTGGCGTCTTCACCCAAGAGCACTTCCAGCCGGCTGTGCTCCTGCTTTGCCTGCCTGATCTGCTCCTCGGTGGCTCCCTCATCGGCAAGGTTGTCGAACTCATCGTTCAGCAGGTTCATCGTGTCTTCGTCGAGGTTCAGGTTCACCACACGGCTCTCGTAATAGACCGGACGGGTGGCTCCATCGTCCACCGCCTGACTCATGTCGTAAACGTCGATGTAGTTGCCGAACACTTCCTCTGTGTCTCTGTCACGGTCACTGATAGGCGTTCCGGTGAAGCCGATAAACGAGGCGCCTGGCAGGGCTTCTCTCATCTTCTGGCTGAATCCCTTCTTCATCGTCAGGCTCTTGTTGTCCCAGTGCTCCTCGCCGTATTGCGAGCGGTGCGCCTCGTCGGTCATCACGATGATGTTGCGGCGGGTAGAGAGTGCCGAGTCGCCTTCTTCAAACTTCTGAATGGTGGTGAAGATGATTCCCCCACTCTTTCGGTTACGGAGCAGATTGCCCAGGTCTTCACGGCTCTGGGCGTTCTGTGGCTCCTGACGAAGGAAGTCCTGGCAGCGGCAGAACTGACCGAAGAGCTGGTTGTCGAGGTCCTTGCGGTCGGTTACTACCACGATGGTTACTTCGGGCAACCGTTGCACCAGCTGGTGGGCGTAGAACACCATGGAGAGGCTCTTGCCCGAACCCTGCGTGTGCCAGAACACGCCGATTTTTCCGTTGCCTTCCACTGCGGTACGGGTGCGCTGCAGGGCTTTGCCCACGGCGTAGTACTGATGGTAGGCGGTAAGAATCTTGGCGTATTTGCCCTGGTTCTTGTCGAAGCAGATGAAGTTCTGCAGGATGTCGAGCAGTCGCTGCTGCTGGAACATGCCGAGGAAGAAGGTGCGATAGTCGGCAAAGAGGGTTGACTCGTATGAGCCGTCTATGGTCTTCCATTCCATGTAGCGTTCCAGCTTGGCGGTGATGGTTCCGGCACGGGTCTCACTCATGTCGCTGATTACGTTGAAGGCGTTGTAGCAGAAGAGGCTTGGAACGCTCTGCTGATAGTTCTTGATCTGCTTGTAGGCATCTTCTACGGTTGCGTCTTCGGAAATGGCGCTTTTCAGCTCCACAACCACGAGGGGCAATCCGTTGACCATCACCACCATATCGCAGCGCTTGTTCTTATACTCTTCTACTCGCCACTGGTTCACCACCTTGAAGAGGTTTCTTTCGGGATGGTCGAAGTCGATGAGCCTCATCAGGGCTGTTCGTTCTTCGCCATCTTGCAGGAATCCCACCTCCAGACCGTTTTGCATCCAGAGTGTAAACTGCTCGTTGTTCTGTTCTAAAGTACCGATGCTGATGTTGGTGATTTGCTTGATTCCTTCATCCATTGCATCGGCTGGCAGTTGAGGATTAAGCCGTCGCATCGAGGCGACCAAATCGGCACGATAGAAGGGCTCCTTATAGTCGCGCTCCACCTCGTAGCCACATTCGTACGCATAGCCGAGTTCGTCCCGGAACAGGGCAATGAGCGTTTGCTCGTATGCGTCTTCGGTGAATTTCTTGTCGTCTGCCATAATGTTAATATTTTATATTTTCTTTCTCGTTATTTTCTTTCGTAGCTCTTCTTATTCCGGGACTTCCAGCTCGCCTGACATTAAGCGAGGGAGAAGGGTGTCGCGGAGGAGGGAGAGGCGGGAGGACTCTTTTTCCAAGGATTCAATTCTTGCAAATAAGGGCGACACAATAGTCTCAAAATCCTCAAATACTTTTTGCTCCGGCATTATAACTTTCAGAGACTTCATCAATGATCCCGATGCTTCCTTAAACGTTGATCCTATAGATTTGTTTTCAATCTCGGGAGTTACATATTTCAAGAAGCAATACAGGAAACAAGTTCCTGCTTTCTTGGGAACAAGAGATTTAAAACCCTGATTGGTACAAATATCATTCTGAGCAATTGAAATATATCCAATAGGTGCTCTTGATGTAAACAATATAGTACCCTTAGGCATTAACTTTGTCGATGTGCTATTGTAGCCTTCTTTGGTTATGTCGATTTCTCCTCTTGAAGTGTAAACGGCTGGATGGTTAGATAAGTCCTTCGGTGTTAACCAGGCTATTCCCTTCTGAGTGTAATACTCTGGCTTAGCTTTTGAAGGAGTACTTCCACCTACTACATCAGCTATTTCATCAAGCCTTCCTACTTTCCATCCTTCCGGAATCATTCCCAATTCACTATCCACGAACTTACCATCCTTGAAAGGCTCAAAGTCAACGAACCAATTCTTGAAAATAGCCTGCGCCATCTCCTCCAAATCAGCATTGATCTTGTTGTTCAACTCTATCTTCCGGTCGAGAGAAGAAAGGATGGAGGCAATGCGGCGCTGGTCTTCTACCTTTACAGGAATTTTTGTTTCCAATGGATGAATATGGTTTCTATTAAGCGTTGGAACAGCGCTACCTCCACCAAAATTTGCAAATGGCATTGTTTGACAAAGATAGTAGAGGAATTTAGGGTCATTACCCTTGAAATCATCTACATATAGAGTTGTATTGTGAGCCCAGGCTTCCTCATAAAAATATGGTTTGCCTACATTTCCACTTCGTCCTATAGTTAGTATAGGCTTTATTGGAGTTGCAGTATCATGGTAACCAATGACACCATTGGACCCTGCTACGGGAATATTCCCAGGTTTCATTGCTGAATGAGGTAAATCATGACCTCTTCTGAAATTTAAAATATCCCCCAGTCTTACTTCTTTCCACTCCATACTTTACACCTCCCATCCAATTTTCTTCAACTGCAATCTGATCTCTTCTTCCTGCTTCTTGCTTTCCTCAAACAGCTGCTTCAGCTCTCCGGTGAGATTCGTCATTTTCTCCTCGAAAGGCACTCCGTCGCCTTCGTCTTCAGCGATTCCTACGTATCTGCCAGGAGTCAGGATGAAGTCCTGAGCAGCAATCTGCTCAGTGGTGCATACGGCACAGAAACCCTTCTCATCTTCGAGAGTTCCCTGCTGGAACGCATGGAAGGTGTCGGTAATCTTCTTGATATCCGTATCAGGCATCAGCTCACGAAGCTTGCGAGTAACCATCGTGCCCAGATTGCGGGCGTCGATAAACACAGTCTTGCCCTTCTGCACCTTGTTGCGACTGATAAACCAAAGACTTACAGGAATACCCGTACTATAGAACAACTGCGAAGGCAAAGCCACGATTCCCTCTACCAGGTCGGCTTCGATGATGGCTTGGCGAATCTGTCCCTCGCCGCCACTCTGACTCGAAAGCGCACCATTCGCCAGCACCAAACCAATCTTTCCGTTAGGTGCCAGATGGTGAATCATGTGCTGCATCCACGCAAAGTTGGCGTTGCCAGCTGGTGGCAAACCATACTGCCAGCGCACATCTTCCTGAAGCGCACTCTGTCCCCAGTCGCTGAGATTGAAAGGAGGATTGGCAAGAATGTAATCTGCCTTCAGCGTAGGGTGCTGGTCATCATAGAAAGTGTCTGCAAAGACATTGCCTAAGTTCGCATCCAAGCCACGGATGGCAAGGTTCATGTGCGCCATCTTCCACGTATCAGGGTTTGCCTCCTGACCGTAGATGCTGATTTTGCGCAGGTTACCCTTGTGGCGATCTATAAACTTGGCGCTCTGCACAAACATACCGCCGCTTCCGCAGCAAGGGTCATAAACTCTGCCCTCGTAAGGCTCCAGTATCTCTACCAGCGTGCGGACAATGCAGGAAGGCGTATAGAACTCGCCACCATTCTTGCCCTCCAGACTGGCAAACTGCTGCAGACAGTATTCGTAGGTTCTGCCCAGCAGGTCTTTCTCCTCGCCAGCATCGTGCATTTCTATGTTCGTAAAGAGATCTACCACATCACCCAGACGGCGCTTGTCCAGCTCCGGACGGGCGAAATTCTTAGGCAGAATGCCCTTCAGTCTTTCGTTTTCACGCTCAATGGCGGTAAGTGCTTCATCTATTATCACGCCTATTTCCGGGGTGTGGGCAGCAGCACTAATCTTGCTCCATCGGGCTTCAGCAGGCACGAAGAAGATGTTCTCGGCGGTGTATTCGTCCTTATCTTCCGGGTCGGCGTATTCGTCGCCCTGCAGCTCCTGAAACTTCTGTTCGAAGCGGTCGCTGATGTATTTCAGAAAAATGAGTCCGAGCACCACGCCCTCGTATTGCGAAGCGCTGAGGTTGCCTCTCAGAATATCGGCAGCCTTCCATATTTTCTCTTCAAAACCAATGCTGATTGTATCTTGTTTCTTAGCCATAATATGTTTATTTTTCTACGAGCACTAGTTTCCAGTCCTCATTCTGCAGAACGAGGGTCCCGTTGTTGTCCGTAATGGTGAATATCTGATTATCTATCTGTATTTTGTTCTCCTTTATTAAATAGGTATACTGACCGCAAGCAACATTTTCGGTGGTAGTTTGGGTTATTTTACCGCCTTCGTCGAAGTGGTTCACTTCCGTCGTTTCGGAGAAAGAAATAGCATCTGAGGTGAAACTGCAGAACAAAGGAGCCTCTTTTACGTCGATAAAGATACTTCCAACGCGCTGATAAAGGGCTGAAATCTGCCATTCGTGGGCTAAAAATTTGGTTTCGTAATGAAAATCCTCTGATTTTTCTGTTTCTTCGTCGCTAGAACAGGCGGTGGAAGAAAGCATAAAAAAAGCGACTATTATCATATAAAAATAAGATAATATTCGCCTGCGGATAAGAACATGATGATATTGGGCTAACTTTGCCTGAGCAAAATTACCCCCCCAGCCCGTCCGAGAACGGCCGTTTTGGGGTGTATCATAGAGGGCAGAAC
>OHRX01000113.1_pt1 | contig 31784 bp, 15 predicted proteins | sample 1578581 | NCBI WGS metagenome assembly OHRX01 (sample SAMEA3879573, study PRJEB24766) | human gut metagenome | biome: human-associated habitat; feature: feces | place: USA | collected 1985/1987 | reverse complement strand
ATATTCCGCACCATCCTTTCTTTATCCAGCCCTTTTATCAACGAAGGATTCTCGCCTACTCCGTTATAAGTAATATTACGGAAAGTTACTCCATCAATGCTCTGTCCGGGCTGTTTGTCATATTTAGGATTGAAACGAATGTTGATATGGAACAATTTTCCTTCTTGAATACTTTCTACCCGAATATCCTCAAATAAAATATTCTTCACCCTGTTTCTATCACCGGCATCTATAGCCATACATCCCTGATAAGGCACATCATCTTCATCATGTTCCAAAATATCAATATTCCGAAAAATCAAATTTTCAATGGTCTCACCTGTCAAGGACTCCGGATCACCATGATCACCTACATTGATAGGATGAGCAATATCCGCCCAAAGAATGGAATTCTGTACAGTGATATTATCCGAACCGCCCCACCAGTTCCAACGATGATTATATAAAGCAATGCAGTCATCACTATTACGCATAAACACATTGTCTATCAATACATCGTGACAGCACATCATGTCAATGCCATCACTCCAACCTTTGCAACTAAAAGATTTCAAATTTCTGATTGTCACCCCTACAGCACCTCCTCCGAATACCGTGTAATGATCCGGATTGATCACCGTTATGCCATCCACCACTACATTTTTAGAATCTGTTATTTCAATGCCACGAATAGGATGATCCAAGATACCTCTACCCACAATACGTACATTTTCGGCTTTATCCACCCATAGTTTTGCTTTCACAACTGCTCCCGGAGCCAAATAAACCGTCGTATTACTTGGTATCCTTATCTGATTGTTTGACAAATCTTTAGGTCGATGCACTCCCGGCCCAAAATACATCACTCCTTTCTCTTCTTTCGAGTAAGTCTCCGTTTCCATCGGATTGGCAAACACATGAAGGTTATGCAACCTATCCCCATTAAACTCCACAGAAAGATATCGGGGTTTATCAAGCATAAATGTAATCACATTCTTATATTGTACATAGCGTATATCATTTACCTGCGGACGAATATCTACCTCATGAATCGTTCCATTATTCTTTTTTACCATTACCTCCACAGGACTGCCCATATCAAACTGTACCATCGAAGCATCTTGTACCCTATCCATATCCACCTGCACATTATATTCAAACAGGTCTTTCCATTCACCCCCCGGAACACGGACACGGACTGTATAATCATCATTATGAGGCATACCTGTTTTCAATCCTTCGGGATAAGTCACCAACTGAGCCTGTGCAACCGCACAACACACCATAAGACAAAAGGCTAATAACTTTTTCATTTTTATGCTTTTCTTTTTAAATACGTTTGATAAGCATTTTCCACTCAAAAATAAAAGCCTATTAACCATTTTCTCATCAACAATGATCTTATCTTCTAGAATTTATTCCGTTCCACCTCTTTTCCTTCCTGAAAGAATACCACTTCATACGATGCGTTATCATCTGATAGTAACATATCCGAATCAAACATCAGACACTCAATCTCATAAGGTTGCAATGTTTTCAAAGCAATCCTTCCCTGGCTGGAACCGTTGCATATCACCTCAACTTCCGTCGGTTCCGATGCAGACAAACCAAAGTTCTGTATCTCTACCTTCAACCCACCTTTTTCTTTATCAAACAGAGGGCGACGGGCGGAGAGCAGAGCCGGCCGATAATTCACGTATGGCAAACGGGCATAACCATACAACATATTCCCTTTTTTATCTTTACCTATCATTTTAGGAGCAAATTCATCCGAAGTGATGCCACTGCCCTTCGCTTTAAAGACCACAATCAAATCTTTGCCCGAAACCTTGGTCTTCACAGGCTTGCAACCACGTCCAAAATTCACTTCGGTAAATGAACCGAATCGCAACGACTTTACATCCACATCTGTCTGCGGATTAAAACCTGATTCGGCAGCAATCTTTACCTCAATGGTACGAGTAGACGGAGTGATCTCTTCTTCATTCAAAACAGACAATAGCATTCCTTTATTCAGAGGAATACTTATATTTTTGGAACTATGTTTATCGTTAGGCAGATCGTTCCATTTAATGGTATCAATCACGGCAAAATTCATTTGGACAGCACGCCCCTTCTCATCCTGAAAAACTTTAGGGCGCTCATATTTAAACCAATGTTCCACCGCTCCATCCTTATGGAATGATACACCCGGCACGTATGCTTCCCCTTGTTCTGTCACCCAATGCACTCCGTCCTTGGAACGCTGATAGAAAGCAATTCTGCCCAACCAGTCATTCACGATCAAGTGATATTGCAACTCATCCCGCCATACCACGGGATCTTCGAATCTGCCTTCCACATCCGGATAAACCCGTTTGTCAGTCAACTGCATATAAGGTGAAAGTCCGTCTTTACTGATCCAGACACCTCCACCCCGACATACCATCAGGTAAGAATCATCCTGACGGCGGGCAAAAGTCAAATTGGAAAGCCCCTCTATAATTTTTCGGTCACGAGAATCAAAACTGAATTTACCATACGTCCACACCTTGCTGTCCACCCCATCTGCTATATAGTAACCGTCAATCACATAGACCACGACACGGCCATCCTTTAACCGGAACGCTTCCGGATTATGTCCTTTTCCCACAGAATTTTGAATTTTAAAAGGTCCTTCCAACCGATCACTTACTGCATGGAAAACAGTAGAATTCGACCAAAACATGTGCCCTTTCGGAGAATCCTCGGGCCAGCCACACACAAACAAATGGTATTTACCATCCGTATCCTGCAATATATTTCCTCCCCAAAAAGAAACTCCGGGAAGTTCTATTCCATTATCCACATAACGATTCAGTACACTGTCCGTACCCCAAATCCCCTTAATCTGAATGCCGTCCGGCATAGGAAGGAAACGGTCCATAAAACGTGCGCCTTTTACTAAATGCTGCCATTCGGCAGGACGTTCACGCTCGGTTATCTGCGCATCTACTGAAGTTAAAAAGAAGCTTGCCGCTATTAAAAAGAAGAGTTTTTTCATTGTGTCATTCATTACACGTTAACAAATCGTTTATTTATGTGCTCAAAAATAAAAAGATTAAGCTGACCTAAATATAAGTCAGCTTAACAAAAAGCACGTAAACCTTTGCGTAAAATAAAAAATCCACAGATACCCCTTAAGAAGCCACCTGTGGATTTATTTAACCAAACATGGAATTACAACTGACTAACCTCTTCGAATGTCAATCCTGTAATTTCCATAATATCTTCTGTAGAGAATCCTTTTTCTTTCATTCTCCGGGCATTTCGAAGAACACCTTCTTTAATGCCCTCTTCACGACCCTCCGCACGTCCTTCTAATCGTCCCTCTATCTTTCCCTCTAACTTAGCAGAATCAAGAACATCATTCTGGATCATCAAAGCGCTAAGATGTTCATCATAGGCATGGCGTTCCTGAGGCGTCATTGAATAATATTTCAATTTTTCACGTGCCTCACCCAATCCGGGAGCAGTCGTGTCAGGACGGATAATACCCGTCTTCAAATATTCTATCCATTCCTCTAAAGGGGTCACCGCCACCTTGTTAAACTCATTCACACGGATCAGAAAATACTCCGGATAAATTTCGGAAGGCATACGGGGCACAATGGCATCCTTTTCCCGAGTACTCACTTGAAGAAAGTCTCCTGTATGCACTCCTTTAAATATATTCTGCCCATGATAAAGATAATCAGTTCCATGACCAATATCGAAATAAAGAATGCTGATAGAATATATCTTTTTAACTTTATAATAAGTCTCGCCCAATGAGATATGTTCTGTAATGGCTTTAGCCACTCCATACAGGATACGCTCCAAATAATACAGCTCACGCGTATTTTGAATCTCGATGATAACAATCTCATTTTTACTATTGAGAGCTTTGATATCAACCCGATTGAACTTATCATTCTCCGTTTGCTGGTTACCCTCGCTTTCCAAAATCTCCACTATATGAATTTCATCACCTATCAGTACCGTAAGGAATCCTTCGAGCACACCAAAATTAGCTTTATGACGCAGCAGACGCTTAACAGCCCAATCAAAGCGGATATATTTATCTTGTAATTCCATAAGAATATAATTTATTCATTTTCAATGGACAAAGATAGCAAAAAGGATCATTCTTTAAAAATTATCCTACCTAAATAATTACCTTTTCTTTTTATTTCGCAAAGATGATTTCTTTTATATGCTCTCTCTAAAAAACACCGACCACAGAGTTTTAAATCTTCTTGAAGCTCTTGCTTGAAACTACCTTTTTTCATTTTACAAATACAATATCACCTACATGTTCCCCAACAAAGAAACGCGCCATGTCCGACGTTTTATACCATGCAGGCTTACCGGTCATATCATCCGATATAACTTTACCGTTTATCTTCAGATTCTCAAAACGAATATTCTTCACCATCCGTTCCTCGTCGTAGCCAACGATATGTGAGAATTCGGCATGATCGCCATTATAGGTAATATCTTTAAAAAGCACATTCTCAATGCCCCTGCCCGGAGCCTTGCAATACTTCTTATTGTAAAATATACGCAGATTCACCAATTGTCCTTGCCGGAAATTCTCGATGCGGATATTCTCGAACCGTACATTCCGGACCAGATTATTATCACCTGCATTGATAGCCAGACAGCCTTGATAATCCACTTGCATTTCCCGATGATCCAAAATATCAATGTTCCGGTAAGTCAGATTCTCCATCACTTCATTCCTATCCACATCTCCGTGTAACCCGATAAAAATAGGGTGCGCCACATCTGCCCACAAGGTAGAATTCTGCATTGTCACATTACGGCATCCGCCATGAAACCCCATACGTGTAGCATACACGGTAGTGCAATCATCGGAGTTACGGCAAAATACTCCATCAAACAAGACGTTGTTGCTGGCAAATACATTCATACCGTCCCCCCACCCATATGAACTGACAGCCTTTACATTGCGGATTGTCACACTGTCCGAACCTCCAGTGGGGCATTGGGTTGTGATGAGACCTTCCACATATATATTTCGTGAATTAATAATGCTGATGCCTGCCCCACGACCTTCGGGATGCACCTCACCCCGTCCCAGAATTTTCACATCACGGGCATTGACCGCACGGATACATCCACGCACAATGGCCCCACCTGCCACATAGACCGTCTTTCCCGAAGGAACATTAAGTGTATCGCCGGGTAACTGATGTATTCCCGGAGCAAAATAAATCAGATTCTTATCTTTCAATTTCTTCGGGCGATTTTCATCTATCGGATTCGCAAAAAGATGAAGATTATGGAATATGTCTCCATTTACCTCAATGGACAGATTACGCGGACGGTCTAGCGTAAAAGTCATCGTACTGCCGCTAATCTGCGGAGTGATACCATACGACAACGGACGCACCCTGCCACTCTTTACTTCTCCTTTATTATAGGTAACGGAAACTTCCACCTGACCGGAAAAGTCAAAATATCCCATTGAGGCTAGTTCAACATGATGCTTCGTCTGGCGTACTTCATCTACTTTCATCGGATAAGTAACTACTTCTTTCCATCCACTGCCAGATTGCCTCACCCGAACTGTAAAATCGTCTTTCAACTCCACCCCGTCACTAGGAACCGTATAAGTTATCAACTGGTTTTGTGCATAAAGAATACAGGTCATCATCCATAAAAGACCTGTCAAGCATAATGTTCTCATTCTTTTCATTTGTAAAGTCTGCTATTTATTTTAGAATATACGTTCAATAACTATCAATCACTCAAAGCGCCTACCAGCAATTCTAATATACCACAATTTCATTATCAATTAGGGCATGAAATAATCCTTTACCTAAAGAATATTCTTATTTCACACCCTAACTACTATAAATCAGTCTATTGATTTTCGATTTATCCTTCAGTTTTTATTACCAACCAGGATTCTGCGTTAATTGCGGATTCAAACGTATCTGCTGACGAGGAATAGGATCTAAATAATCCCTTTGTGTATAAAGCAAATTACCAGCCAAAGTTGCTATAGAACGTCCATAGTCAGGGTCGTTAGGATCAGAGCCCTCATAAAGCCCATAAAGCAAAGGATATTTTTCTGGATAATAACAGGGTTCACCGAAGTAAGTGGCATCATTGGCTTTCTCTGTTTCGTATGCCGTCCCCAAAACATGTCGACCCAATTTACGACCAGTCAAGTTAATATGCGCAATACCCCAACGTTTTAAATCGTCCATACGAAAACCTTCACCAAAAAGTTCACATGCACGCTCTCTACGTATTTCATCCAACATATTCATTTTTTTACAAATAGTTTTTCCTGTAGCATGATCCCAATAACCAGCATCCCAAACATTAGCAATTAACGCATTGGTCAAAGGAGCCACTCCAGCACGAGCACGATTTTTATTAATAGAGAAATTAAGATCTTCATCTGAAATGTTTCCATTATTCAATTCACAAGTCGCCTCGGCATAAATACAATGCACCTCTGCCAAACGAATCAATGGAAAATCTGCAGATTCTGTATTATCCGGACGATTTGCCCCTTCAATCAAATACTTACGGCTGCTGTATCCCCCCATTGTACTATTATTTCTAATTGTGGGATGGAAGACTGCACAAGAACTACTATATACGGGATCAGTAGGATCATAATGATCATTGTCCTTAGGAAACACAGGAGTAGGATAAGGTTGACTAGCATCCATACGTTGACGTCCATCTTCAGTACGGCTACTATAAGATACACGGTCAGGTAAGAAAGTACAACCAACAAAACGATAATCACGATTACGATATTCACCTATAAATGTTGCATATCCCTCGAATTCTGGATTATTCTGCGCATCAGACATACTACCTGTATAACTGATACGAATAGGAAGTCCATTACGACAAAGGAAAGATTCACCAAACTGAGCACTCATACCCGTTGCTGCACCTACCATGACCGAATGCGATAAATTAATACCACCACGACTCAGATCGTAGTCATATTTTTTTGAGAAAATAAATTCTTTATTCGTACTTTTTCCAGCACTTTTGAAATTAGGAATATTTCCACCCTTATCATCAATATTAAACAAATAGTAATAACTCAAAGAATCACATTCTGCCCACAACTTATAAGTTCCACTTTCAGCTTCTTCTATCACCTCTTTTGACATCTGCTTTGCTTCTGTCAACATATCGGTTATAGAAGGATATCCTTCCGGTTTAACAGTTCCTGCCCCCTGCGAACTCCCATCACCATCTAAATCATAATTGATAGCAGGAACATACTTTTCCCACGTAGCCTCATAAAGCAATACTCTGGCCAAAAAAGATTTGGCAGCTTCCTTGCTTACTTTTCCTTTGCTTCCTTCCGGAATTTCCGTTTCTTTAGGCAAACGCTTTACAGCCTCTCTTAAATCGGACATAATAAAGGCTGCCACCTCATACCGACTGTTTCGCGGGGCCTGTAACACTCCATCACTAACAGTCAACACATGGTCTGAAATAGGCACACCACCAAAATGTTGCAACAAATAAAAATGCTGCCATGCGCGAAAAAAATAAGCAGTCCCCACAGACTGGGCAATATCACTTTGGCTACCATCATAAGCTTCTGCCTTTTCCAACAATATATTGCAAGTACGGATATGCGAATAAGGCTTATCCCAACTCCAATTTCCTTCCGATGCCGAACCACCTCCATTGCTTCCTAATCCACTGATATCCGTCCCTCGGTCCATTATATCACCGTATGACGGCTTATTATCCAGATTTTTCCATCCAATTACATTATATAAAGCATTGGCTGCCTGTTCAAAATGTTCAGGAGTCTTAAACACAATAGCCTCTGTTCCCTGAGACAACGGTTCTTTATCAAGAAAGTCACTGCATGCAGTCAATGACATCACCACAGCCGATGCAAGAAAAAATTTATTTATTATGGTTTTCATATGTTTATATTTTAACAGGTTATTAGAATGTAACATCTACTCCGAATGTCAGCAATCTGCTGAACGGGAATGTGTTATTTGAATTTTCACCATATTCCGGATCATATCCATCCTTTACTTTTGTCCATTCCCAAAGATCATCACCGGAGAAGTAAACTCTCAATTTACTGAGTCCGGCTTTTGAAATCCACTTTTGAGGCAATGAATACCCCACTACCAAAGATTTCAAACGGACATACCGATTATTCTGAACACTGACATCTTTATTATTATAATTCCACTTATTAAAATTCTGGTCACGTGAAGCAATAGTATATTCTGCATCCCGATTATTCTCACTCCACATTTTCCCTGCGAAGTTTTTATTTTGCAGAACATAATTTGTAGTCCATGGAGCAGCCAAATATCCACCTCTTAACAATACTTGTTTACCTACTCCTTGGAAGAAAGCCGAGAAATCGATTCCTTTCCATTCCAATCCCAATTTAAAGCCAAATGTCAAACGAGGGGCCATATCTCCTGCATAGTAAAGATCATCTTTTGTTATAGCACCGTCACCATTCAAATCGACTACTTTACGAGCCCCCGGACGAAGTGTATTAGTAGATGCCTCCTGAGGTGCAGGAAGAATATTATTAGCTTTCGGTCCTGAATGATCCGCATTCCAATAATACTTCTCATAATATGCAGCCACTTCATCTGCACTTTGGAAAATACCATCAGTTTGGTATACATACAATGCTTGTCTTGGCATACCGATTAAGCGATTTTCATTCTTACCCTCATTAGGTACATTTTCATTATTAGCTAATTCAAGCACTTTTGACCATGCATCCGAAAGAGATCCTCCAATGTTATACTTTACCTGACCTATTTGATCATTCCAATTCAAAGCCAACTCCCAACCACGGGCACGAAACTTACCATTGTTGGTTTTAGGAGCAGCCGCACCTAAAATAGAAGGATATTGTACATCAATAAACATACCGTTATTGGTCTTGATAAAATAATCAAATGAACCTCTCAAACGATTGCTAAGAAAAGCAAAATCCACTCCCACATCGTGGCTGTCAATAGTTTCCCATGTACGTTCCGCAGATCTCATACCGTCTACCCACAATGAAGTATGCGTACCGGGATTTACACCAAAAATAGTCGTACCAGTTTTGATAGTAGCAAATCTCTCGTAATTGTCAATACCTTCCACACTACCTGTTCTACCATAATTGTAACGCAGCTTCAAATCACTCAACCATGAAACATCTTTTAAAAAGTCTTCATTTGAAAGTCTCCAAAAACCAGAAATAGAATAAAAATTTTTCCAACGTTGTTCTTTCGCCAACTTAGAAGACCCATCCCGACGACCCAATACCTCTATTGAATATTTATCAGCATAAGTATAATTCAAACGCCCTAAATAAGAAACCAATCCCCAAGAATTCTGTCCACCATATGCCTCATTATTATTTCCATTCACCCATACATCCAAATCTGCTAATCCAGACCCCGGATAAACAGCACCGGATTTACGAACCGCACCTACCCTTTTATATGTTTCTTGTTCGGCAGTCATACCCAACATGGCAGAAACGCTATGCACATCAGCAAAAGTACGATTATAATTAGCAAAAGCACCTAAAGTAATGTTTTCCCATTTCGCTATTTCTTCTTTCAATTGTCCGGGACCTTGCTTATTACCAGTCTGTGTACCTACCCAATCATAATATTGTACTTTATTCTTCACTTCCTGCATATTTCTCTGTACAGTCTTATAAGCCCCCGAAGCTGAAATAGAAAGTCCTTTTACCCATTTAGAAAAATCATAAGTTGCTTTAGCACTTCCTCTAAAAGTTGTCAATGAATTTTTCTTCTCCCCTCCTTGGGTCAACCCACCAATAGGATTCCGGTTACCACTAAATGTATCATAAGCCTGACCATTTTTATTATACACAGTCCAAAACCAAGGATCAAAATATCCAGCTCCCACATCAGTAGTTGGGGTTATAATATCACGTTTGTCATACGACATACTTGTTTCAAATTTCAAAGCATCTGTCGCTTGATAATCAGCATTTAAACGACCACTATATTTTTTTTCTCCATCATTAGCAACTTTCAACTGTGAATTATTATCCGCATACCCCAAAGACGCTCGATAACTAAACTTTTCATCTGCTCCAGAAATACTAATCGAATGCTTTTGAGAAGTTGCCTGACCATAAAGATAATCCATCATATACACATTTGGGTCCCAACGTTCCACTTTATCACCATTTTGTAATGTCAAGACTTTACCTGCACGAAGAGCATTAAAAAGAGTTTCCCCCTTATATACTGTTGGTGCACCAGTAGCCGGATCAATATCCGATTGATCCAAAGTAGGACCACCAAAAGAATTAAATATCCACCAATTTACAGCTTTATGAATTTCATCAGCAGTAGTTAAACTAGGATTTAAAGCGGCAGCATCATTATATTGAGCTTCATAAAACATATCCAACCATTCCCGATTATTTGTAATAGGAGGCTGAATACCGTTAATTGTGCGACTAACAGAGCCACTATATGATATTTGAGCCTTTCCTTTTTTACCACGCTTTGTTGTTACCAGTACAACACCTGAAGCCGAACGGGCACCGTATATCGCAGCCGAAGCATCCTTCAAAACTGAAATATTTTCAATATCACTTGCATCCATAGCATTTAACTCATCCAATGAACCTGTTATACCATCAATGATAACTAATGGAGAAGATTTTCCATTAACAGAAATATCACCACGTATTTTCATCTCTGCTCCCTCACTACCCGGACGAGTAGAAGTGCGTGTAATAGTCAATCCCGGAACTTCACCTTGCAAAGCTACTGTAGCATTAGCAATACCCTTATTTTTAAAAGCCTCATCCCCCTTGATCTGACTAATAGAACTAGTTAAAGAAGCTTTCTTTTGGGCACCATAACCAACTACTACTACTTCATCCAGCACCTCAGTATCCTCTTTCAAAACGACCTTAACGTTTGTTTTCCCTGATATATTAACTTCCTGAGTCTTGTATCCGATATAAGAAATGACCAATATGCCTTTTTCCGGAACATTATTCAATGTAAAATTACCATCAAAATCGGTAATTGTACCATTAGTCGTGCCTTTTACTTGTACCGTAGCACCAATTACCGGTTCTCCTGTAGCATCCACCACTTGCCCTTTTACCGTTCCAGTCTGCATAACAGTCTGCACCCCATTCACCTCTGCAAATACAGTCTGCGGGCTACCTGCCAACAAGGCAGAAGCCATCACCGTAGAAAACAAGATTCTTCTCGATGAAAATTTAAAGAATTCGTTTTTCATAAACTTAAAATTTAATATTAACAGTTTTATTGTTGTTTTCTTATTATATACACTGTTTGATAAACTCGCGCACCTCATGCCGCCCTATCCTTAAATGGTTTTCAACGGTACGGTGCGAAAGATTTAATTCCGCTGAAATATCTGAAATAGATTTGTCTTCAAAACGACTCATTGCATAAATAGTACGACGCCGTGGAGGAAGCAAAGACAATCTATATTTCTCACACGCTTCCAAATCATTGGCCACCACACGAAGTTCTGTTTCATTTGTATAAGCAACCGTATGCTCATATAAATAAGAAGTAACTTCTTGCCTCTTATAATAACGACGTAAATAGTCAGTTACCAAATTACGAGCAATAGTAAAAATAAAATACTTAATAGTCTCTGCACAGAGCATCCGATCGTAGTCCATCAGCCGTACATACACATCTTGAGCCAAGTCTTCCGCCTCTTCTTTATGAGCTATCCTATAATAGATATACAGATAGACCGAATGATGATAATTCGTATAAGAATCCTCTATTAATTGAGTAGATTTCATGGATATGTTTTTCATGTCTTCAGCTTTTTGGGTTACATTTACGAATGCAAATATAGAAGGTAGAAGGACAAGAAAAACACTTTTTCTATTCTAATAAATCTCATATCATTACCCTAGACCAAAGACAGACTAATCCGCTAGTTTATAACAGATTAAGAATTTGACACACTCAGTATCATATAATAATTTGAGACTCTCAACAAAAAATAGAGAGGTTATTCATTGTTTTTCCCAATACTTCGGATGTACTCATTGGGAGTGATATTAGTCGCTTTTTTAAAATATCGAAAGAAAGAAGCTCTTGAACTGAACCCACACAACTCAGCCAAAGCACTCAAAGTGTATTTAGCATATTCATCTTTCTCCACCAAGCGCTTGAATTCAGCTATGCGATAATCATTGATATAATCATAATAATTACGGTTTAGATACTGATTAAATAAATAGGACAAAGTATGAGATGATGTGCCAATGGACACAGCCAAATCGGCAATCTTCAAATTAGGATTAGTATAAGGTTTTTCTCTATGCATAACAATCTCCAATTTCTCAGCCAACCGTTTACATTCCTCCACACTTATCTTATTTGTCCTGTATTTCTCTTCCGCTACAATATGGGATTCCTCAACTGGCTGAATCTCCTTTTCTATAACTTTAGCAGAGTCAGGCATCAGTTCTTCCCTTTCGTTCTCCACCTCTTTCTTTTTTTGATAAAGGACAGCAATGCTTCCGGTCACCACAGCTATCACGATGAACACTATGCTCCATATACTAATAGAAGACGCTATTTTAACCGTTAGCTGAGTTTCTGACTCTGGATTCCCCATCTGTCTTACTTTAAAAGTATAATTACCGGACGGTAAATCATAATAAGTAATATCCGAACGACCTGTCAAAGCCATCCATCCGGTATCCTCACCCTCTAATTGATATTCGTATGACATAAAAGCAGGTGCCGTATAACTGAAATCAGAAAAGTAAAAGGTAACATTCTTCTGAGAAGCTTCCAATGAAATTTCACTCTTGCCGCCATCTCCCACAACAGATTGCACTACAGATTTTCCATTTACACATATATCTGTTATGGCAACCGAATAGGGAACGGATTTCCTCTGATTCATCCGCACTGTATCCAAATACAGAAGCCCTTTGGAGTTTCCAAACCAAATGCCGTTCTCATCACGTACCGGCGGACAAAGAGTAAAAATGGAACTGGGAATACCATCAACAAAATTATAAGGAATAAAATGGTCTTTCTTATCATACCGGAACAAACCATTGTTAGTTCCCAGCCATAACCACTTTTCACGATCCTCTACAATAAACATACCATCATTCCCATCCAAAGGAGTCCCCGGCTGCAAACGCCTAAAAATAGTCATAGACAAATCAGAGATAAAAAGAGAGCCTTTGTCCGGAAAAAAATAAAGATCATGGTTGGAATCTTCGTAGATCACTCTTATTTTTTCCTTATGAATAAATCCCTCAGGAAACACATCGGTTTTCAATGTCCGGGCAGAGGGGTCCCAAATGCACATTCCATTCTCTGTACATATCCATCCTTTATGAGTGGAATCAAAATAGATTTCATATACGTTCCCTTCTGGCAACTTAGAATTGGCACTGGTATAATGAGCTATCTGTCTGCCGTCTTTATAGCAGAATATTCCTAAAGATGTTCCTATCCACAAATTCTTTTCACGATCCTGCTTGATACAAAAAATATGTCCCTTACTAAAAGGCATTCCTCCATCCGGTTCAAAATCTCTGAGTGTCAAAGTCGCAGGATTTAAAACATACATTCCACCACCGTATGTACCTATATAATACTCATTCTGATAATACAGACAACTGAAAATCATATTTGAGCGTAACTGTGGAACCTTGAAACTTTTATAACGATGATTTTCTTCGTCAATATAAAAAAGTCCGTCACGAGATCCAATCAGTTTCTCTTTCTCTTTGATAGCAAGTGCACGTACTGGCATATCTCTGGAATCAAAAAAAGGAGCATACGTATAAGTGGAGAACAGCCCACTCTGATATAATGTGTAATCCAACCCCAGCTGATAGAATCCTACCCAAATCAAACCTTCTTTATCAACCAAAACAGAATAAACGGAATTAGAACGCAAAGTTTCATCCTTCCCTGTTTCATGACGCATGGAACGAACAACTTTCTTTTTATCCGTTGATACAAAATGAACTCCGTTACCATCGGTTCCCACATACAAAAGGCTTTTCCCATCACCGGATAAAGAAGAAATTACATTACAACCTACATCAACAAAACGAGCAAATTCTTTAGTTTGTGTATCGAAACTGATGATTCCCTGCCCCATCGTTCCTAAATAAAGCATACTCCCAATCCTAGCTATATTCTTAAAAGAACAAACATGCTTCTCTTCCATCACATTATGATAAGCCTCTATTTTTCTATCTGAAAGTCGCAGAGAATAAAGACCATTCTCCGTAGCCATCCAAAGTATTCCATCTTCTCCCAAATTCAAGCCACCAATAGAGTTCGCCGCCGACAACATATTAGGATCTATCATAATTTGGTTCAAGCTACCTCCTTTATAAATGAAAAGCCCCCTTTCTGTTCCGATATAAAGTATTCCTTTCCCATCATGTAAAAGAGAGCGCACAGCATATCCTATCGTTTCACGGGCAATGGGCTCCAAACTATTTTTCTGCTTGCTAACACGCCATAATCCACTACCATTCCCCATCCACAATTCATTGCCAGGCATCTCAGCAATGGCATTTACCCGTTTCAATTTTTCATCTGAACCCGGAATAAGATAATGCTTGAAATGAATTCCATCAAAACATTCCAACGAATTGCCGGTCCCCAACCACACATAACCTAAAGAATCTTTATAGATGGCATTTACCACTAAATCTGATAATCCCTCAGTTACAGACAAGCCACGAAAAGCGTAGGAACGAGAGAAAATGGGTAAAGACAAGAATATAAGAAACAATATAAATATAAATCTTAAAATGTTTTTCATTACATTGTGCATATTTGGAACCTCGTGTTTATCAAATAATGCAAATATAGTGAAAAGGGAATATATTTTCCCTATCAAAAAAAGAAAAAATCATCATCCACTTCTTATTTGCTGTATGAAAAAGAAAGGATGATGATTTAAAAAGATTACTTTATAAAAGAAAGTTTATATCAAAGTTTGCGTAAATCATGTCCGGGCAACAAATTATATTCTTTTCCATTCATCCTGACTTTACAAGGTGCAGAAGCTGCATATTTCCAAACGCCCTCTTTATACACCAACATCACATCTGTTACTGTCAATGAACTTATTTCAACATGTGGAGTTTTCAATAGTGTACCTCCTCCCAAAAAGAAAATACAATCATCGCCTTGTTTATTTCCCCACAATGCATAAGCAGCTTGTACAGTCATTTCTCCACTTTTACACAAATGACCTGCATCATCCGAAGAAATAATCCGGTCCACACGCCCCTCTTTTTGTTGAATACAAATTCCGACATGACTTCCAGCCACACCACTTTCCACTTCTGGAAAAGTAACGGAGGAAATACATCCCGGCTCCTTTACCGAAGAAGGTTCATAAACAGCTACAAACGGACGATTCCAAGCTTCACCTTGTTGGCGGGCTACAAAAGTCAACGTAGGTTGCTCTTTGATAGCATAAGGCATATCCGGAATCCGGCTCAATCCTTCAGTCATCGGGCTCAAAGCCGAGAAGACTTTACGTTCAGGAGCACCTTTCATCCACATATTCATACTGATATTATCCTCATCCGGCATCTGTATAGTAAACATTGTTTTAATATCTTTGGAGGTCTCGGCACTTTTCTTGTCAAACAAATAAGAATAGGCATATATATGTGCCCCAGCAAAAGCCAGTTCCTCCGTTGGTTGAAGAAACAAGCTACTCCCATCAGCAGCAGTCAAGTTCATGGTTTGTCCCATATTATGATAAAAATAATCATGCATTTTATCTCCTCCCTCCACTTTCCTGCTACGGAAAATATCGACATAATATCCGTTCTTTTCTCCTGTAGTCACAATACTCATCATACGGTTTTGATCAGCTTGTGATTCAGGTTCACGGAAAAAGACTTCACTATAACTCACAGGCTGATAATCTACTTTCATCCCTGCTTCGGGGTAGCAGTTCAATAATTTGAAAGCATGATTGCTTTTCATAACCGGATAAGAAGAGATTCCATCTACACAAACCGTATTGTGTGCAGGGAACTGACTATAATACTCCAAATAATCCAAACCGGAATAAAGGGTCAAGCCAATACCTCCATCCGGTGCCAGACGATATCCTTTTCCATAAAGTTCCATGCTGATGCCATTGGCATGCATGTGATTCCCTTCACTGGCATTTTGGGCAATCATCAAACTATGACGTTTGTCCATGCCATTGCGTTGCACCAACCAACTGGCATTGGGAGCATAAAAAGTAGGAGTTACATAATCATTGATATCACCGGCAGGTATCTTATCATCAATTACCAAAGGCTTGTCACTGAAAAAAGAAGTTACCGCCACCCTCACATTTTTCTTTTCAGTCGCCGGTTTGGAGGCATCGGGATCAAATAACTTCAACATAGCAGTAAATTGTCTTTCTTGATATTTTTTACCATGTTTCTGGGCATTAGCTACCATACGGGCAAAGATAGCAGGATTCAATTTACCGGGATGTGTATCGCCAAAACCCATTGTCATACAATCCGGAAACAAATATTGCGGGTCGGCGGCCACCGCTTTTTTTATGACAGGAATCTCCTCGGTCAGGTCCATACCCAAATTACGGTCAAAGATAGTGACCATATCCGTATAATCCCCGACAACTACCTGACTATAACCCGGACATTCAGCCCAAATACCGGTTTCAGCATCATAACCATAATCAGCAAGCTGTTTCAGTGACCATTGACGGATGGAAGAACGATTCAACACATAATCAATATAATACTCGCCTCCCTTTTTATCCGGATAAGAAGCATCAGATTCCAAAATCATGCCGATGCTCATGATATAACGTGCCTGCATCAGATTCCAGTTATTATGCGGCACTCCATTATCAATGATATTATCCGCCCATTTCTTGAATGCTCCGGCATAGATGTCCATCTTATCAGCCTTATCGGTTTTCAAATAATCATATAAAAAATCATACAATGGAACCAAAGCATTCACAGCATCCTCGTGAATGACTTCAAAACTGCTCATACCCACCAAAGTCTGCTGATGTCCATGATTCAAATCCTTGGGAACATTCCGGTAATAAATCCCCGTCATATAAGTGTCAAATACCGAAGCTGCCAAATCAGCATATTTCTTCTCCCCGGTCATCCACCAAAGAAAAGCGGCATCACGGGCGATACCCAGTATCTCTACATTAATACTTTGGATGATATTTCCGGTTTTACTGATATTCACCCATTCGTACGGTCTGCCTTCCAACGTCCCATTTGCCAGATACATTCCCCGAGCATCTTCAAATCTTCCAGCTTGGGACGTACATAGTTAGTTGCATGACTGCGTGCACCGGTATACATCACCGTAGGAGCCGGCGCCTTCTCTCCTCCTGCATGATCATAATATTCTCCTTTAATATATACCTCCGTTGCATGAGTTTTCCAATACATTTGCAAACGGGAAGTAAGCCATTCAGGCCCTCGGTCAGCATACCGGTCAGTCCGTTGCTTTAACTTTTCAAACACTTCCTGTGCCCACGGTTCTTCCTTTATCAACTTCTGCGTTTCAACTTTGCCATTACTATCCGTCAGATAACGGGGATGACCTTGTGACAGTTTCACCGATAAGGAAGTTTCCTGTGCATATAATACACTTGTTACAAGCAAGCATATCCATAAAACGATCTTTCTCATAATTCTATTCATTCTCTTTCACAAAAATACGTATCATAAAGCTATTCCACTCAATCCAAATGAATTATTTTATCATCCGCCTCTTCCATTCAAATTTAAAGTTACCGAATATAAAATGTTTGCTTTACCGGCTCTGCAGTCTTTATCTTAGGATCAGAGTTTTTTCCGTATTGCCATGCTATTACAGTTACTTTTACCGGATAGGTGGTTTTAGGAGGAATAGCAGTTAATATCAATCGATTACCATCCACATAAGCCGGTCCCGATTCCACATAAAAATCTACCGGCAAGCCACAACTGGAAACAGCAGATAAAGAAACGTACTTAGTACCACGCTTTATGTCCGGTAACGTTGCAAACTTAATATATTGCTGCTGTCCTTCCGTATTTTTAACCGGAATTATCATCTGAGCTTGCTGAACAGCCGGTTTATATTCTTCATCTCCCGGATGAGTTATTGAAAAAACAATATCCGATTTCTTGTCCGTCCATAAAGTTCCCCGATTCCATTGTATTCGAAATGTCACAGAATCAACTAAAACAACTGGGCCGGTAATCATCTGCAGGACCGGAGCTTTTCCAGCATGACCAATAGATGCCCCAACAGGCAAATCAGTCCAATTGGAAAGTCGGGGACTTTCTCCTGGAACAGTATCCAAAAAAACAGGGGTCAATTGAAATGTGATACCATCTTCCTGTGGTATAAAAGCCGGGTGAACTTGTAAATGAGTATTCTGTTGGGATACTGTTTTTCCGTTTTGAGACACACTTACCAATTGTGGCTTCATATCGTAATATCGGGATTGATACGCCAAAGTAGCCTCTATCATCTCACGATCAAAAAACCAAAATGCTTGTGCAGGATCCCCTTTAAATTGATTTACCGGTGCCGGAATACATGAAGGCTTTTCATTTTTTTTCCATCGCTCCATCAACCATCCCTCCTTTGTCGGATCTACGTGTCCATAATGCATTGCCTTCTTGATATAGAGAGCTATATATTGTGCTTTTTCCGGAGTATAGGCAAAGTGTCCTTCAGCAGGACAGGCCAACATGCTTAAAGGCAGCAATGGATGCTCCTTACGTTCTTTCAAACCTTCATTGCTCCATGTATGTGCTGATTCATATTCTCCCATGGTTTCCAGACAAGGAATTTTATTGATGTTACGTTCTCCCCAAATATCCGGACATAGCCAGCGATCACGATGATATGGCCACTGACCACTGACAGAAATGCATGCCAATGTACGTTCCGGTTTATAGGCAGCAAGATAATAAGGCCAACTAGCAGCAGCCGAATGTCCTATGGCTATTAAAGGAGCTGTAGACAACTCTTTATATCCAGATTCTTCAGCAAGATCTGCCAAAAGGCCATCCAAAGTTTCCCATGCCCCATCCGTAAAATCAAATCCATGATTGAAAGAAGGACATACCCATATTTGAGCAACATCAAGCTCAGCCATACGTTGTCGGAAAGCCTCATCTTCAAGGATAGAAATTTCCTCCATATTGTGTTGGGCAACCAAGATTGCTTTTACTTGTTCACACTGCCCGGGAATCCACAAGTAAGCCCTTGACTCAGGATTTTTGGGATGAGTACTAAAATTATGGACGGGTACAGACCATTGCCAAATTCCTGTTTGTGCAACAAGCGTAAATGATAAAAGCCAACCGAATATTCCAAATAAAAATACATGTTTCATAGCTATCTTCATTGTTTATTATAAAAACGAATCAGAATCAAGAAACACTCAACTTTATTCTAAAATTATCTTCCAAAGAAATGAGTAAAAACCTATCTTTGTACGTATTAGATACATATACAAAACTTAAATAGCATGAATAAACACACTTTATCTGTAGCAATCACTTTCCTATTCTGTACCCCAATATCAGGGGGCATACCGGACGGAATTTACCACAAAGGATGGATAGACTTCAACAAGAACGGGAAAATGGATCTATATGAAAATCCTAAAGCCCCGCTGGAAGACAGAGTACAAGACCTGCTTTCACAAATGACACTAGAAGAAAAAACCTGTCAAATGGCCACACTTTACGGTTCAGGACGCGTACTAAAAGATGCGTTGCCTCAAAACAATTGGAAAACAGAAGTATGGAAAGACGGAATAGGAAACATAGATGAAGAACATAACGGATTAGGGGCTTTCAAGTCCGAATATTCTTTTCCATACGCCAAACATGTGAATGCCAAACACACCATTCAACGCTGGTTTGTAGAAAAAACACGTTTAGGTATCCCAGTAGATTTCACCAATGAAGGTATTCGCGGATTATGTCATGACCGGGCAACCTACTTCCCCGCCCAGTGCGGACAGGGTGCCACCTGGAACAAAAAATTAATAGCCCGTATCGGAGAAGTGGAAGCTAAAGAAGCAGTGGCATTAGGATATACCAACATCTATTCTCCCATTCTTGATATCGCCCAAGACCCTCGCTGGGGAAGATGTGTAGAAACATACGGAGAAGATCCTTATTTAGTAGGAGAATTAGGAAAACAAATGATTACCAGTTTGCAAAAATATAATCTGGTAGCTACTCCGAAACATTTTGCAGTTTATAGTATCCCGATAGGCGGACGTGACGGAAAGACACGAACCGACCCACACGTAGCCCCACGAGAAATGCGTACCTTATATATAGAACCTTTCCGGATGGCATTTCAAGAAGCCGGAGCGCTGGGAGTAATGAGCTCTTATAATGACTATGACGGGGAACCCATTACGGGAAGCTACCATTTTCTGACCGAAATATTACGTCAAGAATGGGGATTTAAAGGATACGTAGTATCGGATAGTGAAGCTGTGGAATTTATCTCCAACAAGCATAAAGTAGCAGATACATACGAAGACGGAATAGCACAGGCGGTCAATGCCGGACTGAATATCCGTACCCATTTCACTCCGCCTGCCGATTTTATCTTGCCTCTTCGTAAAGCTGTTGATAATGGCAAAATCTCTCAGGAGACTCTCGACAAACGGGTAGCCGAGATACTTCGTATCAAATTCCGGCTAGGCTTATTTGACAATCCCTATCGTGGCAATGGTAAACAAGCAGAACAAATAGTCCATAGTAAGGAACACCAAGCTGTATCATTGGAAGCTGCCCGTCAGTCGCTGGTATTACTAAAAAATGAAACTAACCTGCTTCCTTTATCCAAATCTATCCGTTCCATTGCTGTTATCGGTCCCAACGCCAACGAACAGACTCAATTGATTTGCAGATACGGTCCGGCCAATGCTCCTATTAAAACCGTTTACCAAGGTATAAAAGAACTGTTGCCTCATACAGAAGTGATCTATAAAAAAGGATGTGACATCATAGATCCTCATTTCCCAGAAAGTGAAATCCTTGATTTTCCGAAAACTGCGGAAGAAGTCCAATTAATGGAAGAAGCCATTCGTGCAGCTAAACAAGCCGAAGTGGTAGTCATGGTATTAGAAGGGAATGAACTGACCGTCAGGGAAGATCGTTCACGAACCAGCCTTAACCTTCCCGGACGGCAGGAAGAACTTTTAAAAGCTGTTTGTGCAACCGGGAAACCGATCATTCTAGTAATGCTCGACGGACGCGCTTCTTCTATAAATTACGCAGCAGCTCATATACCTGCCATTTTACATGCTTGGTTTCCCGGAGAATTTTGCGGACAAGCTGTGGCCGAAGCCTTGTTCGGCGATTATAATCCGGGGGGAAGACTGGCAGTTACTTTTCCTAAATCTGTAGGGCAAATTCCTTTTGCTTTTCCCTTTAAACCAGGGTCAGACGAAAGTTCCTCTACTTCCGTTTACGGAGCGTTATATCCTTTCGGGCATGGCTTAAGTTATACTACTTTTACTTACAGTGATTTACATATATCACCATCACACCAAGGAGTACAAGGAGATATCCATGTAAGTTGTAAAATCAAAAATACAGGAAAAATAAAAGGAGATGAAGTAGTACAACTTTATTTACGGGATGAAATCAGCAGCGTTACCACTTATACCAAAGTATTACGCGGCTTTGAACGTATCAGTCTGAAAGCTGGAGAAGAACAAACTGTTCATTTCAGATTGCGACCACAAGATTTAGGATTATGGGACAAAAATATGAATTTCCGTGTGGAACTGGGTAGTTTCAAAGTAATGCTCGGAGCTTCTTCTACAGACATCAGATTACATGGTCAGTTCGAAATAACGCCCTAAACCTCCCACCATTTTAACTCAGCATGGAATGACAGGAATATTCAGATTCCTATAAATACAGTATTTCATTAAAACATCGGTAAATAATCAGTTCACATCTAATTTATGTTCACAGATCCTTTACCGATGTTTTGAACAAGAATCTTTTAATCTCTATTTTGAAGATATAAATGAAGGAGGAAGTTCTTCTACACCCCATTTTTTGTTAGGCTTTGCCCCTAATTTCAACTCCAAAGTCCCCCCCTTAATAAAGTCTTCATGATAAAACCAACATTTATTCCACTTTTTCCCATTAAGGGAAGCATTTTGAATGTACATATTATCAGTTGAATTTCCTTTCGTTATGATTTGGAAAGTCTTTCCGGAATAATAACGATTGTCCAAATGAATAGTAACCTTATCAAAAAGCGGAGAAGTAATCTCATAAAAAGGCTTTTCCGCACAACCACCATCCACCTCAAACAGTCCGATTGCCATCAGAACACCTAAAGCCCCCATCTGTCCCTGATCCTCATCATCCCGATAGCCTCCATAGGGAGTCACATCACAATAAGCAGCTTTTACTTTACGCACCCACTTCTGAGTAAGCCAAGGTGCTCCTGCATAACTAAACAAATGAGCCATTCCAGTCCCCGGCTGATTACCATAATCTGTCCAATTGCCTTCCTTTGTTTTATTAGAACGGAAAAACCCATACGACTCACTCTTTTCGAAATTAGCATTCAATCTCCATAAAGTTCTATCAATCCTGCCATATCATGTGGAACATAGTGTGAATAAATAGCAGAGTTACTCTCGCAAAATCCTCCTTTTTCTGTCAATTCCAACGGATCAAAATAAGGTAACCAGTTGCCATCCTCTCCACGAGGTTGCATATAACCACTTTCCGGATTCCAAAGATTACGATAATTCTTTGACCGCTTCATAAAAAACTCATAATCCTGTAATTTCCCCATTGTTTTCGCCATCTGTGCCAAGCACCAATCCTGATAGGCATATTCCAATGTCATGGAAGCTCCGGTAGTATGCATCCCTTCAACATCTTTCCGTCCGTCAGGCACATACCCCCATTCCTCATAATATTTCATGCCACCGGAATAAGCTGTCTTGCTATGTTCATAACCGGCATGGTCGCGAATACCTCCCACAAAAGCATTTTTCCGCAAACCTTCATAAGCCAGTTCCGCATCATAATTACGAATTCCTTTATTATAAGCCGAAGCAAAAAAAGAAACAGCCGGATCACCAATCATCACATACGTATAATTTCCTCCTGATGGTCCACGGGGAATCAGACCTCCGTTTTGATACATATCTATCATTGTATTACAGAAATTATCCATAACTTCAGGATATGCCATAGACCAGAGTATGTTCAGTGACCAATGACTTCCCCACCATGCATCAAAGTTATGATGATTATACAAAGGTTTTCCATCTTCTCCCAAAGGAATTTGCCGTATGCGCGGAAAGTCGGAAGTCATATCCATATAATGTCCATCGGCATCACTGACTACATGGCGTCCCAATAAGGCATGCCACAAATCCGTATAGAGTTTTATTTGCTGTTCTCTGCTACCGCCTTCCACTTCTATCCTTCCAAGCCAATCATTCCATTCGGAAAAAGAAGACTGCTTTACTTGCTCAAAATCCCAGCCTGACAGTTCCGTTAACATATTCTTACGTGCCTGTTCTACACTGACATATGAAATCGCCACTTTCAGCATCACCTTTTCGTCTTTTTCTGTTTTAAATCGGACTGCCATACCCGCATTCTTACCTGATATTCTTTCCGGATTGCTATTAGATTCTATCCGGCCTTCGCGCCAAGATACAACCTTATCCATTGGCTTGCTCAATTGTGCATAAAAATAAACAGGAGTATCTTTAGGACGACGTCCTGTACGTTCCATCATCTCCCATCCGGCTATTTCCTTATCACTTACTTTCCAAACCTCCGAATAAGCTGTAGGTCCATGTGCCAAAAACGCTCCCGTATCAAATAAAATATAACTGGCATCACTTTTCGGAAAAGTATAACAATGAAAGCCTACGCGCATAGTAGAAGTCAACTCTGCTGTTATGTCATAATCTGTCAGTTTCACTTTATGATATCCCGGTTTAGCTATCTCTCCATCATGAGTAAAAGCCGATTGATAAGCATTCATACCCAAATGCCCTTTAAACTCGCCAACGGTAGGCATCACCGCCACACCGGACATCTGCCAATTATGAACATGACTAAAACAGCGTATTTGTTTTGAGTCATACAGATATCCTGATCCCCAAGAGTGCTCGGTATCCGTATCAGGGCTAAGGCTGACCATACCAAACGGACGACATGCCGAACTGAAAAAAAACCATCGGGAACGGTGACTGTCAACAAAAGGATTTACCAAGTCAACATAATTCTTTTTAGTCCCCGCTTCATTGAACAACAAAGAACCAAAAGCAGGCTGATCACGATCGTATCCTTCAGGACGAATCTGCCGAAGAACCTGTTCCGTATAAGGCATCTGCATCCCTTTCCGTATAACAAAATGATTGTAGGTCATTTCAAAAATCGGCATATATCTACCCCTTCCTTTATTAGATATCTCAGTCCAGTTGCTATATTTTCCTGTGACATCCTTCCACACAGCAAAAGGAACATTATACCCCAAATTATATTTTGCGACATACTCAAACCCTTTCATAAGCCGGTTATCAAGAGCCGAATATAAATCATCACCTTGTTGCCAAGCTATTTCACAAACAGTTGCCAGGGCACCTATACCCAACATGCTATGCCCCTGATCACGACCACTCTCCTGTATCTGACCGGTATCCCCACTGATATAATGAGCTATTGTTCCGTTATCATTGGCATGAAGATAAAAATCAACCGCCTTATTATACATTTCCTCATTATCCCATAAAATAGCAGCTGCCATATAAGCTTTAGTCACAATAGGTCCCCAATTCCCATTTGTATAAGGCTTACGATGGTAAAAATTTTCCATTACAGGCAAGAACACTTCCCTTATCATTCTACTGATCTCATTAAACTGAACAACTGTCATCTTTTTATAAGTATGACGCAGTATTTCAGTAGCATAAATAATCTTTAATCCTTCCAACCCCACCAACAAAGGGGCATCATTCGTTTCCGGAATTCTTTTAAGTGTTCCGGCATAGCCTAACAATAATTCCAAAGATTTCTCGGCATGAGTCTTTTCACCAGTCAAAACCCACATCAATGCATTCTGATAGACTGCACTAAAGTCTTGCTCCATTTTTGATTTTGTATGACGAAACTCACCATCTCTTGAAATGATTTCAAAAGGTCCGAAAGGCTGATAATCCGCCTGAGAACAATGATGACTTTTCAATAATTCAAAAGAACCATAGGCAGGATATTCCTTATCAGCGATTTGAGCACGCATCCGCTCAATACTTTTTGTTGTATGTAATATTCCCGGATGCACAAATTTTCGGGCCTGCATCTCAAGTCCTATACTCAAAAACAGACAATAGAAACCCAATTTCAACAGGACTGATATTTTAAACTTTCTCATAACCGCTGCTGCTTATAGTTTTTGACAGATTTTATATTTCCATCGTCAGGAACTAAACGAACTGCCCCCCCCCCGGATGCTTTCAAACAAAAGTTTAATTTCGTCTTGTTGCTCACACGATAAGTAGAAACTCTGACTTTAGTACGTGTTTTCACTGATTTATCCCCATCCGTATAAATTTCCGCTATGTAGTTCTTTCCTTCGGGCAAGAAATCCAAGCTTACAGATAAAACACGCTTCTCATTATTTGTTATCGAACCGATAAACCATTCCTCTCCTTTACGACGGGCTATAGTAATAAATTCACCGACCTCCCCTTGCAACACTTTTGTATCATCCCATGTAGTATATACATCATCAAAGAATTTCAACTCGGGTTCGTCTTGAGAATCTGATGGTTTATCATACCAATACATATATTGCAACGGACTATAATAAACTGCCGCCAAAGCCAATTGATGCGCAGGAGTGGTCTGGATAGATTTAGAACGAGGAACACCATAACTATCCTTGTCTGCATTCAAGCGACCGAAATCCTGACGATAGTAACAAATGGTATAATCCGCCGCTCCAGCTATAAACCGGGTAAAGGGAAGAGTAGCATTATGTGTTGCATCAGGAAATTCCTCATTACCTCGGATACCTTCCTGAGTCATCAGATTAGGATATGTACGACTGAACCCTGTAGGACGGTACTCATCATGTACATCAACCATCAAGCCATAATCAGCACATTTCTTGATCGCTTCATGCATCCATTTAGTCCATACTTGTGATCCCACCTGTACGAAACCAAATTTAATACCCGCTATCCCCCAAGACTTATACAACGGAAGAATCTCATCCAATTGCTGTTGTAATGCACGTTGATTAACATACAGGATAACTCCTATACCCCGTTCTTTAGCGTAAGCTACCACCTCTTTCAGGTTCAAAGCATTTATATCCGGATTTCTACGAGGGTCTAATGTCACTGTAGTAGCATCAGAAACCTTGTCATATTCAAATCCATACCATCCCGCATCAAAATGAATATATTGCAGATTGCGTTTCACGGCAAAATCGACCAAAGCTTTTCCTCCTTCTGTAGTCAATGTCACTTCACGCACCACTTTTCCGGGTTTTATCCATGAAGTATCCTTTATTTTACAAGAAGGGTTCAAATTCAGAATCAAATCATTATGTTCCAATATTTGTCCCGGTTTATCAGCACACATAATCACCCTCCAAGGAGTATGATAAGGAGCAATATCTTCTACGGGACCATACATAGCAGATTGAATCGTATTCTTTTTTTCTGTCGATAACTTGAATTTTGTACGCACATAGTCTACCACTTGCGCTTCAGCCAGACATACGTAAGGACCTTCAGGTAATGTCAAAAGCAACGGACGGTCTGATTCACCGGGCCATCCTTCCAATGGGAGAAATTCATAAGGAGTCTGAGCCCTGGATGTAAAGTAAGCTTTTGTTCCTTCCGGTAAAGTATATTCAGTAAATTCATCTGTGATCTTCAAATATTGTCCGCCGGGAAACCGATAACGGAATGCAATCCCTTCATTATACGCCCGTATATCCAAAACCAACTTGTCACGAGAATTCTGACGGTTAATGACTACCGACCAAGCTTTATACTGATCTTTTATGGTGCTACGTTCTCCATATACAGGATGCCAGACAGTATCCTGTTCGGCAGTTGTCATGTCACCTAATGACAAATGATCACGCCATATAGTATTAGCCTTAATACCCAATAAAGATGGTTTTATCGTTTCTTTAGCATTCCAATTCAAAGAATAATGCAAGTTCCCACCCTCATCACTTAAAGTAAACTGATACTTTTCATCCGGCGAGGACATCTTTATCTCTTTTGCCTGAAGGATGGATAAAGAAAATACCATCCATAATACACCTATATATAATCTTTTCATCATACTAACTATTTATACCTTGCAAAGTTATACATTTATAGCGTACTCTCTATTTTTTATGTCATTGACAGATTAAAAAACCGTCTTTACTATAGATCAACAAAAAAGGAAGAATACGCTATAAACTTATTATAATATTAAGATAATTCAATTACTCCCAACCCGGATTATTTCCTAATTCCTGACCGTTGGATAAAGTATTCAACCATGTAACAGGAATAGGACGAAGACCATATTTACTTTTAAAGGTAGCTTCACTTAATTGGGTCTGAATCAATCCACCTGTAATATTAGTGACATCCCAATTGTATTTCAAAACTCTTTCTGCCAATTTTCCTGTACGCTGCAGGTCATTCCACCGTGGTGCTTCTCCATAAAGTTCCAATGCTCTTTCATCCAATACATTGTCTAATGTAACAGTACCAACATATTCTTGCAGTCCACCTTCCGGAGCATTATTCATGGCACGTTTACGTATCTGATTTATATAGTATAAAGCATTAGAGTTATCTCCCATTTTAACAGCAGCCTCAGCAGCAATTAAGTAAGTTTCGGCCAATCGGAACAAATAAATATCACGAGTTCCATTTTCTACTGTTCCCGAACTGTTATAACGGGTATTACAATCTTTAAATTTCCAAACAGGAAGCCAAACACGTGATTTTGCATTAAAGCTTTGATAACCGGTTTTATAATAATCATCATTTCCAGCATCAGCATAAGAACCCTCAGGATAATTATAGAAAAAACGTCCACGATTATTAGCAGCCGCTTTTTCAGCATCTGTATATTGTTTATAACCACTCTCTCCGGGAACAGGGAAATAAATTACGGTATCACCCTTTGCCACATTTACCCCATTTGTACTCTCAAACCAATTTCTACCATAAGCACGTCCGTCTATAGAAGTAGCCGGGTCACCATTCAATGGACTCATAAAAGTAACTTCCGTACGTCTATCTTTCTTCCAATCAAATAATAAATAACTATATTTGGTTGGCATAACAGAAGCATAATCATTACAATAAATTGAAGAAAAGCCCAAATCAGTCCAACCTTCACGATAAACAAACAAATAGAATTCTGTCTGAATATTATTATTCCATCCTGCTCCGGCAGAAAAGTTAAGACTGAAAATAATTTCATCATTCTCTTCATTTGCCTGACGATGAACCATTGCATAATCATCCAATAATGTATGTCCGGAATTCTTAATTACATCTACAGCATCATCGTAAGCCTTTTTAAAATCATCAGCTTCTGCATAACTCTGATATCCTCGAGTCAAATAAACAAGAGAACGAAGATGTTTAGCAGCCGCTTTTGATACACGTCCATAATTCGCCGAAGTCTGCTTCATGGGAAGAGAAGAATCCATAACGTCCTGCAAATCTGCCAGAATTTGTCTGTAAAAATCAGATCCACTATCCAATTGCGAAGTTGTAGAAGGTGAGGTCGGTTCTTCCAAGATCAATGGAGCTTGCCCCCAATTTTTTACAATTTCAAAAAGATATAACGCCCGCAAGAACTTAGCTTCCGCAACCCGTTGGGCCAAGATTTCTTTATCAATACCATCAAAAATATCTTGATCCTTTGTAACTACCATAGCAGCACGACCAATAGCAGCATTTACATTTTTCAAAGACTCATATAATACCTTCCACTGATTATAGACAGTGCCATTATCATTGGTATAATCTACTGTATACTGATTTAAAGCATTGGTTGCTGTTCCGTCATTCTGAGTCCCCAAATCCGTACCAAGTTGGGTCAACAGAAAATAGTTGGTTGTATTATAAACAGATTTTAATGTGGAATAGGCTCCATTAATAAGAGACTCATATCCTTCAGCCGTAGCATAATATTCTTCAGCAGACTGGCTAGACCAATTTTTTTCATCCAGAAAAGACGAACATCCCGAAAGAGCAAACACAGATGCCAACAGGAAACCTTTAGTAAATATATTTTTTGCTTTCATACTATCCTAATTATTTGAATGATAAATTAATACCAAATATTACATTGCGAGTCATTGCATCCGATGTATTGATGCTGACATTCAACTGTTCAGGATCAACCACATCCTTTGCACAGAAAATAAATGGATTCTGAACTGTTGCATATAAACGCAAATTGCCTAATTTCATTTTCTCAAGAACCGATGGTTTAAAAGTATATCCCAAAGTAATATAAGAAATCTTAAGGAAATTACTGGAAAACATCGTATGTGACATTTCCGATTTTGCATTTCCCCATGATCCTGCCTTGCTTCGATAAGTACCCATGTTACTAGGCTGTGCAGAAGCATTGGTAGGATTTTCCGGAGTCCAATAATCTTTTCTTAAATTATTAAAATTGAGATTGTTGTTTTCCAATGCATACGAAACATAGAACTGATTTCTAGCTCTTGCCCCTGCTTGGAAAGCTGCTTGAAATGACAAATCAAATTCCTTATATGTAAATGTATTAGTCATACCACCTGTCCAATCCGGAGTACGTTTACCATCAATCACACGATCTTTATCGTCAATCACACCATCCTCATTCAAATCCAAAGGTTTATATTGACCAGGTTTACAACCATATTTAGCTGCTTCTTCAGCTTCATCCAGCTGCCATACTCCCAATGTCATCAAATTATAATTTATATCAATAGGCTGACCAATAATCCAAAGATTACTATAATCACCACTCATACCAGCTAAAGACAATCCACGGGAAGTCAAATTCTCCTTATACTGTAAATCTACAATTTTATTCTTATTATAGGCAAAATTCAAACTAGTTCTCCATGAAAAATCTTTAGTACGGATATTATCCGAATTAATATTTACCTCAAACCCTTCATTTCTAACAGACCCTACATTTGCTTTTACAGAAGAATAACCGGTAGTAACAGGTACTGTCTTATTCATAATCAAGTCTTCTGTCAAACGATTATAATATTCCACACTACCCGAAATCCGATTATTGAAAAATCCGAAGTCAAGACCTACATTATATTCTGTAGTACGTTCCCATCCCAAATCCAAATTCCGTAAATTATTGGGAACATATCCAATAGACTCACTAGAACCGAATGTATAATATTTGGCACCACTAATAGATCCTTGCGTCTGATACGCACTTACATTATCATTACCGGTCTGACCATAACTTAAACGTAACTTCAAATTACTCAACCAAGACAAGCTCTTCATAAATTCTTCTCCTGACACTCTCCATGCTACAGCTGCTGATGGAAAACTTCCCCACTTATTGCCTTCAGCTAATTTTGACGAACCATCAAAACGAATACTTGCTGTTACAAAATACTTGTCCTTATACACATAATTGGCACGTGCTAAATAAGACATCAAATTCGTTTTGGTAAAACCGGAAGAAGAAGTATTACTTGCCGATCCTCCTGCCAAATTATACCACAAAGAGTTATATGACAATCCATTACCAATTCCTTTTAACTTTTCATCTTGTGATTGCTGCATAGAGAACACTCCGGTCAAATCTACGCGATGATCCTTCAATTCAAAGTTATAATTTACAAGATTATCCCAAACCCAATCTACATAGCTATTTTTCGCATAATTACTGGTTGCCTTATTTTGCCCTTTATTAGCTTTAGTGTATTTACCTCTGTACTGGCCAATTTCTTCCAAATTTATATCCGGCGAGAAAGTGGTCTTCAAAGTCAATCCTTTAATTGGAGTTATTGCCAGATAAATGTTACTCAGCAAATTGTACTTTTTGGTTTTATTCAGTTCATTCTTCATGGTAGTTAACGCATTATACTGACCATTAGAATAAGCCCACATTTCTTCTCCTGTCACCAAATCAGTCGGATGATAAGTCGGACGCAGACGAAAAGCATCCTGTAACAAGTCAGAGTTACCCGTATCACGTACTGAATGGGTTCCATACATATTAATTCCAAATTTCATGTATTTGCTAGGTTCTACATCCACAACAGCACGCAGATTATAACGGGAATATTCTTGAGGCTCCAACATACCATCTTCAAAATAATATCCGGCAGATAAAGCATAAGTAGCCATCTCATTACCTCCGGTAGCCGATATAGTATGATTTGTCATAAAGGCCGGACTAGAAACAGCATCCACCCAATCAAAATAATTTCCATCTTGAATAGCCTTTAACTCTGATGCTGTGAAAATCTGACTATCATCCACATATTTATTATTATTTCCGGCTCTTTTAGCCTCTCGTGCCAATTGCACATATTCTTCACCAGACATCATATCGGGCATATTCGTATATTTCCTATATCCGGCATATCCACTATAATCTATTTTTACTTTACCTATCTTACCTCTTTTAGTAGTAACCATGACTACACCATTAGTAGCACGGG
>OHRX01000102.1_pt1 | contig 33307 bp, 21 predicted proteins | sample 1578581 | NCBI WGS metagenome assembly OHRX01 (sample SAMEA3879573, study PRJEB24766) | human gut metagenome | biome: human-associated habitat; feature: feces | place: USA | collected 1985/1987 | reverse complement strand
GAAAAGTGAACGGATATCCCCGTTTTGGGTGGGTGGATATCCTCCGTTTTCAGCAGTAGGTAAGAATCTGACATGACAAAAGGATTTGGACAACTTTTTGTTGCTCAGACACTTATAAAAAAACACTATCTCACAGTGCTGCGGAAATTAGGATAATTATGATTGGAAGCATAATAGGTGATGTGGTTGGAAACGCTGGTGCCGTTAGCAACATTAAAGAAACAAGAGTAATGGAAGCGACAATAGGAATAAATCAAAGAATTCCCATTGAGGCAATTGAACTAGCAATAAAGGCAGTTATGAATGGCAGTTATGACAACGACTATGCTGCCGAGTTGGCCCGTATGGAATATAGTGGAGAGAACAGAATAAAGAAGGCCGTGAACATCATCAACTGGTTGACAAAAAACAAACAACACATTGATGTCTTTCCTACAGGAAAACAAGAACAAGGTAATGTCAGCTCTTAAATATCCTGAAGATAAGGGGATGATTTGCATTGCGATGGTCAATTCAGCCTATCCTTTCTGCTACGATGTTACTACCGTACTCGGCAGGTACTTTCACGCTCAAAAAGAGGTGGCCACTACATTGCTCACATCTAAGTTGTCTGCCACATACGGCACCAACCGCTCTCTGCCTAATGGCCTGTATTGCATACTACCAATGCTTATAGAAGCTGGTTTTATCACTCGTCCTCGGGCTGGCGTTTATCAAATCAGCCATTTGGTTTCTCAGACGGATATTGCAAAATCTATCTATCAGAAATCATTCCTTGCCAACAATCCTACACTCAGCGAGGACTACCATTTCTCCAATCACTTCTATTTCGAGTTTGTTGGATGATGCTAACCGTGACATCAGGTGTCCAAAAGTGCCTTTAATTTTAATATTGTATTATCTGAACCAAAATCCGGAGAAGCTCCAAAGAGTCCTTTAAGATAACTTCTTTCAAGTTCTTTGTCGAAGCGTAAGTTAAACTTCTCATCTAAGCGATTTAATGAGCTCACACCTTCTTTATTTTTTTCAATCAGCCATATTTCATCCCTTCGTAGTAGGTCTTGATCCATTAAAGTACTTTCATGAGTGGTAAAAATAAGTTGTGTAGAAATGTTATTGGAATATTTGAAGAATAGTTCTATCAATTTTCTCATTAATGCGGGATGAAGACTGCGTTCCATTTCATCAATCACAAAGACCTTCTCTCCCTGAATCAGATCTAAGATTAGTGGTATATAATCAAATATACGTTGTGTTCCATCACTTTCATCACCTAGTGAAAAATACTCTTTTTCATCATTGTCAATTATATCATGAATGGTTTGAAGTTTTTTCGCTTTAATAGTACCATCAACAAAAGTAATGAGGTATAGATTATTTTCAAATCTAAGTGAACCGAAAGCTTCGGCATTGCTCGATTTCGACAAATCTGTTTTGATGAATTGCTTCATTTCTTGGGTTATACCGAGTTTTTCAAAATCGACATCAATTAAGTCAATAGCCTGAATGCCTGTGTCAAAATACCGCAGCAACTCACCGAAGCCTTCTTTCAGCTGTTCATCATTAACTGCTTTCAACATTCCTCCTTGTTTATATGGAGTATCAGGGAAAAGGACTTTTAAGGTATCAACGAACCATTTTATAACTTCCCAAAGGTCTTCAATGTTTGAGACGTTATCCCGGAGATTACGACTAATAACTTCATGAAGAAACAGTTGGTGCTGGGGGGTTGCTTTAGCAAAAAAGTTCAGAAACTGTCTTTCTTCCTCTTTTGGATTAAGCTTTATTAAATACGAAATATTGAAAGGCTCTTTTGACGTAATATCCCTTTCAAAAATAAAGTATTCTGTTTTTCGAGTAATTTGCTTCAGCCATTCTTTTGAAATTCTTTCTGCATTATAACTAAAGCCATACTCATACTTTTTGTTATTACATAATATCTGGTAGATGAAAGTCGTATTTTTCTTTTTGCTTTCAGAACTTAAACGAAAAGGATGATACTCTATCAACGTTTCAGCACGGGTACCGAAAAGCACGAGTCGTTTTCCAAACTCAAGTGCTTCTACGAAATTACTCTTACCTCCGGCATTCGGACCAAACAGTGCAGCGGATTTTAGAATCCAATGTCTTTTTACTGGCTCTACTTTATGCTCCTTATTCCTCGATCCCTTGCCTGGCTGAAGTTTGAATACTTCTCTGTCTCTAAAAGAGAGAAAATTCTCTACTGTAAATTGCTGTAACATATGTGCCGCATGTTAAATGGTGTTGCCGCCACCTTTGTTCTTATTTATTCGGGCACAAAGTTAGCGATTTTTTTCTCATTCAGGCAAGAGATCTTGGACAAATAGTTTATTTAAGGGTAGTAAAATGAGATTATTTTACATTTTATTGTGTTTTTATTTGTTGAATTATAAAAAATATAGTACATTTGCAGCCGATAACAAAATATAAAATCTTAAAATATGAGTTTTGATAAAAACAAACATTTGAGAGAGGTGCTAGACACACACAAGATGCATCACGTACAAGAATTCGTGGATAAGGTCAAGAATCGTAGAGAAGAGATAAAGGTCAAGATGCACGACCAATACGGTAGCGACAAATATTCATCGTTTGGCTCTGGCAGCTTTGCCAAACATACCGCTACTAATGTGAAGTTTGACCTTGACTTGGTAGAGCCTTTCAAACATAGCGCCTTCGGCACTTTGCAAGATATGTTTAACAGCGTTCACGATTTTCTGGCTGAGGAATACAAAGATACAGGCGTCACTATCCGCAAACAGAAGGTTTCCATTGGCGTAAGCTTTCCGATTGAGGAAGGAGACGACAAACCCGTGGAACTGGACGTTGTGCCTGGGCGCGAGTTAAAGGATGATGACTATCCCAACTCGCACGATTTGAATCTGTGTTTCAATGAGGACCATTGGGGCTTCAAGAAAGGCACTTACCAGAAAACCAATATTCAGAAGCAGATTTCGCATATAGAAGGTAAAACAAGCGAACGCCAGATAATACGCCTCCTGAAAATCTGGAAAAAGCAGAAGGGCAAGAAGTATAAATCGTTCGTTATTGAGCTGGCCGTCATCAGAGCTTTGGACGGTTATAAAGGTGAGATGGGACTCTGGCCAAGATTGAAATACGTTATGGAGAATCTGCGCGACAATATAGCGGACAGCAGTTTTCACCTTTACGACCCAGGCAACTCGAACAACGATGTGATGGCAGCAATGGCGGATTATGACAGGCAGTCGTTTAAGTCGGATATGGAATCAATGCTGAACAACATAGACAGCAATCCAGATTTCTACCTTCCTTACTACTTTAAGGTGAACGATAAGTTCAGCGGGTATAAGGAAAAAGAATCAGGGGCTGCGTTTCCCACCAGTCCCAAACGTTTTGGATAAGATATGATGACTGCAGACAAAATAAAGGGGCTGATAACAATTGTTGACGGAGTAAGCCTTGTTGGTGAATTTAGCATCGACAAGGCTGGTTCGTTGACAGGTCGGATTGCTGTAGCTACTGGTGTGGGCAGCGACGGGTTGGTTTGGGAGGTAATAATTAGCCCGACATATCCGTTTAAGGCTATGGGCCAGGAGCCTATCCAGTTCTTTAATAAAAGTCTGCTAGACTATCCTCACATCATGCAGAGAGGCAATCTCTGTATGCACCCCGCTGAATTTGAAGATGCAGAGAGTCAGTTTATAAATGACTTGAAACAGCTGAAGGAATGGGTGGACAGATACTATGTTAGAGGAGAAAAGGATGCTCATTATGAGCATATTGTGGTGAACCATTACCTGATACGCGATGCGTATTATACTTATTGCTTTGCAGAGACCGAAGGAGATATTGTTGACGGGGACTTTGGAATAGTGCATTACGCGGTGCTTAAGAACGGGCAAAAGAACGACTCACCAGTTAGAAACTATATTGTACAACAGTTTGTATCGTACAAGCAGGTGAAGAAAAAAGAGATGCCCTGTAGGATTAGCCTGTTCTATCGTAAACTACGGTCGTTTGACGGTGTTTACTGTCTTCTTAATAACGTGCCATCGGTGCATAACAAGTTTATTGTTGAGGACTACGATGCTATCAAAGGGGTGTTTTCGCAGAGCCAGAAGAGCTATATCCACAGTTTTGTAGAAGCGCACAAGGGAAAGTATGATTTCTTCCCGTTGTTCTGTGGATATAGGATATCCGGAGGTGGTGTTCACTGGCAAGCTATGATGATTTTCATGGAAGACCTACCTATTGTTCCTATTCGAGTGGGTACAGGTAAGAACAGACTGTGGTTTACCGATTTTAAACAAGGTGCAATTCAATGGGCGGAAACCGAAGATATTTCCTATAAGTATTTCTTTGGACGCGGATCGATGCCCGAGGATCTTGCCAACAAGAAAGTGATGATTATGGGAGTCGGAGCAATAGGGAGTATTATTGCTGAGACCCTAACGAGATGTGGGGCTAAAAATCTCACACTACATGACATAGACATTAAAGAGCCTGGTAATGTTTGCCGGTCAGCATATCCCTTTTATACGAGTATAAACGAAAAAACCTTGGACTTGGAACTTTTACTGAAGCAAATCTCGCCACACGTGGAGTGTGCCAGTTTGAAATCGGAGCTTGACTTGGCGATAAAGGGGTATGCAGCAACAAGCAAGGATGTTACTGCCCTTGCTGGGTTGTTTGATGAGTTTGATGTGATATTTGACTGTACAACTGGCAACCAGTTGATGCGGGTAATGGATGCCATAGAGACGAAAGCCCAGGTTGTGAACTTGTCTATAACCAACCATGCGCAGGACTTGATATGTGCTTTCTCACCTAATGTGACAGAAACCGTGCTGTTGGTCTATGGCTTATTGAAACGAGATGTGGATGCCGATATGTACAACCCTACAGGTTGTTGGAATCCGACCTTTAAAGCATCATATAATGACATATCAAGCAAAGCCCAGTATGCGATGAAGCATATCATTAGGATGCTAAGCGGCGTGGAGCCAAAGAGCAACTTCTATATAACCGAAGATGAAATGGATTTAAACATACATCGATTATGAGATATTATCTACCAAGTGATGATTTGTATATAGAGATAAAAGCCTCGGTGTTCAACCAGATAAAGCTGCAAGCTGAGGGCGAGTATCCCAACGAGAACGGCGGGATGTTGGCTGGCCGTTATTCTGCCGACAGACATACGGTATATATAGAAAAGGTTGTTGTGCCCGTAGAGAAGCTGACCGGCAGAACAACGTTTATGCGCAATACCAATGGATTAGAAAAGATCTGGAAACAATTAGCCAAAGAAGGGTTGCGCTACGTGGGCGAGTGGCATAGCCATCCTAACGGTTCTACCCTGTACAGCGGTACAGACTTGTCGGCTATGATAGATATTGAAAAGGAGATTGCTATTGAGAATCCGATTCTGCTGATTGCGGGAGTGAGGAACTGCGGACTCAGTGCACATACGTTTTATTGCTATAAGGGCAATAAGCTATTTGAATATAAAAAGATGATAGATTTAAAGGAGCTTTTTAATGGCTTACAGAAGCAAATGCTTGCAAGCCTCAATGTTGACAGAGAATATATAGGACATCCCGGTAGTAAAGGGGATGCGACGGAGCAACGTTGGATAGATTTTCTTAGAACCTATTTGCCGGACAGGTATAAGGTGGATAAGGCTATTGTGATAGATTCTACTGGCAATGTGAGTGAGCAGATGGATATTGTAATCTATGATGCCATATACACGCCCTTTATATTCAAACAAGATGGATTTATGTACATACCTGCGGAGAGCGTCTATGCTGTGTTTGAGGTAAAACAGGACGTGAAAGGAAATATTGACTACGCTGCCAAGAAGGTGGAGAGTGTTCGACGGCTGAAACGAACCAGTATAGAGATGGTGGCTTCTGGGAGACGAACTCCGGCCAGACCATTAACAAAAATTATAGGCGGTTTTTTAACCACTACTAGCTCGTATAGTAGCATCAAAACGGTACAGAACCAGCTGGAAAAACTGAAAGGATACCAGACCTTGGATTTAGGCTGTATATGTGACACGGGTAGCTTCTATGTGGACTACAAAGAAACGCCCCCTGCTGATATAGAGCCGACTAAAGATATCGAGGAGAACCGTAAATATACCGAGCATGTCTATGAAAGCCGTGAGGTTAATAAAATCAAGTTCAGTGATAAAGACGTGTCGCTGTTTACTTTCTTTCTCCAGCTTGTGAGCTACTTGAAGTCCATTGGTACTGTCGCAGCAATAGACATCAATGCGTATTTGAAGGCTATTAATGAGAAAATAGACGAAGATATTTAGAGTCGTTTTTTTATGTGAACTTAAAAGATGGAGTCTTTAACGCCAAGGAATCCTATAAAAAACTGCTTCAGAACCCTTCATTAGCTAACATTGTCTATGTGGCGTGGAGTGTAAGTTCGAAGTTGTAGTCCAATTCTTCCTCTTGTGCATTTACAAAGTGTAATTACATTGAATAGAAACTCGCGCTTCCAACTGTTAAACGTGACTTCTTACGGGTAATATAATAATGATATTATCAACGTTCTCGAACTTACGCAAGGCCAATCACTGGAAACAGGGTAAAACTACGACAGATCTGTCGCAGTTTTACCCTGTTGACACAGAAACGCTAATGGATAATTATGGTTCAAAACATGCACACTTTCATAACATTGTGTTTTTTAAAGTTAAAGGTGTTAAATCTTTGTCACAACTCCCCATCACAGAATTCACATCTTCACTTTTCTATCGTTTAACGCACAAATAATTGATATAAAAACATTTACAAATATAGACACTGCAATTCCCTCAAAAGCGTCAACATTTCAGGCGGTGTGACAAGTATTGGAGATAGCGCTTTTTCTGATTGCGGATCCCTTAAGAGCGTCAACATTCCAGACTCTGTGACAAGTATTGGGAACAGCGCTTTTAGCAATTGTAGCGCTCCCACAAGCATCATTATTCCAAACAGCGTAACAAGTATTGGGGTGTGGGCTTTTGCTCAATGTAACTCCCTAACAAGTATCAACATTCCTGACTCTGTGACAACCATCGGGAATCATGCTTTTTACAATTGTAAATCCCTCACAAGCATCAATATTTCAAATGGCGTGATGAGTATTGGAGATAATGCTTTTGAGGGATGCGTTTCCCTCAAAAGTATCAAAATTTCAGATTCTGTAACAAGTATTGGGGACTACGCCTTTGGGGAATGTGATTCCCTTTCCCCTCAAGTCAAATCCGACATCATTCAACGCTTTGGGGAAAATGTCTTTTAAACATAATAGTAATTGAGTCGTAAGCGTGGTCTGTCACGCACCTTCGCAACTGGTGAACGGCAATGCTCCGTTTTTTAGGCCACTTTTAACCCCAATCGGTCATTAGAAAACGACCGATTGGGGTTAAATTTGGTTCTTCCGGAAAATGGAGTGATTCGACGTGGACACATAGAAGACAACTTGAACAACTTTTACAACAAGTAACAACTCTTTCGGTAAGCCATGAGCAGAACTGAGCTTGCTCAAGTTATGCCATGGCGAGAAAGAGTGCCATGTAATGGAACAGCTTCGCGCGATCATCGACTCTTCGAGGCCCATGCTGACCAAGGGTTGTTGCAAGGGAAACAACTATGAACAAAACTTATCACTCGATTTTTCAGATGAACCTTTTTTATGTCTTAAAAGTCAAGAATTATGCTTTAAAGTAGAAAATAATTCTTAGAACAGGAAAATATTTGTCGCTTTAGGAAACTTTCTCACATAAAAGCTATATCTTTGTAACATGAATACTCTGAAATAAAACAGTAATGGCTGAAAATAAAGCTCTAAATCGAATTAAAGTTGTTTTGGCCGAGAAAGGGAAAAGCAACAAATGGTTGGCTGAAGAATTAGGGAAAGGTCAAGCTACGATTTCCAAATGGTGTACAAATGCCGCACAACCAAATTTGGAAAATCTTATAGAAATAGCCAAATGTCTTGAAGTTAATGTGAATGAACTGATACGAATGGAATAGAATGGTAAAACAGGATGGTACAATGATTGGGAAAAGTAAAAGTCCATATACTGCAGCCTTAACTGGTGGGGGATTTCTTTTTAATGAAACTCTCATCTTGTTGCCTTTACTCCAAGCCGAGCACAGCGAGGAACTGCTCCAAGAAGAAAAGGTGAACAATAATGTGCTGCATATCAACGCCGAGACTTCCCGAAAGAAAGTTATCACGGAGATAAGGCGCAGGTACCAAGCCGTCTCACTTTCCTTTTGGACTAATTTCATTGGAATGAGTGATAGCGACAAGGTTGTCGCCCTGTTTTATGTGATTCTCAAAACATACAAGATATGTTTCGACTTCCATGTGAATGTAACCATGCGCAAGTGGAATAGTATTTCGAAGAGCTTAGCCAAGGAAGACCTTATGATGGAGTTCAATGAAATCTCTGCCAAAGACGAGTTTGTTGATTCATGGAGTGACTCCACTAAGGGTAAAGTTGCAAGTGCATACCTCACCATCCTCAGGAAGGTAGGAATGCTGACCAATGAGAACCGTCTTCATTCCCTGGCCTGCAACAATTACGACTACTACCTGGCAAAGGGAGAACCATGGTTTTTGGAAGCCTGCCTCCTGCAGCCATACGAAATAGAAAACATAAAGAGATCTATGTAATATGACGATTAAAGAACTTGATGATAAACTGAACAGCTCTGGCTTCCAAGACACGGAGAACGGCGACCTGTTCTATAACTTCTTCATCTACCAATATCCGGCAGAGGAGGAGTATGACATCCGTCGGCAGATACAGGAGTTTAAGGCGAATCTCATTCGCCCTATCAACTATGTGGATGTGCTTACGCTGAATCTGTTTGAGGAGTTTTGCAATTTTCTCAACCAGAAGAAGTTCCTGCGTCATCCGTCCATGCTGAAATACCTGTTGGAAAAAGAGCAAAACGATCCGTCCAAGGCACAGAACACCCAGGACACACTTGCTCGTAATGCTCATTCTCCAGAGTTTGTACAGTACATTCACAGGCGTATCATCGACCATATCACCATCAAGGACCAATACCGTCGTCCATACGTTTTCTTGTATGGCATCGGCAGTATGTTTCCATATCTGAGAGTCAACGAGTTTCTTGCCCTCTATGAGGACTACAACGAGACCGGGAAGTATAAGATTATCGTCTTCTACCCAGGACATCGTGACCAGAACTCTTTCCGTCTGTTCGATACGCTCCCAGACAATCATACCTATCGTGCAACCCTACTTATCAATGAGTAACTTATGAAACTGAAAGATTTATATTGCAAGCCCATCGACCGTGCTGTCAATCCTGCCGTCAGCGCCACCAAGTTTGACCCAGAGACAGAACGAATCGAAATACAAGAATATGTGTTTACGGATGAGATCATCAATGGCCTCTTCCGCATACTCGATGCCATTAAGAACAACAAGCCATACGACCATGTTGGAATCTGGATTGACGGCTATTATGGTTCGGGTAAGTCTCACTTTCTGAAATACCTCGACTACTGTATCACTCCATCAACCCGTGAAGATGCTGTTTCTCGTTTGCTCGAAGCTGTGAAAATCATCGATCCACTTGATGAGAAGCACAACCTCAATTTTGATTACGACGAGTTGCTCACTATCGCCAACTGGCTGAAGCGTGCCACTATCGACACCTGCATCTTCAACCTCGAAACCAGCTACGACAATTCTACGGACAAGAAGAAGGCTTTCCTTCACGTATTCTGGAACGAATTCAATGGCAAGCGTGGCTTCAATAAGTTCAATATCACCTTGGCACAGAACCTGGAAAAGCCTCTTGCCGAGAAGGGCGTTTTCGAAGCCTTCAAGGATCGCATTGCTGAGGAAGGTGGCGACTGGAATGACCCTGCAATGGCTGCCGACCTAATAGACAACGAGCTGGATTGGGTGTTGGATATTGCCAAAGAGCTTGCCCCTACCCTCTCTGTAGATAGCATCCGTGAGCGCATCATCAAGCGAGACACCAATATGAGCATCGACCGCTTCGGAATGGAATTAGCATCCTATCTGAAAGATAAGGGCGATGACTACCGTCTTATTCTCCTTGCCGATGAGGTGAGCCAGTTCATCAACAAGGAGCGTGACCGCTATCTCAACCTCCAGGAGATTATCACCAAACTCTCTGAGGCTTGCGACAACAAGGTATGGGTGGCTTGTACCGCCCAGCAAGACCTTTCTGAGATTATGGACGATTGCCACATTGCAGAAGAGAAGGATAAGGAAGGCAAGATCAAGGGACGCTTCGAGGTGAAGGTTTCCCTGAAAGGTACACAACCAGAGGTGATTACCCAGAAGCGTATTCTCGACAAGAAAGAGGAAGTGAAGCCTGAACTTGCTGCCATCTACAACAAATATAAGGCAGGTTTCGACCTTCAGTTCAAACTACCAACATCCTATAGTAGCTACGAATCACAAGATGATTTCGTGGACTACTACCCTTTCGTGCCTTATCAGTTCAAGCTGATTATGCAGGTATTCAACTCGTTCCTCAATCTTGGCTATGTAGCCAAGGAGGTAAAAGGTAACGAGCGAAGCATCATCAAGGTGATCCACTCTACTGCCAAGACGAATGCAGATGCTGAGTTGGGCAAGTTCATCTCTTTCGATGAACTCTATAATAATATGTTCGAAGAAGGATTGCAGGCTCGTGGACAAAAAGCAGTAGATAATGCTTTGCGCATGGCTCGTACCTATCAGACCGACCGCCCAGAGCGCACCCGTCTTGCCGTGAGAGTAGCCAATGTGCTCTTTATGATCTGTAATATTTCACAGACCGACCAGCTGGTCTTCCCTGCCACATTGGATAATGTGACCTCACTTCTTATCAACGATATGGAGACCCCTCGCCTCAACATCAAGAACGAGGTGGAAAAGGTGATTGAATTCCTTTGCGACAACAACATCATCCGTCGTGAGCAGGGCAAGAATGGTGCACCCGAGACCTACGCTTTCTATAGTGAAGAAGAAATGAAGGTGGCTCAGCTCATTCAGAGCCAGGTGGTTGACAACAATACCCAGGCAGAGCAGCTGAAGGAAATCTTCAACAGATACATTACAGCCCTCCGCAACAAGGAGCAATTTAAGACACGCAGCTTCTCTGTTGGCCTCACCATCAAGCAGCGCACCTTCCTCAGCAACAATCCAGATGTGCAGGTAAAGTTTGTAATGGATGCGGATTACGAAAGTGCTGAGCAGTTGGCTTTGCAGAACAGCTATGCGAACCGCATGGTTTATTATGTAGGTCCTCAATATCGTGACAATAAGCGTCTGTACAATGCCTTCTACTGGTATTGCCAAGCAAACCGCTACATGGCAACTCCGGTAACAAGCGAGGACAATAAAAAAACACGTGACGAGTTTGAGAAACGTGCCAATGAACTTTACAATGGACTCATCAAAAAGGAATTTGAGAAGATTCTCGACACCTGTCCCATCATCTCTGGCCTCAGCGTGATAGATGAAGTCGAGCTGGGACAGAAGCGTGGCAACGACCGCTATCGTGTGGCGATGGATAAGCATCTTTCCAGCATCTATACCAAGGCGAACCTGGTGGATTATCCAAGCATGCCTCGCACCACGGAGCAGTTGAAGAAGGCTATTCTCCGCATTGTCAACCCTGGCGACTACGATGGAACGAATGCCGTACTTACCGATGCAGAGCATGAAGTAGAGATTTATCTCAACAAGCAGTTTGCCGAGGTAAATGTTTCTGATGTGCTTGCCAAGTTTGCCAAGGCTCCATACGGATGGGACAACATCTGTACGCTGTATATCATCAATGAGCTTGTACGTCGTCATAACCGCGACTACTCTTACTCAAACAACCCGAACGTTGAGACGCAGACTGTAGCAAGCCGCATCGTCAGTGAGTCAAACAAGTTTACGCTTCGTTTGGCCAAGGTCATCTCTCCGCAAGTAATTCAAAATTTCATTGCTGCATGGAAAGAGATCTTTGGTATTTCTGCTGCACCAAGCTCTACAGACAGCACCCAGCTCTTTCGTGCCTGCCGCGACATAGAGAGCGACCGCAGTCTTGCCAAGTTCATCAAGGGCTATAAGGGTATTGAGCAGCAGATAGCAGGCTATCAATTCTGTCAGCCTATCCGTGAGGCCATCGATCTCTTCGAGTCATGGCTTAACGAGCGTGACCCGCTGAAGTTCTTCAACCTTATCATCGCAGCAAAGGATGAAGCAAAGGGGCTCATTGACAAGTGCAAAGAGGTGGTTCAGTTCACTCATGATCAGCTTGACACATACAAACAACTCATCCAGTTCCAGGACGACAACCAGTATAACTTCCCGTTCGTTCCGATGGAGATGCAGGGAGCGGTAACAGATTTCTGCAAGCTGAAGAATGATCCTTGGCCTATTTCTGGCCTTCGTGGTTACATCAAGCTGCAACGCCAGTTATCAGGTATATTGGATGGTGTACGTAAGGAACTCCGTGAGAAGATCAAAGCTGCCTATAATGATATGTTCGACTATCTGAAGCAGGTGGCAGAGAAACAGCATGTTCCTGAGAGTGTACTGTCTGACCGTGAAACCGTTATCCTGGTCAAAACCACCCCTACCAATATTCTTGTACTGCAGAACAACACCAATACAGATACGTTCTATCAGGAGCAGGTGGATAAGATTATGTCTTATAATCCTCCACTGCCAAAGCCTGATGAAGACGAGGACAGCCCAACTCCAGTTAAGCGCATCCGCAAGGCTTCTTTGCTGACGAAGACAAAGTTGCCAATCACGAATGCGGAGGATATAGAACGCTACCTGGAAGGTCTGCGCCAGCAACTCGAAAAGCTGCTGGTTGACCAGGATGGCGTAATGATTGTTAAATAACAAAACATTGCAAGAAATCACACTAAAAGGTATACGCCATATACCATTTAAAGCGTTTTCTTGCAAAATAGCTATAAGCGCATGGACAAAATACAGAAAATAATGGCACGATGGAATGCTCTTTTGCCTCTTTCAGAAAGAGATAGAGAGCTACTAAGCCGTCGCTTCACTATAGACTTTAACTATAATAGCAATCACATAGAAGGAAATACTCTGACATATGGACAGACAGAGATATTACTTCTCTTTGGTAAAATTGTAGGCGAAGCAGAAGCCAAGGATGTACAAGAGATGACTGCAAGTAATGTAGGACTGAAAATGATGAAAGAAGAAGCTCAACTAAAAGACATTCCGCTAACGCAGCATTTTATCCGAACGTTGCACAAAACGCTCTTGCGTGAAGATTATACGGTTTTCAGAAATCTGCCAGGTGGTCAGACAACAAGTTATACTATCCATGCAGGAATATACAAAACTCGCCCCAATAGTGTAATTACTAGATATGGAGACAGATTCGAGTATGCTTCACCTGAAGAAACACCTGCTCTAATGGGTGATTTGGTAGAATGGTACAACGAAGCTGAAAAATCAGGAAAATTCACACCTGTTGAGTTGGCTGCCATGTTCCACTATCGATACATTCGCATTCACCCTTTTGAGGATGGAAACGGGCGTATTGCAAGACTAATGGCTAATTATATTCTTTCACGTCATGATTATCCGATGATTGTTGTAAGAAGCCGAAAGAAAAATGAATATTTGGAAGCGCTCCATAAAACAGACCTTACGGTAGGCGCTGCGCCTTCACTTGGCGCACATGCATCAAAGAGAGAGATACAACAATTTTTGACGTATTTTTCCAATTTATTCATAGAAGAGGTTTCATATAATATTAGCTTCTTAACAGAAAGAGGAGAAAACGTTTGGTGGTTTGATGGTGAACGTGTCAAATTCCGATCTGCCACGACAAGCCAGTTGCTCAACTTGATGTATTCGAATCCGGATATCACCATTCCATGTTTATCTGAAAACATTGGGATAAATATCGCTTCTGTCAATAAACAAATAAAGCAATTGACAACTAAAGGATATATTCAACGAGCCTCTAATGGCAATTGGAGATTAATAATCACTCCTTCCATATAACAACCCAATTATACATTATCTCCCGTGGACACAAATAGAATCAAACGCTTCGCTACCGAAGCACGAAATATATTGAAAGCCGGTATAGCTGCCAAGATTACTACGCTTGGCTTCGACAAGAACGGCAATGTAGCAGAGAAGAACAAGCCTCAGCTGATGCAGGGCGGTTCTCTCTGGAATGAGCAGTTGCAGACAGAGGGCTTCTACTATCAGTGGATGTCCCTCTATAACCGTATTCAGCAGAAAGGTATCAGCGAGGTGTATGAGGAAGCTGCCTACACCTGGTTCAACCGCCTCTGCGCCATCCGAATCCTGCAGAAGAACAATCTCTGCAGTCCGGTTCTGACGTATGCTGATGCAGCACGCACTCCTGTCATCGTGGATGAAGCCCGACAGGGACGCATTCCGCAGATGAAGGAAGAGTTGCGCCAGCGACTTGTGGAACTCCTTGATGACGACACCAAGGTGACAGAGCAGTTTGCCATCCTCATTACAGCCTGGTGCCACGATAATCCAATCATCAACCAGTGTTTCGGCAGCATAGCCGATTACACCGAGCTGCTTCTGCCAAACAACATCCTGGCAGAAGGTGGTTTCGTGGACCTTTTAAATCATACCGAATTTATCACCGATGAAGACTTCCAGTCACCTGAGTTGATTGGATGGCTTTATCAGTTCTATATCTCTGAGCGCAAGGACGAGGTGTTTGCCAAGAAGGGTAAGTTCGAGGCTGACGAGATTCCTGCAGCCACCCAGATCTTCACCCCTAATTGGATAGTGAAGTACATGGTGCAGAACACCGTAGGCAGAATCTATCTGGACAACAATCCATATGAGACTCAGCTGCAAAAGAAGTGGCAATATCTCGTTGAACCCTCAGAAAAGCCAGACGATAAGGCTTTGCTGAAGTACAACGAATTAGAGGACTTAAAGGTAGCCGACCTTGCCTGCGGTTCCGGTCATATTCTCAACGAATGTTTCGACCTGCTTTATGACCTTTATATTGCCGAAGGCTATGGTCGTGGAGAGGCTGTGGAGAAAATCTTCCGCCACAACCTCACGGGTATCGACCTCGACACCCGTGCCAAGCAGTTGGCAACTTTTGCCCTTTTGTTGAAGGCTTGTCAGAAGGATGCTGCATTTGCTGATGCACATATTCTTCCTCATGTGATGGATATGGCTCATGTAAGTCCGAAGATGGATGAAAAGACTTTGTCTGAGGCTTGCCTGGAGTTTATGGGTGGTTATGAAGATATGGCTGGCGAAATGCTGACTGAGGATTTTGAACTTCTCAAAGAAGCAGAAGACCTGGGCAGCATCATGTGCTTTAACAACGACAAGGAGTATCTGTCCATGCTCCGCCACCAGTATGCAGAATGGACAGAGAATGGCACGGATGATTGTCCGGAGAACATCAAGCTGTTGTTGCCAGGCGTCAAGGTGATTCTTGCCCTTACAGAGAATTATCATGCACTGGTTATGAACCCTCCATATATGGGTGGCGGCAAGATGAATTCCGTATTGAGCAAGTATGTAAAGGACAACTATGAAGAGGGCAAGGCTGACCTCTTCTCTGTTTTCATGCAGATGGGCATGGAGCATCTTGTTGATGGCGGCAAGATGGCGCAAATCAACATGCAGAGCTGGATGTTCCTCTCTTCATTCGAGAAGTTGCGCAATATCTTCCTACACAATTACATCATTGACAGCATGTTGCATCTGGGCCCTCGCACCTTCGATGAGTTGAGTGGCGAGGTGGTACAGAACACTGCCTTTGTACTGACCAAGCCTCACGATCCATATGGTGGAATCACCTTGTCAGAAGTAAAGGCTTTGCCGAAATCTGAGCAAGAGGTTTGGAAACAAAGATTTTACGAAGACACCGAAAAGGATATGGATGAATGGTTCCTCGGAAACCCTAAGGGCATCTACTATCGATTGGTAGATGGCAAGAACTGTGCTGATAAGGAACAGTTATTCCTTGCCAATAAGGATAGAAATGAGGATGGTAAGCATATTTATTATCCTAATGTGGAGCAGCTTAATTTTGGCAAGATTCCAGGTGCGCCTATCGGCTATTGGGTTTCACCCAAAATTCAAGAGATATTTACATCAAATCTCGCGTTGTCTGCTGTTTGCAGTCCCACACAGGGACTAGCAACAGCAGACAACGCGAGATTTCTCCGCCTTTGGTTTGAGCCAAGCTACAGCCGAATCGGATTCGGCTGTGAAAATGCCGCGTTAGCGGCTCGCTCGCAAAAAAAATGGTTCCCATATAATAAAGGTGGCGGACAACGAAGATGGTATGGAAATCAAGAATCTGTTGTAAATTGGGAAAACGATGGATATGAAATTAAAAACTTTATGGATAATAAGGGTAAACAACGATCAGTTATAAGAAATCCAGAAAGATATTTCTGTCCATCAATTTCTTGGTCTGACATTTCATCAAATTCAAACTCATTTAAAGTATATCCTAAAGGATTCATATTTGATGTTTGTGGAATGAGTTGTTTTGAAGCACCTAATAGTCTAAATCTACTGGGTGTGCTAAATACAAAATTCTATGCTGTTTTATCGCATTTTTTAAATCCAACGATGCATTTCCAAATTGGCAATTTCAAACAATTACCATACATGGAAGTTCCTTCGAAAGAATTTGACCAATTAGTTGAACAGAATATCGCCATCAGCAAATCCGACTGGGACGCCCACGAAACCTCCTGGGATTTCCAGCGCAACGAGCTTCTATCCATCGACACCTCCACCTATATGGAAAACATCGATTACAAGAAGGAGAAGCATTTCGAGGAAACGGGCGAACATATTGATCTCTCCCCTGCTACCCCAAAGTTAGGCAGCTTGGAATGGCGCATGGAGCAATACAAGAGGAAATGGGAGCGCAAGTTCATGCAGCTGCATAAGAACGAGGAAGAGCTCAACCGCCAGTTCATCGACATCTATGGCTTGCAAGACGAGCTGACTCCTGATGTTCCACTGGATGAAATCACTATCCTTCAGCAGGGAGAAATCTCGATTGAGTGAGAGCAGAGCCAAGCTTGCTTGAGCTATGCCGAGCGAAGAGAGACTCGACGAAGTCAAGTCTCGATTGAGTGAGAACTAAAGATAAAATAAGACAAATACAATTCGTCACCAACTTTGTGGCAAATAAAAAAGGGAATACCAATATGGCACAAGATAAGATAATAGAAATTTCTGATGGAGAGATGATGTTTGTTGATGATATGCGCAACATCATATCTACAGCCAAGGAACATACTTATAAAACAGCCAACTTAATGATAGTAGTTAGTAATTGGCTTGTCGGTAGGCGTATCGTCCTACAAGAACAAAATGGAAAAGATCGTGCGGAATATGGAAAAAGGATTATAAGCATAGCTTCGCAAGAACTTACTCGTTCATTTGGGAAAGGGTATGGAGAGACTACATTGAGAAATTATCGAAAGTTCTATTTGCAATTCTGCGATATGCAAATTCAGCAACCACTGCTTGCTGAATTCAAAAAAGGAAATCTGTCAATTCGGCAGTCACTGCTTGCCGAATCTGATGCTGACATGTTTGAACTTCGCCCACAATTATCATGGATGCACTATGAACGTTTGATGCGTGTTGATGACAAACAAGCACGAATTTGGTATATGAATGCTGCTGCTGACAACCAATGGAGTTATCGCACATTAGGAAGAAACATATCCACCCAATATTATTATCGCTTGATGCAGACTCCACCAAACCTGCAAAAAAAAGTGATTGATGAGATGGTCGATAAAACGAAGGCTTTTCAAAATGACAAATTAGATTTTATCAAGAATCCAGTTGTTGCAGAGTTTCTAGGACTACCACAAAATAGTGCCTATAACGAAAATAAGTTGGAGAGTGCCATTATAAACCATATACAGGAGTTCATCATGGAGATGGGACGTGGCTTTGCCTTTGTTGCAAGACAGCAACACATTAGAACAGATATGGGAGATTTCTTTATTGACTTGGTGTTCTACAATTACGTATTGAAATGCTTTTTGCTTGTAGATTTGAAGATTGGGCAGATAACACATCAAGACGTAGGGCAGATGGATATGTATGTCAGAATGTACGACAAACTGAAATGTACTGAGGGTGACCATCCTACAGTAGGTCTTATTCTTTGCTCTGATACCAGTAAAGATATGGCCCAGTACTCTATTTTGAATGACAACAAGCATATCTATCAAGCCAAGTATCTAACTTTTTTGCCAACTAAAGAAGAATTGGCAAGAGAGATAGAAAGGCAAAAGGAAATCTTCAAATTGCAGCATGGAGAAGAAGAAAATAATAAATAATAATGTATTATTATGGCAGACAATAACAACACTCAACATATTGTATGGCACGATGATGCCATTATCAAGCAACTCATCAGCTATGCTGTAGGCTGCATGCTCGGACGCTACCGCCTCGACAAGCCGGGACTCCACATCGCCCACCCTAACCCTACGGACGAGGAGATTGCTCCTTACGAATACAAGGGCGAGACCTGGGAAATCGACGACGACGGCATCATGCCCCTCATGCCAAACGACTGTGGCTTCTCTGACAACGCCTCAGCCCGCTTTGCCGACTTCATCCGTGTGGCATTAGGCAACGAGGAGCATGTGGCAAACCTGAACTACGTGGAAAAATGCCTCGGCAAGACGCTGGAGCAATACTTCGTAAAAGACTTCTGGAAAGACCACAAGAAGATGTATCAGAACCGCCCTATCTACTGGCTGTTCTCATCCAAGAAGGGCGCCTTTCAGGTCATCGCTTACATGCATCGCATGAATGCCTACACCGCAGAGCGAGTAAGATCCAAGTATCTCCTCCCTTACATCGAACATCTGGAGTCAGAAATCGACAAGCTCAATGCTCGCCGTGCCGAACTCTCTACCAAAGAGACCAAGCAGCTACAGGCTCTTCAGAAGCAACTCGACGAGTGCCGTGAATACCACGAGCGCCTGCAGGTAGTAGCCGAGCAAGCCATCAGCTTCGACCTCGATGACGGTGTGGTGGTGAACTATGCCAAGTTCGGTGATATATTACAAAAGATAAAGTAAACAAAATATACGCAATGGATAAACAACAGATTGCAAATCTACTTAGAATACAACATGCAAGCAGGACAGATAAACTTGTTGTATTTGTCGGAGCCGGGGTTTCACAAAACTCCGGCATTCCAACGTGGAATAATTTGATTTGTTCTATGATGGAAGAACTTCCAAGTGAATTAAGCAAAGAAAATGATGTGCTTAAATTGGCACAAATGTATAAGGATTCACGTGGACATAAGGAATATATGGACAAGATCAAAAATGTTTTGCTCTATAATAAGACTGTTCCAAATCCATTGCATAAAAGCATTATTGCACTTAATCCGTGTCATATTATCACTACAAACTATGATGATTTGGTTGAGCAAGAATTAGCCAATGAATTTAAGCAATATAACATCATTAGGGAAGACAAGGATATTCCACAAATGGAAAAGCAGCATTGTTTGGTAAAGATGCATGGAGATTATGCAACCGACAATATAGTTCTTACGGAGAAAGATTATTTTGACTATAAAAATAATTTTCCTCTGATAAGGGCTTTTGTGCAGTCCCTTTTTGCAAGTAAATTGGTGTTGTTCGTTGGTTTCTCTTTTGCAGACTTGAATCTGAAGATGATAATGAATGAATTACAAAATATTCTTTCAGAAGATATGCAGAGAGCTTATTTGTTATCTTATGACACCCCTGATGATATAACAAAAAAATATTTCGAGGAAAAAGGAGTCAATATTTTACATTTTTCAGAGGAAGAACTTGATAGTATTAATGGTGCTGCATATCCATCAAATACCTTGTCTGGTATAGGACAATACACAGACAAAACTCTTCATGCTATAAAGAATTATAGTGCCATATCAAAAGAAGATTTGGTACTATATCTCTATGAACGTATCAAGCCATATCTTAGTGAATTAAAAACTTTTGGTGACGGGTTAAGATGTTTTTTCCCAGAACCTGAAAAAATGTATTGGAACACACATTCCGAGGGACTACAGACAGGTTTGGAGTATTTTAAGAAAATGGCAAAAGAATTGAAAACAAATCAGGCAAAAAGAAACTTTCTTATTAAACATCCAACCATAAATGTGCGACAACTTCTACAGATAGCTTATTATAACTATCTGTATAAGATTGATGGTATAGAAATTATAGATAACAAGTATCTTCAAAATATTGATAAATATATAGGCTGTTCAACGCAGTACTATATCCATTGCTTTGATTCTGTAAATGTAAATAAGAAACTGAGGAGTTTGAGAACCCGTCAAAATACTTATACCATTGAAGATTTGGAGTTACCTTATGCATTGTATATGTTGGGTGATTATAGAGAAGCATATCGTATCTATGCCAAGTTGTTGCCATTATATTGGGAAAGACAAAGATATATATTGTATTTTATATGCAGATACAATTTATGGTCGATACGTCATGGGGTTTATTTCCAACTTGTACTCTCAAATGAATATGATGTTGACAAAGAAATAGAGTTAGCTACAAGTGAAAGTCTTGAAACTATTTTGGGTAATTTACCATTAGATGCTGAGATTAAGAGGATTTTTCAAGATTTGATTTCATTCAGATCTATAGGAAGTCATGCTCTAAGTACAGAGCATTTAAGGGAAGAAATATATCAGCAGAGAAAGTCAGCAGAGAAAGGAGGTTGCTCTATAAACAGCAATATTGTTCGACTCATGTCCTTATATGAGCGTGAGTCTATGTTTTCATGGGCGAACTATATCATTTGTGATAACAATAGCTATTTTAAATCTATTTGCGAAAACAACGCAATAGGTATTCTTAATAGCTTTGCTACTCCATCAGCAACTATGTTCGGAGGATTGGGTAGATGTACTAAAATTACGTCCTTAGATAACAACATGTTGAAATCTTTGATTTTCAGCATAGAGACAAAACGTCTTAAAGCTATTTTTAAAGGGTATGAAATTCGTTCTCTAAAAATCGACAATGATGGAATAGAGTATATAAATTTATGCCTTGGTGGATTAGCAGAAGAGCAAATACTGGCTTTCAGAGAGGAAGATTGCTTGTATAATCCTCTTCGAAATCTTTTACTTCTTGTGAGTAAATCTAAGGAAGAAAAAATAAACAAAAAAGATTTATATAAAGTACTCATTAAGTATCAATCGCAAAATCATTCTAGGCAGTTTGATAAGATCTTAATAGAAGAAATATTGGAAAACTATTCTCCTGATGAAGCCTCGGCAAAAGCTCTATTGTGGAAATTACTCTGTACAACTTCCGATTATCAAGAATATGCTCAATGCATATTCAACATAGTCGAAATTTTACATGATGCCAATATAACTTATGATGACTTTGGCTTTGATAAGTTGCAAAATAAGGAAAATATTGTTACAGAAATAAGTTTTATCTATTCAATAGTTACAGATGAGTTGCGGAATGAAATACGTGAGTTTTCTTTGTCGAAAATTGGAAATTTACATGATTTCATTTACTTCATCAAGCACAATGAAATAGAAAACTTTCCCATGGAGCGTTTTGAAGTTTTGTTAGAAAAAGATAAGAATGAACTAAGAGATGAAACCCTCTTCCTTCTTGCTGAAATAAGGAAAGATTCTCATTATGAACATCTATATAGTTATATTGATGAACTTGCGAAAGAGAATGACTACTTGCAATTTTATCTTTCTCCGTTTGATTATCCAAAACCTCAAATGGTAAAGATAGATTGGCTTTTATATTTTAATGATGAAATAAGAACGAAATTGTTTAAGAATGACATTTACAAGGAAACGTTAAAAAGCTTTATTCTTGATGGAAATATTTCCAAGAGTGATAAAAAATACCTAATGAAGTACTTATAAAATTCAAGATAAAAAGAAATGGCACAAGATAGAATATATAATTACTTCGAGCGCAATCCACAACTTCATGTGCTCTTCATCTTCGACAGAATGAACATCATCCAGAACGAGCTTGACGAGATGAAGGAATGGAAAGACGAGTATATATATAAAGTATTTGACGGGGCTTGGTTCAATGCCAAGTTTGCCATCGAGAATGATTGGAAGGACAAGCATGTAGTTCTGCTCTTCCCGGAACAGGTATATCCTCACACAGAGGATCAGCAGCTCAGCTTCCCCCTGCTTGATATGCTGAAAGCCAACATGGAATATAAAGAAGAAGACTACGCCAGCTTTATGCAGCAGTATAATCTTCCAGAGAAATTCCGTAGTTTCGTGAAGAAGAATATTGGCGAAATCATGTCGTCTAAGGTAAGCAACATCCTTAATGGACATATTGACAGTACATCGTTCAGCGAGGATATGGTTTGCCGTGCCTTTATTTCCAATTATCTTGGCGAGAAGAAGTTGCAGGAATGGGAACAGCTCATCATCAAGATGATTATTTTGGATGGAATAGCAGAAGAGAAAAAACGTACAGAATTCTGGTATAAGCTCAGTAAGAATTATGATGCATTAAAGGCTTTGTCAGAAAAGTTGGATAAACTCTTTGGCTTAACCCAAAACTTTAATGCCACCATCAAGATGCAAAACGTGGCAGAGAGCTTGAAGTACAATAGTATCACGCAACTTTTAGACGCGGTGCCAGGCGATACCTACAAGCAGTACAAAATCAGCAGTTCGGTAGTTCTTGACCAGGTGAACAAAATCTACGAATTGGGAACCCACGACCGTCAATTATCAGAAAGGTTTGCACAGGCAATGACCGCATTGGCATCTAACATCAAGGAAGAGGAGATCATCAGACTCTATGGCATAGATGCTAACTATTTCTACCTAACGGAGACACTATGCTGGCCTATTCTGAAAGAAGTCGTAGAGCAAAAACTGATGGCAGATCCAGAGCAAGTGAATGAGCGTATGCGTGAGCTTTCCTTGAAACTGCCTATGAATAGTAACGTTCAGATTGCTATCCGATTCATCGAGCAATCCGCTCTGTACTATACTCAGGTAAAAGGTCTTGGTACTCTCAAATTAAATAGCACAAAGGAATATGTGGACATATATACATCAGAGTTTTATCTGGTAGATACATATTACCGTCTGACGCTTGAAGCATACCACGAACTCATAACCAAAGAATGTCCCATTGAGCAAACTCTGACTTCTGCAAAACGGCAGTTGGACTTGGGGTACGCCAAAATCAGCAACATCCTCAATATAGAATGGTTAGCATGTGTAGAGGAAAAAGGGAATTGGTTTACAGAAACAGGCTTGAAGCGACAGGAAGATTTCTATGCCAACGAGTCTGATGGCAGTGTGAAACAGGTAGTCATCGTAAGCGATGCACTAAGGTATGAGGTCGCAAAAGAGCTGATGCAAAAACTTGCCAAGGAGAAGCATATTGCCACAATAGGAGCCTATCAAGCTATGCTGCCTACAGAAACCAAGTATTGCAAGCCTGCTCTTCTTCCTCATCAGTCGCTGGAGCTGAATGATACGGATATAATGGTGGATGGCGCGGTGTTGACAACTACCGACCAACGTACAGTACATTTGGGGAAATACTGTGACGGGGCTATCTGTGTCCGTTATGAGGACGTGATGAATAGCGACTCACAGTCTATGCGTGAACTGTTCAAGCGACCATTGGTTTATATCTTTCATGACACAATTGATGATGCAGGACATTCACAAAGTCCATTCGATGTAATCAACGCTTGTCGAAAAGCCATTGATCAACTTGCCGTGTTGGTAAAACGCCTGCATGCCACATGGAATGTTACAAATGTACTCCTCACTGCTGACCATGGCTTCCTCTATAATGACATGAAGTTTGAGGACAAAGATAAACATAGCATCGTGGAGTCTACCATAGAGAAAAAGACCCGGTATTATCTCACTGATAGTAATAAACGTGTGGAAGGCATAGTGAAATTTCCACTCGACAAAGTATCGTCCATCAAGAGTGCCAATCCCATCATGGTGGCCGTGCCTGAGGGAACAAACCGACTGGCGGCCCCTGGAGGTTACAACTTTGCCCATGGCGGTGCTTCTCTTCAGGAAACAATAATTCCTGTCATCAGGAGCGTGCGTAAGAAAGCGAACAAGACAGAAAAGGTTGGTGTAGCATTGATAAGTCATAACTTGAACATGGTGAGCAGTCGCTTGAAGTTCCAGATAATACAATCTGAAGCCGTAAGTATGACCGTGATGGAACGCAAGATTATTTGCTGTATTTATAATGGTGACGAGCCTGTGACCCAAGAGAAGGAAGTGACATTGAATAGCACTGACGCAACGAACTTGAATAATCGACTGTTTGAAGTCACACTCAATCTAAATAAGTCTGTCAATACAAGCATGTTACAGCTTAGAATTTACGATATAGATGACAAGCTTAATCCACTCGTTCGGGAAACGGTGAAGAACAACACAATGATAGAACAAGATTTTTAATAATTTATAATTATGGAGAGTAAGTTGGAAAACAAGATACTGGATGCTTTCATAGGCAAGGTGGTTAGAAAGGACTTGGCTTTCCTTGTAAAGGGCGGCCTTCCTGTACCTACATACGTTCTGGAATATCTCCTTGGACAGTATTGTGCCAGCGATGACGAGGATGTGATAAATGAAGGCATAGATAAAGTGAAACAGGTAATACAGAACAACTATGTTCACCGCGCGGAAGCAGAATCGGTAAAGGGACTGATACGCGAGAGCGGCAAGCACCGTATTATCGACAAGGTTACTGTAGTGCTGAATGAAAAGAATGATGAATATCAGGCAACCTTTGCCAATCTTGGACTGTCAGGTGTTCCTATCGGTACCGACTATGTGCGCCATAACCCGAAGTTGTTGAGCGGCAACGGTGTGTGGTGCATCATCACACTGGGGTATATCAGTGGCGAGAACATCAAGGTGAGATGGGAAATACAGACATTGAAGCCTATTCAGATTTCAAACATCGACCTGCAAGACTATATCGACCAACGAAAGAACTTCACAACCGATGAATGGATTGACTTTCTGATACACACTGTGGGGCTTAATCCAGAGACAATGAACAGACGTGAGAAGTTCATCACACTGGCTCGTCTTCTCCCTCATGTTGAGAACAACTTCAATTTCATGGAATTGGGTCCAAAGGGAACTGGTAAGTCTCATGTGTTCCAGGAACTGTCTCCTTATGGTGTACTTGTAAGTGGTGGTGACGTAACCTCTGCCCGTTTGTTCGTGAAAATCCAAGGTAACAAGGAAATTCTTGGACTCGTGGGGTATTGGGATGTTGTGGCATGGGATGAATTTGAACAGCAGAAGGGGCGTAACGTGGACGCTGTGCTTATCGACACCATGCAGAACTACCTTGCCAACAAGTCGTTCAATCGTGGTAAGGGTACACATGAGGCAAGTGCATCTATGTCTTTTGTGGGCAATACCAAGCATACTGTGCCATACATGCTGAAGAACAGCCATCTGTTTGAGAGTATTCCTACTTCCTTCATCAAGGGTGCGTTTCTTGACCGTATGCATCTGTATAATCCTGGATGGGAAATCAAGATGTTGAAAAAGAATAGTTTCTCTAAGGGGTATGGTCTTATCACAGACTACATAGCAGCCGTATTACACACTCTACGCAATGACGATCGTACGGCATTGCTGAATGATTATGCCAAGTTCGACGGGTCGCTTTCTGAGCGCGACCACCTTGCCATCCGTAAAACTTTCTCTGGCATGATGAAACTCATCTATCCTGATGGTAGGATAACGGATGAGGAAGCAAAAGAAATCATTGACTTCGCTGCAGAAGGGCGCAAGCGAGTTAAAGACCAGCTGTATATCATTGACAGCACTTTCTGTGCGGAACCAGCGAAGTTTGAATATGTTTGGTTGAAGACAGGCGAAACTGTAAAGGTGGAGACACTTGAAAACATCGAACATAAACCGATTAACAAGGATGCCGAAGACAATGATAAGGAAGAGAATTTGGAATTAAAACATTCAGGTTCACGTCCTCGCATCAAACCTCTTGTTGCCAAGACTGTCTCCATAAGAGAAAACCAGAGTGGAGTGACTTACAAGGACTTGTTTGGTGATTATTTGCGAACAGCAACGGATATACACATTACTGATCCTTTCATACGTCAACCGTATCAGATCGACAATTTGGTGGATTTCATACAAATGGTGAAAGATGTGTCAACTATACAAGACACCGTCAAGATTCATCTAAGTACACAGAATGACGATGACGTGAAAGTGGCAGAGATCATAGACTCTTTCAACGACTTGGCAGATGAGTTGCTGCCGATGGGCATAGAGTTTACCTACGACTTCAAGGCAGACCATGACCGCTTCATCAAAACAGATACGGGATGGACCATAGCTCTTGGACGTGGCTTGGACATCTACGAGAAGTTTAGTCGCTTCTCGCTTTGTCGCTGTAATCAGAAGAATCGCCGCTGCAAAGCGTTTAATGTTTCTATCAATAAAACAGAGAAGTAAATGGAAATAGGAGAGGTTCTTGAAAAAAAGATGCCAAAAGTAATAGAGCATGCTTCGCATGGCGAAAACGGAGCATTGCCGTTCACATCTCTGATCTTCTTACGTTATCATATATGGAGAGCTTTCAGCAATACTCCTCCTTGAACCAAAGGCGATAGATGGGGTCAACTTCCGAAACATTTTCTGAAATACTTCGGCAAATATACTAAATATTACCCAAAGGTAAGTTACCCCAGGGTAACATTCAGTGATTGTTAGCATTCCATATCAGTCCTACTATAAACCACAAGAAATAGCTAAGATGATGGGTGGGGAATCTACCCACGAAGCAAATAGTAAGAAAGTTTTGGGGATATACTGTTATAAAACTTTACCAACAAACTTATTTTGGGACACGTATCGCGGCTACAGACAGAGCCTGAGAATAGTAAACTAATTGCTGAAAGAAAATACGGGGAAGGCATGGAGAAAAACAGCATTGAGGGCTTGGCGCTTGATTTTGGGCTATGTTAAATGGATACGGAGAAAAAGTTAATGGGCCGTTAATTCATGCTAATCAACTTGCATTCGGCTAAACGGAAGATTATCTTTGTATAGTTGCTCCACTATGGCAATTTGCACCCCAGCCATCTTTGCACGAGAGGCAGGACGCAGCGGAACCAAAATAGCAATGAAAAAGTTAAATTTCTTATCAATTTCCCCTGTTGGGTATCGGGAAATATCGTTCTCGTATCGACCACGTATCAAACCCGTATTGTTTCCGTATCAATCCCGTATCGTTCTCGTATCGTCCTCCTATCGTTCTCCTATCGTTCTCGCTTCCGGAAGCGGAAACAATACGGAAACAATACGAAGCCGATATACTTTGGAAGGGAGGACGATATGAGGATGAGGCTTAGCGGATACTTGGAGGTAGGGCTCCTAAGGTCAAAAACACGGTGTTGGCGGTGTGCGACGAATGCCTTTTGAAGGGTTTTCTAACAATACGACAGGAATTTACCCCCCCCATTTAAAATCGCTCACAAATATTTTGCGACAAGAAACAATCTGTGTACCTTTGCAGCGATTTTATTTTTTAATTTAGCGTCTATGAAAAAGATTTTTGTTTGCAGCCTGGCCTTTTTGTTAGGGTCAAGTGGCGCAATGGCGCAGAGTGTAAGCGACCGAGTCGAGCTCAACGAGAAAGAAAGCGTTGGCATGACCCTGTCCCGCTTCTCACCTGTAAAGCCAAAAAGTGAGGATGCAAACGCCTTGTTGCGTTATCCGATGTTGCGTTTGGTGCGACAAGACGAACCAACGAAGCCAAGCATTCCTTATGCGGAGCGTACATTCACGGAGCGCAAGGCCCAGCACGCCGCCCCCAACCAAGTGGGCGACATCATGCGTGCCGCAGCAGGGCGTGAGCTTTGGGGAAATGTCACTTACAGCAATGCGTGGGAATCCTACGACTACAGAGGATTCTACACTTTCGACTCCAGTGTAAACCCATTGCAGATGCAGATGCTGGGTACGAACGGCAGCTTCTACATGGAGGGAAATGGTGGAGCAGTCTTCCAGGATGGGACCCTCTACGTGGTGCGCTATGCCACCTATGGAAGTTACTTCTTCATCTACATCAACACCTACGACCCCGAGACCTTCGTCCAGATGGGTAGCACTTCGACCGAGGATGTGACCTTTGTTGCTCTCGAGACTGCCACCAATCCTGCAACGGGTAAAACGTACGGCGTGTTCTACAACAGCGACGCGACGGGCTTTGTTCTTGGAACAGTCGATTACACCACCATGACTCGCAAGGATTTCGGCGCTCTGGAGCACCCCTACGTCGCATTGGGCGTGACCAAGGACGACGTGATCTATGGTGTGGCAACCGATGGCAACCTTTATCGCATCGACCAGAGCACCTGCGAGGAAACCCTGATCGGCAGCACTGGCGTGGAGCTTCTGCTGAGCGACGGCGGCCACTACGGCCAAAGTGGCGAGATCGACACGAAGACGGGCATTTTCTACTGGGCTTGTAAGGACGCCCAAAAGAACGCTGCCCTCTACACGGTTGATCTGCAGACGGGTGCGGCTACGAAGTTGGCTGACTTCCCGGGACAGGAGACGGTCTATGGCCTCTATGTGCCTCCCGCTCCTGCAGAAGACGGCGCCCCTGCAGCGGTCGAAAACCTGAATGCATCCTTCACGGACAACTCGCTTGTAGGTAAGGTGGCGTTCACAGCCCCAACAGCCACCTATGCTGGAGGCACGCTCAGCGGTCAGCTTTCCTACTATGTCATGGTAGGCAATGATACGCTGGCTACAGGCAAGACCTATCCCGGCGCATTTGTACGCGAGACGGTGACAGTGCCAGAGGGCGTGACCACCTTCCGCGTCACGACAGCCAACGAGGTTGGATCAAGTCCTGAGAACAAGGTCAAAGTCTATGTGGGCAACGATGAGCCTACACAAGTCAAGGACGTCAACCTCGCCATCGACCCTGAGACAGGTGTGGCCAAACTGACGTGGAGCCCTGTCACGACGGGCATCAACGGCGGCTATATCGGCAACATCACCTACAATGTGGTACGCTATCCCGACTCCACGACGGTGGCAACGGGACTTGCAGCTACCGAGTTCACCGAGACATTCTCTGCCGAGGAGCCACTACAGACATATAGCTACGGAGTAGCCGCCGTCAACGACACGCAGACGGGCGTGGCTGGCATCTCCAACAAGAGTGTGTTTGGTGCTGCCATCGTGCCTCCCTACAGCGAGCCGCTCGACAACGAAGGTGCCCTCGAACTCTACACCATCATCGACAACAACGAGGATGGATCGACATGGGAGTTTAACGAGAAAGAGGGTGCCGCCTCATATAAGTATAGCCGCGTCAACGATGGTGATGACTGGCTCATCACACCAGCCATCCAACTGAAGGGCGGCAAGCTCTACTCCGTTTCGTTCGAGACCTGCATCGAGGTGAAGTATGGCAACCAGCCCACAGTAGCAGGCATGACCCATCAGCTCTTGGACTCTACGGATATCATGTCGCCCAACTACACGAAGTTTACACGCGAGATAGCAGCCGATACCGACCAGAAGGTCTATGTGGGCTTCCACGCCATTAGTCCTGCCGACGAGTTCCGCCTCTATCTGAAGAACGTAGAGGTGTACGAAGGCCTCTCCCTCACCCTGGCCGACTCTGTGCAGCAGTTGAGCCTTGTCCCCGCCGAGAAGGGCGAGTTGCGCGTAGATGGCAGCTTCAAGACACCGAGTCTGACCCTGGGTGGCGACACCTTGGGCAACAACCTGGCCAAGGTAGAGGTGTTGCGCAACGGCAAACTGCTTCAGACCTACGAGGCGCCTGACACAGCCAGCGTACTGACGTTCACCGACGACCAGCCCGTCAACGGCTTCAACAACTATGTGGTGAAGGTCTATACTGCCGAGGGCGAGGGACGTCCCGCCCACGCCCAGGTCTATGTCGGCGTTGACACGCCGAAGTATCCGAAGCGTCCGAAACTGACAGACCAGAGCAACAGCATCCACATGGCATGGAAGGCCGTGGGCAATACTGGTGCCAACGGCGGCTACGTGAACACTGACAAGGTCTGGTATCGGATTTACGACGTGGACCAAAGCAACAACGACATGGTTGCCGAACTGAGAGACAGCGTCCAGGGCACGAGTTACTACGACACCAACGCTGGCGAGCAGAAGGCGATCCAGTTTGGCCTTTCCGCTTCCAATTCTGCTGGCAATAGCCTCATCGTGGGTTCTGACCCGCTGATCGTTGGCCAGGCTTACACGCTGCCGTTCCGCGAGAGCCTTGCCCAATGTGCCGTCTCCAACTTCTGGTGGGGCGACCGAACGGGCAACTCTGCCTTCACCCTCTCCAATGAGAACGCTTCCGACGGTGACGGCGGATGCTTCGCCCTCAACACTGCAGCACCGCAGGAAACTGCTTGGATCAACAGTGGAAAGATCGCTTTGGGCGGCGTAGCCAACCCGAAACTCTACTTCAGCCACTATGCCGACACGCGCTCAGACATGAAACTGACCGTGGAGGTTCAGAAACCGGACGGCACGGTGGACAGCCTCTATACGTTTGACTACAAGACACTCACTCAGGACGACGACAACGAGTGGCGCAGAGAGTCGGTATCGCTCAAGGAGTATGCCTCCCTGCCGTACGTCATCGTGCGCTTCAGAGGCGAAATCGGTGTCAAGGCCTACTCGCTGTACCTGGACGACATCGTAGTGGAGAACATTTTCGTCAATGACCTCAAGGCCGAGATCATCACTCCGGGTCAACTTCGCAAGAACAAGACGAGCAAGGTGAGCATCAAGGTGACCAACAAGGGTGATAAACCTGCAAACCGCTACACGGCTGCTTTGTATGCAAATGGTGAGGAAGTAGATGCGGAGACGGTGGAGGATGTGCTGAATCCGCTGCAGAGCCGTACGTTCACCTTCGACTACACACCCAGCCTCTTTGATGAGGGCGAGACGGTTGAGCTGAAGGCTGTGGCAGAATTTGACGACGATGACTACACGGATGACAACGAGGTCAGCGCCGTCGTCAAGATCCTTACGCCCGACCAGGCCAAACCCGAGAATGTGTCGGCCGAGGCTGTCGGTGCTGGCACGGGACAGGTGAATGTTGCATGGGCGCAGCCCAATGACGAGTCGGCCTCCGTCACTGACGATATGGAGAGCTATACTTCATGGAGCGTCGATGACTTCGGTTTCTGGAATAGCGTCTATGGCGAGCCTAAGGGCGGCGCAGGCCAAATCTACTCTTCCGTTCCCTATCCCCACCAGGGCGAGAAGTTTGGCTTTATGGTCTTCGACCCAAGAGACTGGTCGTGGGAGTTGACAGACAAGAACCCATCGCTGAAGCCGCATTCGGGCAAGAAGTATCTGGCTTCGTTCTACAATTATACGGAGGAAGCCGGAAGCGTGGAATTCTATGACAGCAACGATTGGCTTGTCAGTCCTACCCTCTCGGGAGAGGCACAGACCATTTCGTTCTGGGTGAACAACGTCAAGGCAGGCGATTCTGACAACGTGGAGAAGTTTGAGCTTCTTTACTCCGTGGCAGGCAACGACACAACCGAGTTTGTCAAGCTGGGCGACACCTACACCGTCTCTGGTGGTGAGTGGCAGCAGATCACCGCCAGTCTCCCCGCAGGCGCTACGCATTTCGCCATCCGCCATTGCACCGACTCCAAACATTCCTTCGTGTTCATGGTCGACGATGTATGCTATGTAGGTGGTAGCGGAGTTCTGAAAGGCTACAACGTCTATCGTGACCAAACACTGGTAGCTACTTTGGAGCCGACACAGACGACCTTTACGGATAGCAAGGTGCCCGATGGCACACACACCTATGCCGTCACAGCGCTCTACGCCGAAGGCGAGTCTGCTCCCGCATTCTCGCAGCGTGTCACTACGGCCATCAGCTCTCTCGCCGTGGAGGACGGAAAACCGTTCGACGCTTATACGGTCGATGGCAAGTTGGTGGGCCGCAACCTCACTTCGCTGAAGCAGTTGAAGAAAGGCACCTACGTCATCAATGACAAGACGGTGGTCGTGAAGTAACACGTTTTCGTCTTTGTAGATTCTTAAAAAGAGGCCAGGAGCAAAAACTCCTGACCTCTTTTCTTTCATATTTTTATTTGGTTTTATTTGATGATGCCATTGTCCGTATCGCGGAGATTGATGCGCTTTTCGGCAGCCTTGTGCTTGCTGCCACGGCTGAGGCGCCACGAGATGTTGATCGAGACTTGGTTGCCATTGCCGTTGGAATAGCCGATGGTATGCTTGTAGAGGTCGCGGTTGAGGAGCTCGTTCTCATACGTTTTGTAGTGGCTATCGAAGAGGTTGGCCCACGACAATGAGAATTGCCAGTCGCGCCATGTGTAGGATGCCGTCAGCACGGAGTAGGAACCGTTGTAGCCCTTCGATTCGCCCTCGAAGAATCGGTTGCCATTGTCGATATAGCCCTGTAGGGTGAAGGGGCCGAGATAGGCCGTGATGCTGCCCACATAAAACCACGAGGTGTAGAGATGCGTATAGTCTTGACCGTAATTGAAGCATCTGAACAGTCCGCCATTGACAGCTACCTGGAGCTTCTCGGGCACGAGCCAATAGCCTGCGTAAGCCATCATGTGCAACGCGTCAATCTCCTTTTGGTTGATCTGGGTATAGACGAATCGATTGTCGTCGGTTCGATGGTAGTGGGCCATGTTGGGTTTGATGCATTGCTTGAAATAAGTATCAATGAAGGTCTGCAAACGATTCGTGTTGTACGACAACTGTAGTCGGTGCTCCCTGTCGCGCGAAGGTTTCAGGTCGGGATTGCCCACTGTCCACTCCATGCTATTGGTGCGAACCATGGCGTCGCTTGTCATCGCTATGCGAGACACTCTGTCCTGTTGCTGATAGGTGTAGCTCAACTGCAAGCCATGGGTGATGCAGTACGCCAGCGACACCTTGGGACGGAAAGTCCAGAAGTGGTACCGATGGTCATTCTGGGTGTAATGGATATAGCTTGCACCCGACCCCAGCGTGTAGCGCAGTTGGCCAAGCATACCCTTGATTTCGGCAAAGGCATACAGGCGGTTGTTGTTCGTCCGCGTCAAAGAGGAGGCGTCGCCCAGGTAGTCGTTCTTGGTGTATTTGGCACTATAGTTCAGGCCCGTCGAGACCGT
>OHRX01000099.1_pt1 | contig 33543 bp, 27 predicted proteins | sample 1578581 | NCBI WGS metagenome assembly OHRX01 (sample SAMEA3879573, study PRJEB24766) | human gut metagenome | biome: human-associated habitat; feature: feces | place: USA | collected 1985/1987 | reverse complement strand
AGCTCTGTTAGTAGCTCTGTTAGTAGCTCTGTTAGTAGCTCTGTTAGTAGCTCTGTCACTATCCAGCCAAAAAGTGACAGTGCTGGTACAAATATCACTCTCAAAAGTTACGTCATTGCCTGTGATTTCTTTCCACTCATTCATCATGTCGAAACCATAACCGATAGTTTCTGATAGGTTTACCAGTCTGAATATCTTGGCGATAATCGGGTTGCGAGGATTGGAATAGAGATGGTTGCCCAGTTGGGATATAGGCACAGGATAGCCACCAGCATTGAAGAACTCGACTCTGTCGGTATAGATATGAATGCAGGAGTGAATGGTGCTGAATGGATCGAAGTGAGAGAGCATATTGACTAATGCTTCTCGCAAAATCTTAAACTGCGAGCGATCTTCCACATTGAATCCCTCGTCGTTCATCATGAATGGAGTATCCACGATGAGGCGCAGTCTCCTAATCATAATCTGAAAATACTCCCAAAGGTTCTCTTGCTCTGGGATGCGATAGGTATAGCGAGTTCGTGCTTCTCTCACGCTTCTGCCAGGAATCTCCACCAAGTCCATCCAAAACGTAGGGACATAGCGGCGAACCCATTCTTCTTTGCCAAAGCACATCAAGCCGCCATAATTCAGATGTCCCTCATTATCGGCGATGCCGATGCGCTTGCAGAAGTCGGCGATGTCATTGCCTATCAGATTAGGTCGAGGACTGTATAGCTTGAAGTAATTGCGATAGTCGCGAATGGTATCCTCGTTGAGCATGGAGAGATTGGAGTCTAAGAGTATCTGCTCAGACTTGATGCCGAATGATTGGTTATGAAACATGGCGGTTATCTCACCATTGGTTGCTCGCTGGTCTCCACTGCCAAATCGGATGAATGTATTCTGTGGATTGTTATAGTAGATGGGCTTGTGGGGTGATGAGGCGATGTGAAATGCCAAAACCTTATGTCCATCTATATGATAGAGCATGCTCTTGGCATCGACTGGCTCATTGAACTTTTGGGAACGCAAGGTGCCCAAGAAGTCTTGTTCCAACTTCTCTGCATTGGCAACTCCAGAGATTTCAAACTTCTTGCCATTCTGCTTCACTCCAAGCACTATCCATCCGCCGGAAGTGTTGGCGAATGCACTTACGGTTTCCCATATATTCTTAGGGAGTTCGCTCTTGGCCTCCTTAGCCTCGAAGTCCTCCCATTCGATGTCGTTGATTCTGTCTATCAGCTCTTCCTTTGTCATAATAATGATGATTAAATTGAAATATAGAATTTCTTCCTCCCTTCACTTCAAGAAATAGATAGGAGCATGCTGGGTGCCTTCCTTCTCCATGATGCCTTTCTCGCAGAAATGGTTGAGCCACTTCTGTGCCATGTAAGGAGTCAAGCCGAAGAGGATGCGCAGGATGCGAGTGGTGATATAGCGGTTCTCCTGGAGATACTCCTTGATTTTCGCCAATAGCTTTTCCTCGGAGTATTTTGTAGATTGGTTGGAATAGCGGGAGCGGACGAAATGGACGTTGCGCTGTACTTCCTCCATTAGCTTACCTTCTGGTCGGAAGTTGATGCCGGTGATGCGTACTTCCTTGCCCGTAATCTTCTTGTCTGGATTCTCCTCTGGCATCTCTAGGCTAGCCGACATGGAGAAGTAGCCTATCTCTGGGATGTAAAAGCGGCGTCCCAGTGAGAATTCTTCCACCATAAGGTCGTGAAGCTCTGCCAACACCGCAGCCACATCTCCCTTGGTGAGTGAGCAGCGGCTCTGGATTTTCTCTTGCAGTTGCTTCTCGGTCATAGGTTCATGCTGCACGATACGAACGTATTGGCGCTTTTCTCCTGTGCCTTGGGCATTGTTGAGCATGTAAATGTCGTATTTCAGTTCCATATTTCTTGTTGTTTGATGGTTCGTTGTTTTCTTTATTCTTTGTCTTCTATGAAAGATGATGCAAATATATATAATAATGTGATAACTTGTATCTTTTGGTGTAAACTATTAGGTTTATTTAAACATTGGTATATGTCATGTGATTATACGGCATTTGTCATCCGACCGTATGATAAGTGTCGTATAATCGCATGACAAATGTCACGCAATTGTTATAATTGCTTTCTTGCATCGTTATAATTGCTTCCTTGCATCGTTATAATTGTTTCCTTGCATCATATAAGTCACAACATTGTTACCATCCATCTCACCCTTGGCAATTCGCAGGGGAGGTATGTGATGAGGCTGAGACTATCTATTACACCTTCGTACCTGAGAAGGCGCAGGAAATGGGGTTCTGTGGATGCAAGGTAGAAGGTGAATAAAAGGCGCTTTTCAAGAAACGCTCATTCAGAATGAGTGGTTTTGCTCAGAATTACTCATTCTGAATGAGTAAAAATGAAGATTTATTTGGTTGTTTACTTAAAAAAATGTATTCATCGAGTTGAAACGCCGCGGATATGATGTTTTTTATCATGCAGATAAGAAGGAGTGCGACTTTGTTGTTAGAGAGGGCATGAGAATCATGAAGGCTTATCAAGTAACGATAGTGATGAATGACGAGAAAACTCGCAAGCGAGAAATCGAGGGGCTGATGGAAGCCATGAATGCTTATGGCTTGGCTGAGGGATATATTCTTACGATGGAGGAGAAGGAAGAACTTGAGATAGATGGCAAGCAGGTTCATGTTCTTCCTACGTGGGAATGGATGTTGAGAGAGAAGTGAAATATTATAAAAAAGTGATCATCATACCCCGAAAGGGAACTGGTATGGTATTTTGAGCCGATTCGACATAAAGTCACCTTCGGGAATAGCTTCTCAAAAACAGTAATTAAAATTTCATTCTCCTTTCGCAATCACCAGAGTATGCTTATAATCAGTCATTTATATAGGTAGTTAAGTAGTGTGTAGTGTTGGCTGGTCGGAGAATCTTAATCCGGATCATTATAATAGTTCCTGCGGAGGACCCGAAAGTGCCCTCCGCAGGAACTATTACTGTTTACTGGAAGCAGCTTTCCATTCATCATAGATATGGCTAAAGATAGCTACGCCATCATTCAGTTGCTTCCTAGCTAAAGACTTATCTTTGTTCCACCATTCAAGAATGTAATTCTTCAGTCCCTCATATTCCTTTTGATCCTTGAATTGTCTATCCAGGCTTCCCATTTTGCCAAGCGTTGCATTGTAAAGAATAAATGCCCTTTCCTGTCCATTAGGCTTCAGTGCATACCAAGTAGCCCAAGAGTTTCCTGTGTTTATGCCATTGCCAGGCAGAAATACGTGAACTTGGTAGACAGATGCATTCTTGCCGCGGTAAAGGAGTTCCATAAGGCGATCCTCTTTTACAGCCCTAATCGAATTACGTGCTATCGTTTGGCAATGTTCCCACACTTCGCCTTCAGGGTGTTCCTCTGTGAGTGCAAGCCATTCCATCTTGGTTACTTTCTCAGCATCGTACTTCTTGGCTTTTTTGCCATCTGGATTCTCGGCAAGTCTTACTTGATATTCTAACGCCCACCCCATGTACTTCTTAGGAATGTAGCCCTCTATCTGTTTGCCATCCATCATAGTGAGACGAACATGACGCATTTCTGGGTCGTCATTCTTGCGGGCGTGTGCAGCTATCGCTACCACCATTACTGCCATGAGCAGCCAAAACTTCATTGCTTTCATAATGTTTCCTTTTAGTTGTTATTTATTGTTTGTCATCTAATACTTCTATCACTCGTTGTATCATAGAACTTCGGTTGTGTTCACCTAGTCCAATGAGTTTCTTTTCCCATTCCTGCGAAAGTCCTACACAGTGGCAAAGTTCTCGGATAAAGGGTTTGTCGCATTTCTTATAGGTATCTCCCAGACATATAAGCTTGCCATCAGTCTGTCTGACATAGAAGTCGCAAGCCGTCTTGCTTGGGATGAAAAACATTGCTGCTGCTGTGTTACATTGCCTAGCTTTCATTCCTCCCATGTCCGTCACGGAATAACCTTGGGAGGCATAAATATAGACTTGCAATCGTGGGTGGTTGATATATAGCCAGCTCCATCCCACATTTTCCAAAGGAACAAGTGTGCGTACGTTTTGCTTGGAGGTGGCATTCCACACCACTACAGAATCAATGTTGGCGAAAGGTATCACATCGCTAGTGCATTGGCGAGAAAAGAAGTTTCTATAAACTTGAACATCCTTTTTCTTGCGTGGCAAGTCTATTCGGTCATTACTTTCATAGAGTTGCTGGATACCATTCTTTAGGTACACTCGTCCCTCGCATGATTGAGCTTGCATGCTAATAGTTCCCATATAAGCAAGCAAAATGCTAATGATGAGATATATTTGCCCCAAATTAACCTTCTCATGCACGGCATTTTTGATCTCTCGGATGGTCTTGCCATTGGAAAGACGCCAACCTTCTATTTCTTCAAATTTACACATAAGCGATTTCTCTTGATAATTTTTGCAAATATACGAGGAAACTTTCTGATTACCAAATGAATTAACCATTTTTTATAAAAATAGGCACGCATCCTTTCGGGGGCGTGCCTATAACCTTATTATTATATTATACCTTTATATTACCTTGACTCTCCCTTTGCCTCCTCTTCCATCAATCACGATTTTCTCGAAGACGATGGCTGGGTCGTTAGGAGTGAGGGTGAGGGTGTGGATGCCATCGGATGAGGCTGGCAGCTCTAGCTCTATCACCTTGTCCACGATGCGAGTGGCTATCGTTGGATAATAGATATTGTAGATGTTCTCCGGCTTCTCGTTCAAATCTTTGTTGAAGTTAACCTCTACAGGAGAAGCACCATCTAAACTTACACCATAGGTTAAGCCGCCCTTGTTGAGATAATCCAAGGTTGATTTGGTAATCACATGAATGCGAACCTTCTGCTTGCCGTTAAATGCCTTGCCATCTGAAGTTTTGCTAACTTGCATCTTAAACTTGTAAGTGATGCTGGCTCCCTTTACACTCTTGGTATACGGCATCAGAGTCATTGCCGATACGCTTTTGCCCATGAATGGAATCTCTGTCCATTTTGCCTCGGCAGCATCCGTCTTGCTGCTATAGTAAGGAGCTTCGATTTCTACCACGCCGTTGTGTTCGCTGATAATCACTCCATCCTTGAAGGTTACCCAGAAGAGCTCCGGACAGGTATCCTTCTCGAAGGCATCGTTCCATGAGGTGTAGCCGATATGCTTCTGTGTCATCATTCCGTTCCACTTGCCGCCAGCCATCTTATGGTTGTAATAGTCGCAGATGAGGGAATCGCGCTTGAAGAGGCGCTCGCATTCATCAGCCCATACATTCGCCTTCGGATTGCCCTGCTTGTAGAGGGCATGGTTCTGTGCCTGGGCAAAGTACATCTGGTGCAGATTGCTCATCAGCTCGATAGGGAAGAGGATGATCTGGCGATAGGCATCGTGATAGGATGCCGGCAGACTGTTGTACTGGCGCAGCGCATCGGCTTCGAGCTGGAGATACTGATTTACCACCTCCTGCCATTCACCGTTTTCCAGACTGTAGGTGTTCTTGTCGAGCATCTCTGGGGTGCAGCGGCCGTTGTACTTGCAGATGAGGTTAAGAATGCGTGCTGCTTCATCGGCCTGCGATTCACCAAACTGCTGTGCGCACCAGTCGCGGGTATGGCGGGTGATGTTGTTTACATCGTATTTACGTGGATTCCAAGCCATGTCCATAAACTGGCTGATAGGATATTCCATCGGTTTGAGGTCGCCAACATTGAGAATCCAGAGACGGTCGATGCCATTCTCGTAAGCAAGCGTCAACTGCTCCCAAGGATTCTGCACAGGAGTAACGTTGAGCATCTTTGAGTTTCTTGGAGCACCTACGTAATCTACGTGATAGTATAAGCCCCAACCGCCTTTGTGCTTGCGTTCCTTGGCATTCGGCACACGGCGCACGTTACCCCAGTTGTCATCGCAGAGCAGGAGGGTTACATCGTCGGGCACCTTCATGCCCTTGTCGTAGTAATCCAATACCTCTTTATATAGTGCCCAAACCTGTGGGGTTTCGCTTGCCTTCTTTCCGGTTACGTCAGCGATAATCTTACGCTGGTCGTTGATGATGTTGGTCATCAGCTTTGTATCAGCCTCTGCGCTCATCGCCTCATCGCCGTCGCCACGCATTCCGATGGTTACAATCTGTTCTGTTCCCTTCATTCGCTCAATGCCTTCACGGAAGAACTTCTGTAGGTTTGTCTTGTTCTTCTGGTAGTTCCATGGTCCCCATCCCTTTCGGTTGCGGGCGTATTCCTGGTGGTTGCGGGCCATCGGCTCATGATGGGAAGTACTCATCACTACGCCCATCTCATCTGCCGTCTTCTCGTTTTCTGGGTCATCGGCGTAGAAAGCCCAACCCCACATGGCAGGCCACATCATGTTACCTCTCAGTCGCAATACCAATTCGAAGACGCGCTGATAGAAACGGTGGTCGCCATATCCGGTGCCGTAGGTGTTCTTTACCCATGACGTTAGGCAAGGTGCCTCGTCGTTGAGGAAGATGCCGCGATAACGTACGGCAGGTTCGCCATCTGTATAGATTCCCTTGTTTACGAAAATAGAATCGTGGTGCTCTACAGGCACGTCTGCCCAGTCATACCAAGGCGATACGCCCATCTGCTGCGAGAGTTCGTAGATGCCATAGATGGTGCCTCGGCGGTCGCTGCCAGCAATGACGAGCTGACCATCTATGAGCGTGATGATAAACTTTTCACGTTTGCCCTTCAGTTGGTTTCCGTTGATGCGCTTCTGTTTCACCAGTTGGTCGATGGCTGCTGAATGGCCGATGGTGCCTACGAGGATAGCTGGTCGGGTTGTGTCGGCTTTTTTCTGAAAACCGGCATCCGAGGTGAGGGTGGCTGTGGCTCCACTCACACTTTTTATATCTTTCAGCAGGGCATGAGCAGCATAGCTCACTCCTTTGCAGTCGTTGGTATCCATGTAGATTTCTACCCGGTTATTGGCATTCAGCAGCAAGTCTCCTTGCTTGAAATTCACAAATCTGTCGGCTGCGCTCATGCTGATTGTTGAGAGCAGGGCAGCGCCAGCCAGGAATGTTTGCTTGATGTTGTTTAGTTTCATGTTTATTTATCTTGTTGTTATTTTATCCGATTGTCAGCAATGTGTTTTTGCCGGTTGCAAAGGTAGCCAAAACTATCCGGATATACTTTATTTTATGTAATCTTTAGTTTTTAATATGTTTCATTTTTACTTTTCTGTCCGTTTCTCTTTGTGTTTTCAAAGAAAAATAGTAATTTTGCATAGTAAAAACAGAAAAAAGAATATATATAATGATAGACAGACCGACGATAGCAAAAATAATGGATGCCACCAAGATAGAAGAGGTGGTATCTGAGTTTGTTACGCTCAAGAAGCGTGGCATCAATTATGTCGGCTTGTGTCCTTTTCATAACGATTCCAATCCATCTTTCTCTGTATCTCCAACAAGAGGTATCTGTCATTGCTTTACCTGCGGAAAGGGAGGCAATGCAATCAACTTTCTGATGGAACTGGAACAGATGACCTATCCCGATGCTCTTCGCTGGCTCGCCAAGAAATATAAAATAGAGATTCAGGAACGGGAACTGACCAATGAAGAAAAACAGCGTGAGAGCGAAAGAGAATCCATGTTTATCGTCAACGATTGGGCGGCGAAATATTTCCAGGATATTCTCCTGCATGATGTGGATGGTATCGCTATCGGTATGGCTTATTTCCGAGGAAGAGGTTTCAGAGATGATATCATCAGAAAATTCCAGTTGGGTTTTGCGCTCCCTAAGCGTACTGCTCTTGCTGAGGCGGCTAAGGCGGCTGGTTATAATCCGAAATATCTGGTTGATACGGGACTCTGCTTCAAGGTGGATAAGGACGAAGCCGGCAATAAGTCGGGTGAGGATAAGATTCTTGACCGTTTCTCGGGCAGAGCCATCTTCCCCTGGTTCAGCGTGAGCGGCAAGGTGGTAGCTTTTGGCGGACGAGTTCTTGACAGCAGAACCAAGGGCATCAGCCAGAAATATGTCAACTCGCCTGATAGCGTTATCTATCATAAGGAGCGCGAACTCTATGGACTCTATCAGGCCAAGAAGGCGATAGCCAAGGAGGATTGTGTCTTCATGGTGGAAGGATACACCGATGTTATCTCGATGCATCAGTGTGGCATCGAAAATGTAGTGGCCAACTCGGGTACGGCGCTGAGCGTGCATCAGATTAGATTGCTGCACCGCTTTACCAGTAATATCGTTCTTCTCTATGACGGCGATAATGCGGGTATTCATGCTGCGCTACGAGGTACCGATATGCTGCTCGAAGAAGAGATGAACGTAAAGGTGCTCTTCCTCCCTGACGGCAATGACCCTGACAGTTTCGCCCGCAGTCATTCGGCAGAGGAATTCAGAAGATATATTCAGGAGAATCAGACCGACTTCATACAGTTTAAGACCGATATTCTGCTACGCGGTGTGACAGACCCTGTAAAGAGAAGCCAGGCTATCAATTCGATTGTAGAGAGCATCTCGAAAATCAAGAATCAGATAACGCGCGCTTCTTATATCACCGACTGTTCTCACCGTTTGGGCGTGAACGAGGCAATCATCGTGAATGCCTTGAATAATTTTGTGCGCAACGGTATGAGTGAGCAGGTAAAGGCAGAGCGACGTGCTGCGGGATTGAAAGATTCGCCTGTAGCGGCAGCGCAGCAGGCGCAATCAGCGATGAGAGCGGTTACCCCACTGGATAAACTGCTGGAGGTAGAAGGCCTTCTGGTACAGTTGATTATTCATCATGGCGACCAGCTCATCACGGTACAGGATGTAGACGGAAATGATGTGGAGGTAGCTGTGGCCCAGTATATCAGTCTTGATTTGGGTGGAGATGGGTTCAAATTTCATAATGATTTATATAATCAGATTATGCAGGAAGCTGTGGAGCATCTCGAAAAAGAAGATGATTTTGTCGCCGAAACTTATTTTGCCAATCATCCGAATCCGGAAATCAGCAGGTTGGCAGGTTTGCCTACAGGTGACCAGGAGGTATCTACGGCTAGTCTGCAGATGAAGATGAGCGCCGATAAGCTCCGTCAGTTTGTCTTTAAAGACATCTTGAGCTTCCGTACTCATTATATTGCTCAGCGTATTATTGAGGTACAGCAGGAGTTTGCCAGGAATCCGACCAATCGTGAACTGCTGCAGGAGTTTATGAAACTCAAGCAGATGAACACGCTTCTGGCGAGCCAGGCAAACAATATCTTCAATTAACCGGAGCCTCTGTCTTGTGAGGGAGAAACTCTGTAAAGAAGTATTAGAGATTTAAAAGGAGAAATGCTATATGATTTATTTTCACTGGATATATCTGTTGCTTTATGTCGTGATAACCGTTCCGGCTATCATCACCGTTTTGATGGACAATCGTCAGCCCGCCAAGACGATGGCATGGATATTGGTCTTCTTCTTCATCCCCTTTGTGGGTATCATCTTCTATTTCTTCTTCGGACAGAATACCCGCAAGGAACGGCTTATCAGCGACCGCAGCATGGACCAGCTCACCAAGCGCTCCATGCTCGAGTTCGTAGAGCAGGAGAATCTTCACCTGCCAGACAGCAATAAACCGCTGATGAATCTCTTTGCCAACCAGAGTTGGGCGCTGCCTTTTAAAGATAATCAGGTGGATATTTATACCGATGGCTACGATTTCTTCCTTACCTTATTATATAATATAGGACAGGCAAAGCATCATATTCATCTCGATACCTATATCTTCGAAGCCGATGCCTTGGGATATCTGATAGCTGATGCCTTGATCGATAAGGCGGAGCAGGGAGTAGAGGTGCGCCTGATTTATGATGATGTAGGCTGCTGGAAGGTGAAGGATGAATTCTTTGAACGTATGCGTGATGCAGGCATTGATGTACATTCGTTCATGCCAGTCCGCTTTCCGGCTTTTACGAGTAAGGTAAACTATCGTAACCACCGCAAACTCTGTGTCATAGATGGTAAAGTGGGCTTTATCGGCGGCATGAATATAGCTCTGCGCTATGTGAAGGGTGATAAGAAACAGGCTTGGCGCGATACGCATCTCCGTATTGAGGGCGGTGGCGTTTACGCCATTCAGAGAGCCTTTCTGGTAGACTGGTATTTCGTAGACCGTACATTAGTTACCAATCGCCAGTATTATCCGCCGGTCAGTGTGCATATCCACAACAATTGTCTCGTACAGATAGTTACGGGCAGTCCTATCAGTCCTTGGCCTGATATCATGCAGGGCTATGTCCGCATCCTGCTTCAGGCCCGGAAGTATGTGTATATGGAAACGCCTTATTTCCTGCCGACCGAACCTGTATTGTTTGCCATGAGAACAGCAGCTCTGGCGGGTGTGGATATCCGTCTGATGTTGCCCCGTCATGCTGATGCCAAACTGGTAGAGTGGGCATCACGTTCGTATGTGATGGAAGCGATAGAGGCTGGCGTAAAGGTTTATCTCTATACGGCAGGCTTTAATCATAGTAAATTGCTCGTAAGTGATGATAATCTCTGTACGATAGGCAGTACGAATATCGATTTCCGAAGTTTTGAGAATAATTTCGAAGCGAATGCGTTCTTCTTTGATGAGGGGATGGCGCAGCGCGTGAAGGCTGTCTATCTGCGGGATGAGGCGAAGAGCATCCTGGTAGATGATGTATCTTATTTCGTAAAACGTCCGTTCCTGCAGCGTCTTTTCGAGAGTACGGTAAGATTACTCTCGCCGCTGTTGTAACGAAAAAATCCCCGTTTGCATCTTGTCTGGTGCAAACGGTTTTTTTTTTATCTGAATATTGAGAAGTTTACGCTTCCGTAACTTCTGTGCTCCAGAAATCGTGGATGCTCGGAGAAATCATAGTCTTTGCCATGCTCAAAGACGAAGATGCCTCCTTCGTTGAGATAGTCGCCATTCAGAACGAGGTCTGGAATCTGCGGCAACTCCTTCAGAGCGTATGGAGGATCGGCAAAGATAAAGTCAAACTTCTGCTTGCAGGTCTTCAGAAAACGGAATACATCACCACGAATCAGAATATCCTTGTCTTCGCCCAACTTCTGGAAACATTGGCGTATGAAGTTGGCATGGTCGCGGTCGGCCTCTACGCTGATTACCCGGCTGCAGCCTCGTGATACCAGTTCGAGCGAAATGCTGCCCGTACCGGCAAAAAGGTCGAGGGCAGAGGTATCTTCGAAATCAATATATCCCTGCAGCACATTAAAGATGTTCTCCTTTGCAAAATCTGTTGTCGGACGCGCCTTAAACGAACGTGGAATGTCGAAATGGCGTCCCTTATATTGTCCTGTTATGATTCTCATTTGTTTTAATGTTGAATATTAAATGTTGAATGTTAAATGTTGAATGTTGAGTAGGGCTAGCGCCTTTTTGTCAACGCACTTTACTTACTTAAGTACAGCGCCATCAAATCGAATGGCAGACCTTTAATCTCTGTGATGGGCGCACGGTTGAATTCGGCGGCAGGATTCAGAATGAAGGTCTTCTTGATATAGAGTTTCGTGTTGTAGAGGAACCAGTCCTTATCCGGAACATTGCCTGATACATGCAACTCATCCTGCATCTGGTTGAATCCTAACTGCTTCCATACATAGAGAATGAAATAGAGGGCATCCTTGGCATGCTCGGCATTGAACGAGTTGAAGAATTTGAAACGGTTCTTCTCGAAACCGAAAACGTCCAGCTTCTTGTCGTGGAAATAAACATAGAGCTTGCGGTGAATGCCGGTGAAACTGCGATGATGCAGATAGTGCCACATCGGTTGCATGATAGGTGTGAAGCGGACATCCTTGAAGTTGTCTTCTACCACCATCTTCAAATCCTTGTTGATAGGGAATACCGCTACCGCATTCAGTTCCGGCTGCACTCTGTAGAGAATGGCATCGCTGTTATGACTGTTGAAGGCATGCTGATAGAGCACATCGATATCCTCTTCATGAAATTCTTCGATAGGAACCAGCAGGATAGGCGAATCGAGATATACGCGTACCTTCTGGTATCCCCGCTGCAGGAGAGTACTCTCCTTGAAAGCCTGACGCAAGTTGGCTGCCATCGAAACACCACTCTTTACTGTATAAGGTTCATAGATGAGCTGATGCTCAGCTTCACGGTCAACTACCGAAAAACTGAGGGTGTTTCTGCTCACGCGGATGGTGAGGCGTGCTTGCTGAATGTTGTTACCTTTTATTTGCATATCTGTTACCAATTACCTGCGTTGTTATTATCTGTCGTTAAATCGCCTATCTTGAGCCCGGGATAGTTGCCGGCATAGTTGGCCTCCTCTATCTTCTGCTGGATGGAACCTTCATCGAGTCCGTCGAGGAAGGTTTCATAACCGGCCCCACATTCCATCACCGGAATCTGCTTACCGCTTTTTCCTACGATAACCGTGGCAGCAAGTGTAAACTTCTTACCATCGGAATAGGGAATGTATTGGGCATCTTCCTGTAAGAACTTGCCTTTTATCAGTGTCGGGAAATCGCCTGTATATACGCCGTGTTTCGCCTTGTATTTCTCTTCAGCCTGACGTATCTGCATCAGTTTCTCCTTCACCTCTGCTTCTCTGCTAGTCATGGCTTTCTGGAAGCGGATGGGCTGGCTTACACTCAGAATACAGAGTAGCATCATGATGATGACGCATGCTCCCAAAATATAATTATTCTTTATTCTTTTTCTCATTTCAAAAAGTATTATTACTTTTGCACAGCAAATAGGTGCAGTAAATTTTCTGCAAAGATACTAAAAGTTTTCGAAATATGAACATTGAAGAGTTAAAATATCAGATATTACAGCAATTTGGCTTTCCGCCAACCCCAGAACAGGCTCAGGCACTCGATGTTTTCGTGCAGTTTATGACGGATAGTAATCCTCATGCAGTGATGATTCTCCGGGGTAGTGCGGGTACCGGTAAGACATCGCTTTCGGGTGCTATCGTTCGTACGCTCCGTGCCGTTCGCCAGAAGGTGATGCTCCTTGCCCCTACAGGTAGGGCGGCTAAGGTGTTCTCTCTGAACAGCGGGATGCCTGCCTATACCATTCATCGCCGCATCTATCGCGAAAAGGCGTTTGCCGGAGTGGATGGCCAGTTCAATCTCAATGATAATCTCTATACTGATACGCTTTTTATGGTGGATGAGGCTTCGATGATTGCCAATCTGGGATTGGGCGGAACCACCTTTGGCAGCGGTTGTCTGCTAGATGATCTGGTTCATTTTGTGTATCAGGGACGTAACGACCGCCTCTTGCTGATAGGCGATAAGGCACAGTTGCCTCCTGTTGGTGAGGAAGAATCACCAGCTCTTTCTGCTGCGATGCTCCAGGGATATGGACTGTCGGTTTATGAGTGCGATTTGAACGAGGTAGTCCGTCAGAGTCAGCAGTCGGGTATTCTCTTTAATGCTACCCGTATCCGCCAGATGATTACCCACGATGACATTACCCAACTGCCTAAAATCCGTTTCTCCGGTTTCTCGGATATCAGGGAGATGCCGGGCGCAGAACTCATCGAGGCTCTTGGCGACAGTTATCATCATGTAGGACTGGACGATACCATTGTTGTGACTCGTAGCAACAAGCGCGCCAACATCTTCAACCAGGGCATCCGCAACATGGTACTTGATAGGGAAGAGGAACTGGAGAGTGGCGACATGCTGATGATTGTGAAGAACAATTATTATTGGATGGAGGAAGAAAAAAAGAAGATAAAGGAAAGGCAATTAAGTGAAGAACGAAAAGTGAAGAGTGAAAAATTTAATACTTTAGCTAATCATACAGTTCAAAGTAACGAAGTTCCAAGTCATGAGATTCCTGCTTTCCTGGCTAATGGCGATAGGGCGAAGGTGATGAAGGTGAGTCGTCGCATCGACCTCTACGGCTTTCATTTTGCCACCCTTCTGTTGAAATTTCCCGATTATGATAATTATGAACTGGAGGCTACAGTATTACTGGACACTTTGACGAGTGAGGCTCCTGCTTTGACCCATGATCAGCAGGAACAGCTTTTCCATAAGATAGAGGAGGATTATCAGGACATACCACTGAAGGCAGACCGTATGAAGGCAATTCGGCAGGATCCGTATTTCAATGCTCTCCAAGTGAAGTTTGCCTATGCCGTTACCTGTCATAAAGCGCAGGGCGGACAGTGGTCGCATGTTTATGTAGACCAGGGCTATATGACGGATGATATGCTTACTCCCGATTATATCCACTGGCTCTATACTGCATTTACACGAGCCACAGAAATGCTATATCTGGTGAATTGGCCAAAGACGCAGGTAGAAGGAGAGTAATTTACTCTTCTTCTTTTGTTCAGGATTTATATGAAAAGAAAAAAGTCCGGCTCTCTTTCGAAAGTCGGACTCTTAAATTTTTGAGTTATTTTTTGGGAAAAGTGGGTAGTGATGGATTCGAACCACCGAAGGCATAGCCAGCAGATTTACAGTCTGCCCCATTTGGCCACTCTGGTAACTACCCAAAAGCTTTATGTCTCAAAAGCGAGTGCAAAGGTAATGCTTTTATTTGATATTACCAAATTTTTTCGGTATTTTTTTCTCTTTTCCTTCAAAAAATGTTCTTTTTCCCCTATAAAATAGGTTTTTCCCCCTCTCTTTTACCTTTTTACCCTTTTACCTTTGCCACATGTCTTCTGCGGTGTTTCCTCGACAGCCTTCTGTGCTTGTAATGTTCATACTTCTTGATGGCAACGAATACCGTGAGGGCAAGGACTACGGCTAGCAGGAAGAGCGAGATACCGATGATGATGAAGATAGAGGAGTAGAGTAGCATATGCTGTGCTGTCTTGTTCATTTTTGTTGTAAATTTGTGTGCAAAGTTACGCATTTTTCGATAAATATTGAAAGAAACAAAGAAAAAGTTGTATCTTTGCAAACGTTTTGTAGTATCTGATATACAGAACTGAATAATTATTGAATAAAAATACATACATGATTGTTACAATAGAATGGATGGAGGAGTGGTTCAGGCGTTTCGACCAGGAATATTTCGGGGGAAAGCTGCCTGTTCCTGAACTCGGACTTACTCATGCCAAGACTCGGTTGGGGCAACTTGCCTATAAGCGGGCCTCCAGATGGGGACGCACCAAACTCTACGATTTCAAACTTTCCATGTCTACTTATTATGATATGACCGACAAGCAGGCAAAGAGTGTCTTGCTCCACGAGATGATACATTACATCATCGGCTATACGGGACTGAAAGATACCTCGGCTCACGGGGTTGTGTTCAAGGGACTGATGGATAAGCTCAACAGCCAGTATGGCTGGGATATCAGAGTATCGACATCCACCAAGGGCTGGAAAGTAAGTGAAACCGTAAGAAGCAGGAAAGAGAAGAAGGGACCGCAAATTTATCTGATGCTTGCCATCGAAATGAATGATGGAAGACATTATCTCTCGAGAGTGAATCCGAGTTTTGCCCATCGCATAGAAAATCAGCTGAAGACGGTTAGGGAAGTGGTTTCTCATCAGTGGTATACTACGATGGAGAACTATTTCGAAGACTATCCGCAGGTGCGCAGCTTGAGAGGAAGGCGCATCTCGAAGGCCGATTTCGGAAAGTTGCTCAATGTGCTCACTCCCTTTCAGCTGTAATGTCGGGCGAATGTATAAGAAAAAGAATAACCAAAACTCATTAAAGATATAAAATGAAAGAAACCTGGAAAATGATAGCCCTGCTGGCAATAGCCATTGGAGTACTGCTGGCTTATGCCTTCATTCCAGAGCAAGTGGCTGAAAACATTCCGCTGAAACAGATTGGAATGGATGCGCTCACCGGTAAAAGCGCGGCAGAGCTTGCTGAAGAGGAAAAGGCTGACAGCATGATAAAAGAACCCGTGGATACGGCGGCGCAGCGAGTACTGATCTTCGGCGACTCGATGTCGGAATATCTAGGTCTGCGACTGGCTGATTATGCCAACAAGAACGGTCATAAACTCACCTGTATTACCTGGGTGAGTTCGGGCACCAGAAACTGGGCTACTACCGATACCCTGCAGCATTATATCCAACGTATCAAACCTACCCATGTCTTTGTATGTCTGGGCAGCAACGAACTGTATACGTCTGATATGAAGGGATGTGAAAAACGCATCCGTGCCATCCTGAGCAAGATTGGTAATATTCCGACGATATGGATCGGTCCGCCAAACTGGTGTGAGGATAATGGATATAACAAACTCCTCCGTGAGGTGATGGGACCACGAGGCTATTATCCTAGCTACAAACTTACCTTCGAACGCCAGAAAGACGGCCGGCATCCGACTATGGCTTCATCTGCCATGTGGATGGATAAGATTGTTGAATGGATGAATAGCGGACATTGTGTGCATCCGTTCCGTTTGGAAATGCCGGATAAGCGTGACCGCAGATACAGACAGATTACCATCTTGCCTCCTGGAACCAAACATAGGGCAGACAACACGGCTATGAAGAAGGATTCTCTTTCTATGCCTGTTGAGGGAACTGTGCCTGAAACCACAGAAAGTCCTGCTGCAACCAAGGAACCTGCAACTGCAGGAAAAACGGCTCCGGCTGCTGACAAGACGATTCCTGCGGTAAAACATGTAAACCATAAAGACTCCGTATAAGAAAGAGTTCTATAAATAATATCTTCAGAAAAGACAAATGAATTATTCAACATTCGAAATAAGTGCCTTGTGGCATTGGATAGAGCGGCTGTTTGTTTATCAGGCAGATTCTCCGCTGATGATGGGCAGCATTCCGTTTGCGTTGCTCTTCATCTTCTTCCTTGCCATTTATACCCTGCTCAAGAGCTATTCGCGCACAGCCATGATGATGTATGTCATCTGCTTCAGCCTTTTCTTTGCCTATAAGGTGAACGGAATGGTGATGTGGATGCTGCCGCTTACGGCTTGCATCAATTATGCCGTAACCCAGGAAATGAGACTGCATGAGGGGAAGGCGCGCAAGGCGCTGCTCACCTTCGTGGTGCTTGTAGACCTGGCTCTGCTGTGCTATTTCAAATATACCAATTTCATCATTGGCGATGTAGTCAACGAGATGTTCAGCACCAACTTCTCCCTGCAGTCTATCGCTCTGCCTGTAGGTATCTCGTTCTATACCTTCCAGGCTATCAGCTATGCAGTAGATACCTATAAGCGCAAGTTTGACATGGAGGTAACGCTCCTGGAGTATTGCTTCTATCTCACCTTCTTTCCGCTGCTGATGGCGGGTCCTATCACCCGTGCCGCCAACCTGATACCCAGACTGAAACGAAACGAACAGGCTTCCAGCAGAATGCTTTGGACGGGACTCTTTCTCATCATGCTGGGACTGGTCAAGAAGAATATGCTGAGCGATTATATTGCACAGTTCAACAACTGGGTGTTTGATGCACCGCAAACCTTCTCGGGGTTCGAGAATCTGGCAGCGCTCTTCGGCTATCCAGTCCAGATTTTCCTCGATTTTTCGGGATACAGCGATATGAGTATCGGTGTGGCAGCCATCCTGGGTTTCTATCTGCCCGACAACTTCTATTTCCCTTACCGTTCACTCTCGGTTACCGAGTTCTGGCGTCGCTGGCACATCTCGCTTTCCTTCTGGTTCCGCGATTATGTGTATATTCCGCTGGGTGGAAACCGGAAGGGAAAGGTGCGCATGTATTTCAACAACTTCCTCACCATGCTGGTGGCAGGCTTATGGCATGGCTCTTCCTGGATGTTCGTTATCTGGGGTGCTCTTCATGGTTTCGGACTTGTGGTGCATAAGTTCTTCAGCCGTCAGTTGGGCATAAGCATTCCCCGTACGTTGGCAGGCAATTCCCTCAGCTGGCTCATCACCTATTTATATATATGCTTTGCTTGGTCGTTCTTCCGTGCCAAGGATTTGGGTGTGTTGGGGAAGATGTATGATAAGGTGGCAAATGATTTCAGCATCGATTATCTGGTGCCTTTCTTTCATGCCCGTCCTGCCTGGACGCTTTGCATCATAGGTGTCATGCTGAGCTATCTCTTTACCGAGCGCCAGTATCACCGTCTTCAGGCGCGGTTCATCCTCCTGCCTTGGGTGGCTAAACTGCTGCTCTTCATCATCTGTCTGCAGATGGTGGTGGAGGTTTCTCAGGAGAGTGTGCAACCGTTCATTTATTATCAGTTCTAGTCTTTTATGGTTAATTTTCTGTAATAAAATCTTGCTTTATGGACTTGATACTGGAAAATGATGTAATTTTGTAGGTTGAAGTATATATATTTGAAGTAACAGATAAAACAGAAAAATTGTATGAAGAAACTATTATTCTTTTTGCTCCTGATGACGACTGTCGTCGGTAGAGCACAGACATCGCTTGACTTGCTGCCAGTAGGTACCGAGGCTCCCGACTTCACGATTACTGACAGTAAGACGGGTAAGAAAATCTTCCAGCTTTCAGATAAGAAGACTCAGAAGGATAAAGACGGAAAGACGGTTCCGGGTGTCTGGACCGTGCTCGATTTCTGGGCTTCCTGGTGTCCAGACTGCAGAAGAGACATGCCGATGGTGAAGGCTATCTATGACAAATACAATACCAAGATCCAGGTAGTGGGTGTTTCTTTTGATACCGATGAGGCGAAGATGAAGAAATATCTGGGCGATAATCAGTATAGCTGGTTGCAATACTGTGAGTTTAAGAAATGGAAGGAAACAAAGATTTCCAAGGATTATCACATCTCATGGATTCCTACCTCTTATCTGATCAATCCGGAAGGTAAGGTTGCATTCTTTACCGTGAAGGCGGAGGAGATGATGAAGAAACTGGATTCGCTCGACCAGGCTGGAGCTTTGAAACCTGCTCAGATGCAGACTGCTCTCAAGAAGGTGTATAATGAAAGCATCGATCCGATGGCTCAGATTGATGAGGCTTTGGCTAAAGCCAAGAAGAATGGCAAGTTTGTTATCTGTCAGGTAGGTGGTAACTGGTGCCCATGGTGCTTGAAGTTTGCCGATTTTGTAGAGAAGAATGCTGCGGTCAACAAGATGGTGAATGATCATTTTGAATATATTCATGTGAACTACAATCGCAGAAAAACTGCCGGTGATGCGGCGGTGAAGAAGGCTGAGCAGCTGATGAAACGACTGAACAATCCTCAGCGTTTCGGATTTCCGGTCTTTGTGGTGCTTGATGAAACCGGAAAGGTTCTCCATATCCAGGATTCCAGTTTCCTGGAAGAAGGTAAGGGATATAACGAAGAAAAGGTGCTCAGATTCCTGAAGAGCTGGACACCTCAGGCTATTAAAGGATAAAGAAAGAGGGTGTGTCATTAACTTATGACACACCCTCTACCTGTTTCATATTGTATTTTTATGCATTACAAACCTCTTGCTTTCAGGAATCCGGAAGCATCTGGCTTCTCCATACCTGTAAAGTCGGTAAACATTTCCATCTGGTCCTTGGTGTTGCCACGGCTCAGAATCTTATCGCGGAATGCCTGACCAACGGCTGGATCCAAGGCGCCATGCTTTGCAAAGTAGTCGGCGATGTTCACAGCCAGCACCTCTGTCCAGAGATAGCTGTAATAGCCTGCAGCATAACCGCCGCCCCATACGTGGTTGAAGTATGATGTGCTGTAGCGAGGAGGAATCTGGGTGTTGAGCAAACCGATGTTGTGGAGCTCTTCCTTCTCGAAGGCACCTGCCATATAAGGTGAAGGCACCTCTTCTTCGCTAATCTTGTGCCAAGCAAGGTCAAGACAGGTTGCAGCCAGATTCTCGCCCAGTGAATAAGCGGTCTGGAAGCTGATGCTCTTCAGCATGCGCTCTTTCAGATCGGCTGGCATCGCAGCACCGGTCTCGGTATGACGGGCGTAATGGTCGAATATCTCCGGAATAGAAGCAAACGATTCGTTAAACTGGGATGGCATCTCTACGAAATCGCGGGCAACAGCTGTTCCTGAAAGGGTATTGTATTTGCAGTCGGAAAGGATTCCGTGAAGTGCATGACCGAACTCATGGAACAGGGTAGTAACCTCATCCCATGTGATGAGAGATGGCTGACCCTCCGGTGCCTTGGCGTTGTTGCATACATTATATATGATAGGCAACTGGCCGCGCTGTTTGCTCTGCTTGGCAAAGGCGCTCATCCATGCACCGCCACGCTTGGTAGGACGGCGGAAGTAATCGCTGTAGAAAAGGGCGATTGGCTTGCCGTTCTTGTCGCTCACCTCGAATACCTTCATGTCTGGGTGATAGGTAGGAATATCCTTGCGCTGCTTGAAGTTCAGTCCGTAAACACGATGGGCGGCATAGAACACACCGTTCACCTGTACGCTGTCGATGTTGAAGTATGGCTTAATCTCATCATCGGTAATGTTGAGCATCTCCTTCTTCATCTTCGCAGAATAATAGAATCGGTCGTATGGCTGCAGCTTGAAGTCCTTGCCCTCCGTCTTCTGGGCATACGCTTCTATCGCCTTGGTTTCAGCATCAGCCTTAGGAGCATATTCCTTGATGAGCTGCTTCAGGAAATCATCCACATTCTTGCTGTTCTTAGCCATCGTCTTTTCGAGCGAATAGTCGGCATAGTTGTCATATCCCATCAGCTTGCCCTTCTCGGCACGCAATTTGGCAATCTCGGTTACGATAGGGAAGGTGTTGAATTTTGGGTTGGTACCGTCGGCACGGTGGATGCTTGCCATATACACCTTCTTGCGCAGTTCGCGGTTCTGGAGATTGGTGAGGATAGGCTGCTGGGTGGTGTTGATGATGACGATGCAGTAAGGTGCCTTGCCTCCGCGGCTCTCAGCATCTTTCTTGCATTGTGCAATGTCTGCATCGCTCAATCCGGCGAGTTCTTCCTTGCTGTTCACCCAAACCACGGCGTTGTTGGTAGCGGCAGGAAGAAGGTTGCCCCATTCCTGCTGTAACTCAGAGATGCGGGAGTTGATCTGCTTCATGCGCTCCATCTTCTCGGCAGAAAGGAGGGCACCTGAACGTACAAAACTCTTATAGATAACCTCAGTAAGGCGCTTGTCTTCGCCCTTGAGTTTCTTATATTCATTATCGTAAACATACTTGATGCGCTCGAAGAGTTTCTTGTTGAACGAAATCTCATTGTCGAGTTCGGTCAGCAATGGGGTAGCCTTCTTTTCGGTTTCGGCGATGCCCGGAGTTTTGTGGGCACTGGTGAGACCGAAGAAGATGTTAGTCACCTTTTCTAGTAGCGCACCGCTCTCTTCATAGGCGAGGATGGTGTTCTGGAAGTTAGGCTTCTTCTTGTTGTTTACTATCTTCTGGATGTTGGCACGCTGCTCCCTGATAGCCGCTTCGATGGCTGGCAGGTAGTCGCTCTCCTGAATCTTGCTGAAGTCAGGAGCACCGAATGGAAGACTGCTCTTTGTTAAAAGAGGATTCTGACGGTTACCGCCCGCAGTCTGTGCGAACGATGAGGCTGGCATCTGCAAGAGTGTTGCAGCCAAGCCCAGGGTAAGGAAAGTCTTGTTAAGTTTCATTATATTTCTTTGTTTATTTGAAATTCGTTTGCAAAGATAGTGATTTATTTCGGATTATCGCATTTTTATTCATATTTCTTATGGAAAATCAGCAGACAGATGGCTCCTGCCAATGCCATCGGCACACCGATAAGGGCAGGGAAGTTGTATCCTAATCCCATCGTAACAGGAATACCACCCAGAAAAGCGCCCACGGCATTGCCCAGATTGAAGGCACCCTGAATGCAGCAGCCGCCCAGCATTTCACCACCCTTGGCATGCTTCACGATGAGGAATTGCTCAGGCGATCCGATGCCGAAAAGACAGGCGCAGCAGATGAACATCAGCACCACAGATACCCAGCCGAAAGGGGCGAGGAAGAAGGTGAGCAGAAGTGCAGCTGCTGCCAGAAACTGGAGATAACAGGTAAAGCGGCCCGGCTTGAAGCGGTCGGCAAGCAAGGCACTCACCTGATTGCCTACTACCATTCCGCCGCCTGCAAGAATCATCAGCAGAGAGATGCTGGCTGCGCTGAATCCGCCCTCCATCTGAAGCAGCGGCGAGATATAACTGAACCAGCAGAGGATGCCGCCATTGCCCAGGAAGGTGGTGGCGATGATGAGCCACGGAGCCTTTTTGCGGAGAAAATGGAACTGTGCCTTCATACCGTTGTTTGGCAGTGCTTCTACATCCGGAACCCATCTGTGAATCATGTATAAGGTGATGAGTCCGAGCACGGTACAACTGACAAAAGGTACTCGCCAGCTGAACATGTGACTCAGGAAGGTTCCCACCGGCACACCCAGCAGGTTGGCCACCGGCATACCTGCGCACATCATAGCTACCGCCTTGGTTCCCTTTCCCTCCTTTGCCATCTTCACAGCCACGATGGTAGCCGTTCCGAAGTAGGCACCATGAGGCAAACCCTGAATGAATCGGGCGCAGAGCAACAGCCAGTAAGTTGGGGCTACGGATGCGATGATGGCTCCGATGGTGATGATGGAAGCCAGAAACATCAATATCTTCTTAGGGCGATACTTGTGCATGAGTATCAGTGAGAAGGCTCCGGCGCAGACGCCCAGTGCATAGATGGAGATGAGGTGACCTGCCTCAGGAATGGATACGTTCATGTTGTGGGCAACATCGGTAATGATACCCTCGATGATAAACTCAGTCATGCCCAGGGTGAATGTACCCAAAGCGAGTGCAAAAAGTCCTTTTTTCATTTGTTCTTATGAGTCAATATTATCCTTAAAAAATAGTTTCTCTCTTATTTTATGTCTTTGTACGACAATAGTTTCAGAAAATCGTGTGCAAAGTTACTCATATTCCCTTTATCCTGCAAGTTTTCTCGCTGGAATATAGTAAAGATTAACAGAAAGTGTGGGGTGATTTTTTTCTCTGATTTATTGCCACTATTGCCACTCAGAATATAACTGTTTGATAATTATTGATTTAAGCGTGGCAATAAGGGCTTTTTCTATTGTCACCTATTGCCACCTATTGCCACGCTAGGGCTAAAAACCGGGAATTCTCAGCGAAAAACACAGAATTTTCAAAGAAAAACACGAGATTATTGGAGAAAAAGTACGAGATTATCGGAGGAAAAATATAAAAAAGGAGAGGAAATAAGCAAAAAGAGATGAAAAAGTCTACTTTTTCAGCATAAAACAACTGAGTGTGTCTACCATTTCAGTTCATAAAGATAAAAAGTGTCTACTGAAATAAAGAAGAGTCAGCTGAAATCAGGAAAAGTCAACGCAACGTTTTGCCCAACTTTGCCCAAAGCCTTGGGCACGGATGCCCGAGCTAGTTGGGTATAAGTACCCAGGCTCTCGGTCATCCGTGCCCATCGTTTTGGTCATTCATACCCATCGTATCGGTCGCGCGTACCCATGTTCATGGTCATCCGTGCTCATGTTCGCGGGCACTATTTCAGTAAGTGGTTTAACGATTTTAGTTGCCCACTTTTAGTTTTATTTGTAAGACGAGTTGATTCCGTTAAAACTTATTTATAATTCACGTTGACTTTCCTGAAACTTAGTCATATTTTTAGTTGACTACCTTAATAGATGGCCTGTGGTTTCATCTATTCTATATACATGTTCTCCATTCTCAAGCCTTTGCTGTTCTATATTGATGTGCCTCCGTCTGTTCTCGAAAGTGGATTGGGGTGTTGATAGATATGGGAAGGGGTGCTGGAAGAACCGGAATAAGTTGTTGGAAGATATAGGATAAGTTGTTGGAAGATATAGTATCTGTCGTTGGGGAATATACTATCGTGAACCGCACAACAGCTGTTGTGCGCTTGCATATCAGCTGTTGTGCGAATGTCCATCAGCTGTTGTGCGCTCGTCATCCACCTGTTGTGCGGTAAGTTTATATACAGAAATGCGTCTGCATTTTTTGTTTATGTAGCGAATCTTTTTATTTCGTTTTGCTTCCAAAGAACTTCATATTTCTATAATTTTACAGTTTCTTTTTGATGTTATTTTTCGAAACCGCTGTTTCGGAAATGGCGGTTTCGAATGCAAAGGTAATAAAAATGCCTGAATATCAGCTTGTTTGTTTGCTAATTTAAGTTTTTTTATTTGTTTTGATATTTTGCGTATTTCCGAAACTGCGGTTTCGGATTCTGATTTTTTATCTTCTTTTAAAGTTCTACGAAAAATCAATTCTTTTGATCTTTTCTTTCCTCATTTCTTATTTATTTTGCTTTTTCCTTTTCTGTTTCGAAGTTTTGCCGTACTTTTGTACCGGAATAGGAAAGAAAGATAAATAAGATGAATAGACGAAAAAAGAAAACTGGGTCAATGGTGATGTTGAAAGCATCATTTCTTGTGGTGGTATTTTCTATGGGAGTACTTGCTCCTGCCATTGCCCAGAACGGACAGAACAGGAAGCCTCGCAAAAAACTGAAGGAATTACTGATGAAGGCAGATAGCCTGCGACTCCAGTTGCGACAGTCTGCTGATAGGGGACGTATGCTCCAATGGGGCGACTCTCTTCTCATGGCAGAATTAGGCAAAAGTAAGATGAGTGAGAAGAAAAAGCAGAGGTTCATGAAGCATTATGCCAAGATTCAAAGACGCTTGAGCCTCTACGATCGCCAATTGTTCAGAGGAGATTCCCTGCTGGCAGCCAATTATTACAAGATAAAATATGATACCACCTACATCTCCCGTCCTCATGCCCGATGGACCATCAAACTGAGAGGCAATCTTTCTGGAGCCGATTTGGAAACTACGGCGAAGACGGATGGAACGGAAACGCATACCAAGGTGATGGCAGACTGCCGTGGAACCCTCTCTATGGCAGTGGTTTACCGGGGATTGGGACTTGGCTTGGCTGTGAACCCAGCCAAGTTGACTGGCAAGAATCAGGACTACGAGTTCAACCTCAATTCCTATAGCAACCGCTATGGCTTTGATGTGGTCTATCTCTCGTCCAAGACATTCCATGGTCATCAGAAAGTGGGTACCAACGAGATAGATGTCCATAAGGGAGAAATCTCGCAGAAGGCTCTGAATCTTAATTTCTATTATGCCTTCAACTACCGCAAATTCTCCTTCCCGGCAGCCTTCAGCCAGAGCTACATACAGAAGCGAAGTGCCGGAAGTTGGATGGTAGGCGCCAGTTTTGACGGTTCTAAGACGAAGGTGAAGGGAATGACTATTCGCCTTAACGAGTTGGCACTCGGTGCAGGCTATGGATATAATCTCGTTCCATCTTCTCATCTGCTGTTCCATCTGTCAGCCTTACCAACTATCACGGTGTATTCGCATGACTATACCAAGATGAGGGCTGAAGTAGAGGAGGGGAGTAGTGATATAGAAATCCCAACCGTTCGTAACAGCATGAAATATCATTTCCCGTCTGCTATCATTACCGGTAGAGGTGCAGCCGTGTATTCCTGGCGCAACAAGTTTGCCGGTGCCACTGCGGTTTATAATTTCTCTGTAGCTGGAGATGAGGATCACCTGCAGGTGAAGAGAAACAAATGGCGAGTAAGAATGTTCTTCGGATTCCGGTTCTAGGAATATTCTATAGCAAATCGCATATCAGTTGTTGTGTGGTAACTTTACAAAAACAGAAATGCGGCCGTATTGTGCGGACGCATTTCTTTTTTTATAACATGGCTGCAACTCTGCGAATCTGCTTGAGCTTTTCAACCAAAGCATTATCTTTCCGGGCAGTATGCATATTGTATTTCATCTGCAGTTTCAGGAGAGAATCGGCAGGAATATCCAATGCAGCCTCAAACATCAGAGCTGAATTTGTGGTAACAGGACGTTTGCCATTCAGAATTTCGTTAAGTACGGAATATCCCATACCAATGCTTTCCGCAAATTTTCTTTGCGAAATGCCACGCTCCTCTAATTCATCTTTCAAAACCTCACCAGGGTGAGTTGGATAAAAACCAAAACCTAAGTTTGACATAATGCTGTTTTTTATTTATAATGGTTTGATAATTCTAATATATTGCATATCGTGATTTGTTTTTCGTTGCCAACAACTTCAGAGTGAAACTCTATTCTATATTGGTCATTGACTCTAACAGATTCACGATCTTTCTTATCACCCACAAGGGCTTCGTAATGTAAGGCTTTGTAGCGATAAAAATCTTCTGTACTGTTCAAGGATGCCATAAGGTCAATAACTCGAACGTACTTCTTAATGATTTGAGGTTGGAAGCGATATTTCTTATTATGCGCTTTTCCCTCATAATATAATTCTCGGAGATAATCCTCCTCAAATGTTATTTCCATAATTATAATAATATGTTTTATTTATTGCAAAGACAATGCAAACGAGCGCAATGAAATTTTGCTTTCAAATTGCCGAGTGCAGCTTTTTCTTATGCAAAGGTAATACTTAATTATAAGTATTCGCTATTTTTGCGAATATTTTAGTCTTTTTTAAGGGATTGATCTTCCTTCTTCATCTTTTCTTCTTCCTATGTCAGTTTTTGACGCATCCTGATTGTACTTTTGCGGCAGAAATTACAATAACTCTATATATAATAAGGTATGAATGCAGAAAGAAGAAGGGTTAGGAGTCCCTGAAAAGTGAAATATAAGAGGAATCCATAAGATTTCTTGTTAAAAGTTTGGTGGTTCATCAGATTTTTACTAAATTTGCCATTGGATTAGTGACAGGGCAGGGTAAAGTCCTCGCTTGAAGTCGCTATGATGCAGAGAAACAAGATTATCTTGTGGACACGAGCAAACTATTCAGTTCTGTAGGTTGAAATCTGGTAAATTGAAACGTAGAAAGAACGAGAATTTGTTTGAGCGAGTCTACACCGTCATATGGTGTGGATTCCTCTTTCACATTTTCTTTTCTACGGGTTTTACCAGAGCCTAACTTACAAGAAAGTGAAGAAAGTAGGGGTTCGCACCATCTTTTTTCATTTATGAACCATTATGGACTTGTTTGGTTCGCAGATTTTCCTTATCTTTGCCCCTTGAAAGTAAATGATTTACTGCACTCGGCAATTTGAAAGCAAGCTTTCATTGCGCTCGTTTGCATAATCTTTGCAAAATGAAGTAACAACTAGCTGTTTCGGCAGAAAAGCCGGAACAGTTATATATAATGAACTTTAAAAACTGAATGATTATGAGCAAGGTATTTCAAGTAAAGCCTAAGCGCCTTAAACGCTCTAACGGTACAGTCCTCACTCCCGATATGGTAGTGACAGTAACGACCATGCAGCACACCGCCACCCCTTTTTATAATGGAGCCAAGGAGGTGCAAGAAGCCTACATGCGCATCTATGCTTTCGATTATAAGAAAGCATGCTGCAATCAGAATGATTTTGAATTTAAGAAGTTGGACTAATGGGAATATTTAATTCTAAAAATTTGAAGAAAGCGGTCAATATGGTCGCTTCTTCTTCGCCTGTCATAAATGCAATTTCGCAAGCTACTGACATTGTAGATAAGTCTATGGATGTAATAGACAAAAATCTTAATGGAGGAAAAAACTGGAATTTTTCGGAGACACCAATTGACGAAGTGGCTAAAGCTTTTATGAATGGTGTAAGAGGCAAGCATATAGTTTGTATGATGACAAACATTTCTGATAGTGCTAAGGCTTCTATTCGTGATAATTTCAATATAGATATACATGAACAAATCTTGTTCTTTAATGATACTTCATTCTTTGGAAACAAAAATCAAGGCATAGTTATTACCAATAAAAGGCTTGCTTGGATTCCTGATAATGATGAGGGAGACGTATATTCTTTTGCATTTAATGACATTGAGAGAGTTGAATATCGTGAGATGCAAATCTATCTGTGGGGATATGGAAATGACGAGGATAATGTACGTTTGCCATTGGATCATTTCTTTAGTTTTAATGGAGAGACTTCTGCCGTTAAAGCTGATGCTCAAAAAATAGCTGCCGTGTTAAACAAGATGGTTAATGTTGCTGGACATGAAGTAGAGACAACCCCATTGGAAGTAATAGAATCTTATTTGGATAATAATGAAGCGGATAAGGCAATTCAATGTATAAACGAAATCTTGTCATCTACCGATTTTACAGATGAAGATGAGACAAAATCAATTTATTATTATTATTTGGGACTGGCGTATGCACAAAAAATGACAGAACAATTAGATGTTGATATCGCAGCTGGCTCGGAGCAATTCTCAGAAGAAGTAGATCGTTATGACGGTGCTATGAACAGTGCGTTTAGAGAGGCGCTTGTACTTTGTACAGATGATGAATTCCGTTGTAAAATATATTATCTTAATGCTTTGTATTGCTTAAATCAATTACAAGGAAGACAAATGGCGTTAGCAGCCATGGAATCACCAGATTTTGAGATTAAGCAAGAAGCTAAGGATATATATATGAATACAACTAAACATCTTCCTGCTTATTTTACACAAATAGACTATAATACGAGAAAATTTATATTTGTTCTTGGAACAGAGAAACAACTACCTGGTTGCTATGATAAAGATGGGAACATACAATTCGTGTTTACATTAAACGATCTTCCGACATCAATCCAATTCCCTGTTGGGCATCCGCAAGCCAACACTTTATACATTGGTCATCCGTTCAAACCAGCAACGTATCTTCCATTTGAGAATGCAACAGAGCAGTTGTTTATGGAAAGAGTACATGAACTTTGTTATTTGGGACAATGTCTTGGAGCTAATGAAATAAGAATTAAAAGATTACGTGGGTTAGATACAGCTTCTTCAGAAGCAAAGCAGTTGGATGTATCCGGAGAATTAGATGTTAAAGCCGTTAATGTGGGGGGAAGTTTTGGTAGAAATACTGCTGCTCAAAATAGTTATTCATCCAAGGATGGAATGGAGATGGTTCAGACGTATTTACCAACAAAGCAGCCATATTGCCCAGACGATTTGGTTTGGTTAGACTCTGAAACTTCTTGGCAAGCTTTGGTAAAGCAAAGATTGAATGGAAATATATTGTCATATTCTTTGCATCTGTCTTCTTCGGAGTCTGTAAGCATGACTTCAAGTAAAGTCCAGTCTGTCAAGGCATCTTTTGAATACCTTGTCACAAAGGTAAGTGGAACTTATGATGCCAAAACAGACAAGACCTTTAGTAAGACAGAAGAGATAGAATGGGAGATAGATATGCAGTTCAAGCCTTTGCAGGATTTTGAGGACGATAATGTTAATGCCCTTAATGGACAGGCAGTTGCTCAGATTGCTCAAACACAGAAATCTGAATTGTCAGAGGACGAGTTGGCATATAAGGAAGAAGTAGAGTTCTGTTTGGAAGATGCGTCTGAAATAGATGCTCATTCTCGTAAGTTCTTGGAACGTAAACGTCAGAAACTCGGATTGTCAGAGACGAGAGCGCAAGAGATTGAGGACATGGTAAAGGCTTCTTTGGTATCTTTTACCGATGAAGAAAAAGAGTACATGGAAGCTCTTGATGATGTTATTGAAGATGGAGTAATTCCTGATAATGTTCGTAGATTATTGGAGCGTGAAAGAAAATCATTGGGAATCTCTGAGGAACGCGCCAAAGAATTGGAAGAAATAAAATGTAAAGCATAATTCTGATAACTCAATTAGTTGTGATAAGATTTTCACAACTAATTGGGTTTTCATATAACAAAATAGACTATGAGTAAAGTATTTCAAATAATGCCTAAGCGCATCAAGCGCTCTAATGGTACAGTTCTCACTCCCGAAATGGTAGTGACAGTAACAACCATGCAGCACACGTATTTGTTTTAATACTATAATCCTTATGAACGAAAAAGAGATTTGTGAATTAATGGACAAGATACCTACTTTTGAAGGATCAAAGTCCATATATAATCCTATGGAGACTTTTGTGGAATATGTTTCGCAAAAAGAGATATGCCACTCATCAATATTGGCAGAACTGCTAAATCCATTAGGACGACATGGTCTTGGGCGTTCTTTTCTAGATGTTTTTCTTAAAGAGATAGGATGTGAGTCTTTTAAAGACGTTACAATACGAACTGAAATGCCTGTTCTGAGGATTTTAACAGCTGGAAGTGGACCAAGAAGAATAGATATTTGTATTATGAATAATCATAATAAAAATGTAGTTATTATAGAGAATAAGCTCAATAATGCTCAAGAACAACAATGTCAACTTGCAGACTATAAGGCAGGATTAAAACATAATGGATTTAATGTTGTAAAGACAGTTTGTTTACAGGGAAGCAACTTTAATAATATTGGTGCCGATATAAATCTATCTATAATGGATCTTGCAAGTCTTTTAGATAAAGTATGTGGTAATTGTTTTGAGTTAAAATCGTATATAGCATTATTGAAGAACATGGGACGTAAAGAAAGAATGAAAGAGGAAGTAGAAAAACTACTTTCTTTAAATAACGACACCAAGGACAACCCCTTTGCTAAAGTTAGAGACATATCGAGATTATTTTACAATGATGAAGTTTCTGAATATTGCTTTAATGAAATAAGGTCAAGTCTTGAAAATATGAATAAAGACTTTTTAGAGTTGATTTTTCAAAGAAAAGATCCCGGATACTTTAATAATGAAAGATGCACATTTCTGCAGATATGGAACCAATATGGCTATGAAAAAGGTCGAAATTCTGGCTATTGGATAGAACTGTGGTTCTTCGACTATAGTAGGTTTGAAATTTGGATTAAAGGCAATAGTTCAAATAATCTTAAAATATTTGATTATGTTCCCGATAAACGTTGGAAAGGTTTTTATAGATATGAGGATGGTGTAAAGTCATTTCCTTTTCCAGGTAAAGAATGGAAGACTACTATGATTGGTGAGATTAGCGAATTAATCAAAAAGCTGTACACTTCGATATGATTAAACAATAATTAATCTATTATAGTCTTACAGATATCAATAACCGAAGCGATGGATAAAGTAGAATATAAAAAGATAGCATATTTGTTAGGATGCTATATGGTAATAGTTGATAAGGAAATCAATCAGATGGAGGTTGATGTCCTTGATAATTATTTACCATTATCAAAGGAAGATGAACTTTATCATCAGAGGATACAAATCTTCTCTGATGATGAAGAGCGCATGAAGCTAAAAGATATACTTGACAAGTTGGTTATGGCTAATTACTCTGTTGCTCAGAAAACGGAAATAGCCACCCTTCTTGCTCGAATAGCTTATGGTGATGATTATATGGCAACTTCAGAATTGGAATTGCTAAATAAGGTCGGTAAACTTTTAAAACTCGATATTGACCAAATCATTGAAGAAACACAGTCTGAGTCAAATAAAAGAATTGGCTCTTCTCAACTCTCTTCTTTAAAACGTTTTGTCGGAAAAATGGAGAATACTATCTATCAGAGTTTTGCAAATTCTGATAAGAAAAGTGTTGTCGATATGATGTTGGGTGGTCTTGGTTATTCTGCATCCATAGCACAAATCACTGAAGATGCTGAGAAGGATCTTGCTCGTGTTACTAGAATAATAGATGATTTGAATAGCATGCTGAATGAAGAGTACAATCATTTAGCAAGTATCAAACCATCTTCGAAGAAAGTTTCTAAGGAAGTTTTGAAGATTGAACAAATTATTCAAGGAATTCGAGGCAGTTTTAATGAAATAATAGATAATAGTTTGACTAATAATAGAGAGGTGTTGGATAAGAAGAGAAGGAATATTCGATACTTTACTATTGCTTTTATGGGTAGGACAAAGGCAGGGAAGAGTACTCTTCATAAAGTCATCACTCAGCAGGAAAATGATGATATAGGAGTAGGCAAATTACGTACTACACGATATAATAGAAGTTGGTATTGGAACAAACTTCGTATTGTTGACACTCCTGGCATTGGTGCGCCTGGAGGTGAAGCTGATACCGAGATAGCCAAGTCTATTATAGATGAAGCTGACGTGGTTTGCTATGTTGTGACGAGTGACTCTATTCAAGAAACAGAGTTCGATTTCTTTTCAACTATAAAGGAAAGAAATAAGCCGTTATACATAATCTTAAATGTCAAAAGCAATCTTAATCAAGCTATTCGTTTAAAAAGGTTTATTGCAAACCCGGATGATTGGAGACTTGGTGACGGTCCTCAATCTATTAAGGGACATATAGAACGCATTCATGATAAACTTGATGGTAAGTATAACATGGATGCCGTTCGTATTATTCCTATTCATCTGTTAGCTGCGCAAATAGCCCTTTCTGGAGAGCAAGATTCTAAGACTTCTAAGATACTATTTGAAGCTTCTAATATATCTGAGTTTACAAATTCAGTAAAAAAAGAAGTGCAGTTGTCTGGTAGTTTGAAGAAAAGCTTGAGCGTTATTGATGGTACTTCTTATCAGATAAATACAATATGGCATAAGATTTACGATGACTTGAAAAGTCTAAAGGAAGGTAATGAAGTGTTGAAGAAGAAACAAGCGAAAAATCATACGTTTTTCAAGAAAGAGTTAGCTCACGTCGAACAATACTTAAAGGATATCTTTCAAAGTACAAGAAATGAACTCCATAATCGTGCGTCTGCTTTTGCAAGTAGTCATTATGATGATGAAAATGCAGGAAAAGCATGGAGTAATGATGCGGTAGTAAAGTCTTTAAATAAAAGTCTTGAACAACAAATACAGGAGAGATTTAATGATTTGAATGAAAAGATAAAATCAGAATTGGAAGAGATGATTATGGACATGCGTATATCTCTTGCTACAGATAATATTGGTTCTAATGTTTCTGGTGAGTCTGTAACCAATACACGGTTTGCTGCAGGTGTGTTTGTTAGTATAATGACAGTTGTTGCTCCAATAATAATTTCAAACATATGGAATCCTGTTGGATGGGTTGCTGCTGCAGGTAGTGTTATTGTTGGAATTATTGGTTCATTCTTTACGAGTCTATTTACTTCAAAGACAGAAAAAATCAGAAAGGCTACAGACAAATTGCGTAAGCAACTATATGATAGTATTGATTCTGGTATTGATAAGAATTTAAAACAAGTTCTTGAGAATACCAGAAAGTCAATAAATGATACATATAAATCTATTGATTCGGTGTTGAAAGCTTATACTAAAAATGCCGACGATATAATAACGGATATGGATAGACTTGTTAAGCAAGTTCAAGAAAAAGAGAATGCGATCAATTCTTTGGTAAGTCTTCGAATTCTTGATTTTGTGGGCAAGAATCCTGTTAAAGAAATAAGTATAAATGAAATGGGTAACCAAGTGTTATGTGATGAATATCCTGTTGAAAGAGATTGGCAAAAGCAATCTATCAAGTTCCTTTATAACACGAGGCTTACAGATAAGAATATTCAAAAGATAGAAAAAGCAACCCAGATGACAATAAAAATAAAATAATATGGCACAACAATTTAATTATGCAGTCTACCAAGAAAGACTTAGTAGATTGGAAGCTAAAACTCGAGCATTGTTGAAAGAAACCAACAATACGGAGTTGACTTGTAAAATGGACTCAGAGCTTGCAGGCTTGCAAGACCGTAAAGAATTACGCTTAGCATTTGTAGGACAGTATAGTTCTGGCAAATCTACCATTATTTGGGGGTGTAATTTAAACTGTGTCAAGGCTTGTTCTTAACTTTCATTCCCACTCCC